>Ga0209580_10000642_pt1 | contig 17959 bp, 17 predicted proteins | sample Coa_R1_5_FD_187153 | JGI IMG/M metagenome (GOLD analysis project Ga0209580, IMG submission 187153) | Surface soil microbial communities from Centralia Pennsylvania, which are recovering from an underground coalmine fire - Coalmine... | ecosystem: Environmental > Terrestrial > Soil >... | reverse complement strand
GTTAGCAGCGTGGCGCAGGAATTTACGAGCAAACATTATCGTCCATGCATGGGGCGACATTTGGTCGGGCTGGTTGCGTTCCATCGTCTGGAGGTAAACGCTCTGCGCGAGCGGTGGTGTCGGACCACAGCGCTATCTCCAAAACCTTGCCTAAACTCCGCTCTTTTCCTGGGCCCGGTCAAATTCCTGAATCAGGGCCGCCTCGACCTCAGGCGAGCGCCTTTCGCCCTTGGCAACACGGCTAACGTAAGTACGATCAACGCCCAAGCGTCGGGCAATGCGGCTGTAGAGGCCGCATAGAGAGTCGATGTAGTGCTTCAATTTCTGAAGCTTGGCAGGATGGTCATTCTGCGACATTGCAAACCTTCCGGCCGTTGGACGCCCACAGGCCTGCGCAGGTTGTGTCACACAGAGGTGTGCCGTCCTGCTCACGATGCTGTAACCAACAAACGAATATTTGTGGACCAGAGTTGATTCAAAGCAACCCTAGACTGAAGTTGCTGCCATCCAACCGTTGTCATCAAGCGTGACACTCGGGATGTTTAATTTGTAGGTATCCAACCGCTTCCCCGCATCGAGGCTTCGTCCGTTCGTTGCACGACCGCGACATCGCACGTTCCAGAAACGAGGTGTCACTTTGGTCAGGAGTGTCTTAATCGTAGATGACAGTCGGGTTGTCCGTGAAGCACTCTGCGAACTCTTCACGCGCGAAGGGGAGTTTGACGTATGCGGAGAGGCAGAAAATGGACGAGATGCGGTCCAACGGGCGAGAGAGTTGTACCCTGACTTGATTGTGACGGATCTTTCAATGCCGGTCATGAACGGCATAGAGGAAACGCGTCTCCTAAAGCAGCTCATGCCTGCGGTGCCGGTGATTATCTACACCGCCCACGGCGATCGGTATGTTGAGAAAGAAGCTCGTGCGGCAGGCGCCTCTGCTGTAATCTCCAAATCTGAGCCTGTCGCGAATCTGGTTGAAAAGGCCAAGAGCTTATTCGACGAGATCGCGGCCTGATCGCGTAAGTCTCCTCCCAATAAGCAGAGTACCGGGCGCGATTCATGAAACCAGCGTCCTGACCGGCGCTGGTTTCCTTGGTCCTTCCTAGGGCAAGTGTTTCGAATCGCCTGGTTTCAGCATCAAAGTTGTGGCCTGCGTGGGCCCCATAGTTGCAAGGAGAAAACCCTATGAAATATCGGTCGCACGTCGTCATTTTGGCGTTACTGACACTCGCAACGCTGGGCGTTGCCCAAGGCCAAAATGAACCCTCGGCCAAGGCCGAGGAACGGATTGTGAGAGAAGTTCGCCACGAGCTGCTCATGCTCCCCTACTTCGGAGTGTTCGATAACATCGCTTACAAAGTGGATGGCTACAACGTTATCCTGCTCGGGCAAGTGGTCCGTCCTTCGCTCAAGTCGGACGCTGAAAACGCGGTGAAGCACATTGAGGGCGTTGAGAAAGTCGATAACCAGATCGAGGTGCTCCCCCCGTCGCCCATGGACGATAGGATCCGCCTCGCCCTTTACCACGCCATCTATGGGTACCCCGCGCTCGAGAAATACGCGCTCGGCGTGCAGAAGCCAATTCGTATCATCGTGAATAACGGTCACGTGACCCTGGAGGGCGTTGTCGATAACGAGACCGACAAGAACACTGCCGGACTGCGCGCCAAAGGCGTCCCGGGCATCTTTTCGGTGGCTAACAATCTGCAAGTGGTTCCATCGAAATAAGTCTCTGGTGGGGTTTTCCGGCGGAAAGTGACACGTGACACCCTTTCCGGGTCGTCGGGAGAAGACATAAACCAAGGTCTTTGCGCTTCTGCCCGCAGCGCGGAAGTTCCTGCTCATTCTCTAACTCTCTGGCGGACAAAGAGGAGATGTGTGCTAAAAGTACACTGATCGCTCCGGGTGTTGCAATCGGGCGGCTAATCCCGGCCAATGAGTGAAGCGGCGATTTATCGCCACCTAGCAGAAACTACTCCATTCGTGGATACGAAGGCGCTTATCGGGGACCAATCCAGAGGCGTTAGTTCCGGTTTGCGACCGTGATCGGAGGATTATGGTCTCTTCCTCAACGCTGCCCCGTGCTCCCCATATCTGCCGTAGACCGCAGCTTTCATGTGCGGATGGACGCCCCCGCTGCGCTGGCCTGCTCCTTCCATCGTTGAACGTTCACGCCGATCACCAGGAGCCACAGGCATAGCGAGATTTGCCCAACCCCGGGGAAAACCAGAATGTAGGGCTGGAGAGACTGTGCAAGCGGTGGTGACAGGAACAGCACGTAGCTCAAACCGGCAAGAGCTATCAGCACGCCGAGGACACTCGGCAGGAAGGTGGACCTGAGAATGAGGATGCCGACCAGAAGCAAATACAACCCGAAAAATACCAGCCCGATGTTGTGGTAGGCTGCGGCGCGCAGTCTGAGAAGCACGAGCGCCAGCGCTTGCAGCTGTTCGGCGGTAAATACGCTCAAGTAGGGCGCGCCACCTAACAGGACCAGGGGAGCGAGATGAAACAGACTGCTAATAGCCTGAACCACGGATGCCACGAGGCTGAAAAATGCTGCGACTAAGGATAGGCCACGGTTCACGGGCTTGAACAATTCGTACAAAAGAGCCGCCAAAGCGATATAACTCGAGAACGCGATGATGTCGCCGGCAAAACCCCACCACCATAACGACTCGTGCGCCATGATGTTGGTCGCGGTAGCCGCCGCGTTGTCAGATACCACCAGCCGGTTACGAACGAAGATCTCCACGAACATTCTCGTCAGTATCGTGATCAGATAGAAGAACCCGGCCATCCGGGCATTGCAACTTGGCGACGTTTCTGAAGCTCGTCCCATGACAGCGACGGTGTTCATACTCGGTCCTTTCCTGCTCGATGAGTGAATCGAGCGTTCCGGCGAACTAGATCGGTTCGCGGTAGCGGCGCAATCGCACCGCTGCAGCAAGGAATGCGGCGGCGATTATGAGACCGATCCACAGACCCGGGCTGACAAGAAACTCACCAAGGGTTTGGTGGTTCAGCGAAGCCATTGACATACCCGTAGCAGGGGAGCTACCCATTTCCGCGCCGCCGCCTATGCGAGACCCGAGCACCGCGCCGAAATGCGAAGTGTTGAGGGCAATCTTTTCGACGATGCCGATCGCGAGCAGCGGCACGCTTGCCCACAGGAACGGCACCCGCCGCGCCCAGGCTGAGACCAGGAGGAACCAGCCCCAGAAAGGCGCCCACAACAGCGAGTGGACGGTCACGAGATGGTAGAGAAGCCCCACCGACATCTGAAACAACGAGACGTGTTGCCAATAGGTCGCGACACTTAGCCCGCTCCCTAGCAGGACGGCGCTGGCCAGCAGCAGCATGATGCATTGCAGGGCCACGGTGCTTGCGAAGGTAACCAGCGGGAGGATTACGAGTGGAATGCTGGCCTTCGATAGGACCGAGGTTAGATCGGAAACGGGAAGTGACTTCCAGAACAGGATGCTGCGATCGCGACGTTCGCCGTGAAGAGCGTCGAGACAATAAAAGATCCCGACGATGAAAGTGGTTCCCATGATCAGTAGCGCCGCAAAGTCGTACGGCATCTCGATTATTTGGTGCTGCCCCGCCGGGTCAAGAGTACCCAAAAAGCCATGCAAACGACGCGGTAGAGTGAGCACCTCGATCAATGAGCCGAACAGCGCCAACGCGGCGACGGCGAGTGGCGCGACATAGATCGAAGGGTGCTCCCAAAGTTCGCGGCGCACGGACCAGTACATGCACTGGGTCGCCGAAATTACCCGAGGCTCACTTACCCGTGAGGCCAACGAGCCGGACACAGCATTCGATTGAATATTCATTTCGCGGCTCCTTGTGCCTGACCGGCCTGGTTTCCGATGATCGCTACGAACAGATCCGCGATGCTGGGCCTGCGCACATCGCCATGCGGGGCAAGTTTGTCGCGCTCCACGCGATCGAACAGCATCACACTTCGGCCAAGCACTTGGCGCTCGTAAATCGGCCTGAGGGCCCGCGCGGCGTCCGCGTTTTCCGGTTTTACCATCACTGCCAGATAGCGCGACTCGAATTCTTCCATGCTGCAGCCGAATACTATGCGGCCACGGTTGATGAACATCACGTCGGTAAGAACGTCCTGGACCTCATCGACCTGATGCGTGGTGACCACGATGGTGCGGCTGCGATCGAAGTAGTCGTTCAGCAGCGAATCGTAGAACTGCTTGCGAAACAGGATATCCAGCCCCAGTGTCGGCTCGTCCAGCACCAGCAATCTGGCGTCGATGGCCATCACCAAGGCGAGGTGCAGTTGGGTCACCATGCCCTTCGACAATTCCCTGACTTTGCTGTTGCGCCCGATGGTGGTCTTAGTCAGAAATCCTTCCGCCTTGGCGCGATCGAATCGCGGATGCACGCCAGAGAGGTATTCGAGCGCCTGCGAAACTCGCATCCAGCGCGGCAACACGGCGACATCGGAGATGAACGAGACGTCACGCATGAGTTGCTCGCGTGCGGTCCAGGGATCGCGTCCCAGCACTTTCAAATCTCCCTGACAGGGAATGATCCCGAGAATCGCGTTGAGCGCCGTGGTCTTGCCTGCGCCGTTCGGACCGATGAGCCCAACGATGCGGCCCTCTTCCACCCGCATATCGATGCCGTCTAGCGCGATGGTTGTGCCGAATACCTTACGGAGACCGCGTGCTTCTATGCATGCCATGGCTTCAGCGCTCCTCATCCGGAGGATCCAGCTTCGCGGGCGACGGCGCGGCCCTCGACGACGGCCGCGAACCATTCAGGAGTTCTTCCGCCTTCAGGCCAAGCCGCTGGATGGTGGCTTGGATCCTGGGCCATTCTTCGCCAAGAAACTTCTGCCGTTCGCCTTGAAGCAACAAACCACGTGCGCCTGCATTGATGAACATGCCGAGACCTCGTCTAGTCTCGACAAGTCCTTCGTCCACCAGTTGTTGATAGCCCTTCAGGACCGTGAGTGGATTGACCCGGTATTCGGCCGCGACGTTGCGCACTGAGGGCAGCGGATCGCCCTCCTTGAGCACACCGTCGAGGATCATCGCAACCACGCGGTCGCGAAGCTGGCGGTAAATCGGCTGACTGTCGTTCCACTCACGGTCCATCGGATATTCCAGATCTTCCTTACCAGGGATATCACGCCGTCAATCTGCACGCTGCAACTCGAAGTGCGCAACCAACGGCTTGTCCCCAACCATAAAAGTCCAGTCCTCGGAATGATGCGTTGCGTCAATGATGGTGAACACCGAATGGTGCATGTGGTATTGCGGGTTGCCGGCGATGTCAAGAAATTCGAATTCCACCGTCTTGCCGTCGGGCGTCATCTTACCGACCATACGAGGGCGGTTCCCCGCGTCGCAATAATGCGTGAGCAGCAGGCGGCCCTCGTCCAGATAGAGCATTGTTATGGGATCGTCCGGCCTGCCCTGTAGCTTGATCTCGTGCATGAGCACATTCCCCAAGGACGTGACACGCAACGTAATGTGCGCGGACTTGCCTTGCACTTCGGACGGGGGGGTGGTGGTCACGGTTCCCAGCCAGGAACCCGCCAGGCTTTTCATGGTTGCGAAGGAGTTCTGCGCCTGGGACGGCACAGAAGCCACGGAGGACTTCTGCGCGTCGGGCTGCGCGAAAGCCACGGTGGACAGCGACATCAGAACGACTGACAGCACAAAACTAAGGGATTTCATGTTTCATTCTCCTCAGGAAGCTCATCTCTTCTTTGCTTTCGAGCTAGGGTTATTCCGCTAGCGTCGATCAGCCTAGATAAACTTCACTACACTGTTATAGTTAACTACAACACTACTTAACATGTCAAGCTGTTTCTTGTTCTCCTTCTGCGCCGCCATCCGCATGAGGATAAAAGGCTCTCCGGGACTGTTGACGCAAACGGGTTCTTCATCGAAATGGGAGTCCAGGCGTACCCCCCCCGCGAACGGCCCAGTCCTGGTTTAGTCGGCTACGCCGAAGTAATCCAGGTTGGGACATGCCGGTCGGTACCAACAAACCAAATTAATGGAAGCGATCTCCGCAGTCGGCATCGATTCTGGGCGGATTACAGGAAAACCGAAAGCAACTGCTGGCAAGGGCCGATAGCGCCAGTTATCGGATACAGTTTTAATAAAGTCGTTTTCATCCTCACGCAATCAGCTTGGCCAGCGCGAAGGCCACGCCTGCCGCAACTCCTCCGATCAACACCGTCTGCACCGCGCTGCGAAAGGATCGGGCGCCGGTGAAGCGTCCTTTGATGTACCCAAAAACGCCGAGAGCGGCCAGCGTCACTACCGCCGAAAAAATCAGTCCTCGATAGGCGTTCGATAGGACGATGTACGGCGAAAGCGGAATCAGCCCTCCCGCCACATAGGACGCCGCAATCGTCCCCGCACTGGTCACCGCGCGCTTAGGATCCGGCTCTTCCAGCCCAAGCTCAAAGCGCATCATGAAGTCCACCCAGGCATCCGGACGCCGGCTCAACGCCTCGACCACCGGCGTACTCTCCTCCGCGCGCAAGCCATAATTCTGAAATACGCGGGCGACCTCAGCTTTTTCTTCTTCCGGAATCTCCTCAATCTCCTGATACTCGCGCGCGCGTTCCTGCTCGTAATGTTCGGCATCGCCACGCGCGGCGAGATATCCGCCCAGCCCCATCGCGATCGATCCCGCGGCAATTTCCGCCAGGCCACCAATCACAATGAAACGTGTATTGGAGATTGCTCCGGAGAGTCCAGCCGCAAGTGCGAACGGCACCGTCAATCCGTCCGACATGCCAATCACCACGTCGCGCACAAAATTACTGGAAGTGAAATGCTGCTCACGATGAACGATTCTCGCCATCAGCGTGCCTCCTCGGGATGTGCTTGCAGATATTCCTGTGCCCGGCGAATTGCGTCGCGCTCGCCGCGATAGGTCAGTTTGCGCTCCGCTCCTTCCAGCGGAATCCAAAGCGCCTGTTTTACTTCAATCCGCATCTCCGGCGTGACGTCGTCGATCTCGCCCGACTCGTAGCGCAACAGATAAAAGCTGACAATCTTGAACACGCGTTGCTTGTCTCCCCAAGTGCGCACGTAAACATATTTGATATCGAGCAGCTTGGTCAGAATCGTGCCCGTGATGCCGGTCTCTTCCCGGACCTCGCGCAGGGCCGTTTCGTCCGCCTTTTCCCCCGGATCGACCAGCCCCTTGGGCAAAGCCAGTACCGTTTTGGGACGTTTTTTGTCAGTAACAGCAGCCTGCTGGTTACCGGCCGGCTCGATGACCGCAAATTCCCAGCCCGTTGGCGTAGAGCGCACGACCACCCCGCCTGCAGATATTTCTCTAGGCATTGCCCACAAGTTATCAGGAACAAAGGGCTTCGTCACGCGTGGTGACCCGGAGGGACTAGAGTAATTAACTCCGCCATATACATGAAACGAACTCTGGACGTCGCGGCATCTTACTTGCTAGAAGCTACTGTAGCGGCTTTGCAGGGCTTCTGTAGCGGCCGGAGGTCAAGGCCCATGGCGATCAAGGGGTTGCGTCAAATCGTGCAGTCGGTGCGCGCCTTCGGGCGTGGCCTGACCGGTGTCCCCGCGCCAGAATCTCCCTTCAAAATTCCAAGCGTGGGCCTCGCCTTAGGCGGAGGCTTCGCGCGCGGCATCGTTCACGTCGGTGTTCTGAAAGTTCTCGAAGAAGAAAATATTCCGGTGCGCTTTGTTGCCGGGACCAGCGTTGGAGCGTTGATTGGCGCCGCCTATTGCAGCGGCATCACGCCCGCAGAGCTCGAGCAGGTTGCCGCTCGTGTGCGTTTTCGCGACCTCGCCCGCTGGACACTTTCGCGCTTGGGTTTCGCCACCAACCTTCGCATGCTCACTTTTTTGAACAAGCTGCTGAAGGTGAAAACTTTCGAGGAGCTGCGCATTCCACTCGCGGTGACTGCAACCGACTTCACTTCCGGAGAAGGCGTGGTTTTTCGTTCCGGGCCGCTGGCCGATCCGGTGCGCGCCAGTTGCGCTTATCCTGGCGTGTTTCTGCCGGTGACGGTGAACGGGCGGCTGCTCGTCGATGGCATGCTGGCGCACTCGCTTCCCAGCCAGCCGGTGCGCGAAATGGGCGCCGACCGTGTGATTGCGGTGAACTTGAAAGGCCGCTGGGCCAATGGCGACGGCCCACGACACATCTTCGATGTGATCGGCCAGTGCTTCTCGATCGCGCAGAAAATGAACTGCGAACAGTCAAGGGAATGCGCCGACCTGATCATTGAGCCGGATGTCACCGGCTACCGCTACGACGATTTCGAGCACAGCGCCGAACTGGTCAAGATCGGCGAACAAGCCACGCGTGAAGCTCTGCCGGAAATCCGCAAATGGCTGCAGACATCTGAAACGGTCCAAGGCGTTGTGGCTGCTGGCATCTCCGATCGGGTTCTTGATCCGGCCATCTCGAAGTAGCCGCGTCACTTCACCGAAGGAAAGTATGGTCCTGCTTAAACCCACCGACGAACTCGGTTGCAGTATTGCGCGTAACCTTCTCCGAACAGTCCACGCAATTGACTTTCCTCGACAGGTATTACGATCCAGTTAACGTATGCGATCACCAACAACAGCGGGATGATGGGTGCGATTTCGACCAGGATGCCCATCTCTCCAACATAGGCGAGGATCAGTCCAACGTACATCGGATTCCTTGTAAAGCGGTACGGCCCACGCGTTACGAACGTCTTCGACGCTTTTCCCGGTGTGGTCGTGGTACGTGCTTTGTGAAACAGTACGAGTCCCCATCCAGCAATGATTGCTCCCATCGCAAACAAGGCCGCTCCACAAACAGAAATGATGTGCGACGTCATTGCGGAATAATGTGGGCGCGAAAGAATTGTAAATTGCAGCCCGACACCCAACAGGTATCCGAGCACGAACACCCATGGCACGGGAATATGCAGGAGAAGACGGCTGAAGAGTGAGAGCTTGATCGAAGCTTCCTTGCGAGCCTTGTTCATTGTTGCAAGGAATTGTAACCGCGGCTGCGTCCCTAATTTTCGAACGATCGGGGATCACAGAACTCCTCTTCACCGCGCAGATATAATTTTGCCTATGTCCTGGCGCGGCGTGATCATCACCACTTGCGGTGCCCTTCTCTTCCTTGCGGTTCCGCTCGCCGCAGCCGCGCCTGCGTCCTGGAATGGACTCCTGCGCCGTGGGGACAACAACCCGGAATCCGGTGCCACAATCACACTGCACTCAACGTTGGGGAATTATTCAGCTACCACATCTGCCAGCGGTAACTTCGCTTTCTCAAACATCGTGCCGGGATCGTACGACGTGTCGGTTCTGGTGAATAGCACGACCTACAAATCGCAGACTGCTGTAATCATCGGCGAGAGCGCGTCACTTACCTCAGCTTTGCAATTGTCGTCCGAAGACGCCACGGTCCATCTCGCTCAGGAGACTCAAACTCACGAGGCCAGCGGCGGCGAGCATCTCTCCAGCGGCGAGGTGTCAAGCCTTCCACTCAACTCGCGTGACTTCAGCAAGCTGCTGTTGCTGGCCGCCGGCACCATGACCGATGCCAACGGCGCCGCGAATTTTACGCAGCAGTTTGCGGTGAACGGTCAGCGCGGCACGGCGACCGTCTTCGCCGTCGATGGCGCTGATACCACCGATCCTGAAATGGGCGGGGCCACATTTTCCAACTTCAACGTGGACGCGATTGAGGAAGTGCAATCCAACGCCGGCGTGATGTCGGCGGACACCGGTCACGGCGCGGCCAGCTACACAAACGTAGTCTCAAAATCCGGAACCGATCAGATTCACGGCAGCGTCTTCGAATTTGCGCGCAACGCCGCCTTCGACGCTCGCAACTACTTCGATCATCCCAGCGCATTCAGCCATCGCCGCATTCCGCCATTTGTGCGCAACGAGTTTGGATTTACCAACGGTGGCCCGGTGGTCCTGCCTTATATCTACGATGGCCGCGGCCGCACCTATTATTTCGGCGAGTATCAAGGCTTTCGGCAGGTGCTCGGGACAACCCAGGTTTTTCCCGTGCCAACGCAGGCTGAGCGCCAGGGAATCGACACCACCACTTTCCCCGGTGACACGCTCACCGTACCGGTGAATGCTGCAGTTCTACCCGTCTTGAACACCTATCCCTTGCCCAACCTGCCGCGCGGGCCGTTCGGAGATCGCACCTATGCGGCCTTTTCCAAAGTCTCAACGATCACCGACCAGTTCTCGGTCCGCGTTGATCACCGCATTTCGGACAAAGCCACGCTGCTCACTCGCTTCAGCTTGAATCAAGTCACAGGGCCAGTCACGAATCCAGATCAGACTGCCATCAATCCTGGCTTCGGTGTGCAGTTTTTTGATCATCAGCGCAACGCTACGGTGAAGTATGCGCGCACGATCACGCCGCACCTGACCTCCGAAACCTCCCTCGGCTACATTCGCAGCACGCCTTTTTTCCCCACCATCGATCACACGCAACCAGCGATTGGTTTCGGAGACGGGTTGCTTCAGGGATTCAACTCGGCGGGTGGATCACTTTTCGGTTCATACGGAAACGTTTATCAGTTCAAGCAGGACATGATCGCCAATCGCGGTACCCACACTTTTAAATGGGGAGCGGAAATTCGCGTCAACCGCGACTCCACCGTATTCGGAATCAATCCCAATGGCGCTTATTCTTTTGGGGGCGGCACCGCCTATTCACAGGTTTTCATTCCCTCCGCCAGCGGCACCCATAACATCAACGTCGGCGATCCTTTGCCAGACTCGCTCGTTGGCCTGCTGACCGCCACTCCGTTTTCCTACAGCATCACCGCGCCAGCCTCATTCACGCCGGTCGGGAATCGCTTTGACGAGGCTGGCGTTCGCCGCGAGGCCTACGAGGTCTATTTTCAAGACACGTGGAAAGCAACACCTCGTCTGACCGTCAACTACGGCTTGCGCTATCAACTGAACACCCGCATTCATGAACCAGCCAAGCGGACATCGGCGTCGCGCTTCTTCGGGCCGGACGGCAAGCCTGCTCCATACTTCGACCACACTGCAAGTCAGCAGGTACTCGTCTATCCGCAGCCTCCTTATAACCAGGACTGGTCCGGCTTTGGCCCGCGGCTGTCGCTTGATTACTCACTCTCCACGCACACCGTGTTGCATGCTGGGGGCTCTATCGCCACTATGCTTCCTAACCTTTGGCAGGATAATTTCCTCACCGCGGGGATACCGTTCGTCGTTCCAATTCTCGTGACTGCAACCCCGTCGGTTGCGGTGCCGTTCAGCAACACGTTTGTTCCTCTACAGGTCCCGACACCTTACGCCACCAACGGCCAGCCGGTGTTTCCGTCGGGAACGACCACCAGCGTGCAACCGAACACGGTGCTTGATATGAATCGTCTTCAGGCCGACCTCTCCGCGCTCACCCCCGGGCACGAGGTGCAACTTCCGATTGTGGTGGGGATCGATCGCAGTTTTCGCAATGGATACATCGGCAGCTATAGCGCCGGCCTCGATCATGATTTCCGCGACTTTAAGTTCACCGCCGCTTACGTCGCTACCGCGGGTGTCCATCTCGCGAGCGTTTATTCCCCGAATGGATACAGCGGCGCCGGTCCCGGCTTCGCTCCTTACACGCAATTCGATTCCGCCGGCCAGGCCATCGGCGGTTACGGCACCGAGAGCATAATGACGAGCAGTTCGCACTCCAGTTATCACTCGTTGCAGACCAGCGTTGCGAAAAATTCGCCACGCGCCGGACTTGGGCTGCAGGCCAGCTACACTTATTCCAAAGCGATTGACGACACCAGTTCAGTGCTGGGCGGGCTGCTCGGGACAGCCGGCGTTGTGCTGCAAGCTTTGCCGCAGAATCCCTGGGATCCGCGCGCCGAAAAAGGCCCTTCAACCTTCGACGTGACCCACGTCTTCACCGTCAGCGTGATTCAACTGCTGCCTTTTGATCGCGTGGGCTTTTTGCGGCCGATGGGTAAAACGCTCACGTCGGGCTGGCAGTTCCTCAACATCACGACACTTACGACCGGATCGCCATTCACGGTCTTTTCCGGGATCCAGCAAACCGACGCGGGCACGGCTGGAGCGGATCGCCCCGACCTCGTGACCATGCCTCATTTCTCGACCAGCCGCAGCGTTCGCGAAGACTATTTCGGCGAGGGCGCAAACAACGCTTCTTTCTTTTCGATTCCCATTAACCTTCCCGGAGGAACTGGGCCGAACAGCGGGCGTTTCGGCACGCTCGGCCGCGACACCTTCCGCGGTCCCGCCTATCACGATTTCGACGTCGCCATGATTAAAGACACGCCGTTCGGCCACCGCGGGAACGGCGAACTCGGGACCATCGAATTTCGCGCCGAATTTTTCAACGTGTTCAACATTGTGAACTTCGGCTTGCCGAACAATATTGTGCGCGGCAGCGGATTCGGAATCATCAGCAAGACCGCCGGGACATCGCGGCAGATTCAGTTTTCGTTGAAGGTGATTTATTGAATTTCGGCGCCTTGGCGAAATATTCTCGTCAGTATTCACCCCCCGAATCGAGCGAATGCAAGCTGAACGAGCGCTGCCGGCACAAGCAATACTCGAGAAGATTAGAGCAAGACAGCCGTTCTACTACTCCCCTATTATTTGGACATGAGCAGAACACATCCAGAATGCCCCGACTCAGACGTTTCCGATCGATTGGTAGCTGCCGATTTCCTCCTGCGCCAAGAGCCAGAGGATGACGAAGAAGATGATCAGGACGAAGACAATGGCAGAGAAGAAGATGATGAAGATGATGATGAAGGCACAGACGACGGCTACTCGGAGTGAGCATGCCTGATCCAGTGGGTGAAGGATGACGCGTGAGCGTTTCGCCAAGGTAGCGGAGGCGGTGCTCGACTCGCTCCAACCGTGAAGTAGCTGTTTATTGCATTGTGAAGTTCAGCCTATCCAGATACACCGTATATGGTGTCCCGGCGCTATTGCCATCAAGCTGATAGTTGATGGTCACCCCATTCCAACCCGTGGTGTTCGGGGATTCAGAATGGTTCAACGTAGCCGTGTTCCCGTTCAGCGTGATTGACTTGTACAGCAGTTGATTGCTGGATGTCCGTTGGACGCTGATGACGAGGTGGTTCCACGCGCCGCTCACAGGGTTGCAGAGAACTCCAGTGGGTACCCACTTTTTGCCAACGTTGTCGTACACGTCCCATTCGTGGCCACCCGCAATGCGGCACTCGTGGCCCCAAATGAACGAGTGCCCGCCGGTGAATTGGTTGATGTCGAACTCCATTGCCTGCGATACGCTCGCGTCCTGCACCCAGAAGTAAACGTCATAAGTGAAATTGTGGAGAGTAGGAATCAGCGTGTGATTGTAATCCGGCAGGCCTTGCGAGGAGAACGAGCCGACGATGTGATTGTTCCAGAGCACGTCTCCCCACTTCACAGTTCCGCCCCCATAGACACTTTTCGTGGAAATGCCGTCCAGAGAAGGTGAACTGGTGTTCGGTGTCCACGACCATATCAGCTGTGGGCCAGCGGAGGTGCACGTCGCGCAAATCCCCCAACTAGGTGGCAGCAGTGCGTAGCCTGACCATCCTTTTTGGCTTTGCACGTTAGAGAATGTCGTGCCTGATGTCGCACCTGATGTCGCACCTGATGTCGTACCTGATGACGTGCCTGATGACGCGCTGGTGCTTGTGGAGGTAGTAGACGAACTCGCAACCGTCAGCGTGAGCAAGGCCTTCGAAGACCATCCACAGTTGTCCCATTCCTGAATCGCGATATTGTAGGTTCCGATGCCCAAGCTCAAGTTCGTATCGAGGCTTGATCCCTTTACCGTATAGGCCCGCGCGTACGGAGCAGTGTAGATTCCGATTGCTCCTACACCCTTCGAACAAGCTGGCGAAGTGGCTTTGGCCACGAAGTGTACGGGAGAGCTTGTTGTGGCATTCCCCGAGGTCGATACGGTTGCAGCGGTGGGGGAAGTTACGTACACGCCCGCGTACGCGGGGAATGTGACGGCAAACAGATACGCGACGGCGGAGAGCATCCCTAATCTCATCGCAACATCTCCAGCGTATGATTTGCTGCTATCGAGCAGCTCAGTTGAGACGGATTCTAAGTCCGCAGTTACTTACCTCCAATGGAAAACGTCCACGCCTGAAAACGGAGGTACATGTTCTCTCGGGTTCGCTGTACCGAAGGTTCGGGGAGTTCGAGGTTGTTGGCGCCGCCGGGCGAGGCCCCATTCGACTCCGCTCAAGGCAGGTCCGCGCCACACAGCGGCGAATTCAGGCTTCTTGCAACTCTTCCAGCAAGTCGGCTGTGAGTTCGGCTTCTTGGGGCGAAGTCAACTTTTTCCCGCCGGAAGTGAGATAGAAAACATCGATCGCCATCTGGCCTTCGGTGTCGATGAGCGCGATTTCGATATTGCAGTTGTGGTGAGAAAAACGCGAGCAAATCCGGTGCAGCAAACCCATGCGGTCCTGCGCGATGATTTGCACCAGCGTGCTGCCGGCGGAGCATCCGTCGTCAAATTCGACGCGTGTGGCGATTTTTACTTTATTGCCATTCTTCGATTCCGAACGCATGCGGTCGCGCAACATGCGTTCCAGGTCAGCCTCACCGCTCAGCACGTCGGCGATGCTTCGCTGAAACCGGGCCCATTCCGGCAGATTCAGTTCGAGCGTGCGAAAACGGTCGGTGAAGAAAAATGTGTCCACAACCACTCCGGCAGCGTTGGAGAACGCGTCTGCTTTGACGATATTCATTCCCCACGCTGCAAGCGCTCCGGCCACATTCGCGAATAGAAATGGCCTATCCGCAGTCACCAGCGTGAGGTCGAACCAGTGCCGGCCTCGCTCCAAATGAAGCTGAACGGAATCTTCGGATAAGTGCGCCGCCAGTTGCATATGCCGCAACACTTCTTCCGGACGATAGCTCCGCAGATATCGTCTGGGCAGTCCTTCCAGAAACGGCTTGATCTTCTTAGCGGAGTTGGGAGCGAGCGAATACAAGCGCGAAAGGCTCTCGTCCTTCTCCGTTTCAGCGCTCACTCGCTGATCGGCAGTCCGGCTCATTGAATTCCATGCCGCAATGTAGAGTTGCCAAACGTTCTCGGCTTTCCACGGCGTCAGCGCTTCGGGATTCACAGCTTTGATGTCGGCGTAAGTCAGCAGGCAAAGCATCTTCAGGCGTTCGGGCGTGCCTACTTTATCCGTAAATCCCTGAATGGTTGCGGGATCGTAAATGTCGCGGCGGAGAACGAACGAAATCTCAAGATGACTGGCGATCAGAAATGAAATGATTTCGCGATCAGCCGGATCGAGTTCGAGGCGAGCCATGCACTTCTGCGCAATCTCAAGGCTGGTGACCACGTGGTTGGAACCAGGGACTCCCTTGCCAACGTCATGCAACAGAAGTGCCAGGTAAAGCAGCTCAGGCCGCTCCAGCTCTTCTAACAAGCGCCCATAGCGCTGGTCCCACTCGGAGTGCGATTGGCTTGCGCGATGCAAACATTCAATGGCGAGAAAGGAATGCTCGTCAACCGTAAAGCGATGATAGAAATCCCGAACGACCAGTGAGTCGATCAGCTTCAGTTCCGGCAGCAAAACAGTAAGCAGTCCGAGAGAATGCATGGAGCGCAGCGCTTCAGCCGCGTGCGGCTCAATGAGCACGTTCTGCAGATATCGCCAACTTTGCGGGCCGGAGGGAGGCAAATCGGCGAGCGTGGGCAGAACTTGCTGAACGCGGCCCTCGGTGGACATTGCGGGCTTGAGGCCGTGATGCGCTGCAAAGCTGAAAATTCTGAAAAGAAGGTCGGAATCGCCGAGTGCGGACGGTTGCTGCAGCAAGATCAAGCCGTCAACCACGGAAAAATCGGCGTTCGAGAGCCGCGACCGGAAATTCTGAAACGAGCGATAAAGTGAAGACCTGGCGCCCGGAATTGACTCCAGCAGTCGCAGACAATGATGGTGAATTGCACGCGCGTGGCGAAAATAAATTCGCATCCAGGCGGCGGCATCCAGCGGCTCCGGACCAGTTACACCGATTCGCGACTTAGCGGCTTCGTCCTGCGATTCCCAGGCCAGCATGTTGTCATCGCGCCCGTGGCGGTAGTGGAGAAAGGCACGAACCGAGCTGAGGAACTCCAGTGCGGGAGCAAAGGTCTTGCGCACTGGTTCGGTGAGAAGCGACTCCTCAGTGGGCCAGGTACGCTCCTTGTCTAAGGCCGACAGCAGCGCAAGCCAGCAAGCCACGTTGTGGTCGCGCAATCCGCCGGGCGCCTCTTTCACGTTCGGCTCGAGGTGAAAAACTGTGCTGCCGTATTTGGCATGCCGGGAGCGGGTCACCTCCGCGAGTTGCTGGATGATGTAGTTCCCTTCCCGCAGAAAAAACTTGGGCAGAAGTTTGTCGTGCAAACGACGGAAAAGGTCGCGATCCCCGGCAACATACCGGCTGTCGAGCAACGAAATAGTGAATTCGACGTTCTGCGCGTCGAACTGATCGCACTCGGCCAAGGTCCGCGTAGTCGGACCCAGCTTCATCCGCAGGTCCCATAATTCCTGACAAAAAGTGCGGATCGGATCGCGAAGAGCATCCTCCGTGCTGCGGTCACCGTGAAGAAAAAGGATGTCCACGTCAGAGTGCGGGAACAGTGCGCGGCGTCCAAAACCGCCCAACGCGACCAACGCGAAATTCTGCGATGGAGCGCCAGGCGAAATAATTTCGTCCCACAGCCGGAGAAGAACTTTCTCCACGAAGGCCGTGCGCTCGGCGATTGCAGCCGGACCGTTCCCTGTGGATGCGAAGTCCTGCTGAATGCGTTTGGACTCAGCCAGGTAGAGGTCCCGGAGCTCAGTGCGTAATGTGACGGCTATGCTCATGGTGAAGAGGTCGCAGGTCGTCCGAAGCAGGCCAAACAAACCCGATTTTCTACTCTAATCGCCGGGGTGACGGACAGGAAATCGAAACTATTTATGAGGGGAATCAGGATTGGTTATTGTGAGGACGATGGTTGGCGACCAACCCACTCTATCCATAACCGGGTACCGCCGTGAGCACAAGGTCTTGTGATCTTGGTCACAGCAACTTTCGCCACATCGGTTGACCATAGAACCAGCTACTGAAGTGGAAATCGCGGAAGGAGGAGATATGAAACTCCTTATCGGAATTCTTCTGCTGGGGCTGGCCTTGCCGGCGTTTGCGGTGAACGCCCCCAAGAAGAACGTGCCTAAATACAATGCTGCGGCCGAAGCCGTTTACAAGGGCACGATCGAGGACCTGCGCGACCGCCAATGCCCGGTCAGCGGCGGAGTTGGTTCCCACATCATCATGAAGTTGGAGGATGGAAGCACGATTGAAGTCCATCTCGCAACTACAGAATTCACTCGCATGGTGGAGATGAATGTTCACAAAGGCGACACGATTGAAGTGACCGGATGGAAAACGGAATTCGAAGGCGTGCAGACGATTTTTGCCCGTGAAGTCAAGCACGGCAACGAAACTTACGTATTCCGCGCGAAAGACGGCACACCGGCGTGGATGTACTAGGCACGTTTCAGAGAGGTCGTCACGACAGCGGCACTAACCGCGGCGATGGCGAAGATGACGGCCAGCGAACTCAGGCACAGAATGCACCACGCGTAGAGTATTCGCGCCTCGACGTAGGTTAGATAGAGCGCGAATCCAAGACCTGCCAGCGACGCGATCAGCAGCATGAAAGGCGTTTCCACTTTTTGCCTGTAGATGGTTGCCAGCGCCAGGATCAGTAGGTATCCCACGATCCCGATCAGCGCGACGGGAAGACCAGCCATAGTCGAGTACGAACTGCGGTTCACAACGTCGCAGTTGAACGACTGACCCAAATCACAAAAAGACGTTTTCGACGTACCGAAGTGGTGATAGAGAGATACCGCTGAGACCGCAACGCCTAACACTGCCAGCAGGGCGATTGTGAGCATAAGGCG
>Ga0209580_10000641_pt1 | contig 17965 bp, 17 predicted proteins | sample Coa_R1_5_FD_187153 | JGI IMG/M metagenome (GOLD analysis project Ga0209580, IMG submission 187153) | Surface soil microbial communities from Centralia Pennsylvania, which are recovering from an underground coalmine fire - Coalmine... | ecosystem: Environmental > Terrestrial > Soil >... | reverse complement strand
AATCGCAAATCACGAGATTGGCCATTTTCACGAGCGAAAGCGTGCCCCAGTGGTTTCGTAATGCTCGAAAAGCTACGAGGGAAAGATGTGCTGACCGCTGCATGCCCGCAATGACTCCGGAAAGGTGCCCGGGCGCGAACGTCCCTGAATAGGAGCGGGTCATCATTTAGAGATGGGGCTATGACTGCGTTGGGTGGTAAAATCTCGTACGGATGTCCTCATTATTGCTTGACAGGGGACATCGTCGCCCGAGAAGAGCCGCAAAGCATTTCACAGGCGGGTGACAAGGATCTGTGGAAATCCATAAATACTTCCACATTTACTTGCACAGTTTCACAATCGTTGTCTTGGATGACAAAGACATAGAATGTGAAATAAGCTGTAAAATCAAGCACTTGCACGAAGCGCCGGGATGGCGGAACTGGCAGACGCAGCGGACTCAAAATCCGCCGGTACTTGGTACCTTGGGGGTTCGACTCCCCCTCCCGGCACCATATCCCCTTTTTGTTCTGAAGGATCTGCAAGTGCTTGGAGTGTCCTCACGTTTTGGTTTCGTGTGCGAAAGTCAGCTACTGCAGTCGAACTGCCGTAATTTATCAGAGGTCGAGTGTGGCGGAGTTTGTAGAGAACGAATCTCGGAAGTCCTACCTGTAGCATCAATCTTCGGCGGTGTCGATTGCAGTTTTAGCCAGGGAAGAAAGCGCCTGTGCCGATCCAGAATTCTGCGAGGGATTTGAGATTTGTCTTGTAGGTGCGGGTGACGGTATATTCCTTTCCGCCTTCGACTCGAAGGCGGTATTCTCCCGACGAAAGCGGCCTGATTTCTTCTACAAAAGAGGTGTTCACGAGCACAGATCGGTGGATGCGGATGAATCCGTGGGTTTTGAGCTTTTCTGCTACCACCGAAATAGACTCACGTAGTAGGTAGGAACTCGCGTTCTGTTGGATGCAAACGCATTTACCTTTAGCCTGAACGGAAATCACGTCGCCCAGACTGATAAATAGAATCTTTCGCCTGACTTTGATGGCTACCCGGAGAGAGTGTGGCTTCGCTGGCGCCTGCAACCTCGGGAATGTCTCCATCGATCTCGCTGTTTGTTCTCCCGCATCGCGTGCTTTGACCAAGGCTGCACGCGAATGCGTCCGCACGCGCTCAACGAGAGAATCGCCCGAGCTTTCTGGACTCAAGACTGCATATCCGGCTGGAGCCATCTTCAGAGTGTTCATCGTAGCGTCCTACATTACCGGCGCAGCCGTTCCATCTGACCACCTACCCACAGGAACAATGAACACGTCGATCGGTTGCGCGCCTTTGAATTGCTGATTCAACATAACTGGTGAATTGGGCATGTCTGCACCCCAGACCGCACCATCCAGGGATGGCGTATAAAACATCAAGTGGGCTACGTTGTGGTCACCAGCATCAGTCAGGTAGGCCTCCTTCGACATCATGTAGGCCATCCCACCAGGTTCGAGCGGTGGCAGTTCACCTTTGTCAAATGCTGTCTTCGTTCCGTCCATGATCTGAGCTCTCGTGCGCCCTGCCAGTGCCATCTCCGTCCTCATGAGAGTAATCGGGAAAACGGACCTTGCGGCCGGCGGATTGAGGCAGACGGCTCCTCGGAGCTTGGGGTTCCAGAATTGCGGCGAGTCGAAAGGGGACATCCACGCTCGCTCGACGACACATACGAAACCGTTCTTGCCGTCGACGGCAGTTTCGTATCCATGCCGTCCAAGGACCATAATCTTCGCGTCGCGGGATATGGCCTCTGGGGCGGCGCTTCGCGCGAGGGCGATCTCAGCATTTCGGTCCGTTACAAGATATTGGTCGATGGGGGCCATATTGGGATACGACATTTGACGACTTTGCGCCCGCGCGTCCAGGATCAGAATCAGTACGAAGCTAAGAGAGGCAATCGCTTGGAAGCTCTTTCGGTTCATTACTTCCTCCTGTGTTGGCTGAATCTCGCAGTTGCTATCCAGAGGGACGAATCTGATCGTTTTTCCGCTCTACCATCAGTCCGTCCACTATCGGTTTGGTGCGCCGGTAGGCGATGCCGAGCATACGAACCGGTTGGTATGTAACAATGCAACTCCCCATGGGAACCGATGCGATCAGCCCCGCTTGCGGTTGCCCGGCGCGCGAAGAGACCTCAGCCACCCCACGATATTTCTGATTCCCACGTTCCACACCTTCGCATCCTGAGCATTCTTTGCTAACAAGGTGTAGCCCTCGTACATCGCGATCAGAAAGCCGGCAGCCTCTTCTGGGACCAAGTCGCGGCGGACGGATCCTTGAGACTGCCCCCTCCGCAAAGCCAATGCAATGCCTTCTTGCCAGTCCAGGAAGATCCTTTCCAGTCGCTTGCGGAATCGTTCGTCCAGCGGAGACATCTCCTGCGCCAAATTGACCAGGGGACAACCGCCCTGTACGTCCTGTGCCCGAACCGATGTACGTTGAACAATGCCGATCAAAGTATCGATAGGCTCCTTGCCCTCCTGCAGAGGACGCAACCACTTGTCGCGGGTCAGATTGGCGATGATCTCTTCGACGATGGCATATCCCAGAGCTTCCTTGCTCTCGAAATGGTAATAGAGCGCTCCCTTGGTGACGTTGGTGGCGGCCAGAATGGTATCGATCCCGGCACTCCGGAAGCCCGATCTGTAGATTTCGCGAGCAGCTGCTTGCAGCAGGAGTTCCCGAGTGCGCTCAGGATTGCGCGGCCTCGGAGATCTACGTTTCGGGTTCTTGTGTGCCCTAAACATACCAACCAGTATGTATGGTAACCCTCATAGCGTCAAGAATGGGATCTATCAAGCGGTTGCATGCATCGCGCTTCGGTTTGTTGTAGGCATCTGCCGCAAAACTCTCTGATTTGGTAGATTCCCTCGTCGACTCAGCCGCTCCAACGCTTTGCCCCAATTCGCAAATCATGTCCGTTCGTTGACTACGCTTGTACGTTCATTCCCGATTTCACCATGCCCGTTGGTCGGCTCTCGAACCAATGAAGCCTATGGTCATCCGAATGCTTATCGGAATTACAGCGATGCGCTTCCCCTGCGATGCGGCTACGATCGCGACTTAAGGTGGTCTTATCGATCCTTTGAGGAATCCGGGAGCGCAGCCTGCGAATTCTATGGGCCATCGAATCCGCCATTGCGTGGAATGTCCAAAGTGCTGGACGCGATATCTGCTCGCCCGCAGCCCATATTACAACGGTTCGTACCTCATTCCGACGGTTACCGGCTCACTCGAGGAGTACACGCTGTATTGCTCATGCGCGACGACGCTCGTGCGCAGCCACTGGAGGTGGCATGAGATGAAAACCTATAAAGTCTCAAAGGCCGCGTACGATCGCGGCTTCGGCACGCCCCAAGAGGTCTTCGCCATGCGGCGCCGCCGCCCTTCCGCCGACGCGGCTCCCAGGTATGAGGTTACCGAAAGGCCCCTTTCTTCACATTTCGCTCACAGGTCGCCAGGGACAAGTCATGAAATTGTAATGGTCGCACGATCAGAACGGATCGTTTCCAGGCAGAACGGTTCAAATCGAATGATTTTGTAACCCGTGAAAAGAGGAGTTGAGCAGGAAATTTTCCTAACGGTGCAGAACCCACCTCCCCTGCCACGCAATAAGCTATTCATTTGTTTCACTTAATGCCGATGCTGCTTTCATCGGTTGCCGGGCTCCGAGATGCGGTTTTTAAGTCCGCTACGGGTAAACCTCGCACCTTCTCCAGAAATCGCTGTATTGGTTCCCTAAGGGAAGCCAATAGACAATTCATTGTCAGATTGATCGCGCTCCAGGAGTGGCGGACTGCCACGTCCATTCCGAAGCTTGGGAATCGACTAAGTTGATCTGGAGGGTCAAACATGCGACAAATTTTCTTACTACTTTCCGTTCTGGTGCTCGGCCTTACATGGGCCGTCGCGCAGGACAGCACATCGCAAACATCACGCACCGGCGCCGGCGGGCAGATGACGGTCGAAGGCTGCCTGAGTGGCTCCAACGGAAACTTCACCCTTACCGACAAGAATGGAATGTCCTATCAACTCACCGGCGATACCGCGAAACTGACTGAGCATGTCGGTCATGAAATAAAAGTGACCGGAACATCAGAATCGGCTGGCGCCGGGGCATCAGGTTCGACGGAACCGAGCGGCACTGCCGGCAGCGCAGGCGGTGGCCATGAGTTGCAGGTCACATCGGTAAAACACATTTCCAAGAGCTGCAAGTCCGGCGGCATGTCTCACTAGATTGCTGCGAATAAAAAAGCCCGGCGAAAATGCTGGGCTTTTTTTCTTTGCGATGCACCACTCAGCGGCGCTTAGCGCGAAGCCATAACTCAACACTGCCTTACCAGCGGCTCGGCGCAACGGTCCTCCGACCCACGAGAAAAAAGCTGTCGCGGGGCTTACCCTTTCCTGAGAACTGGTCTCAGAAGTAGTTCTTGGAGCCGGCTGTCTAGCCCGCCAGGGGCTAAAGCCCCTATTTTTATTGGGCCTGAACGGCACGGCTGAAGCCGTGCCCTACCCGAAACCATTTATGAGACCAGAGGCCAGTTCTGAGAACTGGGTACTGGTACTGAGTACTGAGCACCAAACTTACTCCGTGTATACTCTCCGTCTAAAAGGAGACCCTTCATGCAGAGCCGCATCACCGGCACAACGATGCCCGTTCTGGAATTTATCCTCGACCCAAACGAGTCCATCATCTCGGAGGCCGGAGAGCTCTCCTGGATGGGCAGTTCCATTCAGATGACGACACACACGCAGTTCGGCGGTGGCGGCGGCCTTTTCGGAGTCATCAAGCGTGTGGCCGGCGGCGGATCTATCTTCATGTCGGAATACCGCGCCATCGGTACTCCGGGAGAACTGGCTTTCGCCACCAAGCTCCCAGGACACATCGTTCCCATCGAGGTTTCGCCTGGGCACGATTACATGATTCACCGCCAGGGATTTCTCTGCGCCACGCCGCAGATCCAGATCGGCGTTGGCTTCCAGCAATCGCTCGGCGCGGGCATCTTCGGCGGCGACGGATTCCTGCTGCAGAAAGTCAGCGGCCAAGGGATCGCATGGATCGAATTGTCCGGAGAATTGGTCGTTCGTGATCTCCAGCCCGGAGAGAACCTCCGCGTGCATCCTGGACACGTCGGCGCCTTTCAAGCGAGCGTCTCCTTTCAAATCACGACGGTCCCTGGCATCAAGAACATGATCTTCGGCGGCGATGGAATTTTTCTGGCCTCTCTTACTGGCCCGGGGAGAATCTGGTTGCAGACGCTTCCCATCGCCAAACTGGCCCATGCGATCGAGCGGTATCTTCCTCGCGAAGCTTCCCGCCAGACAGTGGAAGGCGGCGTAGTCGGAGGAATCGTCGGCTCGATCCTCGACAACATGCGCTAGAGCGAGGTACCTATGGAATTGCTTTCGGATCAGCTAGGGCAGGTATTGCGCAGGCTGAGCCGCTCTCCGATTTTCACGATCATCACCATCATCACGCTCGCGGCCGGAGTCGGCGCCAACATTGCGGTCTTCAGCGTGGTCGAAGGCGTGCTCTTAAAGCCCCTCCCGTACCCGCACGCTGAGACGCTGGTGGGCGTTTGGCACACCGCCCCGGGTCTCAACATGGATGAAGTGAATATGGCGCCGTCCAATTACTTCATCTATCGGGAGCAGAACCGTGTCTTCGAGGACATCGGCGTGTACCAGGACTACTCGGTCGCGGTTACGGGACAAGGCAATCCCGAACAAGTACCTGCCCTCGTTGTTACCGACGGAGTGTTGCCGACGCTGGGTGTGGCTCCGATGCTTGGCCGCTGGTTTAGCCGCGCAGATGACACGCCTGGCGCTGCCGATACCGTAATGCTGGATTACGGCTACTGGCAGCGACGCTTCGGCAGCGATCGGTCGATCGTGGGCCGGGCGATCACGGTGGACGGCAAGCTGCGGCAGGTGATTGGGGTGATGCCGCGGAATTTTCGCTTTCTCGACGCCGAGCAGCCCGCCTTGATGTTGCCGCTGCAGTTGGATCGCAACAAGACGACGCTGGGCGAGTTCAGCTATGACGGAATTGCGCGGCTGCGGCCCGGTGTCACTCTGGCACAAGCCAATGCCGACATCCTGCGCTTGATTCCAACCGTCTGGAGTAGCTTTCCAGCGCCGGCGGGCTTCAGCATGAACCTGTTTCAAACGGCGCGCATGGGCGCCAGGATCAGGCCGCTTAGTCAGGATGTGGTCGGAGATGTCAGCAAACTGCTCTGGGTGCTGATGGGGAGCATCGGCGTCGTACTGCTGATCGCGTGCGCGAATGTCGCCAACCTTCTGCTGGTTCGCGCCGAAGGCCGGCATCAGGAATTAGCCGTGCGGGCAGCTCTGGGCGCGAGCCGGTGGCGCATCGGGTCTGATTTTCTTCTCGAAAGCGTAGTGATCGGAATTCTCGGGAGCGGCCTGGGCTTGCTAGTGGCGTGGGGCGCGCTGCGTTTGCTAGTGGCGATCAATCCCGAGGGTCTGCCACGGCTGCAAGACATCGGCATTGACCTTGTCGTGCTCGCGTTTACCGTGGTGGTCTCGCTGTTCTGCAGTCTTCTGTTCGGGTCCATTCCAGCATTACGCTACGCCGCCGCCCGCATGGGTACGGGCTTGCGCGAAGGCGGCCGCACGCTGAGCGAGGGACGCGAACGGCATCGCACTCGCAATACACTGGTGGTCATTCAGGTGGGCTTGGCGTTTGTGCTGCTGATCTGCTCAGGACTGATGATCCGCACGTTCCGCGCGCTGACTCACGTCGATCCGGGATTCGATAGCCAGGCGGGAATTCAAACTTTTCGCCTGGCCATTTCGGAGGTTGAGGTTCCCCAAGCGGAGAATGTAATGCGGAAGGAAGAGGCAATTGCTCAGCGTCTGGCGGCGATTCCCGGAGTGACGAGCGTAGCACTGGGTAATTCTGTTCCGATGGACGGAGGGCATTGGATGGATCCGGTCTTTGCGCAGGATCGCACCTATGCCGACGGGTCCCAGCCTCCGCTGCGGCGCTTCAAATTTGTTTCGCCGGGATTTCTGAGGACACTCGGGATTCCTTTGATCGCCGGGCGCGACTTTAGCTGGGCCGAAACCTACCAGCGGCTTCCCGTGGCGATGGTGTCGGAAAACCTGGCGCGCGAATATTGGGGCAGTCGAGCGAATGCGCTAGGAAAGTACATACGGGTCAGCACCAAAGACGATTGGCGTCAGATTGTGGGAGTCGCCGGCGATCTGCTGGACGATGGCACGAATAAGGACGCACCCACGATTGCGTACTGGCCGATTTTAATGAACCACTTCGAAAGCGATGACGAGAATGTGCAGCGGGAAGTTCTGTACGCCATCCGCAGCTCTCGCGCTGGCGCCGAGAGCCTGATGAACGATGTGCGCCAGGCAGTGTGGTCGGTGGATGCCAATCTACCACTCTTTAAATTCCGTACGCAGGAGTATTTCTATTCAAGGTCGATGGCGCGCACATCGTTTACGCTGGTCATGCTGGGCGTGGCAGCTGTATTGGCGCTGCTGCTGGGGCTTGTTGGGTTATATGGCGTCATCGCTTATTCCGCGTCGCAGCGCAGGCGGGAGATCGGAATTCGCATCGCGCTGGGGGCGCAGCGCAATGCGGTGACCGCGATGTTCGTGCGCCAGGGACTCTTAATGGCAGGTGGCGGGGTGGCGTGCGGTCTCGTCGTGGCAGTCGCCGCAACGCGCTTGCTTCGATCGCTTTTGTTTCATGTGAGTCCCATGGATCCATTGACGTATAGTTGCGCCGCTCTTGCGCTATGCGCCGCCGGGGCGCTCGCCAGTTATATCCCATCGCGGCGAACGGCTTCCGTCGACCCAGTAGAGGCGCTGCGCGCCGAGTAGAATTGTGACCTCGCATCGTGAAGTACTAGGCGAGGTTTCGGCCACGACTCTACAATTTGCCCTCAGAAAACCGACCCGCTGCATTCGGGTGCCCCACCCTTGTCGCGGTTTGTGCGACAGGGTGGGGGTTTTGATTCTCGCAGATAGTGAGTTTGCAACTACTGCTACTCCAGCCGGCAAACACGCACTGCGGGATTCTGATACGGGCACGTCAGCCCATCGACTCTCAGTTGCTGGATCACGACCCAAGTCACTCCGTATTCCTCGCGCAAGCGTGCGAAGTCTGCGACCTGGAAATTCCTCCACGGATTCTGCGCGCGCACCTGCTCCAGCCACTCGTCCGCCAGCGGTGGAAACATGCTCACGACTCCCCCGTCCTTGACCGTGTCGGCCAGCCTGCTCCGCTGCGCCAGGCAACGGAATCCGATCGCGTCCTCGTCGGGCCACCGCATGTAGTCAGGATCGATGGCAAAAACTGCGTCCGTAGGGGTTTTCTCGCGAATCCACACAAAAGCCTGAGCCCACGGATTCTTGGGAGCACGGCCCGGCCACTCGATATGCGCGCTGCCGGAAAACAGCGAGCGTTGCGCCAGCCACATTCCAACACCTAGGGGAATGAAAAGAACCAGCCATCGCCACGCGCGATCCTTCAAAACAAAGTCGCCAAGTAAACCTCCGATACACACAAACAGGAACATATAAAGCAGATGCAGGCTGCGCAGCGGCTGAATCCGCGCGAGGCTCTCGAACGATGCCGGCAGGTCGACGGCAAGAGCGACAAGAAAGTAGATCAGTCCGTACAGCGCAAATGCGCGGCAGGCGCGGACCAACAATATCTTGTTCCGTACCCGCGCGAGCCTTGCGAACCACCACAGGAGCACAAGAGGAGCAAAGATGCCCAGCCACTCATACCATTGCCAATCCTGAATGTAGAAGTAGGCGTGCATTCTGGCAGATTCGTGGTAGGCGGGCGATGCAGCGGGCGCGAACGGGATGCTCATAAGCAAAAAGCATCCCAGCATGCTCACGCCCTCCATCCGCCATCCCGTGCGGCGTTCGATCTGCTCGATGACCAGCCAGAGCGCTCCAAACGAAAAAGGAAACACCCACATCAGCGGATGCACGCACGCCGCGAAAGCAATCCAACCGAATGCGCGAAGGTATTTCTTCTCCAGAATCTTCGCCACGGCAAATAGTGCCGCGAAGGCCGCGAGATTTCTCGGATTCAGGTACTGGTCCATGATGTAGAGCGCGGTGCCTGCCACCGGCGTCGTCAACAGCGCTGCAATCAGGGCCACCGATCCCCATCGCGCCCGCACACTCTCAAAGAGCAGGCCGCTCAACTGCCAGCAGGCAAGGAGCAATAAGAAGATGGATGCGATATGCCACGCGAACAATCCGATTTCAAATGGCAGGTGAGCAACGCGCAGAGAAAACGCCACCAGGTTTGGAAACAGAGTCATGCTGGCGTGCGAACGAAAGAATTCCTGGCCGACAGGGAATAGCGCAGGGTTCAGAATCTTCTCCACGCCAGGAAGATAGATCTCGGCGTCCTCAACGTAGGGATGGTAGCCGTGCGTGAGCAGCGCTGCAGCGGTCAACAGCAGCAGCAGAATTCCTGTTTTGTATGAGCCGGGACGGATTTTGGTCACCCGAAGTGGTACGTATCGATCCTTGTACGCAGATCAGCGTACAACAAAGCCGCCGTATTGCGGCGTCTTGGGCCGAGGTTTAACATCTAACTGCTCAAGATGGCAACCGGGACACCACCCTGCGTCACTCCTACCACGGCGGCTAAAGTTAGCGCCCCGCGTCGCATCACGATAGGTCTCAGCGAAATCTTGAATTTTGTCTTCGACTCATTCTGCAGCAACAAACTGCAGTTCACCCTGACAGCCTTGGCCATGGCTGTGGGCACAGCCTCAGTCATCTTGGTCGCGACGATCGGACTCACCGGCAAGCAATACATTCTTCGTCAGCTGCAGTCGATCGGCACCAACATGATCTCCGCCGAGTATCAGGGCGGGTCGAACCGCATTGACTCCACGCCCGATCCCATGACCATCGAGGACGTACGCGCCGTTCGGGAGCAAGTTTCGAGCGTGGTGGCGGCATCGCCCACGGTGGCGCTCGTGGATCGCATCAGCATTGGAGGAGGCAAGCAGAGCGACATCCTGGTGCTCGGCGTCGATCCCGAATACACGCGCGTGCGCAATCTCAAGCTGCTCGCCGGGCGCTTCTTCGACGCGGAAGACTCTTCCGGACACAACAAGGTCGGAGTGATCACCGAAAGGCTCGCGCAAAAACTATATGGAAGCTCGCTACCGGCCATAGGACAGATCGTCAAGCTCAGCGGCGGTCTTCCGTTCACTGTCATCGGAGTGTTTAAGGAAAGCGTGGACACGTTCGGTCAATCCGAAATTCAGGAAGACACGATGCTGATCCCGTACACGGTGAGCCGGTTCTTCACTCCGACGAATGCCGTGTACGAAATTTACTTTTCGGCGGCGACTCCGCAGGACGTGGTGCCGGCAACGGAGGCTATCAAGCGCGTGCTGCAATCGCGCCATCGCGCCGAGTCCGTCTACAACGTGCAGAACCTGACACAGCTTCTCTCGGTTGCGGGCAAGATTGCCGACGCGCTGACGCTCATCCTCATGCTGGTGGCGTTCGTCACGTTGCTGGTCAGCGGTATCGGCATCATGAATATCATGCTGGCGACCGTGACATCGCGCATTCGTGAGATTGGAATCCGTAAGGCGATTGGCGCGACCAACCGTGAGATACGCTTCCAGTTCCTGGCCGAGGCCATCGTGATCTCGGTAACCGGTGGCATCGCCGGGATCATAGCCGGGCTGGCCATCCCCTACTCGGTCCGTTTCTTCACGGATTTCCGCCTGCCCATCTCGGGGCTGTCGGCGATCATCGCGATCGTGGTGTCCTCGATTGTAGGGATGATTTTCGGGACGGTTCCCGCAACGCGGGCTTCTCAACTCGATCCGGTGGAAAGCCTGCGTTACGAGTGAAGGTTCACAGGCAAAAATTCCAGGAGACGAGCTCCGGATTCAAGAAATGTCGAGCGTTGCTCGACCGACAGCCGAGGGCGGCTGTCCCCACAAAGAGTCAGAGCTGGCTTCGCATTGACTACAAAAACCACAAAGCCGGGCTGGTTGGCCCGGCTTTCCCATTGTGGAACTGGTTCGTCGGTCTTTGTTGGATCGGCAAGCCAGAATGTCTAAATCTCGGTTGTCGCCGCGTCTTACTACTCAATCAGCTGCGCAAACTCGCACAGCAACTCAGGATTCAGGTCAAAAGTTTCAACTCGAAAGCAGAACCCCTCGAACCTGCGTTACATCACCATCGCCAGATTCTCCAACTCGTGCTGGAGGACTGGGATTGCACAACCGGCCATTTCGACGCGTCCCGCTGCGTCGAGCGCTGCCGTGGGTGAAACCCCATATCCACGGCCCATCAGGAACACGCGCAGTAATTCGGCGGCCTCGTAGGAATCGACCATACCACCCTGGAGCAAGTCGTTCCGGAGCGCTGCCAGCTCCGTCATCGTGAACCTGTCTTTGTCGTTACCCACCATCATCTCGTTCATCATGGCCGTCATCACCTCCGACTCCGACCTTTGCCTGATTAGACTCATCGGCACCTGTTGAAGTTGCATGCAATTGGTATGCCGTAAATCCCCTACACTTGTGGATATACTCTTCAGCCCCATCTAGTTTTACTAACCCTTGTGAATATCGGAAGTTGCGGGAAATGCTGGAGGCCATGAGGAGGGCGAAGGATGCCCTTCGTACTCAAGGGTAATCTCGAAAGTGACACAATGTGTCGATTTGGGATGGCCGAGATTCAGCAGGGTGGTGGTGCCAAGGCATCTTGGAAGTCGGTACCAAGCCCCAGACAGCGTCGACCCGCTGTCTGGCGATGTCTTTACTTCCCTGTGACAAATCACCCACATTTGTTGATAGAGTGTCAGACAGACCGCGCGAAACAGGGGAAACCCGCATTTCCGCCCGAAGCCCTTCGTGACCGCCAGCATGCGGTGCCGTATCCAGCGTGTGGTCACCGTACACACCTGAAGGGAGACTCCCGTGAATCGATCGACCGTACACTCAATCTTTGCCCTCCTGACGCTGACTTTTGCAGGCGCCCTCGGGATTGCCCAGTCGCAAGATCAGCCTGCAGTGAATTCGTCCCTGATCGTGAAAACGATCGTCCCGCACATCAATTCCGTCGCCCAGCCTGGACGAGCTCCGGTCATACCTGTGCAAGGCCCAGAAGTTCTTCCGCCCGGCTTTACCCAACCTCCGTACATCCTGGGCCCGGTTGTGGCCCCGACAACGAGTGCGCCGGAAGCCGAAGAGCACGTCGCCTCCGATCCGAATAACTTTCTGAATCTGCTGGCCATGATCAGCGACTTCTCCTCAAACGGCGGTTTCAATACCAGCAAGTGGGCGTTTTCGACGAACGGCGGTACCACCTGGAGGCAAAGCTTCGTACCACGGCAGGGTGGATTCCCGGTGACGGCCGACAGCCACGTGTGGCAGGCCAACAGCGATCCGGTGGTTGCGATCGACAAGTTAGGGAATGCCTACCTTGCGAACCTGTATCTGCAGGCAGACACGCAAGGCAACGTTACCAACGACGGATACTACGTTTGCGTTGCGACGCTGAAGTCAGGGCCAAGCTTCAGCAAAGCCGGATGTCATGCGGTGCGGACTTCTCTTAAATCCTCAACGGTGTTGGAGGACAAGCCGTGGCTCGCGGTCGACAACGTTAGCTCCACCTTCTCGGGCAACGTCTATGCCACGTGGACGCACTTCACGGCAAGTTCCAGCATGATCTTCTTCTCGCGCTCCACCAATCACGGGGTGACGTGGTCGCCGGCGATCCAAATCAACCCCGCCAGCCAGAACGGGGCAATTCAGGGATCGCAGGTGGCGGTAGGCCCCAAGGGAGAGGTCTACGTATCGTACGAGTTGTTCACCGGTACTGGCGCCACCGGCAAGCACGAGATCGCGAAGTCGACCAACGGCGGGGTTTCGTTTGGCGCCGCCGTGGCGCAAACCCCGCAATTCACCAATCTCACCTTCTGCACGGATTACCGCTGCAACAGTTTTCCGGCACTCGCGGTAAATCCGAAGACAGGTTTCATTTATGACGTTTACACGGACCAGCCGAGCGCGAATTCAAAGACCAGGTTCGTGCGTTCGAAAACGGCGGGCGGACTGACGTTCACCGCACCATTGATCATTAACGATGCCACGGCGGGCCAGCGCCTGATGCCCGCGGTTTCGTTCAGACCTGAGCGGGGATGTGAACATCAGCTGGTTCGATTCGCGGCATAGCCCCACCAACCCTGACGTCCTTGATATTTTCGCCACCTATACGAAGGACAACGGCGCGAGCTTCGCCAAGAATGTACAGGTGAATGCGAGCCACATCACGGCCAGCGCGAACGATTTCCTCGGCGACTACTCGGGCATTGCGTTTGGGAATTGCACGGTAATCCACTGTCCGCACGGCGTACCGGCGTGGACCAGTGCAGGCCTGAATGAGGGCGGCAGGCTGAACACGGCATTGCTGATGGTCCCGTAGTTCATCGGGAAGCGGACTGTGAATCAGGGGCTCGCAAAGGGAGCCCCTTTCTTTCGTCTTGGAGTTTTCCGGAACCGCTGAACCTACACCGGTTCCAGAAGCTTCTCCTGCACCTGCGCCATCAAGCTTTCGAATTGCCTCTGTTCAAGGCAGACGGCGTGCTGACCGTAACGGGCTTCTTTGCCGGTGACGTGCCAGTACGGCATCCAGCAGAACTGTTTGCCTTCGCTGGTTTCAAGGACGACCAGAAATGGATAGAAGGTTACTTCCTCCTGTTCCTCTCCCATCCAGGATTCCAGCCTCTCTGGCAGCAGGGCAGAGGCGACTTTGTAATCGGTGTCACCAGCGCCTAATTGAAAGTCGAGACTCACGTGAAGGTCGCGAGCGCCGCCACAGGCGGGGCATTCGTCCGGTGCAGTTCTGGAGAAGTTATACAGCGAGTCGAACAGCTTCTGGTGTGTCGGATATTTCTTATGACATTGAATGCAGTAAAAGAATTGCGCAACCACGTCCGAGCCTCCTTTCCTGGAACCGCGGAGTTCAGCCGCCAACTGCCATCCCCGCCGCTTAAGGCTCGACTGTAGCCTCATCCACCAGCATGATGGGGATATCGTCCTTGACCGCGTAGACCCGGTAGCACTGCGTGCATTTGAGACTTTCCGGGTTTTGGCGGTACTCGAGTGGCCGCTTGCAGGCTGGACAAACCAGCATTTCCAGGAGGTCCTTGGCAATCATGACTCAGCATTGTACGACAAGCGCCAGGGCGGAACGTGTGACGGAGCTCACAAGGCGAGGTGCGGGAATCACCACGGGGGATAATTGTTGATTTTTGATTGTTGATTGAAAACTTCCGGGGCAAACGATCCGGGTTGCTCTGTTTTCATTCAACATTCAACAATCAACAATCAACAATCATCAATTCCATCCACTAGGCCGTCCGTCAGCCCTCACACGGCCGCCGGTGTAAGATTTATTCAGAAGCCCTATCATGTCTGCTCTCATCCTCGACGGAACCAAGATCGCCCAAGACATTCGCGCCGAAGTTGCAGCCGAAGTCAGGACCATGTCAGCTGCCGGAGTTCGCCCCGGACTGGCGGTGGTGCTGGTTGGACACAATCCCGCGTCCGAGATCTACGTCCGGGGGAAGGTGAAGGCCTGCGAGGAGGTTGGCGTCTACAGTGAGAAGTTGACGCCGCCGGAATCAGTCACTACGGCCGAGTTGCTCGCCCTGGTCGAGGACTTGAACCGGCGTGACGAGATCGACGGCATCCTGGTACAGCTGCCTTTGCCGCCGCAGGTGGATTCCAAAAAGGCGCTGCTTGCGGTCGATCCGGCCAAAGATGTGGATGGATTCCATCCCATGAATGTCGGATTCCTTTCGACGCAGCGGCCGGGGCTGGTGCCGTGTACGCCCGCCGGCGTGATGGAAATTCTGAAGCGAAGCAACATTTCGATTGCCGGGCGTGAGGCAGTGGTGGTCGGGCGCAGTGACATCGTGGGCAAGCCCGCGGCCATGCTGCTGACCAACGCCAACGCGACCGTGACGATTTGCCATTCGAAGACCCACGACCTGCCGGCCGTATGCCGCCGGGCGGACATTCTCGTGGCTGTCATCGGAAGAGCGGGGATGATCACGCGAGATTTCGTTAAACCGGGGGCCGCAGTGATTGATGTCGGCATGAATACTGTCACCGATCCGGTGGAGTTTCAGCGCTTCTTCGCCGGGAACGCGAAGAGGGAAGAGACGTTCCGGAAGAAGGGGTCGACGTTGATTGGCGATGTGCATCCGGAAGTCGCGGACGTTGCTGGAGCGCTGACTCCGGTCCCGGGCGGAGTCGGCCCGCTCACCATAGCCATGCTGATGTTCAACACTGTGAAGGCGGCGAAGATGCGGCGGGGGAGCCGGGTGGCGGAGCTGTCGAGAGCTTAGAAGTCACCACGGAAAACAAATTGTTGATTGTTGATTTTGAATTGTTGAACAAACTCGTCCGGGATCCTGGGATCTTTCATTCAACAATCAACAATCAGAATTCAACAATGGTTCTATTTTTCTGATCTTTTGTGGAGAGCGATTTTCGGGAACATCCATGCTGAAAGTCGGGCTGACGGGGGGGATTGCATCGGGGAAGACGGTGGTTGGCGAGATGTTCGTGGCCCAGGGCGCGCACCTGGTGGAGGCGGATCGAATCGCCCACTCCCTGATGCAGCCGGGAGAACCGGTTTACCACGAAGTGGTGCGAGAATTTGGCCACGGAATCGTCAATCCTGACGGAAGCGTAAACCGCAGCAAACTGGCGGAAGCGGCCTTCGGTTCTCCCGGCGCCGACAAGGGCCCGGCTCGAGTCGCGGACCTCAACCGGATCGTTCATCCAGCCGTGATTCGCGGTCAGGAGGAGTGGATGCACACGATCAGCTTGCAGGATCCGGCTGGAGTGGCGATTGTCGAAGCGGCCTTGCTCATCGAAGCAGGCGCTGCCAAAAGGTTTGATCGTCTGATCGTGGTGACCTGCACCTTGGAGCAGCGCATCGAGCGATTCGCGAAGCGCCAGAAGCTTAGTCTCGAAACCGCGCGAGCGGAGGTCGCGCGGCGGATCGCGGCCCAGCTTCCGGACGAAGAAAAGATCAAGGCCGCCGACTACGTGATCGACAACTCCGGTCCGCTGGGACGTACCGGCGAACAAGTGCAACAGATCTGGGAGAAACTTCGCGCGGCTCACGGACTCGCCACGAGGCCTGCTATACATCCCGCGAAGTGAGTTTGATCCTCGTTCACGAAACGAAACAATCAGTCCGCTCTCGTGTTATGCGATACCGGACACGCCCTGATTGTTTAGAATTAATCAGGGACCTTTCGGCTCCTGAATGACGTATTCATGTTTAGCGTTCGGCTGATTAGAACTCGAATCACCGGACTTGGGGTATTGAGTCTATGAAACTTGTGCGGCCTTTGATCCTTGCGATGGCCATCGCTGGAGCATTCTTCTACTTCACGACGTGGCGCTCGAATTCAGCCGGTGAACTGCATTCCACGAACTGGTTTTCTCGGCCTGATCAGGTGGAGATTACCGAAGCGGCACCGGGAGAGGCGCTTGACGGAGAAGAGCAGAACAATATTTCGGTCTACAAGCGGAACATCCCGTCGGTGGTAAACGTCACTTCGCGCGCCATGACCTTTGACTTCTTCTATGGGTTGGTTCCACAGGAGGGCCAGGGCTCGGGATTCGTGATCGATAAAGAAGGCCACATTCTTACCAACTACCACGTGATCGCTGATGCCCGGCAAGTGGAAGTCACTATGCACAACCGCAAGAAGTACAAGGCGACGATTGTGGGGACGGATCCGTCGCACGATCTGGCAGTGATTCAGATTAAGGCTCCGGAACTGGTTCCTGCCGTGCTGGGCGACTCGCGCAACCTGCAGGTGGGGCAGAAGGTGTACGCCATCGGCAATCCCTTTGGACTGGCGGGGACGATGACGCGGGGTATTGTGAGTTCCATTCGTCCGGTGCGTGAACCGAACGGCGCCATGATCGATGAGGCAATCCAGACCGATGCCGCGATCAATCCGGGCAATTCCGGTGGGCCGCTCATGAACTGGCACGGCGAAGTGATCGGGATCAATACGATGATCCTGTCGAACTCCAATCAAAGCGCAGGCATCGGTTTTGCCATTCCCATCAACACGGCGAAAGCCGTCCTCAATGATCTGATGACGCTGGGGCGGGTGCGGCGTCCGGCATTGGGCGTGCGTACGGTGCCGGTGAGTCCGGAACTGGCCGACGAAATCGGATTGCCCGTCGACTTTGGATTATTGATCATCGGGGTGGTGCCAGGAAGTTCCGCGGATCAGGCAGGGCTGCGCGCCGGAACCGAGCACGCATACCTGGGCAACATTCCCATCATGCTCGGGGGAGACCTCATCGTGGCGATCGACGGCGAGAAGATCCAGGATCAGGACGATCTCACGCAGATGATGAACAATCACCGCGCAGGCGATTCGGTGAAAGTCACCATTTATCGCGGTAAGAAGAAGATGGATGTGGAAGTATCGCTGGGCGAAGCGCGGCAGCAGGTGTAGGAGAGGCCTTCCGGCGTCGCGGTCACCTACATGATCCTTCGTGTCCTTAGTGGTGGAAGCCTTCCCCTGCCATCTTGAAAAGCTCTCGACTTCGCGTTAGTCTTCTCACCTGCCTATGACTGCCGTCCTTTAATTCCGCAAGCTAGAACGTTGAGCGGCCCGCTCGTGGAAGTGTGCGCGGCCCGCTCCGGCCTTGGTGCGGTTTCAACTCAAGATAGGACATCCCAAATGGAATTCGTAGATAAGGCACTCGCTCGCCGTCTGGAATCGTGCGAGGAGATGCCGCAGGTGCTGTACGCGAGGGTATTCAAGCAGACGAGGCCCGATATCGGTGCGGCGGAGGAACAGATTTGCGGCGGTCACATGGTGTTTGCCGGGCTCGGGTCGCCGAT
>Ga0209580_10000639_pt1 | contig 17999 bp, 18 predicted proteins | sample Coa_R1_5_FD_187153 | JGI IMG/M metagenome (GOLD analysis project Ga0209580, IMG submission 187153) | Surface soil microbial communities from Centralia Pennsylvania, which are recovering from an underground coalmine fire - Coalmine... | ecosystem: Environmental > Terrestrial > Soil >... | reverse complement strand
CGCGTGATAGTACTTCGGCTCGGCGCCGTGGTTCCGCAGCAGTCGGAGTTCCGACGCGAGCGAGGCGTCGTCGGTGGTCACGAGTCCGCCCTCCCCGAACGCGCCGAGGTTCTTGGACGGGAAGAACGAGAAACAGCCCATCAGGCCCATCGTGCCGGCGGCGCGCCCGTGGTCGCGGGCATCGATCGCCTGGGCGGCATCCTCGACGACCGGGACGCCGGCGGCCGCCGCGGTCGCAAGAATGGCGTCCATTTCGGCGCACAGGCCGTACAGATGCACCGGCAGAATCGCACGCGTACGGCGCGTCACGGCTCGGGCAATGGCGGCCGGATCCGCGTTGAAGGTGATCGGATCGATGTCGACGAAAACCGGCGTGGCGCCGAGCCGGGAGACGCACCCGGCCGTGGCGAAGAACGAGTAGGTCGGCGTGATGACTTCGGCGCCGGGCCCGACGCCCAGGGCCATCAGAGCGGCGAGCAGCGCGTCCGTGCCGGACGAGACGGTGATGGCATGGGCCGCGCCGAGGCGCGTCGCTAGTTCGCGTTCGAGCGCCTCGACCTCCGCCCCCATGATGAAGCGCTGGCTGTCGCACACTCGGGTGATGGCGCCGAGGATGTCCTCGCGGATCGGACGATACTGCGCGGTGAGATCGAGAAGCGGAACGGCGAGGTCTGACGCGGAGCGGGTGGGCATGCCGATCCGCGTGATTATACCCGCCGCGTCTTGATAGCCGCGCGCGTCTCGCGCTCGGCTTCGCGCCGTCGAAGCGTCTCGCGCTTGTCGATCGTGTTCTTGCCCTTCGCGAGCGCGATAGCCGCCTTGAGCCGGCCGTTCTTGAAGTAGACGCGCAGCGGAACGATCGTCAGGCCCTTTTCCGTCGTCTTGCCGTGCAGCTTGTTCAACTCGTGCCTGTGGAGCAAGAGCTTCCGGGGGCGCGTCGGATCGTGCGTGGCGTAGCCGCCATGACTGTATTGGCCGATGTGGGCGCCGAACAGGTACGCCTCGCCCCGCTCGAATCGGCAGAAGCTGTCTCGGAGCTGGATCCGGCCCTCGCGGGCGGCCTTGACCTCGGTGCCGCGCAGCGCCAGGCCGGCCTCGAACTCCTCGAGGAAGTGGTACTCGTGTCTGGCCTTTCGGTTGTCGGCGACGAGGCGCTCGCCGGACTCGGGGGTGACTTTCCGCACCGATACGCTCGTCTGCGATTAGAACACGGGCGGCACGATCACGGTAAGCCTCGCGACGGTGCTCGCGCAGCGTCGATCCGAGGAGACGACTCGAAGATCGAGGCGATGAAGGCCTGGCGGGAGGTCGCGCGCGGGCACCGTCGCGAACACGCCCGAATAGCGATAGACCGGCATGGATGCGCGGCTGGCGACATCGGGGCGGTTCACGCCATAGAACGTCGCGCGCAGCCGGTCGTCAATGGCGAGGTCGACGTCGCCCGCCAGGTCGCGGTGCGCATCGTCGACGGCCCAGCCTCGAACGATGTAGGTCGATGCCCGCTCGACGGTGAGCGGGCCGGAGGCCGGCGCTTTCAAGGGGCCCACGCTGTCGATGTGAGCCGTCAGCGGGGCGGCGCACGGCGGCAAGCCCGCGCTCGCCGGGTCGAACGCCGGGGTCCAGGCCGGCAACTGCGCGACCTCGTCGGCCGACGCCGCGACGAGGGAGACGTCGAGGGCGACGTACCCCGGCGCTTCGGCCAGGACGGGCGTCGTCTGGTCCGGCCGGATCAGAGCCGCCACGAGAGACTCCCCGCCGTCGGCATAGCCGGCCCGATCGATCACGATCGCGCGAAAGCCCGCGTCGCGAAGCGCAAGGGCCATGGCACGCGGCGGGAGCCTCGCGACGGCGTGCTGCCACCGCACAACCGCATTGTCGAGCGCCGGGTAACTCCAATGCAGGGTCGGCGAGGCCAAATAGGGCTTGATCTCGTCGTAGGTCCGCATACGGCCGTCGCCCGCGTCGTTGAGGTAGGTCGTGAGCGGCAGTTGGAAGACCATCGCGCCTGGAGGCACGCGCGATGCGAGGTCCCGAGTAAACGCCTCAATCGTGGTCCACTCCGTTCGCGTCGCGGCGTGCGAGCGGTTGAGAGGCGCGAGCGCGCCGAGTTGATCCCAGATGCCGAGCACGAGGACGGCGAGCACGAAGACGGCACGCCAGAGCCGCGCCTGCGGCTTGACCGCCTCGAGCGACATCGCGACCGCCACCCACGCGAAGAAGGCAATGAAGGGGCAGACACGGTTGTACGCGCGGATGTCCGGGGAGACGAGCAGACTGAACAGACTGCCGAAACCGCCGACGGTGCCGAAGAGGACGAGGGCCAGCGTGAGTCCGGCGGCCGCGGCCACCACCTCCGGATTCGCGGTTCGCAGCCGGACACCTGGCACGACGAGGGTCCCGATCAGCATCAGGAACCCCATCGCCGCGACGAGTCCGAGCCGCGACGAAGTGTTCTCCGTTTCAGACGGAAAGGCCGCGCGTCGCTCGAGCGTTTCCCACCGGCCGAACGGCGGGAAGGGATGATCCGGCACGGGGCTCACCAGTTGACGGATTTTGAGCCCGTACAGCTCGGACTCGGCCGCGGTCTTCGGCGGGATGACGAGCGGCTTGCCGTCAACGGCCCAGAGTCGGAGGCTCGGCGCCAGGTTGATCGCGGTCGTCACGACGACCGCGGAAACCAGGAGGAGGCCGCGACGCCAGTCTGGTGCCAGCCGGTCCCGAACAACCGCGATGGTCGTCGCGACCAGCAGCACGAATACCGCGAAAAACGCATAGTAGATGTAGTCGAATCCCACGAGCGCGCAGCCGAGGACGAGACCGAGCAGGCGACCGGCCGAGAGGCGCACGCGGCCGCTGGCGATCGCAAGCGCGCCCACGCACGGAATGGGCACCAGATAGATCGCCAGGCTGAAGTGCTGGATGTTGCGCGAAAGGGCGTACGGCAGGAGCGCGTAGAGGACACCGGCGAGGGCGGCGATCGCGCGCGAGGTGCCGATGAGCCGAAGGCTTCCCGTCATGACGAGCGACGAGAGCGCGACCATCAGCATCCAGCTCACGTTGAGGCTCAAGCCGGGCTGCGTCGTGAAGAGCCCCACGGCCCGAACAATCGCTTGATCGACGTTGGTGTTCGACGGGTAGCTGAGCTCGTGGAAGACTCCGGGTGCGCCAAGGTGGGGATGCGTCCACCACCATCCGTTCTGAATCGTGCCCTGTGCCTGCATCAAGTACTCGAGGGCGTCCTCCGAGTACTGCAGAGGGACATGGAAATCGCGCTGCCAGCCGCCGAGCCCCGCATAGAGGATCGCCAGCACGACACCCGCCTGACAGAGCGGCCAGGCCGCTCGCCACGCGTTCGTCCCGGCGCCGCGCGTGGTCGCGATCATCCGCCGCCGACGAAGGCCACGATCTCGACCGCTGCGCCGTCGCGCACCTCGGTGCTGTCATAGCTCGCCCGCTTGATGACGACGCGGTCGAGTTCGACGGCGACGGTGCGGGCGTCGATCCCCAGCCGCTCGAGGAGCGCGGAGACCGATTCGGGCGATGGAAGGTCCTGCAAATCACCGTTGAGGAGAATGCGCATGCCTTTCCAATTGACTCCCATCGTACACGTTGACTAGGATTTGAGCTTGTTCCGGTCGGGTACAAGCTCGCCGAGGGCGGTGCCGGCTCCGGGACGCCCCACCCATGCCAGGCTTTCTCCCAATCCTCATCATGATCGGGCTCGGCGTGGGGTTCGCCGGAGGTAACATCTTCTTAAGCCAGTTTCTCGGCCCCAAGCGACCCTCGGCCGAGAAATCCGCGCCCTACGAGTGCGGGATGCCGGCCGTGGGCGACGCCCGCGAGCGGCAGTCGGTCAAGTTCTACCTCGTGGCGATGATTTTCCTGCTCTTCGACATCGAAGTCGCGTTCCTCTATCCCTGGGCCGCCGCTTTTCGGACGCTCGGCACCACAGGCTTCTGGCAGATCGTCACCTTCTTTGGCCTCCTCCTGACGGGCTATATCTACGTATGGCGCAAGGGGGCCTTCGACTGGAGCGGCGAGCGCCGCCGGTAGGTCACGAGCATGCCTGACTTCGAAATCCCCGTCCTGACCACGACCGTTGAAAAGGCGGTGCAGTGGGCCCGTCGATCCGCCATCTGGCCCGTGACGTTCGGGTTGGCATGCTGCGCCATCGAGATGATGGCGATGAGCTGCGGCCGCTACGACATCGCCCGGTTTGGCGCCGAGGTGTTTCGGGGATCGCCGCGCCAATCGGACCTGATGATTGTCGCCGGCCGCCTGTCGAGAAAAATGGCGCCCGTGCTGCGTCGCGTGTACGACCAGATGCCCGAACCGAAGTGGGTGATTTCGATGGGCGCGTGCGCGAGTTGCGGCGGCGTGTTCGACAACTACGCCATCGTGCAGGGCTGCGATCAGATTGTGCCCATTGACGTCTTCGTGCCGGGGTGCCCGCCGAGGCCGGAGTCGCTGATCTACGGGATCGTGCAACTCCAGCGAAAGATCAAGAACTCGCGGATGAGCGCCTAGGCCGCCTGCCTGTTGATGGCTACGTCGCCTGTTCTCGCCTCGCTTCGCGCCGCGATGCCAGGCGTGTCCCTGGACGAGGCGCCGTCGGCCGATGGCATGCCGGCGATCCTGGTCGACCGGGCGGAGCTCGTCGAGGTGTGCCGCACGCTCCGCGATCATCCCGACCTGCAGTTTTCCCTCTTTGTCGACGCGACGATCGCCGATTTGTCGCCGGCCACGCCGAGGTTCCACGCGGTCTATCTGCTGGCGTGTCTCGGGGCGGCCTTCGCCCAGGCCGCCGGCCCGGCGGAGGCTCGCCGGCTGCGCCTCAAAGTCCTCGTGCCCGACGACGATCCGCGGCTGCCGAGCCTGACCCCGGTCTATCCGGCGGCCGGCTGGCCGGAGCGGGAAATCTACGATCTGTTCGGCATCACGTTCGACGATCACCCGGACCTCCGTCGCATTCTGATGCCAGACGACTGGGAAGGGTATCCGCTGCGCAAGGATTACCCGGTGCAGATTCGGAAGGAGACGAGCGGCTGGGAGCCGATTCAGATCACGGCGGAGGAGTTTGCGGCGAATTTGCGGGCCGCGCGTGAGGACCGTCGGCCTCCGGCTGGCAAAACGTGACCGGGGCCGCACGGGTTCGTGCCGTGCTCGGCGAAGCGGCCGATTTACATCGGCGCATGGCGTCCGAGCACGTCGAAGCGATCGTCGCTGCCGCGGCGGTCCTGACGGAGGCAGCTCGGACGGGGCGACTGGTCTTGGCGTTCGGCAATGGTGGCAGCGCGGGGGACGCGCAGCATCTGGCCGCCGAGTTCGTGGGGCGGTTTCAGCGCGCCCGGCGGGCCCTCGCGGCGGTGGCGCTCGCCGTCGACCCGGCCGTGGTGACCGCCGTCGCCAACGATCGCGGCTACGACGAGGTGTTCGCCCGGCAGGTTGAGGCGCTCGGCCGTCCCGGTGACGTCGCCCTGGGCATTACGACGAGCGGCGCGTCCGCCAATGTGAACGTCGCGCTCGAGCGCGCGCGGGCGGCGGGCCTGAGAACGGTCGGTCTGACGGGTGCCGACGGTGGGACGACGGGGCGGATCGTCGACGTGCACGTGAACGTGCCGCACGATCGTCCGGCGCGCGTGCAGGAAGTCCACCGGACGATCCTGCACGCGATCTGCGAGCTGGTGGAAGAGGCGTTGTAGACCATGTCCGAGCTGCGCACCGAAACGATGACCGTGAACATGGGGCCCCAGCACCCCAGCACGCACGGCGTCCTCAACCTGGTGCTCGAGCTCGACGGCGAGACGATCGTCTCGGCCCGTCCGGCGATCGGCTTCCTCCATACCGGCATCGAGAAGACGTGCGAACAGAAGAAGTGGCAGCAGGTCATTCCGCTGGTCGAGCGGATGGATTACCTCAGCGCGCAGTCGAACAGCCTGGCGTTCTGCCTGTCGGTCGAGCGGTTGCTCGGCATCGAAAGCCAGATGCCGGACCGCGTGACCTGGATCCGGGTGCTGCTCGCGGAACTGCAGCGCATGAACAGCCATCTGTTGTGGCTGGGCACGCATGGCATGGAGGTCGGCGCGATCTCCGTGATGATGTATTGCCTCGGCGAGCGCGAGCAGCTGCTCAACATCAACGAGATGATCGCTGGCTTTCGCATGTTCCCGAGCTACATTCGGGTCGGCGGGCTCCGGGAAGATCTCCCGCGCGGCTTCCACGAGGCCGTCACCGCCTTTCTCGACATCTTCCCCGGGCGGATCGACGGGTACGAGAAGCTGCTGACCAAGAATGATGTCTGGCTGCGCCGCACGAAGGGCGTCGGCTATCTCTCGCGCGAGGACACGCTGGCGATGGGGCTGGTCGGCCCGATGGCCCGGGCCGTCGGCATTCCATATGACGTGCGGCGGGTGTTCCCGTATCTCAAGTACGAGACGTTCGACTTCGTCGTGCCGCTCCAGGCCGACGGCGACGTCTATGCGCGGTATCTGATCAAAATCGAGGAGATGCGGCAGAGCGTGAAGATCTGCCGTCAGGCCCTCTCCCGCATCACGCCGACTGGTCCGTTCGATTGCGGGGACTACCGCATCGTGCCGCCGCCGAAGGATCGGGTGTACACGGAGATGGAAGCCCTCATTCAGCACTTCCTGATCTATTCCCAAGGCTTCAACGTGCCGAAAGGCGAGGCGTACGTCCCCGTCGAAGGGCCGCGCGGCGAACACGGCTTCTATGTCGTCTCGGACGGCACGAACCGGCCGGTGCGCGTGAAGTCGCGCGCGCCGTCGTTCTTCGCCTGTCAGGCCCTTCCGAAGATGATTGTCGGCGGCCTCATCGCCGACGTCATCGCGGTGATCGGGTCGACGGATGTCGTCATGGGAGACGTGGACCGCTAATGTCTTTTCACCCCCGCATGGACTACGGCCGCGGACACCATCAGTCCGCGCGCGCCGTCCCGGAGATCGGGCCGCCGTTCGTCTACACGGCCGAGCACCGGGCGGCGCTCGAGGAGATTTGCGCGCGCTACCCGCCCGAAGAGCGCAAGTCGGCGATTCTCGCGGCGCTCTATCTGGCGCAGAAACAACAAGGCTATCTGACGCAAAACGCCATGGCGCACGTGGCCGAGGCCATTCGGTGCACGCCCGCCGACGTCGAGGACGTCGTGTCCTTTTACACGATGTTCTATACGCGGCCGGTGGGGAAGCGCGTCATCCAGGTGTGCCGGACCCTCTCGTGCGCGCTCCTGGGCGCCGAACGCGTGACGGCGGCGCTGTCGACGGCGCTCGGCTTGAAGACGGGAGAAACGGACGCAGCCCGGGAGTTCACGCTCCTCGAGGTCGAGTGCCTGGGCGCGTGCGACCGCGCGCCCGTCGTGGCCGTCAACGACGCGTGGCACGAATGTCAGTCGCCGGACGCGATCCGCGCGTTGGTCGACGGTCTGCGCTCGGTCGGCGAGTCGTCGCTCACCGGATGTCATTTGAGGATAGAGGGGTCTGGCCCCGCTCGCGCAAGCGGGCCTGACCCCCTGACGGGCGAAAGCGCAGGACCGTCTGGCCCCGCTCGCGCAAGCGGGCCTGACCCCCTGACGGGCGAAAGCGCAGGACCGTCTGGCCCCGCTCGCGCAAGCGGGCCTGACCCCCAGACGAGCGGCAGGCCCCGATGACCGACCTCTTTCTCACCAAGCACGTGCGCGAACCGAACGGCTTCACGCTCGACTTCTACACGAAGACCGGCGGCTACGGCGCCTTGAAGAAGGCGCTCGGCATGACGCCCGATCAGGTCATCGACGCCGTCAAGCGCTCGGGTCTCCGCGGACGCGGGGGCGCCGGGTTCCCGACGGGCCTGAAGTGGCAGTTCATCGACAAGAAGTCGCTGAAGCCGAGGTACATCTGCTGCAATGCCGACGAGAGCGAGCCGGGCACGTTCAAGGACCATCTGCTGATGGAGCGCAACCCGCATTTGATGTTCGAGGGGTGCCTCATCGGGTGCTACGCGATCGGATCGCACACGGCCTACATCTATATCCGCGGCGAGTTCTACCATGTGCAGGAAGTGCTGGAAGCTGAGTTGGCGAAGGCTCGAGCCGCCGGCTTCATCGGCAAGAATATCCTCGGCACCGGGTTCGATTGCGAGATTCACCTCCACCGCGGCGCCGGCGCCTACGAGGCGGGTGAAGAGACGGCGCTCATCGAGTCGCTGGAAGGCAAGCGGGCGCAGCCGCGGCTGAAGCCTCCGTTCCCGGCGTCGCACGGGCTGTACGGCTGCCCGACGGCCGTGAACAACGTCGAGACCCTGTGCAACGTGCCGCTCATCATCGAGCATGGGGCGGAATGGTTTGCGAAGATCGGCCCCGACAAGAATGGAGGGCCCAAGCTCTATTGCGTGAGCGGCCACGTGAAGAACCCCGGAGTGTTCGAGGCCGCGATGGACGTCACGCTCAAGGACCTGATCTTTGACGAGACGTTCGGTGGTGGGATCCTCGGGGGCCACGCGCTCAAGTGTGTGATTCCGGGGGGCTCGTCCGTGCCCGTGCTCCTCCCGCACGAGATCGACATCCCCGCGAGTTTCGACGCCATCGCGAAGGCCGGCTCCCTCCTGGGCTCGGCGGGCATCATCGTCATGGATGAGACGACGTGCATGGTGTGGGCGGCTCAGAACCTCCTGCACTTCTACAAGCATGAGTCGTGCGGCAAGTGCACGCCGTGTCGAGAGGGATGCGACTGGCTGTATCGTCTGCTGACCAAGATCGAGTCGGGCGCCGGCCAGATGAAGGACCTCGAGTTGCTCCTGTCCATCGGCGACAACATCCTGGGCAAGACGCTGTGTGCGTTCGGCGACGCGGCGGCGACGCCCGTGCTGTCGACGATCAAACTGTTCCGCGCCGAATACGAGGCGCACATCCGGGAGGGCCGCTGCACGGTGCCGGCCCCCTGGCGGTCGAGCGCCCCCGCGCTCGCGGCCCACTAGGCGCCCATGCTGTTCGGCATTTCCCGCGAGCTGATCGTCCACCTCGTCATCATCGGCGTCGTATTTCTTGCGCTGCAGATCACGGCGGCCATCCTGGTCTACATGGAGCGGAAGGTCGCGGCGGTCATCCAGGAGCGCTACGGGCCGTACCTGGTCGGGCCGAAGGGCCTGATGCAGCCGCTCGCCGACATCCTCAAGCTCATCATGAAAGAGGAGCTGCGGCCGAAAGGCGCCGACGTCGTCCTCTTCTATGCCGCGCCGATTCTCTCCGCAACCGCGGCGTTCGCGGCGTTTGCGGTCATCCCGTTCGGCGCGGACACGACCTTGTTCGGGTTCCTCGACCATCCTATTCACCTGGCCGCGGCCGACGTCAATGTCGGGTTGCTGGTCATCTTCGCGATCTCGTCGATGGGGGTCTACGGTGTCGTGCTGGCCGGGTGGGCGTCGAACAGCAAGTACTCGCTCCTCGGCGGCCTCCGCTCCTCCGCGCAGATGATCAGCTACGAGCTCGCCTACGGACTGTCGTTCGCGGCCGTCATCCTGCTCGCCGGATCGCTGTCGCTCCGGGGCATCGTCGAACAGCAGGACGGCTACTGGTTCGGATTCATTCCGCACTGGTATCTGTTCCTGCAGCCCCTCGGCTTCCTGATCTATCTCACCGCGGGTGTGGCCGAAACGAACCGGGCGCCGTTTGATTTTCCGGAGGCCGAGCAGGAGCTGGTCGCGGGCTATCACACCGAGTACAGCTCGATGAGCTTCGCGCTGTTCTTTCTGGCCGAGTACGTGAACATGGCGACGGTCGCGGCCGTGGCGACCGACCTGTTTCTCGGCGGGTGGCACGGCCCGTTCCCCTTGCCGCCCGGCTTCGAGTGGATTTGGTTTCTGGTCAAGGTCTTCGCGATCCTCTTCTTCTACATCTGGATGCGCTGGACGCTGCCGCGCTACCGCTACGACCAGCTCATGGAGTTCGGCTGGAAGTGGCTGCTGCCGGCCGCCGTCCTCAACCTTCTGGTGACCGCCGGCGCGGTCATCTACATGGGGTGGTAGGCGTGGACGCCATCAGCTTCTGGGCCTTCGCGGCCATCCTCGTCATAGCGTCGGTGCTGGTCGTCGGCCAGCGCAACCCGATGCACAGCGTGTTTCTGCTCATCGTCTCGTTTGCCGCCCTCTCTGGCCTCTATGTCCTGCTCGGTGCACCGTTCGCCGCGATGATCCAGGTCATCGTCTACGTCGGTGCCATCATGGTTCTTTTCCTGTTCGTCGTCATGCTGCTCAACACGCCGACCGAAGAGGCGCCGGCGGGCGGGCCGATCCGGCGCATGTTCGGCGCAGGCCCGCGCCATTTTGGCGCCGTGCTCTCGGGAGTGTTCGCCGTGGAGCTGGCCTTGGCATTGCGCGCCGCCTCGACGACCCTGCCCGGCACCGACCGGGGCACCCCGACCCCGACGGTCTACGACATCGGCGTCCGCCTGTTCCATGAGTACGGGTTCGCCTTCGAAGCGACGTCCGTCCTGATCCTGGTGGCCATGGTCGGGGCCATCGTGCTCGCGCGCCGGGAGGCGCGGTAAATGCCCGAGCCGACCTTGAACTCCTATCTCCTGCTGTCGGCCGTGCTGTTTGCTATCGGCACCGCCGGCGTCTTCCTCCGCCGAAACCTGATCACGATTCTGCTGTCGATCGAGGTGATGCTGAATGCCGTCAACCTGACCTTCGTGGCCGTCGATCGGTTTCGCGGCTCGGTCGACGGACAGATCATCGTCTTCTTCGTCATCACCGTGGCCGCCGCGGAGGCGGCCGTGGGGCTGGCCATTTTGATCGCACTCTTCCGGCATCGCGAGTCGCTCAATCCGGACGCCTTCACGTCCCTCAAATGGTGACCGCGTGAGCCTGCTGCTGATTCCGCTCCTGCCCTTTGTGGGCTTTCTCGTCAACGCGACGGTCGGTTCGCGTCTGTCCAAGTCGACATCGGCCACCGTCGCCGTCGCGGCAATGGGGCTGTCGTTCGGCGTGGCGGCGTCGGTCGTCTGGTCGCTCGTGCATGTCGCGCCAGTGGCCGGGGTGCGCGCGCTCGACGCGGTCGTCTACACGTGGATGCAGTCCGGCGGCCTGACGATTCCCGTCGAGTTCCGTGTGGATCCGCTGGCGTCAGTGATGATTCTGATCATCACGGGCATCGGGTCCCTGATCCACTTGTACTCGACCGCCTACATGCACGAGGAGACCGACGGCGAGTACGCCCGCTACTTCTCGTACCTGAACTTGTTCGCCGCCTTCATGCTGGTGCTGGTCCTCGGCGCGAGCTTTCCGGTGATGTTCGTCGGCTGGGAGGGCGTCGGCCTCTGCTCCTACCTCCTCATCGGGTTCTGGTACACGAAGTCAACGGCCGTTGAAGCCGGCAAGAAGGCATTCGTCGTCAACCGATTGGGCGATTTCGGCTTCGTCCTCGGGATGGCCGCGATCTTCGCGACCTTCCATACGTTGGACTTCCAGCAGGTCGCGGGTCGCGTCGCGCAATTGCCCGCGGAGACCACGGTCGGCATCCTGACCGGCATCACGCTGCTGCTGTTCCTCGGAGCGACGGGCAAGTCGGCGCAGTTGCCGTTGTACGTCTGGCTGCCGGATGCGATGGAGGGTCCGACCCCCGTCTCGGCCCTGATCCATGCCGCGACAATGGTGACCGCCGGCGTGTACATGATTGGCCGGAACGCCGTCCTCTTCGGTCACGCGCCGCTCACGCTCGACGTGGTGGCCGTCGTCGGGTGCCTCACGGCGCTCATGGCGGGGACGATCGGACTGGTGCAGAACGACATCAAGCGCGTCCTCGCGTACTCGACGGTGTCGCAGCTCGGCTACATGTTCCTGGCGATGGGCGTCGGCGCGTTTGCCGGCGGCATCTTTCACCTCTACACGCACGCGTTCTTCAAGGCGCTGCTGTTCTTGGGATCCGGCGCGGTCATTCATGCGCTCCATGGCGAGCAGGACCTGCGGCGCATGGGCGGCTTGAAGCGGGAGCTGCCAATCACGTACTGGACGTTCCTGACGGGCACGCTCGCGATCGCCGGCGTCCCGCTCCTGTCCGGCTTCTTCTCGAAGGACGAAATCCTCGGGAAGACGTTCGCCAGCGGCCACACCGTGCTCTGGGCAGTCGCGCTCGTGACGGCGTTCCTGACCGCGACCTACATGTTCCGGCTGCTGTATCTCGCCTTCTTCGGCGCGCGGCGCGCGGGGCCCGAGGGCGCGCACGGGCCCGACCCTCACGGCCACGGTCCGGGCGCGGCGCTACGGCCGCATCTGCACGATGCGCCGCCGGCGATGGCGATCGTCCTCGTCGTGCTGGCCATCGGGTCGGTGCTCGCCGGCTACGTCGGGGTGCCGGCGTCACTCGGCGGCGGTAACCGCTTCGAACACTACCTGGAGCCGAGCTTCCAGGCGCCGACGATGACGACCATCGAGAGCGTCTTGACGGCAGCGCCGCCGGTGACTCGGTCCGAGAGCGCGCCGCCGAGCGAGAGTCCGGAGACCGAGATGGCGCTGATGGGCGCCTCGGTCGCCGCCGCCCTGGCGGGTATCGGCCTCGCCAGCTTCATCTATCTGAAGCGGCCGACGGTCGCCGACGTCCTCGCCGAACGGCTGAGCGGGCTCTACCGATTGCTGCTCGGCAAGTATTTCGTCGACGAGATCTACGACGCCCTGTTCGTGCAGCCGATCAAGCGGGTCTCGACCGTGTTCCTCTGGCGCGGCGTGGATGCGGGCCTCATCGACGGCACCGTCAACAGCGTCGGATTCGCGGTCCGTGGATCGAGCGCCGTCTTACGGCGGCTGCAGACAGGCTCGGTCCGCGCCTACGCGATGTCGCTCTTCGTAGGCGTCGTTGCGATCGTGGGGTATTTCCTGTGGCGATGACCGGCATTCTGACGACCCTCGTCCTGGTGCCGCTCGCCGGCGGAGGTGCCGTCCTCCTGGTGGGCCGCGACCGCGACGCCCTTGTGCGCCGACTCGCGCTCGGCATTTCGCTCGTGACGTTCGCGCTGAGCATGATGCTGTGGACGAGGTTCGACCCGGGGTCGGCCGACTATCAGTTCGTTGAGCGGCATACCTGGCTGCCGGAGTTCGGCATTTCGTATCACGTCGGCGTCGATGGCATCAGCCTGCTGCTGATTCTCCTCACCACGTTCCTCACCCCGCTCGCGCTGCTGTGTTCCTGGGAATCCATCGAGTCGCGCGTACGAGAGTTCGCGTTCCTCATGCTGGCCCTCGAAGCGGCGATGATCGGCGTGTTCATCTCCCTCGATCTGTTCCTGTTCTATCTCTTCTGGGACGCGATGCTGATTCCGATGTACTTCCTCATCGGCGTCTGGGGCTACGACCGTCGCATTTACGCCGCCATCAAGTTCATCCTGTACACGCTGGCCGGGAGCGTGCTGATGCTCGTCGCGATTCTGTGGCTCGCATCGTTCCACCAGACGCAAACGGGCGTGCCGAGTTTCGATTTGGCCGACCTGATGGCCCTGTCGATTCCTGGTGGACTGCAGACGTGGCTCTTCTTGGCGTTCGCCGTGGCCTTCGCCATCAAGGTGCCAATCTTCCCGTTCCACACCTGGTTGCCCGACGCCCACGTCGAGGCGCCGACCGCCGGGTCCGTCATTCTGGCCGGCGTGCTCCTGAAGATGGGCACCTACGGCCTCCTGCGGTTCGCGTTCCCGCTGTTTCCGGAAGCCGCGCGCCTGTTTGCGCCGTATCTCGCCACGCTCGCCGTCGTCGGCATCGTGTATGGCGCTCTCGTCGCGATGGTGCAGCCCGACTTGAAGAAACTGGTCGCCTACTCGTCGGTCAGTCACCTGGGGTTCGTCGTGCTCGGGATTTGCGCCCTGACGGTGAACGGCGTCCAGGGATCGGTCTTTCAGATGGTGGCGCATGGCATCTCGACGGGCGGTCTGTTCCTGATCGTCGGCATGCTGTCCGAGCGCCGGCACACGCGCCAGATAGCCGAGTTCGGCGGGCTCAAGGCCGTGATGCCACGGCTCGTGGCCGCCTTCTTCCTCGTGACGCTGGCCTCGATCGCCCTGCCGGGCATGAACGGCTTCGTCGGCGAGTTCCTGATCCTGCTGGGCACCTTCGCCAGCCCCTTTTCAGCGCACGCCCGCCTCTACACGGCGGTCGCGGCCACGGGCGTCATCTTGTCCGCGGTCTACATGCTGTGGATGTTCCAGCGGGTGAACTACGGCACGGTGACCAATCCCAAGAACCGCGCGCTCCGCGACCTGAGCCTGCGTGAATGGTGCGTCATCGGGCCCGTCTGCGCCGTCGCCATCCTCATGGGCGTCGCGCCCAATGCCTTCCTGAGGCCGATGGAGCCGGCCGTCCGTCGCGTCGTCGAACACATCCGCGGAACGTCCCTGCCGATGAACGCCGGGCGCCAGACGACGGCGGTCGGCGGCGTGCGGGAGGCGGCGGTGCGGCGATGACCCAGGCGGATTTCGCGGCCGTCGCGCCGATGCTCATCGTCACGCTGGCGGCGTGCGCGACGCTGCTGGCGGAGGCGTTCCGAGCCGGGGACGAGCGCATGCCGTTCGAGCTCCTGGGCCTCATCGGTCTCGGCGGCGCCATCGCGGCCTCGGTGCTGCAGTGGCATCAAGAGAAGGTTGGCTTCGGCGTCATCGTCATCGACCATTACTCGATTTTCTTCAACGTGACGATTGCCGGCATTGGCATCCTGACCACGCTGCTGTCGGTGGGCGCCGCCCAACGCGACAAGCTGCCCGTCGCGGAGTACTACGCCCTCATGCTGTTCTCGATCGCCGGCATGATGCTGATGGGATCGACGCGCGACCTGCTCGTCATCTTCATCGCGCTCGAGATTCTCTCGCTCGGCGTCTACGTGCTCACGGGGCTCCGCCGGACGAGCGAGGCGGGCGCGGAGGCGGCCTTCAAGTACTTCGTGCTCGGGGGGTTCTCGAGCGCGATCTTCCTCTACGGGATCGCCCTGGCGTACGCCGTGTCGGGCACGACCAAGCTCGATGAGCTCGGGATGCAGGTCGCGGGCGCCGCCCTCAATCCCGACCTCATCCTGATCCTGGCCATGGTGTTCCTGCTCGTCGGATTCGCCTTCAAGGTGTCGGCCGTGCCGTTCCATATGTGGACGCCCGACGCCTACCAGGGAGCGCCGACCCTCGTGACCGGCTTCATGTCGACAGGCGTGAAGGCCGCGGCGTTTGCCGCGTTCGTGCGCGTGTTCCTCTCGGCGCTCGAGCCGCTGCGTGTCGACTGGATGCCCGTGCTGTCCGCCATCGCCGGGCTCACGATGATCGTCGGCACGGTCGTCGGCGTGGCGCAGACCAGCGTGAAGCGCATGCTGGCTTATTCGAGCATCGCCCACGCCGGGTACCTGCTCGTCGGTCTCGTGGCCGCCAACACCGCGGGTAAGGCCGCGATCCTGTTTTACGTCGTGGCCTATGCTGCGACGAACCTGGGCGCCTTCGGCGTGCTCGCGGCGCTCTCGACGCCGGACCGGAATCACGACGACGTCCGTGATTTCGCCGGCCTGGGCAAGGACCGGCCGGGCCTGGCCGCCCTCCTCACCGTGTTCCTCCTGTCGCTCGGCGGGTTTCCGCCGACGGTGGGCTTCGTGGCGAAGTGGTACATTTTCAACGCAGCGATTCAACAGAACCTGATCTCGCTCGCGATTCTCGGCGTCCTCACGAGCGTGGTCTCTGTCTTCTTCTACCTGCGCATCGTCGTGATGATGTACATGGTCGAAGACAAGGCGCCCGGCCGTCGGCCGGCGGTGCCGAAGGTGGCGATGGCCGGCATGGTACTAGCCCTGGCCGCCGTGTTCTATCTCGGCGTCATGCCGGGACCGCTGCTTCGCGTGGCCGTGGACTCGGTCGCGTCAATCTTCTGATCGCGCGGCAGCGGCCGATCGCACAGCGAGCGCGAGCGCCTCGACGTCCGCGTCGCGGACGGTTCTCAAATCAAGGACGACGTGGTCGTCCGAGATCCGGGCCACGACCGGGGGCGTGGCCTGTCGAAGGCGCTCGTGTAAAGCGGCTGCCGAGTGGTGCGGCGTCGTGACCGTGACGAGCGCCGTGGGGATGGCGGCCTCGGGCGCGCTGCCCCCGCCGGGCGTGGACGCGCCGCGTTCGAGCCGGCACGTCAGCGCGGCGCCGCCCTTGAGGTAGTCGATCAGTCGAGCCGCTCGCGCGGCCACCACCGCGACGGGCGCGGTCAGCATGTCGAACACGGGGATCGCGCCGCGCGACGGACTCTTCGCCCAGAGCGCGAGCGTGGCCTCGAGCGCGGCGTAAGCCAGCTTGTCGGCGCGAACCGCGCGCACGAGAGGGTGCCGGCCGATCGCCGACACGAGGTCGCGCCGCCCGACGACGATCCCGGTTTGCGGGCCGCCGAGGAGCTTGTCGCCGCTGAACGTCACGATGTCCGAGCCGGCCTGCAGGCTGTCGACCACCGAGGACTCGTGCGCAAGGCTCGGTAGGGGCGGCTCGAGACCGATCCAACCGCTGCCCAGGTCCTCGACGAGCGGCAGGTGGAAGCGGTGCGCGATCGCCGCCAGGTCGGCGAGGTCCGGTCGCTCGGTGAAGCCCTCGATCCGGAAGTTCGACGGGTGCACGCGAAGGATCAGAGCCGTGCGGTCGCTGATCGCCGCCGCGTAGTCGGCCGATCGCGTGCGATTGGTCGTGCCGACCTCCCGGAGCGTGGCGCCGGACTGCGCCAGAATGTCCGGTACGCGGAACCCGCCGCCAATCTCGACAAGTTCGCCCCGCGAGACGATCACTTCCCGGCCCGCGGCCAACGCCGCGAGGGTCACGAGCGCCGCGGCGGCGTTGTTGTTCACCACGAGCGCGGCCTCGGCGCCGGTCAACCGACAGAGCAGTCGCTCGCCGTGGATCTGCCGGCGGCCTCGCGCGCCGGCGTCGAGGTCGTATTCGAGGTTCGTATAGCCGGCGGCGATGCGGCCGACATGGGCGATCGCCTCGGCGGCAAGGGGCGCGCGACCCAGATTCGTATGGATCACGACCCCGGTGGCATTAATGACGGCGCGGAGGGAGGGCGCGATCCGGGCGTCGAGTTCCGCCGCCGCACGCGCCTCGATCCAGGCGCCGATGCGATCCGACGTCTCGTCGGGGGCGGCGCTGGCGCCCGCGCGCCACGCGTCGGCGGCGCGACGAGTCGCGTCCGTGACGGCCTCGCGGCCGTGCCGAATGATCGCGGCGACGAGCGCCGGGCGCTCGAGCAGGCGATCAATCGAAGGGATGGCGCGTCGAGGGGACATCGGCCGGTTGCGACTCGAACCGTGGCAGGATACCATCCGAAACCGAATGGCCGACGCGAAGCCCCCTGATCGCGTGCTGGACGAACACCCGTCCTATCGACCGCTGGAGCGCTTTTGGCCGTACGCCGACCTGCCCGAGCAGCCGACCGACGACGAACTGGCGCGGGTGCATCCGGAACTGCGGCAAGTGCTGTTTGGCGCGCCGGCGCTGCCCTTCTCGCTGTCGTTCGTCTTTCCGGAGTTCAGCGGAGAGAACTTCGACAAAGCCGTCGCGCTCGCGCGCGCGTCCGACGAATACACCGAGTTCACGGAGGACGGCGAGCGCCGCCATCGCGCCCGGTTCTTTCCCGCCGATCGGCCCCTACGCGTGCGCGATCTCTACGAGTTGATCGGCTCCGTGGCAGGCACCGAGGTCCTCGTCGACGACAGACCGATTCCTTATGCCCGGGAGTTGTGGCTGCCGCTCGTCTGGTTCTTGATTCGGTAGGAAGAGGCGCGGGGCGCTCCCTGGGGACGCCTTCGCCCATTCACACATTCGCTAATTGCTCAATTTCTTGATTCGTCAACTTGCGGGAGGGGCTGGCGGGGAGCAAGGTGAGGGACCGGAACGCCAGCGCTCCGGTCCCCGGTGATTCGACTAACCCGCTTTGGTCACGTTGCCGGCCTGCGGTCCTTTCGGACCGTCGACGATCTCGAATTCGACCGCCTGGCCTTCCTCGAGCGTCCGGAAGCCGGCGCCCTGAATAGC
>Ga0209580_10000638_pt1 | contig 18002 bp, 16 predicted proteins | sample Coa_R1_5_FD_187153 | JGI IMG/M metagenome (GOLD analysis project Ga0209580, IMG submission 187153) | Surface soil microbial communities from Centralia Pennsylvania, which are recovering from an underground coalmine fire - Coalmine... | ecosystem: Environmental > Terrestrial > Soil >... | reverse complement strand
CCGAACCGTGTTCTCGCGTCTCAGGGGGTTACCGCTACGCTTGTATTTGGTTCGCTAGTAGTCGTCAACGGCCAGAATGACACTTTGCCGCGCGTCGCCCCGCTGATTCAGGCGACGTCTCCTGGTTTGATCGTTGTTTCCCCGTCTCGGAATATTGCTGCAACTTTCGACTCGAGCTCGAACAGCGTCTTCGCTGTGAATACAAGCAAACAGACCTCCATTGGAAATGTGCATCTCCCTGGCCCGACTTCCAGCATCTTGGTGCCGACGGCTGATCCTACTGTGTATGCCGCCGTCCCGACCGCCACGGTGAATGGGTTCGCTTTCCTTGGTGCGGTTGAGGTTTTGAATTTCTCTACCAACAGTTTTACGACTATTGCCGCCAGCAATGCCCAAACCGTGGTATCGAACACGCAGGGGACCGAGTTGCTGGTCTTCAGCCCAGACTCTGATGCCATAACCGTTCTGTTCCCCGGCGCTGCCGTGCCTCCCGTGGATACCAGTTGCTACACCAATCCCCCGAACCAGGCCTGCACCATTGTTCAAGATTCTCGCTTGAGTCGGCCGGTCAACGCCATCGTCAATGGAACCACTGCCTACATCTTGAACTGCGGCTTCGCGTGCGGAGGCACGCTGCCAGGCGGGAGTCCCGCTCCCGCTAGCGTTGCGGTTTTCGATCTCGGCAGCCTATCCATCACCCAGACGGTTACGGTCGACGCCGCCACCATGGCGCTGCTCAGCGGTTCCACGCTCTACGTTGCCGGCACTCCAGCGAATTTTCCTTGTCCCGCCTCGCAGAAGACTGCCGCGACAAATTGCGGAACTCTCGACGTTGTCGATCTGCGTTCGATGCAAGTGACCAGCACGGCGGCCATCACCGACGGCTATCACGATCGCATGGATCTGACGACCAACGGCCAGATCTTTGTAGGTTCGAGCAACTGCACCAACATTGGCAACGTGAACAATCCCGCCGGTGGTGAAATACGTGGGTGCTTGTCGATTTACAACGTCTCAAACGGGTCAGTGATCTTTCCTCCCGACAATGGTGACGTGACCGGCCTGCAAGGCTTTACCACACGCTACGTGGAATATGTAGCCGAGGGCGGTCAGTTGCGCGTCTACGACACCACCAAAGATATTCTCTTGATCAACGATTTCTTGCCGCAGGGAACCATCGACATCGTGGGCTTTGTTGGGGATGTGAAGGCAATCGACTTCTTCTAGGCTGCTACTTTCCCGGGTTCAGTAACAACCGGTGTGCTTTCGCTCCTTCCACTGCCTTCGAGCTGAACGGCAGGGTGAACGTCGTGCCCTCGTACCACGCCTTCCACTGATCCATATAGTACGGGCTTAGGAAGTTGCCTGCCTGACCGGTCACAACATTCAACGTTGACTGGTCGAGGTCGGCAAGGTTTGCCGTGAACCGCTCGGACGGGCCGTGTTGCCGGGTGACAGCCTTCACGCTGTAGCCGCTCCCAGACTGTTCCTGCACGCCCGGCCCAGCCCAATACTTGAGCAGAGGAATCTTTCCCAGCACCGGGTGCTGAATTTCAACCGCATTGAACGCACCCCAGCGCCACGAAGCCAGGTCTGTGGGTGGTCCCGGGCCATGGACCGCTGCTTCCACGGCTGCCGCTAACAGTTCATCGTAGTTCGCATACTTTTCCGGAAGCCAACGCTTTGGATGATGCAGCAAGACATTTTCCAACCACACCGAGCGCATCGGCCAGGAGTACGTGGTCCAATTCAGTGAGCCATCATCTTTTTCCTCCGTCGGCGCGGCTCCGAGCTTCGGCTCGAGCAGCAAACGACGAAGCTGCAGAATCGAATTCTCCGCAATGGTTGGTGCCGGCGATGAGGCCAGCATCCGGCCATCCCAGCCGCGCATGAGGTCCGCCGCCTGCTTCGCGCGCGCCGACGGTTTAGTCGCGTGATCGATGGCGTACACGAATCGCTCTGCCGCAAACAGATGCGCTTCGGAGTGAATATCCGTCTGCAGAGCGAGCATGTCCGCGGGGGAGAATTTTCTTCCCGACTCGAGCACGTGATAAATACGAGCCGTACGCCACGGCGCCTCCCACTCGACCGCGACCGAATTCGGATATCCGTCCGGAGTAATTCTGCCGTTTGCCGTAGCGATTATTCCCGATGACGGATTGTAGATGTTCGGCAGCTTGTCGAACGGGATATAAGACGTCCACTCGTGCGCATCGTCGACACCGCTCACGGGGAGGCTGCCATCCCCGGACGCACGAATCGGAACTTTGCCGGTGGTGTGATATCCGATATTTCCATCCACGTCGGCGTACACCACGTTTTGTCCGGGAGCATCCAGTTGCGAGAAGGCCTTCGTGAACTCCTCCCAATTCTGGGCTGCATCCACGTCAAAGAAAGGAATCCGCATGCCATCGTAGAGGTTCCAACGCAATGCCAGGGGCCGAGTCTCGCCCGGCACAAGATCCGTGATGATCGGTCCATGGCGGGTAACCTTAACATCAATGTTGATGTCCGGCATCCCTTTGACGTGAATGACCTCCTGCCGGTGTTCGGGTTGCACCCATCCCTTGGGTGTCTGATACGCGCCCTGATCGTTGAAGTTCTCGACATAAATGTCAGTCACGGTGGGGCCCACGTTGGTGAAGCCCCATGCCACGCGCTGGTTGTGGCCCACAATCACGTATGGCACCCCCGGCAGCGTTACGCCCGCAACCTCGAACGTGCCACAGTGCAGGTGCGCCTCATACCACAGGTTCGGCATCTGGTGACCGAGGTGCATGTCATTCGATAGCAGTGGCTTTCCCGTAGTCGTGTGCGCGCCTGAAACGACCCAGTCATTGGAACCGTTGACCGCCACTTCTTCGGAAGCAGAATTCGACAGGGCGGCCGACCGGCCTCTATTTTGCGTCACTGACGTGTCCGGAGAATCATCATCCTCGTCGTCAGAATCACCCGCAGGTCTGTCCGGCTCATTCACATCCTCACGCATGACTGTGGGCGGACGATCGTGCCACGATCCGTTTACATACAAATCCGCCGTGAGTTCGGGTCCGAGCTTGGCGAGGATCTTCTCGCGCGCCAGCGCGTCGTAAAAATAGTGGTAGTTCAGGTCCTTGACCATCTGGTTGCCGATTACCACCGAGTCTTCAGCGGACCATGGCTTTGGCGCATAGCCGAGGATTCGGAATTCGATGGGCAACCGGTTGCCGTGTGTACCCATATAGGCGTTCACACCGCGCGCATAGGCTTCAAAGCAACTTCGGTCACGCGGACTCGCCGCCCGAAGCTGTTTATGTGCGGCTACGCGCAGCCCTAGAATTTTCTGCTCACGATCCAACTTCAGCGTTTCTTCGCCGACTATCTCCGAGAGTTCGCCGCCTGCGAAACGGCGCATCACGTCCATCTTCCACAGGCGATCTTGGGCCGTAACGTAACCTTGGGCGAAGAAAAGGTCTTCCAGAGTCGCCGCCTCAATGGTCGGCACTCCGTGCGAGTCTCGGGTTACAGTCACCGGTGCGGAAAGTCCGGCCACCTGCAACTGTCCGTCCAGTTGGGGAAGGGAAGATTGTGTAACGTAATAGGCATAGCCGACCGCGCACGCCAGCAGCACAATCACCGCCAGGAAGAGCCAAAGAAGAACGCGGAGCCCGGGGGAACGGCGGGCGGTAGGAATTCTGACTTCTGCCATGGTGCTCATAAAGAATCTTTGATTGTATGCCAGCGGCGCTCCGGCGAGGTTGAAAATGAATTTCATTTTCAATATGCCAGTGGTATTCTGAATCGCTGCCCATGCTTCAGAAGCGCATCGACGATCAGCCCACCCTTTCCCGCCAGATGGTTCGCGAGGCCCAGGAAATTCTTCACCGCCATCTGAAGGGTGTCGGCCTGAAGCAGACCGCCCAGCGCGATACCATCCTGCGTACCTTCCTTGAGACCCGCGACCATCTCTCGACCGACGAACTTCACCGTCTGGTCCAAAAGAAGGATGCCGGCATCGGGTACACGACGGTTTACCGCACCTTGAAGTTACTGGCTGAATGCGGCCTGGCCAGCGAAGTCGCCTTCCACGATGGCATCGCCCGCTACGAGCATCAGTACAACCGTCGCAGCCATCACCACATGGTTTGCACCGATTGCGGCAGTTCGGTGGAGTTTTTTTCTCCGGAAGTCAGCCAGTTGGAGCAGGAGATCGGCCGCAAATATCATTATCTGGCCACCCGCCACACCTTCCAGATCTACGGGATTTGCGAAGAGTGCCGCAAGAAGAACGACGCGCAGCGTAGCTGAAGGTGGCTTGCGCTCGATGATGTTAGCCGTAGCTCCTATGGCCCGTTAAGCTCTTTCGTCGATAACTCGGTACCAACGATGAAGCAGTCGTTCGGATCGCCGCTCATCTGTACGCGGATAATGTCAGATTGATCGGTGCAATACGTACGAGTTGCCGCCGTCCCCGATTTCTCAGGGTAGACGAGCAGTTGATACTTGGAAATAGGGCCGTCGGATTTCTCCCTGGTGCAGTTTTTCAGCTCAAAGATGTACCCACTGTTCCTGCCGGAAGCGAGACTGCGAGCTCCCCAGTTTTCTGCAAGCTCAGACAGAGCACAGGTGTAGCCGGCCTCACGGTGCGCCTGCACATAGGCGATCTCCGCCATATTCACGCTGCGCATTGAAGAAACGACCGCCCCCCTGCCGATTCCAGCTGCCGCGTTATTGAACTCCTTCTCCTCCTTCCTTACCTCGTAAAATCCCAGGCCGAAGAACCCTACGATGAACGCTACTCCCACGTACCCGAGCACGATTCCCGTGATCGCCAGGCTGCGACCCTTCAGCCGTCCAGGGCTCTTGCGAATCTCGGAAAGGGCAATGTAGCCGAAGATCACCGCCACGATGGAGAGAGGGAGAACGACGAACAGGATCCCGCAGATCAGGCTGAAAATGGCCTTGCCGCTAGTCTCGGGAGGAAGCCCGAACGCCACCTGCGGATCGACCGGGGCCACACCAGCCGCCTGCGAGTCGCGACCACAAGCTTCGCAGAACCGCTCCCCATCAGCCAGACTGTTGCCGCAACCCATGCAAAAGGAGGTCAGCGGGATTCTCCTTTGCCCAGAAGCTTCATGAGAGATGGATCGCGGACTGTCTCAGTGCAGAACGCGCTCATGTTCTAAAGCCATCAAAATTTGCACGAAACATACTATTCAGAATCGCCTCCGTCAATGCGCTAAATTGATTCGGGGCGATTTTGTCCCGGGCACGTCGGTCTGATATGGTGCCCGCAATGGAGCAGATCGGTGTTGGATTGAAGTCATGCCCGGTGTGTGCCGCCCAGATGCCCGACTCTGCGGCCTTCTGCCCCGGTTGTGGCCGTTCGATGCAGATCGAATTACCAGCCAAGCAGAAACCCGGCAGCCTCCGCGAGAATTTCTTAGGCGCTCTCGCGTACGTAACGTTCCTCCCCGCGCTGGTGTTTCTTTTAAGCGACCCTTACCGGAAAAATCCGTTTGTGCGCTTTCACTCGATCCAATGTCTCCTGTTCTGGCTTGTGTGTGTTGTGTTAGCAATTGTCGTCAGAGTGGTCTTCCTTGTCCTGCTCCTTATCCCGATAGTCGGCCCTTTACTTGCGGTTCTCGTTGCGGTGGTTGTCCCGTTAGCCGCATTTTTCACGTGGATCGTACTCCTGGTCAAAGCTTTTCAGGGCGAGAGATTTGCGCTTCCACTGATCGGCAATCTGTCCGACCAATATTCCGGCGTCGCGTAGACCCGCGTTAGTTAAATTGGCGATTGCTTTGCCGCTGCTTTTTTGGTACCTTGCCGCGAACGCCGCTTGGGAGCGGAATTTCGTAGTCAGTCCGGCGTCCGGTCCCGCAAGACGGGGAGGAATATTTATGGCTTTTTGCAACATGTGTGGCGCACAGATCGCCGACGGAACCACCACCTGTGCCGCCTGCGCTGGTCGTGTCCCTGTCGCTCCCGCTGCTGTCGCGAGGCGCCTGCTACGGGAATGGCCGACAATGTCGCCGGCATGTTGGCCTACATCACCATCATCCCTGCGATCATTTTCCTAATCGTGGAACCTTACAATAGGAGCCGCTTTGTACGTTTCCATGCGTGGCAGAACATCTTTCTGCACCTGGCTGCGATCGTCATGTGGATCGCTCTGATGATCCTGACGGTGGCAGCTAGCGTCGTCCCGATCGTTGGGCATCTCATTGTAATGCTGCTCGGGTTGGTGGTTTGGGTTGGGTTCTTCGTGATCTGGATCGTCCTGTTGATCAAAGCGAACCAGGGGCAGATGTACAAGTTACCCTTCATCGGCGACCTGGCAGAAAAGCAAGCGAACGCGATGTAAGCTCGCTCGTCTCGACAAGGGAACAAACGCTTTCGCTTCGGACCTGAGTCGTAACCATCAGTGTCCTGTTTCCGCTGCACCCCTTGACTTTCGTCCCCTAAGCTGTCAATCCTATTAGCTTTTACCTGCGTCGTGAGTCATCCGTTGCTAGATGCTTGCGGGCCGGAATCTTGAACGATTGGGGAATTCTTTGCGAGTCCGGGTTTTCTACCACGACAAGTGTTTTGATGGAGCTTCTTCGGCCGCTTTGTTCTCTCGCTTCTATCGCGAGCGCATCCGCGGTGACGTCCAATTCGCGTTCACCGGACTGGTTCACCGTGCCGGCGCGTTGTTTGATGAGAAGCAGTTTGACGGTGACGAAAATGCCATCGTCGATTTCAAGTACTCTAGCTCGCCGAACATTACCTGGTGGTTCGATCATCACGAGAGCGCATTCCTGACTCCTGCAGACGCCGAGCACTTCGAGCAGGATCAGAGCAATCGCAAATTCTACGATCCCGCATTCAAATCGTGCACCAGTTTCATCGCCATGATTGCGCAGCAGCGCTTCGGCTTCGATCCTTCATCAGTAGCTGACCTCGTGCACTGGACCGACGTGATCGATGGAGCGCTTTATCCGGATGCGAAGACAGCCGTCGAGATGGAAGCCCCCGCCATGAAGCTCACTATGGTGATCGAGTCGGCTCCCGATCACGGCTTCGTGCCGAATCTAATTCCCCTGCTCGCGTCGAAGTCGTTGGGCGAAATTCTGCAGGAGTCCTTCATCGCGCCCCTGCTTCCCCCGCTCCTCAAGCGCCACGAACTTTCTATCGGAATTCTGAAGGAGCGGACCGAGTGCATCGACGGCACCATCTTCTTCGACGTGACCGATCACGACCTCGAGGGCTACAACAAATTCATCCCCTATTACTTACATCCGGAGTCGGTATACAGCGTCGGGCTCAGCAAGAGCAGCTTCCGGGTGAAGGTCTCTGTGGGATCGAATCCGTGGGCGCTGCAGGAGCCTGAGGTGAATCTCGCGCGTATTTGCGAGCGCTACGGCGGCGGCGGTCACGCTCGCGTCGGAGCCATCTCATTCAACGTGAATCAGCACGCCGCCGCGATCAAAGCATCGCAGGAAATCGTCGCAGAATTGCGGTCCGCCATCCGCCAGAAGAACCAGAAGAAGAAGTAACGAACCTCTGTGTCCCCTCTGTGTCCTCTGTGGTGATGCTGTTTTACTGAATGGCTGTCCCGCTGGCAAAGCAGTGAGCCATGTTCCCATCATCCGATGATCGGATAGTCCCCGACTGATCCGCGCAGAATGCTTTTCGTCCGAAGATGTTCGTGTTTGGCGCAGCCGCTAAACGGAAACTGGTCACGGGTGCGCCCTCACAGCCGGAGAGCGTGAACACAAATCCATACTTCTTCCCGCTGGCCAACCCGCTATTGATGAGCATCGCCTGATGCTCGTTCGGTTCGCCGCCGCCGAAGCCGTCGAGGTCCGACAACGTGCAGGTGAAACCAACTCGAGGATAACTGGTCGCGTATGTGATCTCCGCCGTAAGAATCGTCCGCATCGCCGCCAGTACTTGCGCATCACTTCCTGCTGATGACATAGAGCTTTGTGTTTGAGATGTCGTGGAGACAGATGTAACCGAGACGTTCGCGTTTTCCCGCGCCTTCATGTTTTCAGTCATCGCCTTCAGCAAGTCCGGATCCGCCAAGGGCAAGCGGATCGTGACTGAAATCTCATTCAGCTTCCAGACTCGCGCTTCCTGCTTCATAGTGAATGTCATGCGAGGCATGAACGGAGTGCGTTGCGCCTCACCATTCTTGTAGGTCTGGAAAGACAACTCGATATCGTCTCGTTCCCCGCGCAGAGCGTCGTTCTCCACGGTTACTTCCACCTTCTGCCCAGTCTTCGCATCTTCGCCCGACAAAAGCACCGAGCCGGTTTCGAAGGTGTGAAAGTTCGTTCCCTGGGTTTGCAGTTGGCCTGCTAACAACGAGTACTGCTGCAGACTCGCCAGTGCCCCGGATTTCTCGAGAGCGGCCAGCGTGACGGCCGGAAGGTGTTTGGCAAAAGTTCCCGATGTCTTGCTGAAGAACATTTCCAGTAGCGCTTGTCGCGCAGTCTGCGGGATCGAAGCCTCCTGCGCGAACACTGCCGCACTCCAAATCGCCGCCACCCCGAGCACGCACACAACTCTTCGCATGATGATTTCCTCGCCGTGATCGTGACATGTCCGCAGTGCTCCATCCAGTTACTGAGGTAAGTTTGAACATAACGATCAAGCGCAGTTAGGAATCCATCCGTCGAGCGGACGGCCGTGATACCCTGCATCTTTGCACTCGTCAGGGTTCATGCCTCCGGACGGAAAGAAAACTGATCCTCATCTCACTCAGCGGCGCGTGCTGCGGACTGTAGCCGCACTGGAGTTCTTCAAAGGCGTTTTCGTAGTGCTGATGGGCATTTGCGCCATTGCGCTTGTGCACAAAGACGCTTGGCTCATCGCAGAAAGGCTGCTGTCGCTGCTTCACATCAGTACCGACCGGCGTTCGGCGCAGATATTTCTCGACTTTGCCGACAGCGTGACCGATGCGCGCCTCTGGGCCGCGGTGCGTATTGCGTTCGCTTATGCGGCTTTGCGATTCACCGAAGCATACGGTTTGTGGAATGCTCGAACCTGGGCCGAATGGGTCGCGTTCGTTTCAGGAACCTTGCTGCTGCCGCTGGAAGTTCGGGAGCTTTTCCGAGGACTCGCCTTCTGGCGCAGCGCTCTGTTGATCGGGAACCTCGCGATTGTGTGCTACATGCTCTATGTCATTCTGGAAAATCGGCGTGAGAGGCGAAATGCCATGCCTCCTTTACGTTAGGCCGAACGCCGCTCGGGAAGCGGGTTTTGGGCCGAATTCCTCTGGCAAATCGCGCCCTGCCGGTTCATAATTGCCGGGAATAAGCTTCGGCTGCAGGAGGTGGATATGCACCTTGACCGCACACTTCTCCCGCTTTTGGCTCTCGTTGGACTCTCCTTCGCCCAGGACACGAACTTTTCGGCGGGGCCGCAGTATCTCGTCACCACGAGTTCGCCGATGCTGCTTCATGCCATTGCAACCCCATCTCTCTCACTGGGTGAAATGCAACCCGTCGTGGTAAGTGCCGTCACAAACGAAGCTGCCGCCGAGCCGACCGCGCCTTCATCCGCACCGCCGAGCGATTCATTTCTGGGCGGCGTCTACTGGGGAGAACATCAAAGCACCGAAATCGTTGGGCGGCGGTTGGAAACGCCGAGCATGGCCCCCTCCGATACAGCCTGGTATATGAATTCGGTCGCCAGCCAATCTGTGTCTGCGCTGACTACGGCCTCTGCAGAAGCCGCTGAAGTCTCATCCGGTTCCGGCGTCATACAACTTTCAGGTGCTCAACTCCCCTCGAACCTACCCTCGAGCATCTTGGACGTAGGGGTGACCGGGACGGCGAACTCGCAATCGCTTCTTGCGCGCGGCTATGGAGTACCTCTTGGAGATGTCGCCGCGTTCTGGAAATCCCACAAACGGAGTGCTCCTCGCGTCTTCACTAACTCCGATGTGCATCTGCGGAAATAGCACCGCTGAGGCGGTCTCCGCAGCAAAGGGGACCTCACTCGGTTAGAGTCAACCCTTTACGTACGCCAGCTTCCCCCCTACTTTGCCGTCCTTCACCGAGAAGACATCGACTCCCCGCAAGTGCCAGGGCTGGCCGTTGCGCATCTTGTGATAGACCCACAATACCGTCGCTCGATTGCCGCTCACGATGATCTCTTCGGCTTCGAATCGCGCATCTGTATTCTTCTTGAACCATGTACGCCAAAACTCGACGACCGCCTGTTTTCCTTCAACCCGCCGGCCGTCCGGCGCGGGCGAGGTGTCTTCGAATACTGTGTCCTCGGTCAAGAGTCCCGCCAACGCGTCAGCGTCATGGCGATTGAACGCCTCATTAAACCGATCGATCGTCGCACGCGTTGCTTGCTCCTGCGACGTCGAGCTGGGCTTATCTCCCATTGCTTTCTCCTGTGAGGAACAGAGATTCGTAAAGATCAAAATCCAGCAAATTGCAGGCGCTAGAGCATACCGTAACCTATGCATGTTGATTCTCCCCCGCATTTCCGTGCCTTAACGCGGCTGAGTCCCTGTTCATGTTAGCCTGAAACCCACTTCTAATCGCTTGAGGAGCTATGCAAGACGCGAAGCCTTCGCAGTTGGATCTACAGGCTACAGCCAAAGAAATCATGCAGCAGTACGGGTTCGAGCCCGATTTTCCTGCCCCGATCTCCACGCAAGTGGCGAATCTCGGGCAACAGCCGCAAGCCTCGCCGTCTCGCGATATCCGCGACATGCGGAACCTCCTGTGGTCCTCCATCGACAACGATACCTCTCGCGACCTCGATCAGATTGAGGTCGTTGAGCGTGTCTCCAATGGCGATGTCAAGGTCATGGTGGGCATCGCCGATGTCGATGCCTTCGTGCCGAAGCTGACTCCCATCGATCAACACGCCGCCCGCGAAACAACCACCGTTTACACGGGGATTCGAAACTTCCCCATGCTGCCCGAGCAGCTTTCGACCGGCGTCACCTCACTCCTCGAAAACCAGGATCGCTTAAGCATCGTCATCGAATTCGTCGTCGGCTCCGATGGCAACATTAAATCTTCCGACGTATATCGGGCCCTGGTTCGAAACCAAGCCCAACTCCAGTACAACTCTGTAGGCACGTGGCTGGAGGGAACTGCCGCGGCTCCGCCCAAGGTCGCCGCATCGGCTGAATTACAGGATCAGCTTAAATTGCAAAGTGACGTCGCGCAGATACTCAAGGGCCAACGTTTCCAGAACGGTGCTCTCAACCTGCAGACGGACGAAGTGCATCCGCTCGTGCTCAACGAGCAGGTAGTCGACGTGGTGAAGCAGCAGAAGAATCGCGCTACGGAGTTGATTGAAGACTTCATGGTGGCCGCCAACGGAGTCGTCGCCCGGCTGCTGCAGAATGTCTCATCCTTGCGCCGCATCGTACGTACGCCCAAACGCTGGGATCGTATTGTGCAGCTCGCCGCCACCAAGGGCGAAAAGCTCCCCTCCCAGCCCGATTCAAAAGCCCTGAACGATCTGCTGTTGCGGCGCAAGGCTGCCGATCCCGATCACTTCGCCGACCTCTCCCTTACCGTCATCAAACTGATAGGTCCCGGTGAGTATGTTCTGGAGCGCGCCGGAGAAACTGCTCCCGGTCACTTTGGCCTTGCAGTCCAGGACTACACGCACTCCACCGCGCCGAACCGCCGCTTCGCCGACGTTGTCACGCAACGCCTGATCAAGGCAATGCTGGCGGGCGAGCCAAATCCCTATTCCGACGACGAGCTGACCGCGGTTGCCGCGAACTGCACGCAGAAAGAAGACGCGGCTCGAAAAGTGGAACGTGAGATGTCCAAGCGTTTGGCGGCTGTCGCGATGCAGCGTCGCGTAGGGGAGACCTTCGACGCGATCGTCACCGGAGTCACCGATCACGGCACTTTTGTCCGTGTCCTTCAACCGCATGTCGAGGGACTGCTCGCCCAAGGGGCGCAAGGTCTCGACGTGGGCGACAAACTGAGAGCCAAGCTCGTCCGGACCGACGTCCGCAAAGGCTACATCGATTTCGTCCGCGCCTAGCAGGTTGCGGAAGAGTCGATCTGCCAATCGATTTTGGGTGGCGCAGCGCTTCACGGCTTGCGGAAAAATGCAAATTGTAAGCCGGTTTTGAAAGGACGCGGCTTCAAGCCGCGCCCCTAAGTTCCACAAAATCAGTCCGGTTTTATCCGCTGAGGGACGTTGTCCGCATATAAAACGACTTTTTCCGCAAGCTGTTCAGCGCTGCGATAACCGAGAACCTTTGTTCTGCAGCCTGCTAGGGTACCTACCTCAGCACCTCACGTTTGATGCCAAGATTTCACCGCACCTGCATAGCTAATAGTCGAAACCAAATTCCGACGCTAAGCTCGGTACAGCGTCAGTGCGGAACAATTGGGCAGGTTCTTGCTGCGATGGAGCCATTTCGTGAGCATTTCGATGGCCGTAATTCTCCCGGTGTCTCTTGCCGCCGATGAGACTGCAGCGGCAATCCTGCGCAGCAGTGGTTCGGGTGTTCTCGTCAACAGGAATCCCGCTCCCGCGTCGATAGCAGTGTTTCCCAACGACCTCGTCGAAACTCCCCAGAACGGCGTGGCGCGCATTGAACTCAGCGGCTCCACCGCCGACATCAACGCCGATACAGTGGTGCAGTTTGAGGGTGACGAACTGGTCCTTGACCATGGCAGCCTTTCGGTCAGCACCACGAGAGGAATGCGGGTGCGGGTGGGTTGCCTGACCGTGACTCCGGTGAACCATTCGCAGAGGACGCAATACAACGTCTCGGACGTAGACGGTAGAGTGACAGTCAACGCAGCTAAGAGTGATGTCTACATCGATAGTCGAGCGAAGACGGCACAGGAAGCGAAAAATCCATCCCGCTCAATCCGCGATATCGTGCGTGAAAGCGAGCAGAAGTTTCGCGAAGAGAAATGTGCCGCCGCTTACATGAGGGGCGATGACGTGCCGGGTTTAGGTGCCGTGATGAATTCAATGTGGGCGAAAATCGTTGCAGGAGGCGCTGTCGGCGTCGTTGTGTGCTTGGGCTTATGTCACGACGACGACCCCGTCAGTCCATCAAAGCCGTAGCCGCCCTCGAGCCATGTCGATGGCTCTTAAGTTGAAGTCGTTTCTGGGTTACTCCGTTACTACCGCCTTCACCAGGTTCCGCGGGTGGTCAACGTCATAACCCTTCTTCACGGCGACGTAGTACGCGAACAGCTGCAGAGGAATCACTTCCAGAATCGGCAGCAGCAACTCCGGAGCGGCCGGAACGTAGAACACCCGATCCGCAATTGTGGCAACCTCCTGGTCGCCCTCGGTTGCCACTGTTACCAATTGCCCGCGCCGCGACCGTACTTCTTTCATGACATCGAGTGTGCGGCGGTACCGTAGCACCGAATCGGGATCGTTGTGATCACAAGTCGCCAGCACCACCACAGGCAGGTTCTCGTCGACCAGGGCATTGGGACCGTGCTTTAGTTCTCCCACGGGATATCCTTCCGCGTGCGCGTACGAGATTTCCTTCAGCTTCAAAGCTCCCTCGCGCGCGATGGCGTAATGCACGCCCCGGCCCAGATACAGAAATTTCTCTGCCTGGAAATGAGCCCGCCCGAATTCTTCCGCGTGGTGATCCCAGGTCGAAAGATTCTTCGCGATGGCCTCCGGCAGTTGCAACAAACACTTCAGATACGATCGCGTCACCTCCGAGGTCATCCGTCCCCGCTTGCGCGCCAGAAAAAGCGCCATCAGATAGAGAATCGAGACCTGGGTGGTAAAACTCTTCGTTGCCGGAATCGATCGCTCCGGCCCGGCTCCTGTAATGAGCGCCGCGCCGGCCTCGCGGACGATCGTAGTGTCCGGCACATTCGAAACCGCGATGGTCTTCACCCCTCGCGTCAATGCCTCACGCTGCGCCGCAATCGTGTCAGCCGTTTCGCCCGACTGGGTAATGACCATCACAATGGGATCGACCGCGGCGTGCGTTGAACGGTAGCAATACTCGCTGGCATACTCGACATCGACAGCCACGCCGGAAAGATCCTCAATCATGATTTCGCCCGCCAACCCCGCGTGGCGACTTGACCCGCTGGCGGCGATAATCAACTTCTCAAATGTCAGCAGCGCGCTCTCGATGGGCTGCAGTTCGCCGGGGAAAATGATGTCATTCTTCAAATGCTTCTCAATCGTCCGGGCAATCGCGTCAGGCTGCTCATAAATCTCACGCCGCATCGCGTGAGCAAAGTTGCCGCTGGAACTGTTCTTATGTTTGTCAGTGGTCATAAATGATGAAGGTAAGAATAAGAAACTAAAACTAAATGATGCTATGCATTGCATCCAAAGTAGCGCCCGCGTCCCGCCAGCTGTGGCGGGGCCATCCTTCGACTCCGCTCAGGACAAGTCCTTGCCCCGCATCCAAGCCAATCCGCTATGCTTTCGCCGCGCCCTCAAAGTGGGCCTCAATCTCCTCCAACGTTTTTCCCTTCGTTTCCGGCAGGAACCATGTCGCGGTCACAAAGTAGATCACCGTACAAGCCGCGAACCCGAAGAACATTGTCGAATACCCATACTTACCGACCGTGGGCAAAAATATAGCCGCAATCGTAGTCGAAACCGCCTGGTTCAGCACCAGAGCTATGCTCATCCCGTTCGACCGAATCCGCGTTGGCATCAATTCCGAAAGCGCCAGCCACACGCAGACTCCCGGCCCGACCGCGTAAAAAGCCATGAAGATGAACAATGTGATTGCGACGACCCACCCATTCCGCGGCGCCGGGACTGGAGTAATCAGAGCATTCTCAATCCGCAAGGGCGCGCGCCTCGCCACATCGAGGTTTCCGAAAGGATTCGAGAAAAATGCCACCACCTTGTTCGCCGGAATCGAGCTCTCACGTTTGATCTCGATCGGCTTAGCCGCCGGATCATCGGAGCGCAAAACCGGTGTGGCAGCGCGGAAGTTGCCATAGGAATAGATGACCACCAGCGATCTCGGCCTCCCGTCATCACCGCTGAACGGCTTTGCCCACTCCGGACTATAAGTCAACGTCAGCGTTTGATCCAGCTTAACGAGACTCTGCACGGCACTACTCGCATCCACACGCAGCTTCTCAGTCTTCAAGAAGATTGTTCCCGTGCAAAGAAGCGAAAGAATGATCCCGCCGGTGCCCACGGCCAGCAAGAACTTTCGCCCCTTGCGATCCACCAGCACAACCCCGGCGAAGGTGACCAGGAAATTGATAATGGTAAATACGACGTAACCCCAATGCGCGGCGACGTCAGAGAGCCCACTCTGCAGGAGGATATTGGTGTTGTACGCGATAATGGAGTTGATTCCGGTCGCCTGATTACACGCGAGGATGATGCAGGCCAGCACAAACGGAATCACATATTTCCGCCGGAACAAGCTGTCCCTAAATTTCGCACTTCCGGAGCGTTTCGCATTCTCCGCAGCACTGACCTCTTCCATCTCAGTGATTTCGAGATTCGCCTGCTCCTCCGTACGCGAGCGCAGAAGTGCGGTGAGCGCCGCAGCCCTTTTGCCCCGGCGCAGCAGCCAGCGCGGCGATTCCGCGACCATGAAGCTGCCAATCACAAACAACACTCCGGGCGGCAGCGATACCCAGAAGATTCCGCGCCAGGCTGAGTCCTTGAAGGCAAGCAGCTTCACGGCGTCTCCGAGCTTAGCTACTTCATCCACGCGATAGCTGAAATAGGCCCCGACCAGTGCCGCCGTCACGATCCCCAGCGTCAGAAGCCATTGAAAAATTCCAGTCCCTTTACCGCGATTGGAGGCAGTCAGACACTCTGCCAGATACAGCGGTACCACTACTCCGATGAGCCCAGCACTCACGCCCTGCAGCAGTCTCCCCAGCACCAGCGGCGTGTACCCTTGCGCCAATGCGATGATGGGGATGCTGATCACGAACATGACACCGCTTAGTGCCATCAGCCATTTGCGCCCCATCCAGTCGGCGAGCAAGCCAGCAAACAGGGTTGAGATCACGCTCCCCAACAGAACGGCGGCGACGACAATAGAAAGCTGCCCTGCGTTGAGTCCCGACGTTGCCTCCAGATACGGCAACGCGCCCGCAATAATGCCGACGTCCACGCCATACAGCAGCCCTCCGAGGCCTGCAACGATCAGAAGAAAGCGGTTATAGAAAACCTTCTTGTCGTCGAGAACCGATGGAGCGCTCGTCGTCATGGGAGCCATCATCATATGTGTCGTTCATACCCGCATGTTCGGTATGAACCTACCCGCCTCACTTTGATTCTTGCGTGAAATTGCACCCCGAATTGTAGCCCACCGGGCGCCAGAAACCGCCAAAAGTGCTATAGGCACCAACGAAAATAGTTCCTCGACAGATTCCGATCCTCATGAGCCTCGCCCCGAGCCAAGAATCCCGGAAGGGAAGTGTTCGATTTCCTCAGACTGCCGGAGGCCACCTAGCTCCAAGCAGCCCACGGTCACGAGAACTCGAAATTCGCGTGAGATAATGAAATTGCTCCCTTGGCCCCGTAGCTCAGATGGATAGAGCAGCGGTTTCCTAAACCGTTGGTCGGCAGTTCGACTCTGCCCGGGGCCTCCACTCCTATCCCTAAGACCTCGAAAAAGTTATGCTCTGCGAGTCTTCATTCGAGGGACTCACGAAGGTTTCAGTCACGGCGAAAATGGCATGCGCGCCACTCGGTAAGCACATCGTTTGCCCGTAATTATGCTGTGTTGTCGAACCGTGCTCGCATCCAGGTTTGCTGAAGACGAGACACGGAAGACTGAGACGTTCGGGGCAGGCAAAATCACTCTCCGGAAAGACTTGATTCGGGCTCATCGCATTAATGGCCCATCGGTTAACTTGCACGGTTAGGAAGGGCCGGCTAAATCTTGCACTCGCACTTCGGGCAAGGGAGTTTGTCGGGAGGGGAAAACCCCTCGTCGGTGGGGGCTTTGCTGCAGCGCAACGACATCGAACCGCGTGCGAACTAACCTTATATTTGGCTCGGCCCTTTCTGTTGCCTGTTGAGGGGTGCGGTCTGGCCGACGCTTACTCACTCCGGGTCGGGATTGGGCCGAGCGCTGGAAATATAGACAATTGCTGGCTTGATGCCAAATCAACGGCTTTCTTTTTCACAAGTGACCGAGACAATCAATGCCTGACAATCCCGGAATGGACAATAAGAAAAAAGTGGAGGGCTGGAACATACGTCCCTTCGATCGGGATCTAAGAATTGCGTGTCAGATTCAAGCAAGAAAAGAAGATATGTATGACTACGAATGGGTACAAAGGATATTGCGTGAAGCGCTGGAGATGCCACGCCAACATTTGACGGGAAACAAGGCGCACGATCATAAAGGAGATAGCTCAATCACAGGTTCAACCGACTCATAACTTAGACGTGGGCGGGCACTCCGCGTCAGAAACCTCCGCAAGGGCGGCGATGTCGCAAACCTGCACCATCTCCCGGCCGATGCTGACGATTCCCAACGCTTGCCAGCGGCACAGGTGCCGGCTTACGGTAGCCAGCGTCGTCCCAGTCAGTTGAGCCAGTTCCTGGCGCGAGAGACGGATTTCCCGGCGCTCATCAACGGCAGAGCCGAATCGCTTCGACAAACGGATCAACTCGCTACTAAGGCGTGAGCCGACACTCTCGGTTGAGACCTCCCGAAAGCGTTCATCCATCTCCTCTAATCGTTCTTCAAGAGCGAGAATCGTATTGCGCCGAAACAAGTGGAAACGCTCTAGAATCTTGTCGAAGGTGGCGGCTTCCCAGACGAGTGCTGCGCAAGGCCGAACGGATTGAGCGTTCGAGCGATGCTCATGGCCTGACCAGCACCCAAACGCGCCGACTACTTCACCCATCCCAATGAGTCGGAGGATCACTTCAGTGCCTTTGGGGCCTGGCTGTGTGATTTTGATCCATCCCGAGAGCAGCAATACTACCTGTTCGACGGCATCGCCTATCGAGAAAATCGTCTGCGCCCGTGGAAAGTTTTCTTCGCGCGCGGCAGAAATGATCGCGCTGCAGTCGGCGAGCGAGATGTC
>Ga0209580_10000637_pt1 | contig 18012 bp, 18 predicted proteins | sample Coa_R1_5_FD_187153 | JGI IMG/M metagenome (GOLD analysis project Ga0209580, IMG submission 187153) | Surface soil microbial communities from Centralia Pennsylvania, which are recovering from an underground coalmine fire - Coalmine... | ecosystem: Environmental > Terrestrial > Soil >... | reverse complement strand
TATGCACCAATATTGATGCAATCTTAATGACCCAGTAACAATCTGTTGTTAGAACGAAACTATGGATCCGCAGGTCTACAATACGTTGATCCTTTCCGACCTGCACCTCGGCTCTGACACGAGTCACGCGCGGGAAGCCACCCAGTTGCTCAAAAAGACTTCTTTCCGCCGCCTGATCCTGCTGGGCGACATCTTTGCCGATCTCAACTTTGCCCGACTCACCAAGGATCACTGGAAGTTCCTCGGTTACATCCGCAAGTTGTCAAATCCGAAGCGCGGCATTGAAGTGGTTTGGGTGGAGGGCAATCACGACCACGGCCTCGCCAACATCATGTCGCACCTGGTTGGCGTGCGCGTGTACCAGCACTACGAGTGGGACTACCGCGGCCTGCGCCACATCGCGATTCACGGCCACCAGTTCGATGGATTCCAGGTCAACAGCCTGCGGCTCAGCCGCTGGGGAACATCACTGTATCTGCAGTTGCAGAAGCTCGATTTCAAGAGCAAGCCGATCGCGCGCATGATCGACCGCCTGAATACGCGCTGGCTGCGCATGTCAACGAAGGTCTCGTCGGGTGCAATCGCTTTTGCCAGGCACCACGAAGCCGAGCGAATCTTCTGCGGACACACACACGAAGCAACACACATCGAGAAAGATGGCATCTGCTACTACAACGCTGGAGGATGGGTCGATTCCCGGCTCACTTATTTGACGATCGACGAAACGGGGGTACAAATCCATGAGTTCGACAGGCATGAATGTAGCGAACGAGTTGACCATCGTGATTCCGGCGAAAAACGAGGCGAAGCTGATTCCGCGCTTGCTGACCTCGCTGACGAATCAGGATTACTCGAAGATGTCGAGTACGAGAGTGTTGGTCGCTGACGCGAATTCAACGGATGGCACTCCGGAAATCGTCATGAGTTTTCGCGATCGCCTCAGCATCGGCATCGTCCGCGGCGGCATGCCCTCGTTCGGGCGAAACCAGGGAGCGGCGCAAGCCGACACGCCCTATGTTCTGTTCCTCGATGCGGATATTGAATTGGCCGACCCGTCGCTCATTCGTTGTTGCGTGGAAAAGGCGCAACGCGAGCAACTGCAATGCCTGACCACCAATATCGTGTGCAAAGATGGAAGCTGGATCGACAAGCTCTTTTATGCCGGCAACGATCTCTTTCAGTATTTGTCGTACCTGCACCGCCCCTTCGCGACCGGCATGTTCATGCTCTTCGACCGGAAAAAGTTCTGGCAGCTGGGCGGATTCAACGAAAAGATTCTCTTCGCCGAGGACTACCGCCTCAGCCAGCAAGTCGACCGCAAGCGTTTCGCCATCGTCCGCGGCGGCGTCTACACCACCAATCGCCGCTTCCAGCGGATGGGCCACTTGAAAGTAGGATGGCTCTTTTTGAAGACCGCCATGAATTACGGGAATGAGAAGTACTTCCTGCGCGACCACAAGTACTGGGGCAACAAGGCAGACAGTCTGCCGCGGGCGTAGGTCCGGCAGGTAGTTTTTTGTTGTGGCCACGGAAGACAGGGTTCAGCCAACCATCTGAGCCCTGTTCGTTTTGGGATTGCTTCAGAACCGGAGTACGACTCCCGTCGAGAGCTTCAGATTGTCTTGAGTTGTGCTGTAGAAGCGCGTCTGCAGATAGTCGGCTTCCAGGCGCACGGCGAGAAGTTTGATCAAGCGGTAATCCAGCCCGCCGCCGAGTGCCGTCGCGAATGAAGTATTCGCGGTACTCGGGAAGTCTCCCCCGTTATGTACATGGGCCACCCCGATCATCGCCTCTGCAAACGGAGTGAAATTCCCGACGGGAATCGATAGCCGGGGCCCAAAGAGCGCTTCCCATTCATGTCCTGTCACGTTGACCCTGATTGGCCCCGGGCCAGCGGGCGGAAATTCAGTGAAGCTCTGCGAACCGTAGTGACTGGCAAAGTCGGTCACGATTCCGAGGTGGGGGAATACCTTGCCTTCGAGAGATGCCTCCCAACCGTTCAGATTGGGACGACTTAGGCTCGAGTTCAGCCCGGCCCAATTTGTGTTTTCAAACGAATACCCGACGAAGATGTTTCCTGACTGGGCCGCCGCGAAACTCGCCAGCAAACATATGCCCAGACCTATATAGGCAATCTTGCGCATGAAACTTTCCTCCTCCCGCTTACGTAACCCTATAAAGAGCACAAAGTTTTGATGCGGAAAGGAGAATAGCGGATCACTCAATTGGTGCATCCAGAGGGAAAAGGCAGTGCTAAAAGCGCCAGACAATACCCGTAGAAGCGCGATAGTCATTTTGATAGGCGCTGGCATAATGCGAATGCATATAGTCGCCTTGCAGGCGCCACGAGAAGTTCTTGAACCAGAGCTTGTAGTCTGCGCCTCCTCCGACGTCAATGAGTAGTGGCCGGTAAGTCAGTCCGCTCGAATGGAGGTCACGCAGACCGGCCATCGCATGAATGAACGGCCGCCACTTTCCCATGTTGGTCGAGAGCCGCGGGCCCCCGGCGATGTCGTATTCCGTTTCGCCACGCCGGTAAAGGCCGCTTCCTTCCGCCACCAGGCCGATATGAGGAAAGCGGACGAATGGTAGCGCCTCAAACGAGGCGTTCCATCCTTTGTAGCTCTGCTGGTTCGTGACGTTCGTCAATTGCGCGTAGGAAACTCCGCCGTAGACGTTTCCACTGGGAAGGAGTCCGTTGAACTGTGCCGACATTGGAACGGAGCACAAAAATAAGGCCGCGAAGGCCAGCACAGCGGCAGCGGTTTTTGGCACGAAACATTTCCTCCCCGGCCAGCGGGCCGGCAAAAATGTATTTTAGTCAACGAAATCTGTTAGATGCAGTGTACCGGATGCACAAGATGTATCGTCTGACAAAATTTGTCGTTCAGAAGATCGCTCTTAGGCCGTGGAATAGCCCGCAGCAACATGGTGTGAGCCTCCACAATCGGCGAAAATTTACCGGATATTCATGGTGCCAAAACCTTTTGAGCCACGTCTATTGACTAACATGGAAAATATGAACGTCAACTACGAATCATGGAAATATCCAGTGGGGCCGGCGGCATTTTCGCTGGACAAGGAGTCGAAGTTGAAACTCAGTGTGGAAGCAAGAAATCATGGGGACGTTGTCATTGTGCACTGCCAGGGCCGCATCGTGTATCGCGATGAGGCCGCCGCGCTTTCACGCGTGGTCGGCGAAGTCCTGAGCAACAGAACCAAACTGGTGCTCGATCTGGGCGGTGTAAGTTCGATCGACAGTGCGGGTATTGGAGAACTGGCGTTGCTGCAAACCTGGGCGCAGGACCGGAACGCCGAACTGAAATGCGCGGGCCCGAGCACGGTAGTCCGAACGCTGTTAGAACTGACAAATCTGGATTCCGTTCTGGATGTGCATCCTACAGTTGAGTCCGCGCTGGAATCGTTCCACGAAGTGAACGCCTGATTTGCTTGTGTAGGGGCGGACGCCTTCGTCCGCCCCGCGAGCAAAGCGAGCGTGTGACAGCAGAAGGCTCTGCAGTGTGCGCTAGGCAGAACAACCACCCTCCGGCATCCTAGTTTCAGCCAAGCACTCTGAATTGCGCATCGCGCAACCCCGGACGAAGGCGTCCGGGGCTACACAATCTAGTTCTCCCTCTGAAACCGGTAGTGGCCTTTGCGCTCGATCGCCAGCGCCTCCGCCACCTTCAAGAACGCCCGCCCCGCATGGGACAGATTCGCGCCCTTCCGATAGATCAGCCTCAGCTTCCGCTTCAGCTGCAACTCGCGCACCGGAATCCTCATAAGTTCTCCGCGGGCCATCTCGGTTTCGACGCTGATCTCGGGCACCAGCGCCACTCCATTTCCCATCGCGACAAACTGTTTGATCGCCTGCAGCGTCGGAAGTTCGAGATCCATGTGCAACGGAGTCTTGTGGCTCTTGAACAGCTGGATGACTTTTTCCCGATAGGGCGACGACACGATATGCGCGACAAATGACTCGGCTCCGAGTTGCCTTATGCTCACCTGCCGGGCCGAAGCCAGCGGATGCCTGGGCGGAACCACGAAGGCCAACTCGTCCAGATAGACCACCACCGAATGCAGATTCGGTTCCTGGGGTTCGTACGAGAGCACGCCGAATTCGACCCCATGCCGCACAACGTCATCAGGAATGTGGCTGCCCAGCGCGCGCTCCACCGTGATCTTGATCATCGGATGCAGCCGCCGGAATTCCGCCAATACCGGCAGCAGATAAAGAACGGTAAACTCGTTGGCCGCAATCACGAGTTTTCCCTTTTGCAGTTCGCGCAGTTCAGTCAGTGATTCCGCTGCCTCGCCGCGGAGATTGATCAGTTTTTCCGCGTATTCATAAAGAACCTTGCCAGCATCAGTCAACACGCCCTCGCGCGAGGACCGGTCGAACAGCGCCTCCCCGAGTTCGTCCTCCAGCTTGCGGATCGTCTGGCTCACCGCCGACTGCGTGCGGAACAATTTGTCCGCGGCACGGGAGAATCGGTGCTCGCGCGCAACCGCAAGAAAGACTTCCAGTTGAGAGAGTTCCAAGGTGACTCCATAATGCATCTCTGCAAACTATTAGATATACTTATACTACAATCATTACTAATGATTACTCAATAAATATAAGTTTTGCTTCTATCTCCAATATCCGTACCATAGAGGGATCAGGCAATAGGGGCAGGTCTCAGTAGGCCTGCCTGTCGTATGGGCGAATTGCCCACTGTCAGCCGGCACGCCCGGCGCTTCAGGAAATGGATTATGGACAAAGCGCGAGTTACCGTATTCGACACGACACTACGAGATGGCGAGCAATCCCCCGGCTGCAGCATGAACCAGCAGGAAAAGCTTCGGCTGGCGCATCAGCTCGACCGCCTCGGCGTAGACGTTATCGAGGCCGGCTTTCCCATCGCCTCAGAGGGCGACTTCGAGTCGGTGCAGGCGATCGCGGAAGTTGTTCGCCGACCCATCATCGCGGGCCTGGCGCGTGCTTGCCGTCCTGACATCGAGCGGGCATGGGAGGCGCTGAGGCATGCCGCGCGTCCCCGGATTCACGTGTTCCTCGCGACCTCTGACATTCACCTGCAATACAAGTTGCGGATGTCACGCGACCAGTGCGTCGCCCAGGCGCGGGAAGCCATCCGCCTCGCCAAGTCGCTGTGTGACGACGTCGAGTTTTCGCCAGAAGACGCCACGCGTACCGATCCCGATTTTCTTTGCCGGGTGCTCGACGCCGTCGTCGAAGCCGGCGCCACCACGCTGAACATTCCTGACACTGTCGGATACACAGTGCCCTCAGAATTTGGCGAGTTGATCGCCATGATCCGCCGGTGTGTGAAGGGAATTGAACACGTCACCATCTCAGCTCACTGCCACAACGATCTCGGCATGGCCGTCGCGAATGCTCTGGCCGCCGTCTCCGCCGGAGCTCGGCAGGTTGAGTGCACCATCAACGGCATCGGCGAGCGCGCCGGCAACGCCTCTCTCGAAGAAATTGTCATGGCGATGCATGTTCGCCCCGATCGTTACCCGTACGAGACCGGCGTAGTAAGCGAGCAGATTTTCGCCGCCAGCCAGATGCTGAGTGAGATTACGGGCGTCGCGGTGCAGCCCAACAAGGCCATTACTGGACGCAACGCTTTCGCCCACGAGGCCGGAATCCACCAGGACGGCGTTCTGAAGAATCCGCTGACCTACGAGATCATGACGCCGAAGTCGGTCGGCGTCCCAGATTCGAAACTGGTCCTAGGCAAGCACTCGGGGCGTCACGCGCTCAGCATGCGTTGCGAGCAACTTGGATATCAGTTCGATCGCCGCGCGCTCGACGACATTTACCGCCGCTTTGTCCGCCTCGCGGACAAAATCAAGCATGTCGAAGATCATCATCTGCTCGAACTGATACGCGACACCCACAAGCCCACGATGTCCGCGACGCCGTTGATCGAGCCCGTCATCGCGGCCTCAAACGCAGCGGTGGTAAATGCTCCGTCGGTTGAGCCTGCCAGACCGGCGCCAGAGACCAACCCGTTCGGCGTGCCCCTACCGGTGCAGCCCGATTCACAACACGAGCAGACCCAGCAGGAGGACTACCTTTGGGGAGTGTAGGGAATTGAGCGATTGTGTGATTGAGTGATTTGTTGATTGAAAGATGAGAGCCGCCGGCTGGCGGCTTTCTTCTTGAGGGCTTAGAATTACCATTCGCAAAATCACCGGATCACAAAATCGCTCAATCGCTCAATCACTCAATTCCCAATGCTTTTAAATATCACTGTTCTTCCTGGCGATGGCATCGGCCCCGAAGTCACTGAACAAGCTGTTCTCGTATTGCAGGCCGTGGCAGATCGCTTCGGTCATCAACTGCAGCTTCAGCAAAAGCTGATCGGCGCCGCCGCGCTCAAAGCCACGAACGATCCCTTGCCCGCAGACACTGTGCAGGCCTGTTTGTCCTCATCGGCAGTGCTGCTAGGAGCCGTGGGCAGTCCGGAGTTCGACAAAAATCCCGGCCACCTGCGCCCCGAGGCTGGACTGCTCCGCATCCGTCGTGAACTAGGCGCTTACGCCAACTTGCGCCCGGCAGTCTTCTTCCCCGCGCTCGAGGATTCCTCTCCCTTACGTCCGGAGATCGTTCGCGGCACCGACATCATGATCGTCCGCGAATTGCTGGGCGGAGCCTACTTCGGCCAGCCCCGCTCCATCGAAGGAGAGCCCGGCGCGCGCGTGGCGGTCAATACCATGCGTTATGCCGAACACGAGGTTGAGCGCATTGCGCGCGTGGCGTTCGATCTGGCGATGAAGCGCAAGAAAAAAGTTCTCTCCGTCGACAAAGCCAACGTTCTGGAATGCTCACGCCTCTGGCGCGACGTAGTGACGCGCATCGGCAAAGATTATCCCGAGGTGAAGCTAGGACATCAATATGTCGACTCTGCGGCCATGCTGCTGGTCCAGCGTCCCACGGATTTCGATGTGGTGCTCACCGAGAATATGTTCGGCGACATCTTGTCAGACCAGGCAGGAGGCGTCGTGGGATCGCTTGGCCTGCTAGCGTCGGCGAGCATTGGCGGCAAAGTCGGCCTCTACGAACCGGTCCACGGATCCGCCCCGGATATTGCAGGCAAGGGAATTGCCAACCCTCTAGGAGCAATCTTGTCGGCAGCGATGTTGTTACGTCACTCGTTGCATCTGGAGCGAGAAGCGGAGTGCATAGAGCACGGGGTCTCGGCAGTTTTGTCGCAAGGCGCCCGCACCGCCGATCTGGCAGGCAAGTCGCATCCCCACGTGTCAACCGCCGAAATGGGCACTCGGGTAGTGACTGCAGTAAAGGAAATGAAGTGAGTTGGAGAGGTTTTCCTGCCTGGACCTACGTGCCCCTAGTGGTTCCTGATTTTGGTCGGAGTCTCCCGAAGCGCTCCGGTCTCAGGACGGGCTGCCACACCGGCCGCGTCATACTCCCCGTTCAAGGAATACCACCGCACCCGCAACATTTCCTGAAACATTCGAGCCCCATCGATCACAGGATTAATGCGCGCCCCGCCACTGTGTCCCCAAAGAACGGGAACCTCTTCTACCTTGAAACGCAACTTGCGCGCGAGAAAAAGAATTTCCGGATCAAATCCCCAACGCTCGATCCTCTGCAGCGGAAAGATAGCCTGTGCCGCGGCCCGCTTGAATGCCTTAAACCCGCACTGAGTATCTGCGAACTGCAGCCCGAGAGAGACCCGCAACATCAGGTTGAAGATGCGACCGAAAAGTTGCCGATGCAGCGGTTGCCGCTCCGTCTGCGTCTCGGACCGCAGCCAGCGCGAGCCAATCGCAATGTCAGCCCCTGCGTCGAGCGCACCCAGTAGTCTCGGAGCTTCTTCAATCGGCGCAGACAAGTCTGCGTCGGTGAACAGAATGATCCGACCCTGCGCGTTCAACATCCCGCTGCGCACACTGTAACCCTTACCGTGGTTGCCGGGATTCTCCAGCAGTTTCACAATGGAGTCCTTCGCCATGGAGTTCATAACGATCTCCGCCGTGTTGTCCCGGGACCCATCATTCACCACGATAACTTCGGCATCCCACCGTTGCGCGTGCACATAGGCGAGAACTTTCTCGAGGCTGGCGCCCAGCCGGGCGCCTTCGTTGTAAGCGGGAATGACGATGCTGTAAGTTGGAGGCAAGTTGGCTCTCAGTTCGAAACGTGAAGCTTAGACGCTATTTAGCATTCCTCTGTTTCCGGCTTGCCCATTGTACGTTGCCGGATGACCCTTTCGAAAATCAGAAATTCCCGCAAAAACGGCAAGGGAAAGTATGTATTCGCGGAGTCGAAAATGGAAGGAGAAAGCTAAAAAGTGCCAACCACGTACTGAATACTGGGTACTGAGAACCGGTGACTGAGAACTGACTACTGGGTACTGGGTGCTGTTCTACGCCACCTGCCGCTTCTGCTCCAGCATCGAGAAATACTCCGCCACCAATTCCGCATCCCACAGCCCCCGCGCGGCTTCCTCACGCATGGTCAGTGCGGCAGCCTCGTGGGTGAGGGCCGGTTTGTAGGAGCGAGCGGTCCGCAGCGCGTCATAAACGTCCACAACTTGCAGCACTCGAGGCAGCACCGGAATCTCCGATGCCATGAGCCCGTCAGGATACCCCGACCCATCTGAATGCTCATGGTGGTGCCGAATAATCGGCAGTACCAGCCGGAGCGAGTGCAAAGGCTTGCAGATATTTTCCCCAGTTATGGGATGAACCTTCATGACCTCCCACTCCGCCGGAGTCAGATCGCTCCCTTTCTTCAGGATCTCGTCCGGCACCGCGATCTTGCCCAGATCGTGCAGATAACCGCCCCGTTTCAGCGCAAGAATCGAATCCTCATCCATCCCCAGATGCCGTCCGAGATCGGAGGCATGCACCGCCAACCGCTCGCAATGTCCTTCGGTATAGGGATCGCGGCCTTCCACAATCAGCCCCAGGGTGCACAGGACCGAATCAGCCGTCTCCAGTTCATCGGTGAACTCTTTCAGCCGCAGCAGCGACTTTACCCGGGCGATCAGCTCTTCGGCGAGCACCGGCTTGTTCAGAAAATCGTCGGCGCCAGCCTCAATTCCGCGCACTTTGTCGCTACTGTCGCTCAGCCCGGTAATCAAAACAAATGGAATCAGCCGCGTTGCGGGATTCTCTTTCAGGCTGCGGCACAAGTCGTAACCGGACTTCCCGGGCATCATCACATCGGAAAGAATCAGATCGGGAGCCTGACGCCGCACCTCCGCCTCCGCCTGGTCCGCGTTCGACGCAGTGACCACGCTGTATCCGCGAATCGTCAGCAGTTGGCTCATCAGCCCGGCAATGCTGGGCTGATCGTCAACCACAAGAATCCGCGGCGCGCGACGCCTTGGTAGTAAATCTCCCATAGTTGGATAAGAAGCCGCTTCCTCCCCCGCAGTTGTCCGTGCTGATGGACCCTGGGTACGCGAGGAAGGAAAGCTACTCATACTGAAAATCGTTTTTCTAGCTCAATCTTACCGCCATTTTCCACTTTTCGGGGGTGGGTGTCGAGTTTTCAAACACTACCCTCCCTTTTTGAGCTTACCTGCACTTCCCGAATCGGAACTCCTCGATCCAGAATGTGACCCCAAACCTTGCGGCGGACACACTCCTGTGCCTACTCTCCCCCTATGGGCTGCAATCGTATAACCAAGTGTTTGGCTGCCTCATTCTTGGCCCTTTTTCTGACCGCCTCGTCGCAGGCCGCCACAAAACCTCACGTCATCTCCTTCGGAAAATGGATGCTGGTGCAGTGGATGCTCGGTACGAACGGGGACGACCAGCAGGTGAGCATCAAGATCCGCGCAATGATGGTAGATGGCCGTGTGAGGGAGTACGTGCTGGGACCGCCTCACGACGTTACGGAACGACTGTTTGTGGTGCGCCGCGTGTTTCGGGTAAATGATGCTCTCCCTGAGGATGCGCCCCCGAAATGGCAATGGCAGCGCGGTGGCTGGCTGATGGTAGACAGGCTGACTGGACGCATCTCGGCGGTAAACCTGCCGGAGTTTGACGTAGTGTATTCGACATCGAGTCGGCATCGCGATTACGTTGCCTACTGTGGCGTTTCCGACGATGGGAAGAAGACGTTCGCGATCGTAGCTCAACTGAACCGCAAAAAGCCCGTGCTGAAGAAGCCTCTTTTGAGAGTCCTGCCCGACGACGCCGGGCCAGACTCCACCTGCTCCGTGCCCGTCTGGCAGCGATCCCCAATCCGAGTCAGCTTCGAAGCCCCGGGCTCCGACAAGCAAACTTTCGCCATCCGCGGTCACATTGCGGACATAGTGAATGATGATGAGGAGGACGAGGAAGCAAGCAAATAACTGATTGCAGATTTGAGAGTTAGGATTTCAGAATGAAAAACTCGGGAGGGTGAGATAGGACAAGTGCGACAGGAGCAATCCTGGATCGCCATACCTTCGCGACGCCACGCCGATGTCACCATGTCATAGACTGGCGATGTTGCTCTTGGACGATGTCACCCTGAGGAGGGCGATAGCCCTCCTGGGGACCTTACGAAAGGCGTGAAGCGGCACTGCGAAGCCGAGATGCCGAACGCCACACGGCGGCTCCGCCGCCATTCAGGATGACATCGCAAGAAGAGGAATCTGCAATCTAAAATGATCTAACATCTACAATCTAAAATCTACAATCTAAAATCTACAATCTAAAATCTACAATCTAGAATCCGCAGTCTTACTTCTGACTTTTTACTTGTGACTTCTGATGTCTTACTTCTGAGTTCCCTCAGTCCCCCGCCGCTTCCACCGCCGCCATCTCCTCGACTACCGCTTTCCCCTTCACTTTAGCGCTGGTAACGAGGATGACCGACACCACCACGATGGCGCTGCCCGCGAGAATGAACCGGTCCACTTTCTCATGCAACACGAGCCATCCCAGGAAAACGGCGACCACCGGATTCACGTACGCGTAAGTCGATACCTTCGAAGTCGGCGCATGCTCCAGCAGCCAGATGTAGGCGGTGTATCCAATCCACGATCCGCAAACGACCAGATATCCGACCGCCGCCAGGCTGCGCGGCGCCCAGGTCGCATGTTTCAGATCGCCATTCAAGAGCGCGAACAGAAGATTCCCCGCGCCCGCTGCTGTGACCTGCCACGCCGTAGCGCCGAATACATCCATACCTGACTGCCATTTCTTCGACAGCACCGAACCCAGCGCCCAACTGAACGACCCACCAATCAGGCTGACCGATGCGATAAGCTCCCGCCGTCCCATGCTGCCCGCCTGCAGGTCGGGCCATACTAGCACGAACAATCCGACGATCCCCAGTGCCAGTCCAGCCTTGCCGCGTCCTGAAATGTGATGGTCGCCCAGCAGCAGCGAATCGAGCACCAGAAACCAGAGCGGCGTAATCGCTATGATCAGTGCCGACAGCCCCGACGACACGGTCAACTCTGCATACGACAGCGTCAGGTTCCCGCCCATCAGCAGCAGCAATCCCACAATCGCCGACAACGCAATCTGTCGCGGCGAATACCGAATCCTGTGCCCTGTCGCCGCGCACACCGCAAGCATCACCAGTCCTGCCACCGAGAACCGCAGTCCGCACATCAATGCAGGCGGGATCGTCTGTACCGCAATATCGATCCCCAGGTAGGTCGAGCCCCAGAACAGGTACACGAGTCCGAAGGCGAGAATCACCATCCACCGGCTTGGGCGCTGAGCAGATTGCATTGGTTTTAGGGCGACAGGGGAACTTACAACATATCAGACGAGCGAGGGTGGAAGTTGGATTCTAAAGTTGAAAGCGGAGTGAACCAGCGCAATGGCAATATTGTGGTGCTATCGCGATTTTCCGCCGACTATCAAGAAAGCGAGGCGAATATTTCACTCTGTCCGGCTGCGGAAATCAGGTAAGCGCGACCGTCCCGTTTCGTTCGTCCAGTGCACGCTGCTGGATCTTCGGATCCTTCACGTCACTGCCGCGCAGATGTTTTCGGAGGAACTGGTTGACAAGGCGCACGTTATACACCTGACCCCGTGTGAGAGTCAGATCATTCAACACCTCTGGATCAGCGCCGAGTATGTCGATGCTGCTGACGTAAAATTGCTTGCCCTCATCCACATCGATTTCAAGAAAGCCTAGCTTCTTTTTATCGTCGAACGTGGTCGAGGTGAAGTTGATGTATCCCAATTCTCCGTAGGCATAGCGCAGATTTTCGAGGCCCTTCGCGATCGCCATACGGTCCAGAATGCCGCCATCTTTGAGGGGGAAAAGGTCGCGCAGAGCGTTTGGGTTACTGATCGCGTAGTTCCCTTTGAACGTGATGTGCCCCAAGCGGTACCGCGGACCTGCGTCAATATCAAATGTGACGGCAAATTGATGAGTGCTGTTTTTGTCCGGCAGCTGCTGGGTTGAAGCCGTCACTGCCGACTTGAAGTAGCCCTTATCTAGGAGACACTTTGTCACTACGGTCCCAACGAAATATTCAGTCCAATCGGTACCCACGTAAACCTGAGATTTCAGATCGCTTGCGCATTTCTTCAAATCCACGCCCTCCAACCGCGAGTCCCCTTTGAAGCGAACATCCTGAAGATGAATGCCGGTTGCGATCTGAGCGGCCATGCCCGTCCCAGCTAAAGCCAGCATGGCGCGGAGCATCACCCGTATTCTCATGTTTAGAATTCTAGTCCTGATCTCAACTGCCCAGCCATCTGGCGGATCATTGTCCGAAACAACCCTTTACCCTCAAAACCTCGGTTAACGACCTCTTCACCGGGACCATCACCACATCGCCGATTTCTCATCAGTCGACCCGTTTGAGCCCTCGCTGCCAGTTGACTTTTCTCTATAAGAAGTCTGGATTCATGCGGTTAGCAGATGAGCCACTCTTGACCTGCCGTGCATTGCCACCGCCGGTAAGGCTGAATTACAAACCGTCACTGCAAGGCATCTCGTCTCAAAATTGAGGCGTACTACAAGGAGTATCCCCATGCCTTCCCGCACTTGCGCTCTGTCGATCGCCAGCCTGCTTGCTGTTCTTCTGCTTCCAGGCTGCAACAACACCTTAAATCCCTTGTGCGGGAGTGCCAGGCCCGCCCCTGTGATCGGATCGCTCTCGCCCGCCGAGGTGACGTTCGCCGAAGTGCAACAGGGAGTAACGATCACGGTGACTGGCAGCCAATTTGTTACTTCGTCACAAGTGGTGGTGAACACCACTCCAATCGCCGCCACGATTGTGAACTCCCAGAAGTTGACCGTAAAACTCTCCCCAGCTGTCGTCTCGGGGCCGGGGTCGGTCAAGATCATGGTGCAGACTCCCAGCGGGAACTCGGGAGATCTGGGCTGCACCAGCGGAGGAAACAGCAGCGTACTGCTGCTGACTGTGAACTAAGGTCTCGCTGGGCAAGAAGACTGCGTCAGAAACCGAGTGTCCCGCAAGCGTGTTTGGAAACCGGATCGCGGTCCTTCGACCCCAACCTCGAAACAGTATTCAGCATCCAGTCTGCTGCCATTTCCTTCACTCTGGCGGAAATTAATTTGGGGAGCCGAACATCGCAGAGTCACAGCTGAGTGACAAACATAGAAGGCACGAACGTGTGTATCTGTTCGTGATGACAATTCTCCTCGCCGCATCGATGGTGAGTTGCAGTGGTCAGGACTATGGCTTCCTGCAGCCGACGCCGGAAGACCTTTGCAAATGTCTTCCGGTGGAGCCGGACATCCTGGATTATCGACATGCCGCCAAGCATGTCCCGATACCGAATGTCGCTCCGCAAGAAGTCTCGGTAGAGACCATCCTTACGTGGCCTCAAGACATCTTCATTCCTCCCGACGCTCCGCGCAGTGGTCGCGAGCTCGAGGTTTTCCACATTGCCAATGCCTTTTTGCAGAAGGTAAGTGTGAACGCGCTCGATTGTGACGTCTCGATGGAAATTTCACAGACTGCCGACAAAAGCTCTTTGCGGATGATCGTGGAAACGCCGGTCGACAACGAATATTGCAGTGCTCGACAAACTCTGCAGGCGCAACTCGGAAAGCATAACTTTCGCCTTGATTCGCAGCATGGTGGGGAACTTCCGCAGGCTTTGCCTATCGACGTCGTAGGGATGGCATTCGAAGACTTCGAGCACGATCGCGGCCCGGTAGCGACTTTGTGGGAGATACATCCAGCCATCGTGACCATCCACTGATGTCTAGGCAAGATGCCCGGCGCGCGTGCGATTGCACCAGCAATCCCCGGAGCGTGGCTGACTGCTGAGACACCCTTCGCACGCCCATTCCATCAAGAGTAATTTCATTTGTTCAGTACCATCGATCGCTTGCTCTCCAGCCGCTTCATAACTTTTTCGGCATTTTCAGGTTTCACTCCCGCTTGTTCCAGGGCCTCGCGAAAGTATTTTAAGAACAGGTCGAAGTGCGCATCGTTGAGACCGTGATCTCTGGACCAACTGTGGGCTTCATGAATATCTTTGCCGGTATGGACCCGACCGCCGAGCAGCATGGAAATGAACATAACTTGCCGCGACCGCAGGTGCGCCATATCGACTCGCTTAAAGAAATGTTGCAGATTCTCATCCTCCACAAGTTTGCGATAGAAGAGTTCCGTCGCCGCCTGGATCGTGCTACGTCCCCCGATGAGCTCGTAGAGATCTTCATTCATGGTGCCCCCATCTCGGATGGATCCAATCGTTATCAACAACCATGCAACTACCTGCTGCCTTTGTAGTGCCAGCGTTGTTAACGAGGCGACTCCACTCAACCCGCGCGGGTCGATAAGCGCACGGCGAGCTTACGCCCAACAAACGTCCTGAGCAACAGCGCCCCAACGCCCTTCATTGACTTGCTCTTTCTGCGACTTGCTCTTTCTGCCGACGTAAGATTTGGCGCCTGTAACCGTCCATCAAGTCATTGAGAGCAGCTTCGTCACTTGAAGCAGAGGTCTAGTCATGCCATTTCGAAACGCCTTGAACCTTCTCTTGGTCGGAGTTCTTGTTGCTTGCACGGCGCCTGTGCCGCTGCCGGCGCAGTCCACCGGATCTCCTTCGAAAGTCGCCTCGGCACCTGCGAAACCGGCGGAAACAGCATCGGGATACAACCAGCCGCCCCAAAATATTTTGGATGTCATGCACGCGCCCTCACCGCCGTATCCCTCAGTGAGTCCGACCCACGACGCGATCCTGCTTGTGTCCTGGCAGGACTACCCTTCGATTTCTCGGGTGGCGACGCCATTCCTGCGGCTGGCCGGAGTGCGCGTCGAGCCCGGCAATCACAGCAGGCACGACACTCCCGGCGGCTACGGCATCACTCCGTGCGCGCGTAACTTCCACCCGGTGCAGGTCGCCGACGCTGCGCAAATCCATGTCGCGCTTCCTGCCAGCGCGTGTCCTGGCGAGCCGATTTGGGCCGCCGACGGAAAGCGATTCGCCTTCGTGAATATCGCTCCCGAATCGGTCGAGCTCTGGATTGGCGACGCGAAGACTGGTGCAGTGCATCGGGTGTCCAGCGCCCGTCTCAACCCGATGCTCAATGACGAGTTGCAATGGATGCCCGACCAGAAGACGCTTCTGGTCAAGCTGGTGCCCAAAGGGCTGGGAGCGCCGCCCGCCGAGCCGATCATGCCGATTGGCCCAAGTATCCAGGAGACCGAAGGCGAGAAAGGCCAGAGCAGCACCTATGAAAACCGCGACACGCTCGGCAACAAGCACGATGAGGATCTCTTCGATTATTACGCTGCCTCGCAGCTTGCTCTGGTCGACGCGGCTAGCTCCGCGATCACGCCCATCGGAAAGCCCGGTAATTACGAATCGCTCGATCCAGCGCCCGATGGTCACCACATCCTCGTCACCGCAATCCACAAGCCCTACTTGTACGTCGTTACCTACGAACGCTTTCCGAACGAAGTCGAAGCCTGGGATGTGTCGCAGCGCGCTCACGTTCTTACTCACACCATCGCGTCGCGTCCCCTGGCAGATCGCGTTCCCATCCATGGCGTTCCGATAGGTTCCGCGCGAGTTTTCCTGGCGCGCAACCGACCCGGCGACGCTCATCTATGCGGAAGCGCTCGATGGCGGCGACTGGAACGTGAATGTCCCGGCGCGCGACAAGGGGATGCTTCTGAAGGCGCCGTTCGATTCGCCCGCCGTCGAAATCACCCGCACCGAACAGCGCTACACCGGTTTCGCCTGGAGTGAACAAACGAACGTCGCGCTACTGACCGAGTACGACAACAACCGGCACTGGAGAAGAGCCTTCGTATTCAACGTCGATGATTTACAACAGAAGCCGAGGTTGCTTTGGGACCTTTCGACCGACGAGAGATACAAGAACCCCGGCACCACGGTCAAACGTCACTGCCAAACGGTTCCTGGGTCGTTCGTCAGGATGGTGATTCCGTCTATCTCGCGGGAGTCGGTTCTTCGCCCGATGGAGATCGCCCGTTCCTCGACCGCCTCGATCTCAAGACGCTAAAGACCGAACGTCTCTTTCGCAGCGAAAAGACCTGTCTCGAGCGATTTCTTGCCTTCACCGGGCCCGACACGCGTACGTTCCTCACTTGGCATCAGACGCCCACCGAGCCGCCTAACGCATTCACGCGAACGCTCGGAAACGCAGTGGAAGCACCCGCCGGAGAACCAACTTTCACTTCCACCAGCGTCGCGATCACTCACATTCCCGATCCCACGCCCGAGGTGCGCGCGATCAAGAAGCGGCTGGTCAAATACAAACGTGCGGATGGTTTGGACTTGTCGTTCACGCTCTACACGCCCCCCGGTTATCAAGAAGGCACGCGCGTCCCCACGATTCTTTATGCCTATCCTCTCGACTATGCCGACGCTTCCACAGCGGGTCAGGTCGCAGGCTCGCAGGAGACTTTCACGCAACTTCGGCAGTACAGATTGTTGCTGCTCGCCGGCTACGCCATCATCGACAACGTCGCATTCCCCATCATCGGTGACCCGAAGAAAGCTTACGTCACCTATCTTGACCAGTTAGTCGCCGACGCGAAAGCCGCAGTCGATGAAGCGGTCCGCCTCGGCGTTGCCGATCCTGAGCACATCGGAGTCACCGGACACAGCCACGGCGCTTTAATGACCGCGAACCTGGTAGCCCATTCGGAGCTGTTCCGGGCAGGTGTCGCCACCAGCGGTTCCTTTAACAAGACGCTGACACCTTTCGGTTTCCAGAATGAACGCCGATCGGTGTGGGAGGCCCCGGATGTCTATTTGAAGGTCTCCCCGTTCTTCGTCGCCGACAAGATGAAGACGCCGCTTCTCATCATGCACGGCGCAGAAGATGCGAATCCCGGCACGACTCCACTGCAGGCGCACAAGCTCTACGAAGCGATTCGAGGCAATGGCGGCACCGCTCGCCTCGTGATGCTTCCGCACGAGCCGCACTGGTATACAGCCATGGAGTCGAATGAACAGGAGGTCAACGAGATGCTTCGCTGGTTCGACAAATATGTGAAGAATGCCCCAGCGCACATTGCAGCCGGATCCCAGTAGAAGGCACTGAAGGGAAACTTGTTGTGTAGGGGCGGACGCCTTCGTCCGCCCCGCGAGCTAAGCGAGCGTGGCTATTTGTAGACGACGCCCATACCGCCGCCGCCAAGTTTCTCGACGATCCGGTAGTGAGAAATGGTCTGATCGAGCAAGGAAGTCCCCGAACCCGGCGGTGAGCCATGCTAAGGCGCATCAGCCGGGAAAGTCAAAACAACGGTCGCAGAAGCGCAAAGGGGTCTTGTTTTGCCCTTCGAGGCTTGTGTTTTTTGGCCTCTTCTTACCCATCCTTGCGATGTCGACTGTAATATGCGGCCCTACAGGGCCGGCTGAAGGGTTGGCCTGCGGTTGACCATGAGTTTTTCGACCGTCGAGGTCGGTGGGTGCCTAAGCAGAGGCACGGTTCGCTTCGCGACCGGGACGAACGAAGGCGTCAGTCCTACACCTGCACTCGGCTTCGCCGTCGCTAGACGGGCGAAAAGCGCCCGTCCCCATACGGTCGTTGCTGGGCTCGGCTAGTTCTGG
>Ga0209580_10000636_pt1 | contig 18041 bp, 11 predicted proteins | sample Coa_R1_5_FD_187153 | JGI IMG/M metagenome (GOLD analysis project Ga0209580, IMG submission 187153) | Surface soil microbial communities from Centralia Pennsylvania, which are recovering from an underground coalmine fire - Coalmine... | ecosystem: Environmental > Terrestrial > Soil >... | reverse complement strand
CTACAGCGGGGACCATTTCCGCCGGCGGTTTGTTCACTGCCCCTGCCGTCACCAGCAGCACAAGTGTGACCGTAACAGCAAAAAGTGCCGCCGATTTGACACAAAACGCGAGCGCGGTGGTTTCCGTGAGCGCGCCTACAGCCATCAGCTTGTCGGTATCCCCGAGTGTGGCCTCGGTGGCTTCGGGCGGCACTCAACAGTTCATCGCGTCGGTGCAGGGCACCAGCAATACAGGAGTAGCCTGGTCTGCCAGCGCAGGAACAATTTCGAGCGCCGGCCTTTTCACCGCACCGGTGGTATCGAGCAATAGCAGCGTCAGCGTCACCGCCCAAAGTTTGGCAGACAACACCGCAGCTGCAAGTGCCAGTATCACTGTCACTGCCCCGCCGCCTACGACGCCAACAACTACCTCGACCTCCGGACCCCTTTGCGGGACCGACTCGAACGGCGTGCCAACCAACAATAGCCAGTGTGGTTGGACGGGTACGAACCCTTATACCTCGGAGGGTGGCGCGACGGATTTAGCCAGTTGGTGCGGTGGGGGCGTACCCGGAAATTGTCATGCGATTTCCTCCTGTAACCAGTCCCTCACTGCGGGGTCGTTTTCATCACACAATAGGTACTATCTGTCAGCGGACCTTAACTGCGGGTCCGGCAGTCAAGCCATCCCGCTTTCCAGCTACGTGGACATCAACCTCAACTCGCATACGATCACGGGATACATCCGCGCGGACTTCGTTGCTCGGGGCATCCACCTCTTCAACGGCGCTATTAATTGCAACGTCCCCTACGGCACGATTGCTGCTTGCATCGGCTTAATCAGCATTACTGGTGACTATACCCAGGGTGGCGGCGCCCAACTTTCGTTCCACCACCTCAACCCCTCGAATGCCAGTGGTTCTGGCTACGCTGTGCTGGTCACGGGGGTACTTTCTCCGAATACGACGCCCTGGACCGAATTTCCGATCGTCTTCTACAACAATACCTGCGTCAGTACACCGGCGCTGACCAGCCAACGCGAACACGCTTGTATATTTTCTGAGACTGGTCCGGCTGAGATTTACAACAATTTCGTTCACTGCATTTCAACGACGAACGCCTGCGAGCAACTTGAGCTTTATGGCAAAGACCGGACGAGCAGCAGCGTAAATGGCAGCTATGTGCACAACAATTACGGAGTGGCTGACAACGTCGAGTTGACGACGCTTGGGCAAAGCTCTCGCACTATTCTCCTTGACGGATGCTACAACTGCCGCGTGGCTTTCAACGATCTTTGGCCAACGAGTAATCGAGCTATCCGCGTGCGCGACGCGCTCAACGCTGAGGTCGATCACAACCACATTCACGGCGCAACTTTTGTCGCCATCCACTCCGGCGACAATAACGTGAGTAGCGGGCTGGGCGTGAATCTGAACCAGAACATTCACGACAATACGATTGAGCTGACCACGGGCATGTTTTACGGCACGTCGGTCGTAGGCAACGCCCTCTACATGCTTTCCCAGCAAGGTGTGACTCTGTCGAACAACACATATCTCTGCGGTGGTTCCGGCTGCGCCGGCGCTATCATCGTAAATATTGAGAATGCAGCCCGCACCTTTGGTGGGACCATCACGGTAAGTGCTGCGTCCAAAACCATCACGCAATCAACTGGTAACTTTACAAACACCCCTGCTGTGGCTGTTGGTTCGGTTCTTTCTTTCACGGGTTTTGCAAATCAGGGGAATAACGGAACGTTCACAGTAACTGCGGTCTCACCTACCCAGATTGTGCTGGCCGATCCAAATAATCAGTTGGTGAATGAGACTGCCTCGTCAGCCACGTACGCCGGTGTGGCCTCGGCAAACCTCTACAATCCCAATATTGCCACCGGTTTAAATCCAAATGTTGTAGTGCTGCAGAAGCTCCCAACAGTGACCCTCGGCTACTGTGGGAGCACGGCTCTGGTGACAAGTGGAGGCGGTAATTTGGTCCCGGTTTCTTGCCCGTAAACCTCGACCTCGCTAACTTTTTTCGCCGAAGAAGCCCTAGTTTCTACAGTGGCATGTTTACTGCTTTCTTTGCGCTGGCCCCACCCGAACCCCGCACCACAAAGATGGGCGATGGAAACCCGCTCACAAATAACTAGTGTGTGAGTCGGCCGGTGCACTCTTTCAGATCTAAACTTCACCGTACAAAAATATATATAATTTGTAGACTTTCGAAAGATCTGTGCACGAGAGGACAACTCGATACCGGAATGAGATTAGCCCTAACGCTGAACACGCTACTGCTCCTTTTCCAGCTTGCGTACGCACAACGGACCGGATGTGGCGCCGGCCCCGACGGCTCCGACATTTACGATCAGAAAAGCTGCGGTCAGTACCTAGCAGATCCCAGCGGCGTCTACACCTATGAAGGTGGTAGGCCCTACAGTTGCAAGTCTAGCCACATCATCAGGCATTGCGGTGAGTTACTAGAGCGCGGACGAGAGGGCTCTCCTTCGAAATACTGTCTCGCCAGTGATCTGGTGCCCGGATCAGGTTCGAACGTAGACCGCTGCTTTATCCTTCCAGACCACGTGTGGCTCGATCTCAGAGGCCACACAATCCATGGCCGCGTTACAACTGACGTCCGCGGGGACCCCACAGGCATTCACATTCTCGATGGTGCTATCGAGTGCAATTTTGCTGGTTCTGGTGCCGCCGTGACCGTAGGCTGTGTCGGCATCGGCGATTCTTCGGCGCGTGGTTTTGGTTCTCCAGACAATGCACTCGTCTTGCATCATCTCTCAATACGCAATACCTACCCTAGTCTAGTCAAGAGTCAGATTGTCGAGAGTAATATCCCGGTTCGGTTCGAGTCGCACCGTTCGGATACTGCGGCAGTCACTCGGCTGGACGGAAAAACGTGGGCTTCGCAAGGATGGGGACCTGGCGAGCAGATGTTCATGCGCGATAAAGGCCCTTTTACCGGGCAGACGTTTCGTATTGTGAGCACCGATGGCACAACCGCAATGCTTTTCAACGAATATGACCAGATTCCAAAGCCTGGCAGTTACCAGCTCACAACTGTCACTACCGCGGCTGACTACCGCGTCGTTCACATTCAAACTTGCATTGCTCCGAACTGCCACTCGGTTCCGGCCGCAAAGGACTACGCGATCGTTCTGGACCACGTTACCATAGATTCGGCGGCAGATTATCGGAGCTATCGGGCCTATGCCCTCTCGATCAGCGGCAGCAATCTTAATAGCCATATTGTGAATTCGTGGATCAAGGAGTCCGGCCACGATACCGCTTGGCAGGGCATCGCATTCCCCAGCGGACAGTACGGTAGCTTAGTCGAACACAATCGCGTCACGATGCACCCATTTCTCCCCGGAGACAACAATGACGGACGTGGTATTTTGTTCGATGGCTTTTTTATTAACGATAAGGGTGAAGCACGCAATAACTACGTTGAATCCGCAAACAACCGCGCCGTCCGCGTGCGAGTATGCTATGCCGGCGGTGATAAGGCACACTGCATCGACCAACCTCATCGCATACTAATTCATGACAACCGTTTCGTGAATGCACGCAAGGCCGGCAACTCAGTGGATTTCGGAACCGTGATGTTTGGTGCCGCTGATATCATGGCCGATAATGTGACTGGATCACTCGTTAGCCATAACTACTTCGACATTGAGCAGGACGGGACGAATGCCACGTTCCTAGAGGATGCCTTCGGCGTCACCTTTGCACAAAACACCTTTGTGTGCAGCGTAGGATGCAAGCCCGGAACGTATGTGGCGCGGCTCACTACTTACAAGTCAGGAATAACTGGCATAACCACATCCGCGACTTACTCCAATAATACTATCAAGGGCATCATATCACCACAACTGACTGTCTCAGCCTGGTTGCCGCAGCCACACACTGCAATTACAGCTGAATACTCTGGCGACGTAGAATGGGATCCATTTGTAGCAAAGTATCCCGAAGTTAGGTTGAGCTATGGAACGATAAAGACAGGAGATCGCTCAGCCGCGCAGCAAGTTATCCTGCTAAACTCAACCCAGCAGCACGTTGAAATTCATAACATCTTGGTGACGGGCGGCGATGCGTCACAATTCGAACTGCAGAGTCATTGCGGCGAAGCCTTGAACCCCGGACAGCGCTGCGCCGTTGCTGTGACTTTCGTCCCAAACAAACCTGGACATTATGAGTCGCTCGTCCATATCGAGGATACAGGAACCGCGACACCGCACAGCTTTACGGTTTCGGGTACAGCGAGGTAGCAAAATCTGCACTGACGGTATCACATCGGAACTGTTGCAGCATTCGCCTTGCCATCGAGTATTTGCAGCACCCTCTCTCGGTAGCGCTGGGGTGAGAATTCGCGAAGCGCCCGCTCACGCGCCGCCTTGCCTACCCTCGTGCGCAAGTCCTTGTCACGCATTACCATGTCAATCGTATTGCGCAAGCCTATAGCGTCACCATGCTCGACACAGAAGCCCGAAACTCCATTTTCAAAATAATCACCCGCCGCCTGCGGATCCGTACATATCAGAACTTTGCCCAATGCCATTGCAGTCACCCAAGTCGCCATGCCGGTGATTCGAAAGCGTTCCGCGACGGTGGGGACAACGACACACGATGCCGCCGCAATTCTGCGGTTAAACTCGTCAGGACTGACCGCTCCAGAAACAGAAACATGTTTGGGTAATGACCCCAGCCTGTGCGACGTAACCACCTGTACCGGCCAAAGCAGGTCCGACACAGCTCGAATAAACGTGGGCCAGTCCCTGGCTTGATTGCCGCCCGCGAAAACGTATCCACCATCTTTGGTCTCGAATAAATTACTATAAACCGCAGGCTGCAAAAGAAACTTACTTGCGGGCACTTTGAAATGAGACGAATAACGACGAATCTCTTCTCGGCTAAATGACAACACTGCCGAACTACACAGACATGCAAGCCGCATAATAATGCCAGATCCGCCGCGATACTCCACTTCCGTAAGAACAACGTTCTTCTTCTGACCGGACAACCTTAGTAGTATAGGCAGCCAAACACCGCAACGGCCTACTGCGAAGCCATTGTATTGGCGGCTGTCGAAAAGCACTTTTATCGAAAACTGCAGCTCAAACCACCGCTGGGCATAGTTGCGCCAGCGTCCACGGAACTTACTCGTTCGTGTATCAACGTACTCGACTTCGTCGACTAGCTCTACGTCCTCACGCCATGGCTCCGCAAAACGATCGGTACGGGTGGCGCTTACCAGGAATTTTCGCATAGTGTTATTGAATGGCCCACAGTCACGTCTGCGGCCGCTATCCGCGCAATAACTCAAGAACACGCTTGCGGTATGCCTCCGGACTAAAGTCAGTTAACGCTCGTAGCCGTGCTGCTTCGCCGATTTGCAGTCGCAAGGCAGAATTCTCCATTACTTCTATTATGTAGTTGCGCAATGTGTTCGCGTCACCGTAATCGACGTAGAATCCGGATACGCCTTGCTCCATATAATCTGGCGCTCCCCACGGCTCCGTGACTAAGACAACCTTGCCCATGCCCATCGCCGCCGTGAATGTGGTCGTGCCTGTGATTCGCATTGGCTCCGGTTTTAAAGGGACAACTACACAAGAAGCCGCTGCCATAGCTGTATAGTATCCTTCGCGGTCCGTTGAAATCGCGGTTACGTTGCTCGGAAGGTGGTTGAACTCTCGCAATGTGTAAATGCGGACTGGATATTTAAGTCCCTCGACAGCCCGGAACAGAGTGTTCCAGTCTCGTCCCTGGGTGCCTCCAGCAAAAATGTATCCTTCGTCGCTGGTTAGCCGCAGATCGCGTTTCTGGAATGCCAGCGGTACCAACACGAACTTGTCTTGCGACACATTAAAATGCTTAGAATAGCGCTCGATTTCCGCGCGCGTGTTGCAGCAAACCGCGTCACTTGTCACCGCTGCCCAATGATTCATCCATCCGGACTCGTGCTCCCTCCACTCTTGGTCTGTAAGTACAACCTTAATCGGACGCCTAAGCAGCCTACAAAACACCGGGAACCACAGCCCATATCTCCCTACAGCGACGCCACTGTAGGGACGCGATATCCTAAGAAGCTTGAGGGCAAATTGTATGGGCAGCCACTTATACGCGAGTGGGTGCAACCAGGAAGGTAGCCGTTCTGTTATCGCATTGAAGTATCCAGCCTCCGCGATGACATCGACATGCGGGCCCCAGCTTTCTCTGTCGTCATAGCTAACCGTGCGAGTTATAAGATAACGGCGATTATTAGCGGCGAACAGATCATCCATTGACAGTACGCCTTAACTGTTTTTTGCCGAGCTGGCACTTTGGTTGTGAAGCAAAACAGAATTCTCCCGGCCGGTTGAACATGACGCTAAACTCGCGACGTATTCCTGAATACGTATCTCTGCTTTGGCAATATCGAACAACTCCACCGCACGACGTCTTGCACGGTGCCCCAGTTCTTGTCGCCGTACAGCGTCCTCGCTCAAATGCAGGATTGCAACCGCAAGCGCATCGGCTTTATCGGCTGGTACAAGAACTCCTGAATCACCCAAGGCTTCCGGATTACCTCCAACATCGGTCGCTATTATGGGCAGACCAGCCGACATATATTCAAGAAGCGAGTTCGAGAAACCCTCCGATCTGGACGTAAGCACTGCAATGTCGCTCGCGGAAAGAAACGGACGGATATCTCTTTGTGCGTTAAGAAAAATGCACTTGTCCTGCAGGTTAACTTTCCTGGCAAGGCTTTCGATTGGCGCGCGCAGAGGGCCGTCACCGAGAACCATGAAGTAAGTCTGCGGACGCTTGTTGAGTACGATGGCTGCTGCGCGTATAAAAACATCCAACCCCTTGATCCAGCCAAACCTTGAAACATTCCCGACCAGCAACGCATCGTCCGGAATTCCCAATCGTTGCCGAGTCGAGAGCCCAAGATTTCGATCGGGAACGAAATACTGCGTGTCTACCCCGTTATAAATAACATCTATTCGAGTCAATGGTGTTCGTTCCCGTTGAGAGACCACTCTCCTGACCGCCTCCGAATTCGCGACTAATCGAGTAGAAAAACGGTTAGAGATGCTCTGCAGGAAAGAAAAAGGCCAACTCATCCAATGATTCAGGTTCCGGCGACTGCCTAAGACAATGGGGACTCCCGCGAGCTTCGCCAGTGGCGGCCCGAGGAGATTCGCTTCTCTGAACATCGTTTGCACCACATCAAATCTTTGTGCTCGCATCCACCTTACAAACTGCAGGAGACAAGAGAATCCCTTCAGACTCAGAACCGAGTTCACGCCACAGAAGTAAGTGGGAAATCCACCGCTGGCTTGCTGCAACCAGTTGCTATTTCGGAACACTGCCAGCCATACCTCATGCCCTGCTTTTCTCATAATGTCGATCAGTTGCAATACCTGACGCTCGCTTCCTCCGGCAGTGATGCCTTCTAACTCATCAACAAGAAACAAAACTCGCACGCCTGAGGCTATCCGACGATCTCCGACTACTCCTCGCGAGTTCGTTACTCCCACAACATCAATAGAACCACCGATCTCGTTTTGAAACGGAGCATTCATAAGCACTCGGTACAACAATTCTTCTTAAACTACCGAACGGGCCGGCACTGGGATTACCTGTTTGAACCGCACAACAACTGTCTGCCGCTCACCCTCCGACAACGTAAGAAACCAAGTTGTCAAAGCATAGATCAGCAGCCCAGTCGCAATCGTTAGCACAAAACCGGGCCATGTAATCGGCCACCCTATGCGGTGTGACACAAATAACCAGGTCGCGTAAGGCAAGGAAAGCGCTACTGGTCCGATCCACGCACGCCAGTAAAGAGGTAAAACCGGCTGCTTTAGCACGCTGGCGGTATAACTCGGCACGATCAATCCTTCGATAATAACCGCAGGTATCATAGTACCCCATGCGACTCCTACAACTCCAATTGTGCGTGCGAGAATGATGCTCAGCCCAAGGTTAATGGCTGCTTCACAAACTGCTATGTAAGCGTAAGCTTGATGCCGGTTCACGCCGTAGAGAAGTTGATTGCTGGTCATTTGGAGCGGAGCAAACAGTACGGGAATGGCTAATAGGATCAAGACCGTGCCCGCTACCATCACATACTGTGGCCCCATCCACAACCTAATAAACTCCTTGCCGACTATGAGAAAAGCTATTACTACTGGCAGAAGTATCAGCAATCCCACCCGGCTCCCTCGGACGAATAACTGCCTCAGTGCCAATGAATCTCCCTTTGCCTGGTAAGATGTCGCCAACGGCACGTAAACCGTCGTCATTGAGCTCAACGTGCCCCTGGCCACGTCGATCAAATTCCCTCCAATTGCGTAGAAAGTAACAGCCGCGGGACCAAGAATCACGGCAATTACAATATTATCGGACCACAGCACCAGGCGCACAGATATGCTCAGGAGAAAAACATAAAAGCTGAAGGAGAGCAGGCTACGGGCAACGGATTTGTACTTGCGAAGATCGAACCTAAGCTCAAATCCTCTATACAATTTGGTAGCGATCAACACATCACAGAAGATCGCGACTACCGCTGTTAACAACCACACAATCGAGATGGCAACGATACCTCCACCATGCACCAGCACAAGCCACGTAAGAAGAGCTCTGATAAGACCATGCAGGACGTAACGAAAATTTAGTATGTCATAGCGCGAAAGGGACGCAATAGCCCCTGCGAAAATTGATCCAGGAAGACTTACAGCGACGGTCCATGATACCAACAAGACTGTCCATCGCGCGTCGTGGAGCATTGCAGGCTGCACCTTGACTATGTGCGGCAGAAAAATAGATATAAATAAGGAAGCAGCAACGCAGAGTGCACCCAGTCCTCCGAGGGCAGCGAACGCCACTGACAGCACCGCATTAATTTGCTCCTTCTCGCCGCGCGTATGATGATACGTCAGAAAACGGCCTACCGAAGACCGCACTCCGAGATCCATAACGATGAGGAGCGAGGAAATCTGTAGACTGAAAGTCCACACCCCGTATCCGGCATCCCCGAGCCGGTGCACCATGACTGGGGCAAGCAGAAAGCCCACAACCATGCCAACTAAACTCGTAGCCCAGTTCGAGAAAATGTTCGATACTATCTTGTGGTGCCGGGCTTCACTCACTTGCGCGTTGGTCGTTGACACCACTGGTTACCCTACACTCCTTCTGCGTTATCATTCAGTGCTTGCTGCCGCCCTTTTATGAGACGCTCTACCTCCGCCCATATCCGTGTATTGCAAGCCTCGGTCGTGAGCGGAGCAGCGAATCTCCTGGCAGCTTCGCCCATTGAGAATCGTAACTCCGGATTCATCATAAGCTCACGGATAGCAGTGGTGAGTTGCTCTTCATCTCCGTACCGAATGAGCCGGCCGCTGACTCCATCTTGTATGTAATCGCGCCCTCCTTCCGGGTCAGTTAGAATTACGGGCTTGCCCATGAACATCGCATTCAAAAATGTCTGCTGCCCCCCTGCGTGAAGATGCTGCGCTTCCATCGGAAGCACAACGATGCTGGATCTCGCGATCAATTGCCGGAATTCTTCATGGGTTGCCGCTACTACACGCACGTGCTGAGGAATGTTTACACTTCCGAGCAATTCTTTCCCTCGATTAGTCGCAATTATGCACGGGAACTCCACAGTTAAAGCTGATTTGAGAAATAACCGATAGTCCCTGCTCCAATTGCCCCCAGCAAAGACATAACCGTCATCTCCGACTTCGAAGCGGAAGCGCTGGGTGGTGTGGTGATGCGGAATGAACAAAAACTTGTGTCGATCGACGTCGTAGCAAGCCGAATATCTGTCGATCTCGACGGAGGCCCACACCACGCAGCAGTCTACTTCTCTCAAACAGTACTTCATCCAGGCTCGTTTGAACTTGTTTCCTCCATACCACAGGCAGTCGTACATCAGGTGAACAGAGCGCCTCATTCCCCTCACTCGTTGTAGCGCTGCAAAAAGGAGACCCTCGAGTACCCCACAAGTAATGACAGCATTGTAACTCGGGGCAAGCCGAAACAATCGTACTGCTCCACGGGCCTGTTTGACTCGTTCAGCCATACCCGCAGCTTTGAAAAAGCGAAGTAAATGTTCCAACCAGGTATCTTTGAGGTGTTCAAGAATAACTGTCTGCTCTGCAAAACTCTCGGGAAGCGCTGTGCGTTCGGTAGTTAAATAACGGTGGGCCGGCAGCTCAGCTCTTACCTCTCCCTTAGTACCTAATGTTGTGACGGCTGACATGTTAGTTATGAAGTGAAGGAACTGATGCCCGTGACTCTCGAGAAAGTTTCGATACGCAGAAGCGAGTTTTTCCGGATGGCTCTCGCTCGATATCTGCAACCTCTTCAAAGGTCCAATGTAGTACCTGTGAGGGGAAAAAATTCTGCAAATTCTTCTTTAGGACAGTTATTCCGTCTGAGATCAACCGTTCTCCAGGAACGTAGCGAACCGTGAAATCGTGAAGCGTATTCTGCACAACTTGAATCTTTTTCAGTTCCGGACAGACTTGCAGCACGCGGTTCTGGAGCGAGATGCCTGGAACGATACTGCCGTCAGGTAAATGAAACAGGTCGGCAGTTCGGCCGACTATGGACTGAACTACGGGATACCCACGCCCGCAGCGGCATTGCGCGCTTTGTGGCACTCCGCAATCATTCACTCGATACCGGATCAGCGGCATGCCGTAGTTCAACAAATCTGTCACGAGAATCTCGCACAAGCCTTCTTTTCCTTTATCCGGTAACGGCAAATACTCAACGTATGCAGCAGGCGACGCGAAGTGCAAGCCTGAATGCTCCTCGCATTCTGCAGCGATCATGCCGAATTCCCTCGCACCATAGTGGAGAAAAACCCGGCATCCCAGCGTTTGCTCAATGACTTCGCGATCGCTATCCAGAAGTAACTCGGCGGTACATATAACAGCGGCAGGTGTATGCAATGGACGTCCGGATTCTCGTACATACCTGCAGAACAAAGCCAAAGGACTTGGATAACCATAAATGATGCGAGGCTTGAATCGGTTCACCTTACGCCTGTAGTCTTCGGCAATTTCCTGGGTAAGCATCGATGTAGGCGCCCAGCGACGCCTCATGAAATGTTGGTCGTACAATACCCAACGCCAGCTTGGATTCTCGGCGTAATCGGAACGCGCTCCCCAGAAATAGAAGACTTTATCACCCGGGTACATCGCGGCCCAGGTATCCAACTGCTTTTGAACCGCGTTTTTTTCGCGGAGCGACTCACGGTCACGGTAAAACGTTACGGGCGTATCAGTCGTGCCTCCGGTGGCCGACATCGCAAGTTGCTTCACACTATACTTTCGCGAGCACATCTCGGACAAGTTGAGCCTTATATCTTCTCGTGTTAGAGGCGGAATTTGTTTCAGATCGGACGCATCGAAAGCGAAAAGCGGGTCGAACCCTATGTTCTCAAAGCGGTGCCGATAAAAAGGGCTCGTCTCCTTTGCATGACGAAGCAATGTCATCACCCTTTCCCACTGCCGCGCGCGGATTTCGTCCGGTGAGAGCCACTCCCAATTTCGAAGCTCTTTCATGCGACGCCCGAGGCCCGCGTTTCTCTCTCGCTCGAACCAGGGCAGTATTCCGTGAGCGTAAAATCGATTAATGAGTGTCATAAGTTTTTCGTGAAGAGGACATGCTCGTGCTGTCTACGTGAGAAATGACAAAGCGGTATTTGCCCGAAGACTCACTAGCGATGCGCGTCGTTTCCTCAACTTGTAAGTCCACGAGTTCTCCGAGGTATAGAGACAGCCGCTTTCGCAATTCGATTTTTGTATGTTCTCCATAGCCTCTGCCCGGAACCACACGCAAGGCAATCTTCCGCAATTCGTGCTGCACGAACTGAACTTGGCGAACGTCTGGCATGTCGGCCACGACCAATGTCAACGCCGGGCCAGAGATTTTTCTGCCGTCGCTCAACTCCAAGAAATCGGTAGTACGCCCCTGCACGTCTCGCAAAACCGGCAAACCTCTGCCGCAAGGGCAGTACTGCTCTGTGGACCATTCGCCGACATCACCAATCTCATATCGGATGAGTGGCATCGAATAGTTCAAAAGATCAGTTATCAGAATTTTACCCAGCGCTGGAGTTGTCGCGTCCGGCACAATTTCCACCAGCAATGCTTCGGCATTCACATGCATGCGATGATGCTCGCATTCACTAGCGATTACGCTGACCTCGCGACATCCATAACGATTGAATACCTCGCATTCAAAAGCCTCTTCGAGTAATTCCCGGTCCTCCGAAAACAAAACTTCAGCAGTAGTGATGACAGCGTCAAAATGTAAATCGTTGATGCCATTCTCCCGCATATAATTCGCGAACAGAACTGCCGACTTGGCGTACGCGATCATGAACCTTGGCCGTTGTTGCCGCAGTTTCCTGACCACCGTGATCCAACCTTCGTCTGTTATACAAGAAGTATTCAGTTCTATCCGGCGATAAAGCAGATGGTTCCTTATCTGATCCTTAAGTCCACCATGGATGATCTGATCCAGCCGTGCGCCCCAAAGATGCGCATGCCAGTCACCCGGTCTGAGGCCTAACCAGCGATTGTGCCGATCGGTACTCGCCATGCGCGAGTCAAAGCGTTCTTTGTCTACATAAAATTGGAGCGGACTACCGGTGGAACCTCCGGTTTGATTCCGTATTCTGGAGGCTGCCGGCATATTCGTAGCCAGCATTTGTGTCCCGTGTTCCTGAATATCTCCCTTGGTCAGAACCGGCAATCCACTAACTGCCGCGATTGAACCTATAGACGACGCCGACAAAGAGGCTTCATCCATTCGACGCCGATAAAAAGGACAATTTCTATAGGCATGCTGCAATAGCGCTCGTAACCGTTGCAACTGCAGCTCGCCGATTTGCTCCCGCGAGAAGAATTGAGAGCGCTGATACTCCCGAAAGTAACGGAAATAATGCGGGTGATCACGCAGCGCCCACACGGGAAAGATGACATTACGGACAGTAGCCGACGTCACCTTATCCAGCACCGAACTCGACGCCATAGATTTCACGACGACACTCCGGCCCGAACTGCAGACCATCCATCAGTTTTAAGCGTCACACCGTTTGTTCTCACAGGACTTTTCTCAGTGGTGCCGCGAGCGGTGAGAGAATAAGCACAGCTTGTGATAGCTGCAAGCAGGTACCATGTACTCCGATATAAGCTGTGCGCCGCATATCCAGTAAACAGCAACACGAAAAGGCTAAAATTACAAGCTGTCGGATAATAGTGAAGCCATTTGGGGTATTTACGATCTTCTGTGCTTGTCTTGATGGCTCGGTTAAGCCCATATAGAGACCACAAGAACCACGAGAAAGCTGCGACGCCAACGATTCCCAACTCGGCTCCGGTCTGAATGTATAAAGAGTGCGGTTGCAACCACACCTTTCTGCCGGATCCAGGCCAGTATTTCGTTCCGTTCGCCTCAGGAAAGTTATACATACCAACCCCTGTGAGCGGGTTATGAATCATCATTGCCAACCCAGCTTTCCAGGCGTTCAGCCGATTCACGTACGACAAATCCTGGTCGCGTTGCTCGACGCTCATATAACGTTGTTGGTACTTCGAGGGCGCGACAACAAAAATTGCGAGGACCATCAGGACAGCAACAGGAAGTATGAAGAGCTTGTTACGCCGTGTTATTGCAAACATCACCATCATGGCAACAAAGCCAAAAAACGACGTTCTTGAGCCGGTTAGAACCATAGTGAACAGACTGGCGGCAATCGTCACGATCGCAAGCAGCCGTAGTCTGAGGTTTCCATAGAAGAGAAACATTGCCGCAAATGGAAGACCGCAGACCAGGCTGATACCCAGGCTATTGGGGTCACCGCCCGCGCTTGTTAATCCCTCCGCGCGTCCAAAAGTGCTAGATACGTAGTACGATCCATGCGCGTAAGCCCAATAACTCGAAATTGCCAACCAGGCATTTAGAGCCATGAAAACCACAATCACTAACTTGAGCCTGGAGATGGTGTTCACCAGATTGGTTATAAGGAAGAAGTAAACTACCGTCTTAAAGAAACCAATGGCTCCGAGCAGTGAATTAGTTCTCCAAAACGCCAGTGGCACGCTGGCAAAAAGGGCCAACCAGAAGAACAGCACCTGCCGCGACATCGGACCCTTCAGATTAACGCTTCTTTGGTGAAACAGCAGCGACATTAGAACAAAAATGGCAGCAAGTCTCTCGACATGAAATGCGTCAAAAACGGGGTAGAGTTCTCCCGGACGAATTTCGTTGATGGCCAGCAGGCCCACAAGACCGCCGAATGGGTTAAGAAATCCCCAGGCAAAGACAATTAAAAGGACAACCGCGAGAAAAGCCGCCATTACGTGGTTCCGATCTCCTGCGGCGCTGATGTGCCGTCGGGAACTTCCAAGCTTTCAGTCGAACGATCGTGACTTCGGACAAATGAGGGGACTTGCGCTTGAGGGCGGCGATTTCCGGTGGCCCATTCGAAAATCAATCCCGCGCCCAAACCGGTATGAATTGTGACAAACAATAACGGCAACAGCAGACCTCGAATACCGGCCTGGCGTAACAAGCGTGCGGTCTCGGTCAACACGATTGCAAAATAAGCTCCGACGATCATCGCCCATATGCCCGCAAAATAGGTAAACGACATCGGAAGGGCCGTTAGCAGCAACAGCACAACTCCTGCGGGTACTAATTCGGTAAGTGAAAGCGATTCCGAGTGCTTGCGCGTTAAACGTGCCCGGCCTCTGCCATATCGCGTCATTTGTCGAAAGAGCGCCGAAAGACTCTTTCTTGGCTCATAGAAAATCGTGAGCTTAGGACTTATGTAAGCTTTCACTCCTGAGCGATGAAGCCTGTGATTGAAATCAACGTCTTCACACGCGTCAAACGCCTCATCGAATCCGCCAAACTGCTCGAACAAGCTATGCTGGTAAATAGCCCCTGCGCTGGATGGATCCACCCAACCTTCGAACTCCGTGGAGTAGATCGTCGAATCGCGGCCATGTCCGAGCCAGCTCGCACGGGCAACGGCTACGAGTTGCTGAAATGGCGTGTTACCAGTGAAATCCAAGGGTTGCGGCCGGCACAGAATGCCAGCTCTGGTGCGGGCAAGCAGGTCCGCTACATCGCGCAGCAGAGTCGGGCTGGGGACGTGACAGTGGCCGTCACTGAAAAAAATAATATCCCCATTCGCAGCAGCTACACCGGCATTGCGCCCACAACTCGAAAGCCGCCCGGGATTCTGCACGAGACGGACTGCCGTCCCAGGTTGTGACGCATACTGTGTAACTATGTCTGCTGTGCGATCCGTTGACATCCCGTCGGCCACCACTATCTCGAATAAGTCAGCCGGATAGTCCTGCTCACGAAAGGCGCGGAGAACACCGGCAATGTGCTTCTCCTCGTTTCGCACTGGAATTACAACCGAGATGCGAGGAAGGACAACAGCATGATCGGATGCTTCCTTTCGGCTCTCAACTGACAATACGCAGCCTAAGGCATCTGCATACAATTCTCGCAGCTTTTCCGACTGATTCTTCTGTGAATACCGCTGCGCAGCCTTCCAGGCTCCGGATGCCAGTTTCAGACGAAGTTCGGGACGCAAGTACAATTCTGCAATCGCTTCCGAGAGAGTGGCTGGATTTGCAGGTGGTACAAGAATACCGCTCTCCCGGTGAGTAATCATTTCCGGAACTCCGCCTACTTCCGTAGCGATGATTGGCGTGCCGAGGGACATCGCCTCAAGTAACACGTTGGGCATGCCTTCCGTCAAAGACGGATTTGCAATTACGTCACACGCTCGCATCCAGTCAATGACATTGCGTTGAAAACCTGGCAGGGTCACTCGATCTTCCAGCTTCAGGCGGTCTCGTCGAGCTTCGAGTAACTGGCGCTCCGGTCCATCCCCAAGAACGGCCAGGTAAAGATTCGGTACTTGCTCGACAGCAATTCCCGCTGCGTTAAGCAGGAATCGATGTCCTTTTTCAGGACTAAGTCTCCCCATTGCGCCAATTACGAATGCGTTCTCAGGAATGCCCAGCCCGCGGCGCAGTGCGCATTTATCAAATTCGAAATCCGGTTGCGTAGTGAGCGTGATGGCATTCGGTATAACCACTGGGGCAGAACGGCCCCCACGAACGCGTGCAATCTGCTTGGCCTGCGCACCTGACACGCACGCGACACGTTGCGCATAACGCAACGCGAGTCGATCCAAACGCTCGTAGATACGGACGCGGAAATCTTCCGCCGTCCAACCGCGCAGGAAGGCTACATGCGGAACCGAGGAAATCTTACTGGCCAGCAACCCAATCAAGTTGGCTTTGTAGTTGTGCGTGCAGAGAAGCGAAATCCCTTTTTCGCGCAATTTGCGGACAAGCTCAAAGACAGACTCAGGTACAAAGCGCCCGGGCCCCAATTCGATCGTCTGTAGCTTGTTCTGCTCCGCCCGCTGCAGTATCTCGGGCTTGTCCTTGCCATCGTGGAACGATCCAATCCAGATTTCCATCTCTGCGCAGGAATCCCGTTGGGCGTGGCGCAGGATTTGCTTCTCCGGTCCGCCGACAAAATTCGACGCGATCAGATGAAGGACTCGGATCTGGCGGGATCCGCGCATTACCGCACCGTCCTTGTCCAGGCGTCTCGGCGCAGTCCAAACAACGCCAGACACTGAACAACGCAAATCCAGATCACGTATCCCGGTAGCGAAACAGCACTTCTCCAGGTTACGCGGCCAGCTACGCTAGTGCGCAGGACCAACCCGACGTAGAGAAACTGGGAGACGATCGCTGCAAAGATGAATCCTGGAACCCAGGAGAAGTGCCACTGACCGGCAATAAACCAGAGCATCAGCGCCGCGGCCGTTAAGTACACCAATAGTACGCGGCTAATGAAGAGGAGCCCGCACGCTGCCTCCGCAATGTAACCACTCCTTTGCTTTATCGCTTCGATCACCAGCCGGGGCAGCCAGCGCAACATCATTTGAAATGTTCCGGAGGCCCAGCGCAAGCGCTGTGGCGTCGCCGTGGAAGTGGAAACTACCGAGCGTGCCATCACCTTGGCAGACTCCAGGTATGCGACCGGAATGCGACGGATTACCAGCGTCATGGAGTATTCCAGATCCTCGACGATGGAGTTGGCAGACCACGGAATTTCACTGAGAATAGACCTGCTCAGACAAAAGCCGTTCCCTTGCAGAAAAACAGATAAATTCCACCGGCTTCGGGGACGCCAAAACAAGGTGTTCTCTGCATGCTTGCCTATCACCGTAAAAAGCGGGACACCGCTGCCATCTTCTCTTCGGAAGTCATACCGAACTTGCGCTGCACGCGCGCCATTGGCGATTGCGCTATCCAACGCAGACAGAACGTTTGCACTTACTTCGGTGTCAGCGTCCACGATAACGACAGCGTCAAATTTCAAATTCCAAGCGCGCTTAATCGCCCAGCAGAGCGCTTGTCCTTTGCCACGAGCGTTGGCATCGTTTCGTACCCAGCATTCTGTGCCATGTTGCTCAACCACAGCCGCCGTAGAGTCAGAGCAGTTGTCCGCTATTACCACCACTCGGTATAGTTCCGGCGGATACGCGAGAGCGTACAAACTCCTCAACGTGGCCTCGATTCCTTTTTCTTCGTTGTGTGCCGGAACTAAAATCAAGAAGTGCGTGCTGCGAGGCAGCAAGGCTACGCGCTGGTCGACTGGTCCAGCGAATGCGCCAATGAACGCAAGCAGCAGAATGTAGGCACTGCCAGCAAGCGCCACCACGCTGAAGGTGCCCGCAGCTACAGAAATGACATGCGTCAGCAACTGGCTACCTCTTCCGCGCGCGCTTGAAATCTATTCGCGACAAGTTCAAATACAGGCAACGGCCCAGCCAGCACAGCGCTCATCGGTGCAAAACGAAACTCCGCGACGAGCTTTCGGATACGCTTTTCAGTCCTTGAGAGACCAGTGTAGTGACGAAGGCGTGAAGGAAGAGGCGCATCGATCCTCGGCTGCTCTGGATCCAGTTCCCAGGGATGCAGGTAAACCATA
>Ga0209580_10000635_pt1 | contig 18078 bp, 25 predicted proteins | sample Coa_R1_5_FD_187153 | JGI IMG/M metagenome (GOLD analysis project Ga0209580, IMG submission 187153) | Surface soil microbial communities from Centralia Pennsylvania, which are recovering from an underground coalmine fire - Coalmine... | ecosystem: Environmental > Terrestrial > Soil >... | reverse complement strand
CGGCTGGCTGTTGACGTTACTTGCGCTAGCAAAAAAGGAGCTTGAGCCGGGGGTGCTGGCAGTCGCGAGTTGCTGATTCAGGCATTGTCCCTGCGGGCCGCTCAGGCATTGCGCGGTGCCAGCCGGAGGCGTCGCCAAAGTAAGAGCGCTAGTGGTCTGACCCGTTGCCAGCACACTCTGCCAGCTGAATGGGCCTACGGAGGCGGTGATGTCAGTGTTCCCGCTGAAGGCAAATGCCTGGTAGAGAGTGCTTTCTGGATTTCCAGAGGGTGCGCGTTTAGAGAGGCACAACGTGGAGAGAGTAGGAGGCTGGTTGGAAACCTGGCTGATAACAATGTTGGTTATGCGCTGATGGACGTAAACCGTGACCGGCGGGCTGCTTACTCCGTGAGCACTAGCGGTGACTTGTGCAGTGCCGGTCGTCCCGGGAGTGCAAACCGTAGGGACGGTCAGGGAGTCCCAGGTGCCAGCACATGCATTACCGTTCTCAGCAACGGTCAAAACTGCTGGGTTGCTGGACTCGAACGAAAAAGTTTCAGCCAGAGTGGTGCCGGCGCCGTTCCTTGCGGTCGCGCTAAGGGACTGGGTCTTTCCCAATTCCAAAGACACGTTCGGCGATGGGCTGAGGGAAACCGAGCCCGGCACCTGGTTCGCGACTACGTGAGTTGGATTGCTGCTGCTACAGGCGGCGAGCAGGATGCAGCCCAACAAGCCGACTGCTAAAGTTGCGCCAGACGCGAGCCTACCCATGGGTCCTTTCGATCAGGAGATAACAATAACGTGTGCTGGAAAACTCTCAGTGTAGAGTCTGAGGGTTTTTTCGGCAACCTGAGGAATGCCAGATTTTGGCATTTCTGGGCAGCATCAAGATGTGAGATGCGGGCAGAACGAAAAACTCACTAAGACGAGATTCCCGGTTGACGGTTTCGGCTGTGCGTTGTTATAGTTAAACAGTTCCGCGAGTATTCCTTCCTGCCCGTTTTGCGTCCCGACCCTTCGTTGCGAAGGGCAGACTGGATCGAGCAGCTAAGGTGTTAAGAAACACGTCTTCGGTTTATGCGAAGACGCCCTCGCTGAAACGCTTCGCGAACTGCCCCCGTCGAGGGGGATTATGCGAAGCGATGCTGGCGAAACGGAGCGCCTCCCGTTTTTTGGGGCTTGGGGCCACCGTCGCCGGACCTGTCAAAGGGAAAACAAATTTTTCGGCCCTGACGGCCGGAAGTATGGGTAGCGAGCGCTATCCAGCCGAGTCCTGGAACGATCCGGGAAGAATTCACTGCAGCGCACGAACCTGCGCCCGCCTGTGTGCGGGCTGGGAAAGCAGCGTCAAGGAGCAAGGGTGCCTACATTTAATCAATTGGTGCGAGCGGGAAGGGAGCGGCCGCGATACAAGACCGCAAGTCCGGCCTTGCAGTCTTGTCCGCAGAAGCGGGGAGTTTGCACGCGCGTTTATACCCAAACTCCGAAGAAGCCGAATTCCGCACTGCGCAAAGTCGCCCGCGTTCGCTTGACCAATGGAATTGAAGTCACGACCTACATTCCCGGAGTCGGCCACAACTTGCAGGAACACTCGATTGTGCTGATTCGTGGAGGCCGCGTAAAGGACCTGCCTGGCGTCCGGTATCACGTGATTCGCGGAACGCTTGACGCAGTGGGCGTCGCGAACCGCATGCAGGGGCGCTCCAAATATGGAGCGAAAAGGCCGAAGAAAGGCTAGTTGTCGGTGGCCAGTTGTCAATGGCCAGCAAAATGGGCTGGTGGCTAGAAGCTAACAGCTAGGAGCTAAAAGCTGGTTTATGCCTCGCAAAGGACATATCGCAAAAAGGACAGTAGAGCCGGATCCGGTCTATGGCTCCGATCTGGTGACCAAGTTCGTCAACTCGATGATGTGGCAAGGCAAGAAGAGCACGGCAGAAGGCATCTTCTACGAAGCTCTGAACCGGCTACAGCAAAAGGGCGGAGACGAACCGCTAAAGCTTTTTAAGAAAGCCGTCGAGAACGTCAAGCCGCTGCTGGAAGTAAAGACGCGGCGAGTGGGCGGCGCGAACTATCAGGTGCCGGTAGAAGTTAATCCCGACCGGCGGACGTCGCTCGCGGTGCGATGGTTGATCTCTTACTCGCGCGGGCGCGGCGAGAAGGGCATGATCGACAAATTGAGCAACGAGTTGCTCGACGCTGCGAATGGCAAGGGCGCGGCAATCAAGAAGAAAGAAGACGTACACCGCATGGCCGAGGCGAATAAGGCCTTTGCGCATTATCGGTGGTAGAAACAAGCAGCTCTTAGCTTTCAGCCATTAGCTAGGAGCCTAAAAAGTTGAAGCTAAGAGCTAATGGCTAAAAGCTGAATCTTAATGAGTAGTCCCGCAAATATCGCTGGCGAACACGAAGTCCGCAAGGACGAACGGAAGAAGAGTGTGTCCAGAACTGTTCCATTAGAGCGCTGCAGGAACATCGGCATCATGGCCCACATCGATGCCGGCAAGACCACTACGACCGAGCGCATCCTTTATTACACCGGACGCACGCACCGCCTGGGCGAGGTCCACGAAGGCACTGCGACCATGGACTGGATGGAACAGGAGCAGGAGCGCGGGATCACCATCACTTCCGCCGCCACAACCTGCACCTGGCGCGACATTCGCATCAACATTATTGATACCCCCGGCCACGTGGATTTCACCGCTGAAGTCGAGCGGTCGCTGCGCGTGCTCGACGGCGCAGTTGCCGTGTTCGACGCTGTTCACGGTGTACAACCGCAATCGGAAAAAGTGTGGCGTCAAGCCGACAAGTATGGCGTCCCGCGAATTTGCTTTATTAACAAGATTGATAAGATGGGCGCCGATTTCGAGCATGCCATCGACACCATCCGCAAACGCCTCAATGCCAAGCCCATCGCGATTCAAATCCCCATCGGACAAGAAGACAAGTTCAAAGGCGTAGTTGATCTGCTTTCGATGAAAGCGATCATTTGGAACGACGAGACCCTGGGCGCCGAATACATCACCGAAGAAATTCCTGCCGACCTGAAAAAGAAGGCCGAAGCCTTTCGCGCGGCACTGGTTGAAACCGTCGCCGAAAACGACGACGAAATGCTGCACAAATTTCTCGAAGGCGAAGAAATTTCTTCAGATGAGCTGCGGGCCTCATTGCGCAAATCTACGATTGCACTGAAGGTCTTCCCGGTGGTTGTTGGCACAGCGTTCAAAAATAAGGGCGTGCAGCCGCTGCTCGATGCGGTGGTTGATTACCTGCCTTCCCCGCTCGATGTGCCTGAGACTCACGGTGCTGATCCGGAAACGGGAAAGACCATCAAGCGCAAAGCATCCGACGACGAACCGTTTTCCGCGCTGGCCTTCAAGATCATGGCCGATCCGTATGTCGGACAGCTGACGTTTATTCGCGTTTACTCGGGCCAATTGAAATCCGGCGACTCGGTGCTGAATGGTCGCACCAGCAAGCACGAGCGTATTGGGCGGCTGCTGAAAATGCACGCCAACAAACGCGAAGACATTCAGGAAATTCTTGCGGGAGACATCTGCGCGGCTGTAGGCCTGAAGAACGTGTCTACGGGCGACACGATCTGCGATTCGAAGCACCCAATCGTGCTCGAATCGATCGAATTCGCAGTGCCAGTTATTTCAGTCGCGGTCGAGCCCAAAACTAAAGCCGACCAGGAAAAGATGGGCTTGGCGTTGAATAAACTGGCCCAGGAAGACCCTACCTTCAAAGTTCACACCGATCCAGACAGCGGTCAGACCATCATCAGCGGCATGGGCGAGTTGCATCTCGAAATCATCATTGACCGCATGATGCGCGAGTATAAAGTCGAAGCCAACGTTGGCAAGCCGCAGGTCGCGTATCGCGAGACCATTCGCAAGACTGCCGAGGCGGAAGGCAAATACATTCGCCAGACTGGCGGCCGTGGACAGTATGGTCACGTCAAGATTCGTCTCGAACCGCAGGAGCCGGGCAAGGGCTACGAGTTTGAAAACGAGATCATCGGCGGCCTGGTGCCCAAGGAATACATCAAGCCGGTGGACCAGGGCATTCGGGAAGCGATGGAAGGCGGCGTCCTGGCTGGCTACCCGGTCGTGGATGTGAAAGTCGCGCTGTACGACGGCAGCTATCACGAAGTTGACTCGAACGAAATGGCATTCAAGATCGCCGGCTCGATGGCTTTCAAAGAAGCCGCGCGAAGAGCTTCTCCGGTGCTGTTGGAACCGGTGATGGCGGTGGAAGTCGTGACTCCGGAAGATTTCGCGGGCACGATCATGGGCGATTTGAGCTCGCGTCGTGGACGCATTGAAGGCATGGAGCACCGCGCAGGATCGCAGGTGATCAAGTCCATTGTGCCGCTGGCGGAGATGTTCGGATATGCCACGCATATGCGGTCGAGCACGCAAGGCCGCGCGGAATACTCGATGCACTTCGCGCGTTACGAGGAAGTGCCACGCTCGGTGGCGGACGAAATTATCGGCAAGGCGCAGGGCGGGAAATAGAGTTTTGGATTTGAAGCTAAGAGCTAAAGGCTAATTGCTAAAAGCTGAGGAACGAAATGGCAAAAGAGAAATTTGAACGCACTAAGCCGCACTGCAACGTGGGCACGATCGGTCACATCGATCACGGCAAGACCACGCTGACGGCGGCCATCACCAAGGTTTTGCAGAAGCACAATCCGAAGATTGTGTTCCGCTCGTTCGATTCGATCGACAACGCGCCGGAAGAGAAGGCGCGCGGAATCACGATTGCCACGGCGCACGTCGAGTACGAGACCGACAAGCGGCACTACGCGCACGTCGACTGCCCGGGCCACGCCGATTACATCAAGAACATGATTACGGGCGCGGCGCAGATGGATGGCGCGATTCTGGTTGTTGCTGCGACGGATGGCCCGATGCCGCAGACACGCGAGCACGTGCTGCTCGCTCGTCAGGTTGGAGTGCCATACATCGTTGTCGCGCTGAACAAATGCGATGCGGTCGACGATCCTGAGCTGCTCGATCTGGTTGAGCTGGAAGTGCGCGAGTTGCTGAAGTCGTATCAGTTCCCCGGCGACGATGTGCCGGTCATTCGGGTTTCGGCTCTGGGCGCGCTGAATGGCGAGGCCAAGTGGGAGAAGCAGATTGACGAGCTGATGGCGGCGGTGGATAAATCCGTTCCGCAACCGCAGCGCGAACTGGACAAGCCGTTCCTGATGCCGATCGAAGATATTTTTTCGATCTCGGGACGCGGCACGGTGGTGACGGGAAGAATCGAGCGTGGGAAAGTGAAAGTCGGCGAGGAAGTTGAAATCGTCGGCTTCCGCGAGACGCGCAAGACGGTTGTGACCGGCGTCGAAATGTTCAAGAAGCAGCTCGACGAAGGCATGGCGGGCGACAACGCTGGGCTGCTGCTGCGCGGCACGGGCAAAGAGGAAGTGGAGCGCGGCATGGTGCTGGCGAAGCCGGGATCGATTACGCCGCACACCAAGTTCAAAGCGGAAGTTTACATTCTGACCAAAGAAGAAGGCGGGCGGCACACGCCGTTCTTCAAGGGATATCGTCCGCAGTTTTATTTGCGGACGACGGATGTGACCGGAGTGGCCGAGTTGCCGAGCGGCACCGAAATGGTGATGCCTGGCGACAACGTGCAACTGGTGATCGAGCTGATCACGCCGGTGGCGATGGAGAAAGGCCTGCGCTTCGCGATCCGCGAAGGCGGACACACGGTGGGGGCGGGCACGATCTCGGAGATTATTCAGTAGCTAAATTGCGGCTCGCAGCTTGCCGCTTGCTCTTTCCTTCCGGAGAAGACGGAAGGGGTCAGGAAAGCAAAACGTGATAGGAAACGAAAAAATTCGGATTCGGCTGAAGGCATACGATTACCGCGTCCTGGACCAGTCAACAATGGAAATCGTGGCTACGGCCAAGCGCACGGGCGCGCAAATCGCGGGACCGATTCCGCTGCCGACGATGAAAAACAAGTACACGGTGCTGCGTTCGCCGCACGTGGACAAGAAGTCGCGCGAGCAGTTCGAGATCCGCACGCACAAGCGTTTGCTGGACATACTCGATCCGACGCCGCAGACGGTCGATGCGTTGATGAAGCTTGATCTTCCGGCTGGAGTCGATGTGGAGATCAAGGCTTTCGGGAAAGAGCATAAATAGTCGTCGGTCGTCGGCTCTCGGTCCTCGGCTGAAACCGGACTGGCAGTTGAATCGATAAGTCAGCCCCGCAGCGGCGGAATGTGAAAGCCCGGCGTGGAAATGCGGGGAGCAGAATTGAATACAAGCTGAGTCCCTTTAGGGACGGCAGGTCCGCGGGCGAGGGCGCCCGCGCCACACAGGAATAAGGAAATGGCAAAGGTAGCAGGAATTCTGGGAAAGAAAGTCGGGATGACGCAGCTCTTCGATTCGAAGGGCGATGTGCGCCCGGCGACCGTGTTGCAGGCGGGCCCCTGCGTGGTCACTCAGCACAAATCGCAGACCAAAGACGGATACGATTCCGCTCAAATTGGTCTGGTTGAATTCGTGAAAGAGTCGCGGCTGACGCGTCCGATGCGTGGGCACCTGGGCAAGAACAATCTGCCGCCGGTGAAATTCATGCGCGAAGTGCCAATTGAGGCTGATGGCGATTCCCCGGTGAAGCCCGGCGATCGTGTCCTGATCGAGCTGTTCGATGGTGAAAAGTTTGTAGACATAGTTGGCGTCAGCAAAGGCAAGGGATTTCAGGGAGTGGTCAAGCGCCATCATTTTGGCGGCGGCCCAAAGTCGCACGGTTCGATGTTTCAGATCACCGGTTCGATTGGATCGTCAGCGTTTCCGTCGCGCGTGTTCAAAGGCATGCGGATGTCGGGACACATGGGCAATGAGCGCGTGACCGTGCGCAACCTGCGAGTGTTGGGCGTGGATAAAGACGACAACCTGCTGGTTGTTGAAGGCGCCGTGCCTGGGCCGAACGGCGGATATCTGGTGATCACGAAAGCGAAGAATCCGCCACGCGAGCGCCGTGGATTTGCCGGCGCGGCAACGGTTGATCCGTTGAAGGCAGCGAAGAGAGCGGCGAAGAAGGGATAGCTGCACGGGCGAGGACGCCCGTGCCTCCATAAAAACGTCATGGCAACGATTGACATTCACGATTTGAGCGGCAAAAAGGTCGGTACGCTGGAGCTGGCCGACGAAGTCTTTGGCGCGATCAACGAAGACCTGCTTTGGGAAGCGGTGAAGCATTACCGAGCCGGACAGCGGGCCGGAACGCATGCGACCAAAGCGCGCTGGGAAGTTTCGGGATCGGGCAAGAAATTGTGGAAACAGAAGGGAACTGGGCGGGCTCGCATTGGATCGATACGCTCTCCGCTGTGGCGGCATGGCGGCACGGTTCATGGGCCGCAACCTCACTCCCACGCTTATGCGTTTCCGCGCAAGAAATTGCTGGGCGCGTTACGCTCGGCGCTGGCGGCGAAATTTTCTGACGGCAAATTGATTGTCGTAAATGCGTTTGACGTGAAAGAGCCCAAGACGCAACCGTTTCGCGAGGCGCTGGACGCGCTGAAGGTGGACAAGGGTGCATTGCTGGTGGAAGTGGCGAATCATGGCAATCGCAACCTGATCTTGAGTTCGCGAAACTTGGATGGCGTGGAGCTGGTTGCCAGCAACGAGGTTCATCCATATCACTTGCTTCGTCATGATCGCGCAGTCTTTTCGCAGCCCGCGATTGAGAAGCTGCAGCTGTCGCTGAAGAACTCGGTATCACGGCGTGAAAAGCAGGCGAGCGAAGGTGAAGGAAAGCAACCGAAGAAGGCTGCGCGCAGCCCGCGCACTCGCAGCAAGAAAGCGGCGGAGGTGGCGTAATGAAATCGGCATATCAGATCATCCGCCGTCCGGTGATTACGGAAAAAGGACTTGGGATTAAAGAGAACCAGAACACGCTTGTTTTCCAGGTTGCACCGAAGGCCACGAAAACTGAGATCAAGGAAGCTGTGCAGGCGATTTTCAAGGTGAAGGTGAGTTCGGTGCGCACAGCGAACTATCCGGGAAAAGAGCGGCGGCGAGGAAAGTTCGCAGGTTACCGTCCGGACTGGAAAAAAGCGTTCGTGCGGCTCCGGTCGGGCGAGAAGATGCCGGAGTACGCGCAGAATTTGTAGAGAAGCACTCAGCACTCAGCATTCAGCATTCAGCCAATTCGGCCTAGTGCAGAAGCTAAGAGCTAACGGCTAAGAGCTAAGAGCTGATTTTATGGCAATCAAGACTTACAGACCGACAACCCAGACGTTGCGCTACCGGACCACGCTTTCGAGTGCGGACCTAACTACTGACCGTCCGCACAAGCCGCTGACCGAGCCTAAGTACCGGCAGGGCGGCCGGCGCAACTCCGGCGACATGACCATGCGGTTTCGCGGCGGAGGGCACAAGCGCAAGCTGCGCCTGGTGGACTTCAAGCGCGAGAAGACTGGTATTCCGGCGACGGTGGTTTCGATTGAGTACGATCCCAACCGTTCGTCACGGATTGCGCTGGTCGCGTACGCAGATGGCGAGAAGCGTTACATCCTGCAGCCGGACGGTTTGAAAGTCGGACAGAAAATTGTCAGTGGGCCGGATGCGGACATTCTGGTTGGCAATGCGTTGCCGCTGAAAAATATTCCGCCGGGTACAACGATCCACAATCTTGAATTGCGTCCGGGAAAAGGCGCGCAGATGGTGCGGTCGGCGGGCGGGGCAGCGCAGTTGGTCGCGAAAGAAGGCGACTACGCGCTGGTCAAACTGCCGTCGGGCGAGACCCGCAAAGTTTCGCAGGATTGCATGGCGACCATCGGCCAGGTAGGAAATATCGATCACGAGAACATCACGATCGGCAAAGCGGGACGATCGCGATGGTTGGGCAAGCGGCCGCACAATCGCGGCGTTTCGATGAACCCGGTTGACCATCCGCATGGCGGTGGTGAGGGCAAGACTTCGGGCGGGCGGCATCCCGTCACCCCGTGGGGGCAGCCTACTCGCGGTTACAAGACACGCAACAATAAGCGGACGGACAAGTTCATCGTGAGTCGGAGAAGCAAGTAGTCGTTCGTCGCATTTCGTACGTCAGTTTTGAGGAGATAGAGGCTAAAAGCTAGGAGCTAACAGCTGCTTTTATGGCACGTTCAACCAAAAAAGGTCCATTCATTGACGGGTATCTGGCGACGCGCATTGAGGCCATGAACTCGCGCAACGAGAAAAAAGTTTTGCGCACATGGTCGCGGCGCTCGACCATTATTCCCGAGATGGTGGGCCACACCATCGCTGTGCACAACGGGAAGAAGTTCATTCCGGTGTACGTCACCGAAAACATGGTCGGGCATAAGCTGGGCGAGTTCAGCTTCACGCGAACTTTCAAGGCGCACTCGATGAAGGCGGCCACGGAAACGACAGCGCGTCCGGCAGGCGTGCCGGGCGGCCCGGGAGCGATTGCTCCGGCTGCAGGCGCGGCGGCCCCGGCAGCTCCGGCGGCGCCCAAGGCATAAGACATGGAATTTCGAGCTCAAACCCGTTTCGTCCGCGTTTCGCCGCAAAAGGCGCGGCTGGTGCTGGATTTGATCAAGGGCCGTCGGGTGGAAGACGCCTTGAACACTCTGGCGTTCACCAAAAAGCGTGTTGCCGCAAAAGTGGAGAAGCTGCTGCGTTCGGCCGTTGAGAACGCGAATTATCTGAGCACGGAAAAGAATGTTGATGTGGACCTCGACAATCTTTACGTGAAGCACGCGGTGGCGAACGATGGGCCGCGGATGAAGCGCATTCGTCCGGCGCCGATGGGGCGGGCGTTCCGTTACGTGCGGCGTATAGCGCACATCGAGATCGCATTGGCTGAGCGCGGAAAGAACGGCGCCAGTCTGGCGACGGTGGTTGGCGAAGAGCAGGAAGCGGCCAAGACTGTGCCCACGAAGAAGAAACGCGCAGTCGCAAAGAGATCGCCAGGCAAGAAGACTGTGGCGAAGAAGTAATCAGGAGATTTATGGGACAGAAGGTTCATCCGTACGGATTCCGGCTCGGGTACACCAAGCCGTGGAAGTCTCGCTGGTTTGTGGAGCGCGATTATGACAAGCTGCTGCTTGAAGACATCAGGCTGAAGAACGAGCTGAAAGACAAGCTGAAGTCGGCGGGCGTGTCCACGATTGAGATTGAGCGTCCGGGCAACAAGCTGCGCGTCATTATTAAGACCGCGCGCCCGGGAATCATCATCGGCCGCAAGGGCGCCGAAATCGACAAGCTCAAGGGCGAGGTGCAGAAGCGAACCAATCGCGAGGTGTACATCGATATCCAGGAAGTGCACAAGCCGGAACTCGATGCGCAGCTGGTCTCAGAATCGATCGCGTTGCAGCTTGAGAAGCGTGTCGGCTTCCGCCGTGCAATGCGTAAAGCAGTCGATTCCGCGCTTCGCTTCGGATGCAAGGGAATTAAAGTCCGCGTGAGTGGGCGTTTGAACGGAAACGAAATCGCGCGTTCGGAGTGGTACTTGCAGGGACGTTTGCCGTTGCATACATTGCGCGCAGATATCGAATATGGTTTCAGTGAAGCGCGAACCACATACGGCGTGATCGGCGTGAAGACGTGGATTTATCGTGGCGAAATCCTGCCTACCAAAAAGCGCGAGGCGCAGGCAGTGGGAGCGTTTTGATCGAGTGGTTTGGTGATCGAGTCATCGAATGATCTGAAAGCGGATTTGAGCTAAGGGCTAATAGCTAAGAGCTGATTCTATGTTGATGCCGAAAAAAGTTAAGTACCGCAAGCAGCAACGCGGACGCATGACCGGAAAAGCCTGGCGTGGAAGCGAGCTGTCTTTCGGGGACTACGGATTGAAAGTGCTCGAGCCCGGATGGATCACCGACCGGCAGATCGAAGCCAGCCGTGTGGCTATGACTCGCTTCATCAAGCGCGGCGGGAAAATCTGGATCCGTTTATTTCCAGACAAGCCCGTCACCAAGAAGCCGGCTGAAACCCGTATGGGCAAGGGCAAAGGCGCGCCGGACCATTGGGTCGCGGTGGTAAGGCCGGGAAAGATTCTGTTCGAAATGGAGGGCGTGTCGCCGCAAGATGCCGCGGAAGCCATGCGGCTGGCGTCACACAAGCTGCCATTGCGGACGAGGTTCGTGCACCGCGAGACGGCACACTAAAACAGCCGTCAGTTCTCAGCCATCAGCCGCCAGTGAAGACGGCACGCTGAAAGTTGAGACCTGAAAATTGAGAATTCTTATGGATGCAGAAAAGATTCGAAATCTGACAGACGAAGAGTTGAGCCATCAGCAACGCGAGATGAGCGATCAGCTTTTCAAGCTGAAGTTCCAGCTCAACATGGGGCAGACCGAGAGCCTCAAGAAGCTGCGCGGGCTGCGCAAAGACATTGCGCGGGTGAAAACCATTGCTCGCGAACGCGCCGCGGCAGGGGAGAAGAAGTAATGGCGGAAGCACAAGTTGCCGGAAGACGAAAAGAGTTGATCGGCTATGTGGTATCGAACCGCATGCACAAGACGATCGTGGTGAAAGTCATTCGCAAGAAGGCGCATCCGCTGTACTTGCGAGTGATCTCAAAAGCAAAAAAGTTTTATGCGCACGATGAAAAGAACGAGGCGCATGTCGGCGATGTGGTCCGCCTGGAAGAAACCCGTCCGCTGTCGAAGCTGAAGCGCTGGCGGCTGAAAGAGATTGTGCGTAAAACGGCGCTGGTGCCGGAAGTGGTTACGGCCGAGGAGCAGAAGTAGCATTTAGTACTCAGTGCCCGGAGATTTTTATGACCGTAATGATGCGAAGCATGCTGGAGGTCGCCGATAACAGCGGCGCGCGCAAGCTGCAGATGATCCTGCCGCTGGGCGGTTCGACTGGTCTGCGCGCTGGGCTCGGGGACGTGGTCACGGCGAGCGTAAAGGAAGCCGCTCCCGATGGGCAGGTGCAAAAGGGCAAGGTGGTCAAGGCCGTGATTGTTCGCACCCGGAAAGAGCATCGCCGTCGCGATGGTACTTACATCCGCTTCGACCAGAACGCTGCGGTGCTGATCAATGAGACAGGCGAACCGGTGGGAACGCGCGTTTTTGGTCCGGTTGCGAGGGAACTGCGCGAGAAGAAATTTTTGAAGATTGTGAGTTTGGCGCCGGAAGTTTTGTAAGAACAGGTTTCAAAGTTTCGAGGTTTCAAGGTTTCGGGAATCTCGATCAAGCTCTGAAACCTTGAAACTTTGAAACCTTGAAACTGTGATTATGACTACTGCAATAACGACAGCGCACAAACGAGTTGATATCCGCCGCAACGACACGGTGAAGGTGTTGAGCGGACGCGATAAGGGAAAGCAAGGGCGCGTATTGCGCGTTCTTCCGGACACGGGGCGAGTTCTGGTTGAGCACGTGATGATGGTCAAGAAACATCTGCGTCCCAGCCAAAAATCGAAGGGCGGCATCGCTGAGCAGGAGAGCGCGATTTCGATTTCGAAAGTGCAACTGGTCTGCCCAAGTTGCGGACCGGTGCGCGTTGGGCATGCTGTCCAGGGCGATCGCAAAGTCCGGGTCTGCAAGAAATGCGGCCAAGACATTGGCAGCAAGAAGTAAGAGCTGAGTTATGGCAAAGGACAAAAAAGAAAAAAAGGGTGGCGGGGCGCAAGAAGAACAGCGGGCGCCTGCGGTTGCGCGGCATAGCGCCAAGGAAACTCCGCGGCTGAAGGACCGTTTCCGCAAGGAAGTGGCTCCCACGCTGATGAAGGAGTTCGATCTCAAGAATCCGATGGCGGTCCCACATCTCCACAAGATCGTGGTGAATATGGGCGTCGGCGAAGCTACACAGAATGCGAAAGTTCTGGATCCCGCGGTCAACGAGTTGGGACAGATCACTGGACAGAAGCCGGTGGTGACGCGCGCAAAGAAATCCATTGCAGCCTTCAAGGTCCGCGAAGGTATGCCGATCGGAGCGATGGTCACGTTGCGCGGCGATCGCATGTACGAGTTTTTCGACCGGTTAGTGAACATCGTGCTTCCGCGCGTGCGCGATTTCCGCGGAGTCTCCACCAAGGCGTTTGACGGACGCGGTAATTACACGATCGGACTGCACGACCAGTTGATTTTTCCCGAGATCGATTACGCAAAGGTCGACAAGTTGAAGGGCATGAACGTCACCATCGTGACCACCGCGCGCGACGACAATCAGGCGCGAGCGTTGCTGAAGCATTTGGGAATGCCGTTCAGGGCGTGACGGATTGGACGATCGCGAGATCGGGTCATCGGGTGATCAGGAATTTGAGCTAAGAGCTGAAGGCTAGGAGCTAAGTTGGCAACTACAGCAAAACGAGTCAAGGACGGTACAGAGAGCAAAGTAAAGCCGCAGAATGTAAAGAAGCCGAAGTTTTCTTCGCGCCGACACAACCGCTGCAAGCTTTGCGGGCGTCCGCGGGGATATTTACGCAAGTTTGGTCTATGCCGCTTGTGTTTTCGCGGGCTGGCTTTGCGTGGGGAAATTCCCGGGGTTGCGAAGTCATCCTGGTAAGGATTTGAGTTCCCACCCTAAATTTCGCAAAAGAAGCGAAATTTAGAATGGGGCACCCAGTACGGGTGGTGGGCACGGAGTATCTGTAACGCGCCATCGCTGGTTCTCCGCGTAGGAGAGAACGGGTGGCCGAGGAGAAGCAAAACGATGAATTTGACCGATCCGGTCGCAGACATGTTGGCGCGTATTCGCAACGCGATTCGCGCTCGGCACCAGAAAGTCGATGTGCCCGCTTCCAAGCTGAAGCTGGAGATTGCCCGCATTCTGAAAGAAGAGGGCTACATCTCCAATTTCAAGCCGACGGAAGAGGAAGGCCATAAGGTCGTCCGCATTTACTTGAAGTACGACAACAACAACGAAGCCGCGATCTCGAATGTGGAGCGCGTGTCGCGTCCTGGCTGCCGTGTGTACGTGCGCCGGACGGAGATTCCGCGCGTCCTGGGCGGTCTTGGCATTAACATTTTGACGACGCCGCGCGGCGTGATGACTGGACGGCAGGCGCGCAAGCAGGGTGTGGGAGGGGAAGTCCTCTGCGAAGTTTGGTAGAAATCAGCTTTTAGCTCTCAGCTTTTGGCCATCAGCCAAAAACAAAACCGTCGAGCTAAGAGCCAAAGGCTAAGAGCTGCTTTTATGTCACGAATTGGAAAAAAGCCGATTGCACTCCCCAAGGGAGTGACTGTCAAAATCGAAGGCAACACGGTTGCCGTGCAGGGCCCGAAGGGCAAGCTGGACACGCAAGTTCCCGCGGGCATTCGCGTTGAGCAACAGGACGGGCACATTGTCGCGCTGCGCGAGAATGATTCGCAGGCTGCGCTGCATGGACTTACGCGCGCCCTGGTGAACAACGCGGTTGAAGGTGTCACCAAAGGTTGGACGCGCGAACTGGAGGTTGTTGGAATCGGCTATCGCGCAGAAATGAAGGGCAAGGGCACTGTGGTTTTCACGCTCGGCTATTCACATCCGATCGAGTATCCGTTGCCGACGGGGATTGATGTTGCCGTGGATCCCAAGCAGACCAAGCTGACCATTACGGGGATCGATCGCCAGAAAGTTGGGCAGGTTGCGGCCGAGATGCGGTCGCTGCGTCCGCCAGATCCGTACAAGAACAAAGGTGTGCGCTACGCAGGCGAGCGTCTGAAGAAAAAGGTTGGAAAGACGGGAGCTAAGTAAATTTGGTAATCGGGTAATTTGAAAATTTGGTAATTGAAACCCTGGCCGCTAAGTGTTCGGTTTCAATTGCCAAATTACAAAATTATCCAATTACAAAATGGGTTTTCTATGCTGACACAAACATCCAAGAACGCAAACCGGCGCCGGGTGCACGAGCGCATTCGTAAGAAAGTTCTCGGCACCAGCGAGCGCCCGCGGCTGAACGTGTACCGGTCGCTGAACCACATTTACGTCCAGGTCATAGATGACCTGAAGGGCGTGACGCTGGTAGCGGCGAACAGCGCCGAAGGCAAGAAGGAAGCCCGCACCAAGGGTGGGAATTTGGCGGCGGCGAAGAATGTCGGCAAGAACGTAGCCGAGCGTGCCAAAGCCAAGGGCATCGACAAAGTTGTGTTTGATCGTGGCGGATACATTTATCACGGGCGGGTGAAGGCCCTCGCCGACGCCGCGCGAGAAGCGGGATTGAAATTTTAATATCAGCTCTTAGCTGTTAGCTCTTAGCTTTTAGCCGATTTGGTTTTGGCTAAGAGCTAACGGCTAAAGGCTAATAGCTGAGGATCGGAAAACTTACGAATGCCAACTGTCGTTAAGAAACTTGATGCGGGCGCCTACCAGCTGAAAGATCAGGTGGTCGCGATCAATCGCGTCACCAAAGTGGTGAAGGGCGGCAAGAACTTGTCGTTCGCCGCGCTGGTCGTGGTCGGAGATCCCTCGGCGGCCGTCGTGGGATTCGGCTCCGGCAAGGCTAAAGAAGTGCCGCAAGCGATCCGCAAGGGAATTGAATCGGCCAAGAAGAACCTGGTCCGGGTAAACCTCACGCAAACCAGCATTCCGCATGCGGTGCTGGGACGTTTTGGATCGGGCATGGTGCTCTTGAAGCCGGCGCCCGAAGGCACCGGCGTGATTGCCGGCGGAGCGGTGCGCGCGGTGATGACTTCAGCCGGCGTGCAGAATGTACTGACCAAGTCCATTGGGACGACCAATCCGCACAACGTGATTAAAGCCACCTTCGATGCCCTCAAGAAACTTAAGAACAGGGAAGCGGTCGCAGGCATGCGCGGCAAGACCGCGGAGGAACTCTGATGACCGCAAAGAAAACAGCCCAGAGCGGGGGCACCCTGAAATTAAAATATGTGCGCTCGAAAATCTGTACGCCGGTGAAGCACAAGCTGGTGGTGAAGGGTTTGGGATTCACCCGTTTGTATCAGGTAATTGAGCGGCCGGACACGCCCGCCATTCGCGGAATGGTGGCGAAGGTGCCGCATCTGGTGGAGATTGTTCAGGGCTAAGGTTGCAATGTTTCAGAGGTTTCAAGGTTTCGGCGGCTGCAACATACAGACTTTATGCTGTGAAACCTTGAAACTTTTGGAACCTTGAAACTTTTGGAACCTTGAAACGTGGAATTCTTATGAATTTATCAAACGTTCGAGCGCCGAAAAAGGCAAACGAGAATAAGAAGCGTGTCGGACGCGGCATGGGCTCCGGCATGGGCAAGACTTCGACCCGCGGACACAAAGGCCAGCGCTCTCGCAGTGGTTCCCGCATGATGCGCGGATTCGAAGGCGGCCAGATGCCATTGCATCGGCGTGTGCCTAAGCGCGGATTCACCAACATCTTTCGCCAGGAATACAACATCGTGAACCTGGAGAAGTTGGCCACGTTGGGCGAGACAACAATCAATCCCGACGTGCTGCGCAAGGCTGGTGTCATCAGCACCAAGCGTCCGGTCAAGATTCTCGGCGACGGAGAACTGAAATCCGCGATTACCGTGCATGCACATAAATTTTCGAAGTCCGCACAAGAGAAGATCACCAAGGCGGGAGGCAAGTTCGAAATCCTGCAACTAAAGGTCGAGGCAAAAAGCTAGAAGCAGCCTATGTTTGATAAGTTCGCCAACATTTTTCGCATTCCCGATCTGCGCAAGCGGATTTTCTTTACGCTTGGACTGCTCGCGGTTTACCGCATCGGCGGTCATATCCCGATTCCGGGCATCAATTCGGCACTTTTTCAGCAGTACCTTGAGCAAAACCGGGGCACGCTGCTCGGCTTTGTTGATTTGTTCTCCGGCGGCAATATCCGCCGCATGACTATCTTCGCTCTCGGCATCATGCCGTATATCACTTCGTCCATCATTCTGCAGTTGCTTACGGTGGTTTACGAGCCGCTGGCCAAGCTGCAGAAGGAAGGCGAACTCGGCCGCAAGAAGATCACGATGTGGACTCGCTACCTGACCCTCGGGCTTAGTGCCGTCCAGTCGTTTGGAATCGCTTTCGGCCTGCAAAAGGGTGGCGGCTTTGTCATCAATCCGGGGCTTGGATTCACCCTGATGACTGTTCTCACGCTCACCACTGGTAGTGTCTTCATCATGTGGCTGGGCGAGCAGATCACTGAACGCGGCGTCGGCAACGGAATGTCGTTGCTGATTTTCGCCGGAATCGTAGTCGGTCTGCCGCGCGGTGTTTTCGATTTGTGGGATAAAGCCAAGAACGCAACTTGGGGCCCGCTCACGCCGGTGCTGATGGTCGCGCTAGTCGCGCTGATGATCGCGGTAGTGGCATTCATCGTGTATGTGGAGCGCAGCGAGCGCCGCATCCCGGTTCAGTATGCCAAGCGCATCATTGGGCGGAAGATGATGGGCGGGCAGTCCACGCACCTGCCGCTAAAAGTGAACGCAGGCGGCGTCATGCCGGTGATTTTCGCGTCATCGATCGTGACCATTCCGCAAACCATGCTCATCGGGCTTCGCGATAACCGCTATCTTGGCGGGCTGATCGAAGCCTTGCGTTGGGGAGAACCGCTCTATACAGTGCTCTATGCGGTAGGCATTATTTTCTTCGCCTACTTTTACGTTTCTATCGTCTTCAACCCCAACGAGGTTGCGGACAACATGCGAAAGTATGGCGGATTTATTCCCGGCATCCGTCCCGGTCGGCGCACGGCTGACCACATCAACGAGATTTTGACGCGTATCACGCTGGTCGGCGCACTGTATTTGATCATCATCTCGTTTATTCCGGAGTGGATGATCACCGGTATCCACCTGAACCACTTGTTCCGTCCCCTAGGCCCGTTTTTTGAGCGTTTGCCGAACTGGGTCCTCAACGGGTTAGGCGTAAATTTCTATTTTGGCGGAACGTCGCTCCTGATCGTGGTGGGCGTCGCGATGGACACAGTTAATCAGATCGAGTCGCAGTTGATCATGCGTCACTACGACGGATTTACGCCACGCAGCGGAAGAATCCGCGGGCGGCGCGGCTGGTAGCAAAGGGGAGCAGTCCTGCGCATGACCACGCAGAAGCAGCGTGGCGCAATAAAGGGATTGAAATTTGATGTGGCCGTAATTTCGGGTCAGGAGCGGGTTGGGGCCAGTTCGATGGCAGAGCAGGTGTTGCGAAACATCGGACCGATCGTGCTGCTTGGACCACCGAGAGCA
>Ga0209580_10000634_pt1 | contig 18095 bp, 18 predicted proteins | sample Coa_R1_5_FD_187153 | JGI IMG/M metagenome (GOLD analysis project Ga0209580, IMG submission 187153) | Surface soil microbial communities from Centralia Pennsylvania, which are recovering from an underground coalmine fire - Coalmine... | ecosystem: Environmental > Terrestrial > Soil >... | reverse complement strand
AGCGTCACGCCCCGCCACATCCTCGCGATCAGGGCCCGCTCCGCCCGCAGGGCCGTGAGGCCAGCCTCGGTCGGCGCGAAGTGCCGACGGCTGCGACCGCCGCGCTCCGGACGTGGCGCGGAGGACCACGCCCTGACGAGCCCGCGGCGCTCGAGCCGATCGAGCGCGACGTAGACCGCGGCGATTGAGACGTCTCGACCGGTGGTCGCGGAGATGTCGTCGCAGACCGCGACGCCATACGCGTCCTCGCCGAGGCGCTCGAGCGCGAGGAGCGCCAGCACGTCAAGGCGGTTCAGGGCGGTTCGCACAGGTCACATATCTTATCACAGCAGTAAGTAATCAGCGCGCCCGGCGGCCGCGCGCCTTCCAGGCCCTCCAGCCTTCCTTGCTTCCCGCCTCCCAGCCTTCCAGCCTGCGGTGTCTTGCGTGCCTATGCCTTGAGCGCCGTCACGGGATTCACTCTCGCCGCCCGACGAGCCGGGATGCCGCTCGCCACGAGGGCGACGAGGGTCAGGACGGCCCCCACGCACACAAACGTCAAGGGATCGCGAGCGGTGACGCCGAAAAGAAAACTCTCGAGCATCCTCGATCCGGCGAGCGCGCCGATCGTCCCGAGGCCGACGCCGACGACGGCGAGCCCGCAGCCCTGCCGCAGCACCAGACCGACGACGCGTCCCGTCGAGGCCCCGACGGCCACGCGTACCCCGATCTCATGCACGCGCTGAGAGACGAAGTAGGCGATGACGCCGTACACGCCGATCACCGCCAGGACGAGACCAGTGGCGCCCAGGATGACGAGCAGGTCCAGGATGAACTCGCCAGAGGTGCGATCGCGCGCGACCAGCTCGTCGAGCGTCTGCGCGCCGTAGACGGACACGAGCGGATCGACCCCATGCACGATGTGGCGAATCGCGGGCGTGAGGTTCGCGATCGGCTGCGCGCTCCGGACGACGAGCGACACGGTCAGGTAGTCGGGCGATTGCGCCAGCGGCATGAAGCCTTCGAGCGGCAGATCCTGCCGAAGGCCGTTGGATCGCATCGCGCTGACGACGCCGACGACTTGGTACCAGTGGCCCGTCATCGTCGTCAACTGCGGACAGAACGCGATACGGCGGCCCAGGGCGCTCGCGCTGCCGAAAAGGGCCCGCGCGAGCCTGTCGTTGATGACGATCACGGGCGGTGCGCCTGCGATGTCGCCCGATGCCAGGCCGCGGCCAGCCCGGATCGTCAACCCCATCAGGGAGAAGTAGCCGGGCGTGGCGGCCCGGAAATTCGCCAGGGGACCGCCGTCCCGCTCTTGCCCCTCGACGACGACGCCGCAGTTGTAACCCTGAAAGAGCGGCAATCGCGACGCGAGGGCCGCCGACTGCACACCGGGCACCGCCTGGACCCCTTCAAGAATGTTGGCGAAGGTGGTCGTGGTGCGCAACGGATCCGTTTGCCGCTGACCTGGCAGCGCCACGCGCATGGTCGCGAGGTCGCGGGTTTCGAAGCCGAGCGGGACCTGCTCGAGGGCGATGGCGCTGCGGATGAGCAGTCCGGCGCCGGCAAGCAGGATGACGGCGAGCGCGAGCTCGATAACCACGAGGCTGTTGCGCGCCGCCTCGCCGACGCGGCTGCCGCGCGTCCCCGCGTCGCGCAGCGTGTTCTGGACGTCCGTGCGCGACGCGCGCCACGCGGGCGTCAGCCCGAACAGGACGCTGCAGGAGAGCGCAAGCGCGGCGGCGTAGCCGAGCACCGCGCCGTTGATTTCCGGGTGGAGCGTGACCAGGCTCGTCGACGCGGCAGTGGCGAAGACCTGAAAACCGGCATACGCGATCGCGACGCCGAACGCACCCCCCGCAAGCGCAAGCACCAGACTCTCGATCAGGAGCTGCGAAAGAATCCGGCCTCGGCTGGCGCCGAGCGCCGCACGGACGGCGACTTCCTTCTGACGCGCCACCGCCCGCGCGAGCAGCAGATTCGTGATGTTGGCGCACGCGATGAGCAGCACGAAGCCCACCGCGACGGTCAGGATGAGCAGGTTCTGGCGGGTGTTCCCGACAATCGATTGCCGTACGTCCATCGCCTGCACGACGCCGTCCAACCTGGCGCGCGGGTACTCACTCTGGAGTTGTTGTTCGATCCCGCGAAGCTCGGCCATCGCCGTCGCAGCCGTGCTGCCGCGACGGACGAGCCCGTACACGGAGAGTTCATGGTCGCCGTGCTCCCTGAGGAGATCCGGACCCAGCGCGGCGGGCAGCCACACGTCCACGGCGTTGCCGGCCTCGTCGTAGCCTCGTGCCGCGACGCCGACGACGAGCCGGGGCGCACCGTCGAGGAGCACCGACGACCCCACGACCTGCGGGTCGCCCGCGAATTGCGTCTGCCAGAGGTGGTAGGAGAGGACGACGACCGGCGCGGCGCCGGGCCGATCCTCCTCGGCGCTGTAGTATCGTCCGGCCGCAGGCGGGATCTCGAGGACCTTCCAGATGTCGGCCGTGGCGCGGAGTGCGGTCAGACGCGTGGTCTCGTCGCCGCGCGAAAAGGTCGCCGCGCTGTTGAGCCAGGCGCCGAGGGCCTCGAACTCATGGCTGCGATCGCGCCAACTGCCGAAGTTGCCGAAGGTCACCGCGTTGCCGTCGGCGCCTTCCTGGAGGAACAGGACTCGATCGGCATTCGCGTACGGCAGGGGGCGGAGCAGCGCGCTGTAGACCAGACTGAAAATCGCGGTGTTGGCGCCTATCCCGAGCGCCAGGGTGAGCACGGCCATGGCGGTGAATCCAGGGGCGTGCCGGAGCGTGCGGATGGCGTACCAAGCGTCCCGCCTCGCGTCGTCGATGAACGCGAACGAGCGGGCCGCTCGATGAAGCGACTTGGTCTGCTCGATGCCGCCCAGAGCGCGGCGCGCGGCCAGACGCGCGGCTTCCGGTGCAAGACCCCGGCGGGCGAACGCCTCTTCGCTGAGCGCGAGGTGCGCGGCGATCTCGCGCGTGACGTCCGTGTCATCCCGTCCCGGCCGCAGGGCATTCCGCAGCCGGAGGACGACCCGGCGCAGGAACGACATCATGGGGTGTCTCCCAGGAGGAGCTTCTCGACGAGCCCCGAGAGCCGGCGCCACCGCTCGGTTTCCTTTTGGAGCCCCCGGACGCCGGCCTTCGTGATGGCGTAGACCTTGGCCTCCCGGCCACTCTCCGTCCGCTGCCACTCGCCCTTGATCCAGCCCTTCTGCTCGAGCCGGACGAGCGCTGGATAGAGCGTGCCCTGGTTGAGGCGGAGCGACGGTTCGACGACCCGCTCGAGGCGGTCGGCGAGCGCGTAGGCGTGCTGCGGGCCCATCGTGGTGAGCGCGCGCAATACGATGAGATCGAGCGTGCCCTGGAGCAGGACGATGCGGCTGTTCCCACCTTCACTAGGCATTCAAGTGGTCCGAGGCGACTATGGCACGGCCGCACTAGGACGTCAAGTGAACGGAGCGACCGCCCCCTGATCCCGCGCCCGCGCGCGGAAAAACTCGCCACCGGGACCGCCGTGCATGCATACTCGGCGTGGCGGAGCGCTGCCGCCCTTCACCGTGCCGAACATTCTGGACGTCGCCGATCTGTCCGTCGCCTTTGCCGATGCGTCCGTGCTGAGCCATTTGAGTTTCTCAGTCCGGACCGGAGCGTCGGTGGTCGTGATTGGTCCGAATGGGGCCGGTAAGACCGTGTTATTTCGAGCCCTCGTGGGCGCGATCCCCTTCACGGGCGAGGTGCGGTGGGCGGAGGGCACCCGCATCGGCTACGTGCCCCAGAAGCTCGACATCGAGCGCGACGTGCCCATCACGGGCCGGGACTTCCTCAAGGCGCGCACGGTCATCGGTCGCGGTCCGGCTTCCGACATTTCAGGCGCGCTCGACGTCGTCGGGCTGTCGGACGCCGCGAGCCGCCGGCCGATCGGCGCGCTGTCCGGCGGCCAGTTTCAGCGCCTGCTGATTGCGTTCGCTCTCCTGGGCCATCCCACGGTCCTGCTCCTCGACGAGCCCACGGCCGGCGTCGACGGTCCAGGAGAAGAGCGGCTGAACGAGATGCTCCATCGGGTGCAGCGCGAACGCGGCCTGACGATGATGACGATTTCGCACGAGTTGACCATCGTGCACGCGTACGCGAGCGACGTGCTGTGTCTCGGGTCGGGGGAGGCCCATTTCGGTCCGCCGACGATGCTCACACCGGATCTCCTGCGCGACGTGTACGGCGCGCCGATTGCGCTTCACGACCATGGGCGCTGAGGCGATGCTCGTGGCGACGGGGGCCGCGGCGGCCGCCGGCCTGATTGGCTGCTTTGCCGTCATGCGGCGCATGGTGCTCGCCGGCGATGCGCTGTCACACGTGGCCTTGCCCGGCATGGGGATTGCGCTCGCCCTGCACATCCACCCGCTCTTCGGCGCCCTGGCGATGCTGTTCTTCGGGGCCCTCCTCGTGTGGACGCTCGAAGATCGCACGCGCGTCGCGACGGAGACCGTCGTCGGCGTGGTCTTCTCGGCCGCGCTCGCCCTCGGCAGCATGCTGGCGTCCGGCGAGAACCTGCTCGAGGCGCTGCTCGGGCGACCGGGCGCATTGTCGGGAGCGGAGGCCATCTTCGGCGTGGTCGCCACGGCGGCGGTCGTGGCGTTCGTCCTCCTGCGGAGGCATCACCTGGTGGTAGCGCTCGTCTCGCGAGACATCGCGCGCACAGCCGGCATCAATGTGCGGCTGCTCGATTTCCTGTACCTCGAGGCGTTCGCGCTGACGGTCGCCCTCGGATTGCGCTACCTCGGCGTACTGCTGATGGGATCGCTCATCATCATTCCGGCCGCGACCGCCAAACGGTTGTCGTCGAACCTCACGACGATGCTCGTCGCGGCCTGCGGCCTGGCGGCCGGCGCCACGGGCCTGGGCATGGTGCTCTCCGAGTGGATGCGTCGCGAACCCGGCCCGATCATCGTCGTGATCTCGGCGGTGGTGTTCGTCGCGACGACCCTTCGCCGGCCGGCCTGAACTTTTGGCGGAGCTATTGCGTAATGCACGGTAGCAGGGTATTGTGCACGACACACTAGTTAGCCGCGCGACGAGCGGCACGGGAGGGTCGGTGCAGTCAGGGGAATTGAGCGAGTGGACGTCGCAGCTCCGCCGGGGCGTGCTCGAACTCTGCATCCTGCACTTGCTCCTGGGTGGCCCCAGCTACGGCTACGAGATCGTGACGAGGCTCGACCGGCTTGGCCCGCTGTCGGCGGGGGAGAACACCATCTACCCGCTCTTGCGCCGGCTCAAAGCGGAACGCCTGCTCGATACGACGCTCCGCGACTCGCCGGCCGGACCGCCGCGGCTGTATTACCGCCTGACCCCTGACGGCCGGGCGCGCGTGGCCTCCCTCGGCGACGAATGGAAGGCGATGGTCAGGGCGGTCGCGGTCTGCATGGACAGGGGAGATCAGTCATGACGCTGGAGCATCCGCTGACGGCACGGTATTTGGGAAAGCTGTCGGACGCGCTGTCGGCGCTCGATCCGGCCGAACGGCATGAGGTCGTCGAGGAGATTCGTCACCACATCGCCGACGCCACGGCCGCGGGCCGTCCGCTCGAGGGCGTCCTCGAGGCGCTCGGTCCGGTCGACCAACTGGCGCGCGCCTACAAGGTGGAGCTGCTGCTCAATCCGAAAGACCCGCGTGAGCGGCGGTCCTGGCGCTGGCTGCGCATCGTGGGGCTCATCGCCCTCGGCAGCGTGCCGACCTTTGTGATCTGCGTTGTGCTCGGCTCGATCGGGCTCAGCTTCTCCCTGTCGGGCATCGCGGTGTTCGTGGCCGGCGTGGCCGCGTACACGGGTGACCTGCCGTACTGGGTGGAAATGGACGCGCCGCCTTGGGTCGCCCTGGTGCTTGGCCCGCCGCTGACCCTCTTGGGACTCCTGGCGCTCGTCGGCCTCGTGGCCTACGTGCGCTTCGTGGCCCGGCTCGTGCGCCAGGTGCTGCCGCGGCCGCGAGAGGCAGCCGTATAAATGCCCCCGCCGCTGACTGCGCTAGGATCCGCCATATGGGCGACCCTACCAGTAACTCCACGCTGACTCGACGACAGGTGCTCGGCCGCATGGGCACGATGGCTGTGGCCTCGGTCGTGGCGTCGCCACTCGTTGAGCTGACGCTCGGCAAGGGCGGCACGGTGTCCGCCCAGGCGCTGCCCGTCGCGCCTCTCGGAGCTGTCGCAGGCCATGACCGCTTCGTGATGCTGCACGGCAAGACCTACTTGAATGCGTGGGTCGGCTACGGCGCGCCGCCGCGCCCGGGCGGAAATGGCCGCGGCCGGAGCAGCAGCCCCGTCACGCCGCCGCCGGATCCGCCGGGCCCACCGCCCAAGGCCACGTGGGCGAAGGTCTCCGGCCCCGGCGCGGTGACGTTTGCCGATGCGACGGCGCCCGTCACGACCGCGATGTTCTCGACGCCCGGCGACTACGTCCTCGCGGTCACGGCCGCCAACGGCGACGCGAAGGCGACGTCCACGGTCGCGGTCACGGTCGAGTTGCCGCCGCCAGCCTCTGCGCTCATCCCCGTGGTCACGAAGCAGCGGACCGTGACGAGTCCGATCTGGGCGGCGCGAACCCGCGCGCTCATCACGTCGTGGATTCCTCACTGCGTCGCCCAGATGAATCGGACCGATCTCGTGCAGGGGACGAACTCGGGATCGGGCGGCATCGACAACTTCGTGGAAGCGGGGAAGGCGCTCCGCGGCGAGGCCCATACGGCACACAAGGGCTACGTCTTCTCGAACGCCTGGGTGCACCAGACGGTGGAGGCGATGAGCCTGGCGCTCATGATCGACGCACAAGGCGACAAGGAGATCCTCGCGGCGCAGGCCGGGATGCGCGAGACCCTCGACGACTGGATCCCGAAGATCCTCGCCGCGCAGCACCCCGACGGCTATCTGCAGACGGCCTACACGCTGCGTGGCGCGCCGCCCCAGCCGCCGAACCCGCCGGGACCCTGGCGCGACGGCGTCGATCGCTGGACGCCGCAGTCGCGCAACAACCACGAGGGCTACACGGGCGGGTACTTTCTGGAGTCGGCCATCAATCACTTCGTGATGAGCGGCCAGAAGGACGCACGACTCTACAACGCCGCGAAACGACTGGCCGACTGTTGGGTGGACCGCATCGGCCCAGCGCCGAAACAGGAATGGTTCGACGGCCATCAGGAGATGGAGCAGGCCCTGGTGCGGTTCGGCCGCTTCGTCAACGAGGTGGAGCCCCGGTGGGACGCCGACCAAACCGCAGGGCCTGGCGACCGGTACATCGCGCTCGCGAAGTTCCTGCTCGACTGCCGCCGCGGCGGCATAGAGTACGACCAGAGCCACCTGCCGGTGGTCCAGCAGTACGAGGCCGTCGGCCATGCCGTGCGGGCGATGTACACGTATTCGGGCATGACGGACGTCGCGATCGAGACCCACGACGTGGATTATCAGAGCGCGGTCCGGTCGCTCTGGGACAGCGTCACCGAGCGCAAGCACTACCTCACGGGCGGCGTGGGCAGCGGCGAGTCGTCCGAGGGCTTCGGTCCGGACTACTCGCTGCCGAACCACTCGTACTGTGAGACCTGCTCGAGCTGCGGCGAAGTGTTCTTCCAATGGAAGATGCACTTGCTCTACCACGACGCGAAGTTCGCGGACCTGGTCGAGCAGACGCTCTACAACGCGCTCTACGGCGGCCTCGACCTGGCGGGCCAGCACTTTTACTATACGAACCCCCTCGACCAGAACGCGCAGCGCACGACCTGGCACTCCTGCCCGTGCTGCGTCGGCAACCTGTCGCGGACGATGCTGATGCTGCCGACGTGGACGTACTCGACCGACGCCGAGGGACTCTACGTGAATCTCTTCATCGGCGGCCGTACGGTCGTCGAACATGTCGCCGGCACCGACGTCGAGCTGGTGCAGACCACGGACTATCCCTGGTCGGGCCAGGTCCGCATCGCGGTCAATCCCGCGGCCGCGACGCGGTTCGCCGTTCGTGTCCGCGTGCCCAACCGCGAGATGAGCCGTCTGTACACGCTGACGCCCCGCGTCGGGGATCTGACATCGCTCGCCGTGAACGGCGAGAAAGTCGTGCCGGCCGTCGCGAAGGGCTACGCGACCATCACGCGCACCTGGAAGAAAGGCGACACGATCGAGCTCGAGCTGCCGATGCAGATTCAACGCGTGCACCCGACCGACCGGATCGTGTCGATGACCGACCGCAACGACCCGGCCAAGGCGGCGCCTGACCGCGGGAAGGTCGCGCTCCGGTACGGTCCGCTCGTCTACAACATCGAAGCGGTCGACCAGGAAATCACGAACACGCTCGATCCGTCGGCCCCGCTCGCGGCTGCCTGGCGACCCGACCTGCTCGGTGGCGTCATGGTGATCACCGGTCGATTTGCAGACGGCCGGCCGCTCCTCGCGATTCCGAACTTCGCGCGGTACAACCGCAATCCGCCGGCGCCGCCCCCGGCGCCCCCGGAACCCCGACAGCCCGGCCCACCGGCGCAGGCTGCCCCGCGGCCCGCCCCGCCACCGCCGCAATCCGTGGTCTGGATCACGGAGGCCTAGCAGCCGACCGCGACGCTCGCCGCGGCCGCGCTGGCCGCGACGTCGCGCCGATACGCCGCGCCCCGCGCGTCGATCCCGCCGTCACGTGACGACAGGATTGACGCGTCGGTCAGGAAGGAGAAAGGTCGTTCTCGCCAGCTCGGACGCGAGCGTCCGGTCCTCGTAGTAGTCCTTGAGAACGTGGTCCTTCCAATCCAGGAGGTCCATGTGGCCCGCACAGAACTCCTCCCAGCTCGGCGGTCGGCCGTGCTCGTGAGCCCATCGGGCGATGCGTTCCCGAATCAACAGCAGAAGCGCCCACGTGATCGTCTCGTGGTAACGGGCAGGCTTGCCGCTCGCCGCCGCCATGCGTGCCAAGGCCTGCGAGAATCGACGGAGGGCGTCCCAGGCCGGAAACCGAAGCATGAACAGGAAGCCGAGGCGCACATGATCCACGTGGCGGAACCCCTCATTCCCCAGCCGGCCGCTTTCAAAGGCGGCCACCAGCTCATCGTCCTCGGGAGCGGTCACGGTCGTCCCCGCTCGCGAGCCGCTCGTTGGCCGTCGGCCTCGACGAGCCGGTGGCTTGCGCTCGAGGAGAGATCCAGGCCGTAGAACTTCTTGAGGTCGCGAATGCGCTCGAGGGACGCCTTTTGAAAAGCACACTTGCCCTCGAAGGCATGGAGCACGATGCCTTCGAGGAGGTCTCCGAGAGTCAAGTCATGGAATTCGGCCAGGGCCTTGAGCACCTTGAGCAGGCGCTTTTCCATGCGCACGCCGGTCTGCACGCGTTCGACGACGAGGTGGGGGTCCGTCATGTGTTACCAAGATACCAAGGTACCATGGTAACCGTCAACCGCCGCGAATGGGGTCTGGCCCCGCCCGGCCCTTGCGGCCGTCGCGCAGGCTCGTTGGCGTAAGCCGGGCCTGACCCCTTGACCTTGAGACGCTCTTGGGCTCAGTCGCGCAACGCGCGGATGGGATCGATGCGCGTGGTCCGCCACGCCGGGAGGCCGCACGCGGCGAGCGCCGTGAGCGCCAGCACACCGGCCGCGCCGCCGAACGCCCGCGGGTCGCCGGGACTGACGTGAAAGAGGAGCGAGGCTCCGTAGCGGGCCACGCCGAACGTCGCGAGGCCGCCGATGACCAGGCCCACGGCCGTCAGCACGGCTCCCTGCGAGAGCACGGTCCGGACGAGTCGGGACGTCGAGGCGCCGAGCGACAGGCGGAGCCCCATCTCACGTGTTCCCTGCGACACCACGTACGACATGACGCCGTAGAGGCCGATGGCGGCGAGGACCAGCGCGAGTGCGCCGAACCCCGTCAGGATGGTGACCGCGATGCGCTGCGACGATGTCGCACGATCGATCCGATCGCGCACGGTGACGACTTCGAACGGGATGAGCGTCGGATCGAGCGATCGCAACTCGCGCGCGAGCGACGGCGCCACGTCGGCCGGGCGGAGCTTCGTTCTGACGTTCACGATCACCCGTCCACTGAAGTCCTGCGTGAGGGGCACATAGAAGAAGGGCTGGTCGGGTTCGGTGATCGATCCGTACTTGGACACGCGCGAGACCCCGACGACCTGAAAAAAGCGGTCCTTGACCTTGAGGCGCGAGCCAACTGGATCCCGGCCGCCCCAGTACTGCGCCACCATGCGCTCGTTCACGATGGCGACTGGCTGGGCGTTTTGATCGTCCGCGCTCGTGAACGCGCGTCCGGTGACGAGCGGCACGCCCACTGTCGCGAAGTAGCCTGGCCCGACCTGGTTGTACTCGACGGTCGGCTGCTCGTCCGGCCGCGGGATGTACCCATCGACGGCGATCGGAGCCGACGAAAATGGCAGCACCCCAAGCGGCAGCGTCTTGGCGAGGGCCGCGGATTCGACGCCCGGAAGGGAGCCGACACGGTCAACGAGCGCGTCGAGAAACACCCTCGCGCGGCCGGCGTCGTATCCCGCGCCGACCAGATCGACGTACGTCGCGAGCACGCCGTCGGTCGAAAAGCCGGGGTTCGCGTTCTGGATCGCGTGGAGGCTCTTGATGAGGAGGCCCGCGCCGGTGAGCAGGACAAAGCTCAGCGAGATCTGGACGAGCACGAGGGTCGTACGAATCCACGACGCGCCTTGGCCGCCCACGATGGCGGTCGACTCGGATCGCAGCGCGTTGACGAGATCGAGCCGGCGCGTCTGGAGCGCCGGCACGAGGCCAAGCACGAGCGTCGACGTCAAGGTGACCCCCGCGCTGACCGCCAGTACCCGCCAGTCGAGCGCGGCGGGCAGGTTGATGTCTCCTCGCCACGAGAAGAACAACCCAAGCGCGTGCTGTGACCAGTGCGCCACAAGGATCCCGCCGATCGCCGCGATCGTCGTGAGCAGCAACCCCTCCGTCACGAGCTGCCGCACGAGCCGGCCGCGCCCCGCCCCGATCGCGAGCCGAATCGTCATCTCCCGTCGCCGGGCCAGGGCCCGCACGAGCAGGAGGTTGCCGACGTTGGCGCAGACGATGAGCAGCACGAAGGCCGCGACGCCGACGAGAATGCCGAGAGCCGGGCGCAGCTCGCCGGCCTTGTTGAAGGGCGTCTGCCAGAGCGGCAGGAGCTGGACGCCTCGGCCGCGATTCGTGGTCGGATACGCGGCCTCGAGCCGGGCCGCGACAGCCGAGATCTCGCTCTCTGCGCGGTTGAGGGAAACGCCGGGCCTCAGACGCACGAAGCCCTCGATCCAGCGGGCGCCCCGGTCCTCCAGCTTGTAGCCGCCCGTTTCGAAGGTCTCTTCCATCGAGGCCGGCACCCAGACGTCCATCGTGTAGCCGACGAACGTGCCGACGAACCCCTCGGGCGCGATGCCGACGATCGTATGGTCGAGGCCGTTGAGCCGCTGGGTCTTGCCGATGATCGCGGGGTCGCTCTCGAACCGGTCCTTCCACAGCCGATGGCTGATGACCACGACCGGATGCGCGTTTTCGCCGGTCTCTTCAGCCGGCTCGAAGCCGCGCCCGAGCACGGGCCGAACTCCGATGGCGTCGAAGTAGTTCGCCGAGACGATGCTTCCGGTCACCCGGTCGGATCGGTCGCCCAGATTGAGCGTGGCGCCCATGATCTTGTCGGCGATGAACGCGTCGGCGAAGGTGGCGTTGCGCCGAAGATCCAGGAAATCCGGCCAGGACATCTCGATCGATCCCGTCGCGCCCCGCGAGGTCCCGATCATCGCGGTCAACCGATCTTGATCGGCGACGAGGGCAAACGGCCGGAAGAGGATGCCCTCGACCCAGCCGAACACCGCGGTGTTCGCCCCGATCCCGGCGGTGAGGCAGAGGATGGCCACGATCGAGAGGCCCGGGCTGCGGCCGAGCATTCGGATGCCGAACCGCAAGTCGTGCACCATGTCGAGCCCTCCTCGAAAGAGGGCTGCCCTCGCGCGGGCGACGGCCGACGCGCGAGGCCGGCCATCATCGCACTCGGACTCGTGAATCGATCGCAGCGATGCGGTCACCCCACTCACGGATCCGAAGCGACGCAGAGCCTCGCGCCGGGCGCCCGGCGAGTTGCCGGCCTCCTCGAAATGGCTCCACAACTCCCGCCGGAGGTCCTCCTCGGCGGCCCGGGTCGAAAGCCCGGCTCCCGCGACGATTCGGTCGACGAGCGCCGTGACGGCGTCGCGATCATCCATGGGCGTCGCCGACGATGGCGCGCATCGCTGCCGAGATCGTCGCCCATTGCCGGCGCTTGGATTCGGCCTGCCGGCGCCCCTTCGGCGTGAGGCTGTAGTACTTCCGTGGGCGGCCGGCCGGGCTGTCGCGCCACGTCGCGCGCACGAGCCCCGCGCGCGCCATCTGGTGGAGAGCGGGGTAGACCGTGCCCTCCTTGAGTTCGAACGCCCGGGCGCTCCGACGCTCAGCTTCCTGCAGCATCTCGTAGGCGTACATCGGACGTTCGGAGAGCAGGCTCAGCAGAAGGACGCCGACGGTGCCGGTGAGAAACTCCCGATCGAATCCCATGGACGGGTCAAGCGGTCCCGCGCGGGCGCGCAGGCGCCCGACGCTCTAACCTTGTTGAGCAAGGTATCACGCGCCCGGCACGCGGACAAGCGTCCGAAGTCGGGCGGATAGACGCTCTACCAGTGAGTGTTCCAGCCGGCGCGCTCGAGATCGCGCAGGCGCCGCACGGCCTCAGCCGACGCCTCGTCTCGCGTGCCGAAGCGCCACGTCAAGAGCGGCCGCCCGTTCCGGCGAAATTCGAGCACGGATCCGGCCTCGGAGTGGCGCAGGAGCGCGTCAATGGAGTCGTGCCGACGACGCGCGCGCCAGAGGCGTTCGCCAGGGCCGGCCGGGGACTCCGTCGAGGGGCGGCTCGCGCCCGTCATCACCGCCGGCCACTCCGTCCCGCCGGATTGTCCACCGGATACTCTGGGTGGCGCGACCAATCCTCGAACGATCCGTCATAGAGCAGCACCGGATGTCCAATCGACCGTGCCGCGAGGAGCATGGCCGTGGCCTGCTGGCCGATGTGACAGTACCCGATGATCGTGTCGTCCGGCTTCACGCCGGCCTTCGCGAAGATCGCCGCAAGGTCATCGGCGGTTCGAAACGCCATGTGGTCGTCAACGACCGTGGTGTAGGGCACGCTGAGCGCGCCCTGAATGTGCCCGGGCCGCTGGGGTTGACTCGCCGGCCCACCCGCTTGCGACCCGTCATAGAACGCGGCCGCGCGGGCATCGACCACCGCAAAGCGCGGCGCTTTGAGATGCGCCAGGACGAACGCGGCGTCGACGACGATCGGCTTGACGCTGACGGCCCCAAGCGTGCCGGTTCGGGCGGGAGGCACGTCGGTCGTGACCGGATGACCATCATGCGTCCAGGCGGCCAGGCCGCCATCCAGGAGAAACGAGGCCCCGCCGAAGCCCGCGTAGTCGAGCGTGAACATGATCCGGGTGGCGACCGTGACCGACCCGTAATAGACGACGATGCGGGAGCGATCGGAGATCCCCAGCGCCGCCAGGCGCTGGCGGAGCTCCTCGCTCGAAGGCATCTCGAGGCGCAGCCCGTCGCGCTCGACGGACAGGTTCGGGAGGGCGACCTGCCGGGCTCCCGGAATGTGGCCGGTGCCGTACGTGTCGTCAGCCGCCAGGATCACCAAGTCGGCGTCGTGAAGATGTTCCGCCAACCACGTCGCGGACACGAGCGGCGACGCGGGCGCCGCAGCGACCTGCGTCATCGCGCTGGCCACCACGGCCACCAGGGTCAGCCATCGACCGACATTCATAGAATCTCCTCCTCGCTCATCATACGTCGCTCCCTTGTCGACTGTCGACAGGTGCCCACTATCGGCCAGCGCGGCATAAGGTCGTCAGGAATTCTCCCGCTCGAATTCCTCGGGCGGGACGCCCGCGAACTCTCGAAACTCGTTGATGAAGTGCGCCTGGTCGGCATAGCCATGCGCCGAGGCGAAATCCGCCCAGGTCGCCGCGCCGCGGCTCGGGAGGTGGCGCACGGCGCGATCGAACCGCACGAGGCGAGAGAAGAGTTTCGGCGACAGACCCACGTGTGTCAGAAAATGCCGTTCGAGCCGCCGCGGCGACAGATTCAGATCGGCGGCGAGCGCGTCGATGCGCAGGCGGCCGCGCGCGCGCCGCACGGTCCGCACCGCGCGTTCGGTGAGGGCATCCGGCGGGGCCGATGCCCGGCGGCGCTCTGCCAGGATCTCGCCGAGCGTCTCGATCGAGCGACCGGCCGGCGCGCTGAGCACCCGGTCCTCGATCGTCGCAGCGGCCGGCCCGATGACCTCGTCCAGGAGCGCGACGCGGTCGCCGATGACCGCCGCGGGCACGCCGAGCAGGGGCTGAACGCCCTCGGGACGGAGCGAGGCGCCAATCACGTGCCGCCAGCCGACCGACCGCACGACGAAGTCCCGCAACGTCGACCCGACGACGTAGCTGCGACGCGGCGGCGCCACGATCGCGGCGAGGCCCTCGCCGCGCGACGGGTCGCTCCGGTACACGACGATGTCGACGCAGGCGTTCGGCAGGATGCGGACCTTCGTCGGTCCGGGCAGTCGCGGGACATCCATGAGCCACAGGGAGAGGACACAGTCGGCGACCTCTGGCGGCGGCGCGACTTCCCGATACCACGTCGCTCGGTCCAACGGCTTGGGCTCGGCCGGCGCGTTGCGGCGTGTCATGACGAGCTCCCGGTGGTGTGGTCGCCGGCCCTGTCGTTTTCTTGCAATACGCAGGGACGGCCGAGTCCTACGCTCATGTTCGTATCGACCACGTCCGCTTCAAAGGAGTGAGCCATGTCCAGCCCGCGCGTTCCCCATCTCCAACACCTGGCCCCGGTCCTCGTCGTCGACCACGTCGAGCCGTGCGTGGCATTCTGGGTCGACCGCTTCGGCTTCGAGGCCAGAAATCAGACACCGTGGCACGACGGCTCGCTGTTCTTCGCGAGCGTCGTGAAAGGGGACCTCGAGATCATGTACCAGACGCGACGCAGCGTGCTCGCGGACCAACCCGAAGCCGCCGGAGAGATCGCGGGGCGGTCCGCATCGCTCTTCTTCACCGTGCCCGACCTCGATGACGTCGAACGTGCGACGAGCGGTGCGCCGGTCGTCAAGCCCCGGCACAAGACGCCCTACGGCAGCACGGAGATTTACGTTCGAGAGCCCGGGGGTAATCTGGTCGGGTTCGCACAGTTTTAGTGCGCGCCAAGCGGCGTGGGGCGGTGGGGCCCCACGAGCGAGGCGCGCTAGGCGGGGTGCAGGGGACCCCGCCGCTCAAATGAAGCCGCGCGCCAAGCGGCGTGGGGCGGTGGGGCCCCCGCCGCTCAAAGGAGGCCCAATGGCAACCACACTTGAAGACCTGCCGAACATCGGACCTGCGATCGCGAACAATCTTCGGCGCATCGGCGTGCACTACCCGTGCGACCTCGTCGGTCAGCGTCCGGAGGAGTTATACCGCGCGCTCGGCGAGGCGACGGGCGTGCGGCACGATCCCTGCGTGCTCGACGTCTTCATATCCGCCGTGCGCTTTGTCGAGGGCGAGCCGGCTCGGCCGTGGTGGTACTACACGGCCGAGCGCAAGCGGCGGTATGCCGCCGTCACAGCGGTCGAGCGCGCCCGACCCGTCGGCGGTCAGAGCGATTTCAAATATTCAACCAGATCCGCCTTTTCCCGCTCGGTGAGCCCGAGCTTGAAGAGATCGTCGTAGTGATCGACGACCTCTCGCAAAGTCGCGAAGCGGCCATCGTGATAGAAACCGCCGCGCTGGTGGGACCAGAGGCCGGCGAGGGGCGCGGTCCGGTACATGTGGGTCGGTGAGCGGTCGGCCTGAAAGGCGTCGACGCCGACTTCCGCGGGTGTGTGCAGGTTGTTTCCGGGTTCGGTGTACAGCGGAGGCACGTGGCAGCTCGCGCACTTCGCCTTGGCGTCGAAGATGGCCTTGCCCCGCGTCGATGCAGCTTTGTCGAAGCTGCCCGATGGCGGCGCGGGAGCCGGGATGGCCAGCTGGTAGAAATGCAGGGCCGCCAGTTTTGAGGTGACCCGATCGGGCGTGCCGCGGGTATTGGCGGCGCCGCTTCTCGACGCCACTGGATATTGAGCGCTCGTGGCCAGCCGCGCGTCGAAGAAGGTGCCAGAGCCGTGCATCTCGGTGGCGGCGACGTACGCGTTCCAGTAGGGGACCGATCCGAACCCCGTCCAGGTATGGAGATTCACGCCGGCGAGCCCGAACGCCGGCGGGATGAGCGTGCCGGCTTGCTTGCCGTCCGGACGAAACGCCTTGCCGTCCTTGTCGAGTTCCGCGTCGAAGCGGCCCGGCCCCCAACTGCCAAGCACCTTCCTGACGGTGGCGGCATCGACCCCGAGCAGATCGGTGAAGGGTTTCAGATTCGGGGCAAGCGAGACGATCCCGCCGACGTTCAGGTCGCGGTTGGCCCAGCCGTCCAGGCGTTTGCCGATGCCCGGGGCGAACGAATCGTCGACCGTCGAGTGGCAGAAGGCGCATTGAATCCCCATCGACTTCAGGCTGCCGCCGGCGTCGAAGAGGCCCGTAACGCCCACGACCGCATTCAACTTGAGCAGCGCCAGGGTAGTGGCCGGGTCATCGAGATTGACCTTGCCGGCTTTGATCTGCGCCTGTAGGGCGGTGGGCAACGCGTCGACGTCGACCTTGAGGCCAATCGAAAGGGCCGCCTTCGGGCTGACGCCATCACCGACGCCGCCGCTCTTCGCGCCGGCAATCGCCCGGTGAAGTTGCAAGGCGTCACCCCAGAACGCTTCGCTCCCGAACGTGTCGTACCGGAACGTCTGCCGGCCTTGCGCGATCATCTGCTGCGCGTAGTCGGTGATGAGACGATCGGCGGCCGAGGGGGAAGCCGCAGCTTGCCGCGCGCCGTTGGACGGCGCCTGCGCGGCCAGATCGGTCTGGATGCTCACGTGCCACCACGCAGCCACGTTGAGACCCAGCATGAGCGAGACTGCCACGGGAAACACGGTCTTCGATGTCAGCGTCACGAGACCCTCCGGGCGAGGCCGTCGCAGAGGGGAATGCCTCCGCGGCACGTGCGAGGACCTTCACGGTAGTCGAGGTCGTGCGGTTTGTCAGTGACGCGCGTCACACTCCGGAAGCGCACGAATCCGCACGGATTCGAGGACTACAATGATCGCGACGCGATCTCCACGGAGGTCTGAACGGTATGGGAGCTCCTGAGTCCGAGCTGCACCGCGCATTCGTCGGCTCGGTGTTGGTGTCACTCTTCCGAGGCCGATTCTGCGACACGCTCTTGCCGAACCGCGCGGTCTTCACCGCGGCCAAAGGGTCGTCGATCTATGAAGCGGGAGACGTCAGGCGTGACTTCTTCTTTCTGCGGCATGGCGTCGTCAAGGTCGGATCCGTGACCGATGACGGCCGAGAGGTCATCTACGATCTTCGGAAGGATGGTGACGTCGTCGGCGAGCTGTGTGTCTGTGACACGCCCCGCCGGGATCGTGCCGTGGCCCTCGAATCGTCGGAGTTGACCGCCGTGCCGTACGAGGAGGTCCTGGACAACCTGCAGCAGAACCGCGATGCGCTTCACGAGATCTTTGGGGCCGTCTGCCGCGCCCTCTCGTCCTCCTACGATCAGGTGAGCCTGTTGTCGTCGGGTGGGATCCTTGAACGGCTCGTCAAGGTGTTACTCCGCCTCGCGAAACAGTTCGGTCGGTCATCCGGCGATCTGACCGAGGTCGAGACCTATCTGACTCAGGAGGAGATCGCCCAGATGATGGCGTCGAGCCGGGAACGGGTCTCGGTCGCCCTCAACCTGCTCCGAGACCGGGCGCTCGTGCGGTACTCGCGCGGAGGCCATCTCCTCCTGGATGTGCAGGCCTTGGAAAACTGGCGGTCTGCTCCCTCGGCCTGATCGGGATCTACAGCTCCCCGAGCGCGATGCTGGGGTGCACTCGCGCCGCGCGACGGGCGGGCACGTAGGCCCGCCAGGCCCACCAGCACGAGCGCCATCGGCACGGCCACGAAGGTGGCTGGGTCATGCGGCTCGATGCCGTAGGCAGGTGCCCC
>Ga0209580_10000633_pt1 | contig 18095 bp, 19 predicted proteins | sample Coa_R1_5_FD_187153 | JGI IMG/M metagenome (GOLD analysis project Ga0209580, IMG submission 187153) | Surface soil microbial communities from Centralia Pennsylvania, which are recovering from an underground coalmine fire - Coalmine... | ecosystem: Environmental > Terrestrial > Soil >... | reverse complement strand
GAGAGTGGCGATCGCGACGAGTTGGCCGCATCAAGGCCGGTGGGTGTTGGGACTGGTCGGCGTGGGGTCGATCGATGAAGCCGAGAGCTGGCGCGGCGTGGAGTTGCGCGTCCCGGTTGAGGGATTGCACGAGTTGGGGACGGGCGCGTTCTACGTGCATGACCTCCTCGGGTGTCGGGTGGAGACCACGACCGGCCTTGCGGTGGGCGCGGTCGCCCGCGTGGATCTCGGCAACGGCACGCCGCTCCTGGTCGTGACGGGCCCGGGCGGGCCGGCCAAGAGTGTCGAGGAGGTGCTGGTGCCCCTCGCCGAGAGCATCTGCCGTCGCGTCGACGTCGGCGCGAAGGTGATCGTGATCGACCCGCCCGCCGGGTTGCTCGACTTGAACGCGCACGGCCGGTCGGGCCAGCGGGGCGATTGGTGACGCTCGACCTCGTCACGATCTTTCCGGCGATGGTCGAGGCGGCTCTCGCCGCCGGTGTGGTGGGACGGGCGCGCGAGAGCGGGCTCGTCGACGTGACGGTGCGGGACCTCCGGGACTACACCGAGGATCGGCATCGCGTCGTCGATGACATCCCGTACGGCGGCGGTCCGGGCATGGTGATGAAGCCCGAGCCGTTCTTCCGCGCGGTCGAGGCAATCGCAGCCGAACGGGGCCAGCCGTCGGCGGTCGTGCTCGCCACGCCCCAAGGCCGGCCCCTGACGCACGCGAAGGCGCTGCGGCTGAGCCGGATGGACCGGATCGTCGTGTTGTGTGGCCGGTATGAAGGCGTGGACGAGCGCGTGGCCGAGGCGCTCGTCACCGAAGAAATCTCGATTGGCGACTACGTGCTGACAGGCGGCGAATTGGCCGCCCTCGTGATCGTCGACACGGTCGTCAGGCTCGTGCCGGGAGTCGTGGGCGATAGCGCTTCGGTGACCGAGGACTCGTTCGTTCGGGGTCTCCTCGATCATCCGCATTACACGCGGCCGTCGGTGTTTCGGGGGATGACGGTGCCTGATGTGCTGCTGTCAGGGCACCACGCCGCGATCGAGGCGTGGCGCCGGCGGCAGCGGGTCAAGCGGACCGTCGAGCGGCGGCCGGATCTCCTCGACGCCGCGGAGTTGAGCGACGACGAGCGCCGTGAACTGGAGGCCCTCAGGGCCGAACGGGCGGAAGCGAGACGGGGGCGCCGGAAGCGGGCGCCGAAGCCGCGCGCGTGAGCCGGCGACGACGGAGACGGATGTCCATTGCAGACGGGAGCAGGTCATGAGTGCAATTCAGACGGTTGAGAAGCCGCACGTGACGAGCCGGCCAGCGATGCGGGCGGGCGATACGGTGCGGGTGCACGTGAAGGTCCGCGAAGGCGACAAGGAGAGAATCCAAGTCTTCGAGGGCATGGTCATCGGGTTGCACCGCGGCGGCACGAACGCGACATTTACGGTGCGCAAGGTGTCGTTCGGCCAGGGAGTCGAACGGATCTTCCCCCTCCACTCGCCGATCATCGACCACATCGACGTCGTCCGCGGCGCCAAAGTGCGTCGGGCCAAGCTGTACTTCCTGCGCGAGCTGAAGGGCAAGGCCGCGCGCATGAAGGAGCAGAAGCGCACGGCATAGGAGCCGCCCGGCGATGTCTCCCGCCCACGCGTCTCGGAGGTTGGAGAACGCGATTCGCCGCACGGGCGTCGAGTTCGTCGCCGGCGTCGACGAGGTCGGACGAGGTTGCCTCGCCGGCCCGGTGATGGCGGGCGCCGTCGTGCTCCATCCTGATCGCCTCGTCTCCGGCATCGCCGATTCGAAGCTCCTGTCGGCTGACGAGCGTGAGCGGCTCTTCGACGAGATCGTGGAGAGCGCGCTCGCGTGGACGGTCACGCGGGTCGAGGCCGCCGAGATCGATCGGATTAACATCCATCGCGCATCGCTGCAGGCGATGCGCGAGGCCGTGCTGGCGCTCGCGCCCATTCCCGGGTTCGTCCTGGTCGACGGCTTTCGGATCCCGGGACTTTCGATGCCTCAGCGCGCCCTCGTCGGTGGCGACCGTCGCTCGAGCGCTATCGCCGCGGCCTCGATTCTCGCAAAGGTCACGCGCGACCGTGTGATGGTCTCCCTGCACGCCGAGGATCCGCGGTACGGCTTCGACCAGCACAAGGGCTATGCCACGCGACAGCACCTCGACGCGGTCGCGCGGTTCGGCTACTCCAGTGTTCATCGCAAGACATTCCGGCAGCCGACGCTGTTTGATACCATCCCGGACTGACCCACCCGCGTCCGGGGAGACCCACCATTCGCGCATCGACCCGGTTCCTCATCGCTGTTTACTTCGTGTGGTCCGGCTTGTGGCTCCTGCTGTCGCCGTGGACGGCGCTGTGGGATCAGAACCTGTTCGGCCGGATGATGCCGACGCTCGGCGCCATGATGGCGAATCCATTCGTTCGCGGCGCCGTGACCGGCGTCGGGGTCGTCACGGTTGTCGCCGGCATTCGGGAGCTGTTCGGCGTGTTCGCGGCGCGCACGCCGCCTGAGCCGCCGGGTGAAAGCCTGAACGCGCGAAGGCCTGAAGCATGACCGAAGGCTCTTCCTTCCAGCCTTCCAGCCTTCACGCCCCCTCGCGGCCTTCAGTGACTGATGCCGAGCGGCCGACGCTCTGTCTCGTCACCGATCGGCGTCGGCTGAGTCGGCGAGCGCGGACGACTCGGGACGAACTCGCCGCGCTCGAGGCGGCGCTCGACGAAGCAGGCGCGGCAGGAATTGACGTGATCCAGGTACGCGAGCGCGATCTGGAGGCCGCGGACCTCGCGGCGTTCGTCGCGCGTGTCGCCCGACGAATGCGCGGCACGGCGACCCGTGTCGTCGTGAACGAGCGCGCCGACGTGGCGCGCGCGGCCGGCGCCGACGGCGTGCATCTTCGAAGCGACGGGCCGCCAGTCGATCGGATTCGCGCCTGGGCCCCAAGAGCGTGGCGGGTCGGCCGATCGGTTCATTCGGCCGCCGATGCCGAGCGCCACCAATCAGCCGACTACTTGCTCTTCGGCACCACGTTCGCGTCGACGTCGAAGCCCGCCGGGGCGCCAGTCGCGGGCCTTGCCGCGCTCGGTGAGGCGGTCCGCGTCTCGGCCGCGCCGATCTGGGCCATTGGTGGTGTCACGCCCGAGACCGCACCCGCGTGCATCGACGTCGGCGCGAAAGGCGTGGCGGCCATCGCGGCGTTCCTCGACGCGAGAGACGGGACAAGACGCGGTGCCGTGCGCGCGCGTGTCGAGGCGATGCGGCGGGCGGTTGCCCGCGATTTTCGCAAACTGATAGAGTAGCCGGTCCTCATGGGTGACTTCAGCCATCGACTCAAACAGGCTCGCGTGTCGCGCGGCCTGTCGCTGCACGACATCGCCGGCGTCACGAAGATCTCCATGGTGGCGCTTGAAGCGCTCGAGCGGGGCGACCTGTCCCGCCTGCCGGGCGGGATCTTCAGCCGGGCATTCGTGCGATCGTATGCCCTGGCCGTCGGTCTCGATCCCGAGCAGGCTGTCGCGGAGTTTCTCGCCGAACGGGAGCGCAGCGAACACGAGGCATCGCAGGCAATCGCCGTGCCGGAAGTCACCGCGGACGATCGCGAGTTTCTCGAGCGCCAGCGCAAAGCGGCCCGCATCCTGCGGGCGGTCGTCATCGCCCTGGGCGCCGCCCTGATCGTGTTCGTATTGTGGAAGGTGAAGTTGCTTTAGGCGGTCCGCCCCATTCCGAACGCATTTGCGACAGGCCGTCCATGTACACCGCCGCGCGCTGACGGTCCTCGTCGTGGGTCATGCTCTTGAGCAGGCTCACGGCTCTGGCAAGATCCCGGTGGATGCTCGATCGCGTCGCTGAGAAGTACAGTCGTTTGATCTCCGCCAGGGGATCCTCGGGCGTCGTCACGGCGGTCAGCTCCGTTCCAGGTTGAGCCCGTTCCGGTCGATCCGGACGGGCAGGACGTCTGCACCGGCGCGGGCGAGGGTCGCGCTGACGTCCGACTTGCGCTCGGGATCGGTCAGCGCGAGCAGGCACCCGCCACCACCAGCGCCGCAGACCTTGCCGGCCCAGGCGCCAGCGGCGCGCGCGCGATCGAGCAGCCCGTCGATCGCCGGCGTGGTCACGCGAGGCGCGAGCCGCTTCCGGGCCGCCCATTCCTCCGCGAGCTGCGCGGCCGCGCCGGGCCAGTCCTTGCGAAGAAAGGCCGCGCGCATGCCTCCGGCCGCCCGGCAGATGTCCGTGAACGCGCTCGTGACCGTCGGATCGCCGTCGATCCGCCGCTTGAACACGTCCCAGTTGTTGATGCCCGAATTCCTGGACGCGCCCGTGAACGCGACGACGAGCCGGTCGGTGAGCGCGTCGGCGTCGATCGGCAAGGGGACGGTCCGCACCCCGTCGACGCCCAGTTCGATCGCCAGAACGCCGCCGTACATCGCAGGGCGGTAGTCCTGAACGCCGGTAGGCACACCGAGGACCTGCCCCTCCACGTTCATGACCAACGTGAGCAGCGCTTCGTCGTCGATCGCCCGATTCACGCATGCGGCGAGCGCCGCACCGGCCGCGACCGCCAAGGTCGATGACCCGCCGAGGCCCGCGCCGACGGGCGAATCCGACCGGGTTGTGACCTCCACGCCGCTGACGCCGAACGAGTGCACGAGCCGCGCCACGAGCGGCAACCGGTCCAGATCGAGATCCGCCGCCGTCGGCGCCTCGACGCGTTCGCGCGTGTCCTCGGAGACGAGCACGATCCGGTCGTCGGCACGCGACTCGATCCGGCAGTGCGCGCGCAGGGAGATCGCCGCGTTCAGGGTCTGCGCGCCGGGATGCAGCAGGTAGAGAGGCCAGATGTCGATCGTGCCGCCCGCCAGATCGATACGCGTCGGCGCGGACGAGACGACTCTCACGCGCGCATTATAATGGCGAGAGAATGTCTCTTCGCGAGTTTCGGCGCCACGTGGGCCGCCTCGCCATCGTGGGATTCACCGGCACGAGCGTGCCAGACGATCTCCGACGTGTCGTCGCGGAATTCGATCTGGGCGGCGTCATCTACTTCGCTCGCAACATCGTCGAGCCACGACAGGTCGCTGAGCTCTCGCGAGAGGTGGCCAGCCTGGCGCGCGACTGGCCGCTCTGGATTAGCGTGGATCAGGAAGGCGGACGCGTCGCTCGGCTCCGGCATCCGTTCACGGAATGGCCGCCGATGGCCACGCTCGGCCGCAGCGGGGACGACGCGCTCGTCGAGCGCTTTGCCGGAGCGCTCGCCGCCGAACTCACGGCCGTCGGCGTGAACCTCGACTACGCGCCCGTGCTCGACGTTCGGACGAATCCGGCGAATCAGGTCATCGGCGATCGTGCGCTGGCGGACCGGGCCGAGGTCGTGGCCCGCCTGGGGCGGGTCATGGTGCGTGCGCTGCAGACCGCCGGTGTCGCTGCGTGTGGTAAGCATTTTCCTGGGCACGGCGACACGGTGGCGGATTCGCACGACGAACTGCCCCTCGTCGAGCACCCGCCCGACCGGCTCGAGGCGGTCGAGCTCGAGCCATTCCGGGCGGCGATTGCCGAAGGCGTGGCGAGCATCATGACGGCGCACGTCCTCGTGCAGTCGGTCGACGACACGCGTCCGGCGTCGCTCTCGCGCACCCTGGTCACCGACTGGCTCAAGGTGAACCTCCACTTCGGCGGCGTCGTCCTATGCGACGACCTCGGCATGAAGGCCGTGGCGACACGCCCGCTTGGCGAAGTCGCCGTCGACGCGATCGGCGCCGGCAACGACATGGTGCTGCTGTGCAATTCGACGACCGAGGACCAAATCGTCGCGCTCGAGGCGGTCATTCATGCGGCGGAGACCGGTCAGCTGCCGCCGAAGCGGCTCGATGACGCGCTCGTGCGGCAGCGGCTCGTCAAGGAACAGTTCCTCGGGAGGCAGCCGGCGAGAGTCCAAGTCGCCCTGGACGTCATCGGCTCGGCCGCCCATCAGGCCGTGGCCCAAGAGATGGCCGCGTGGCGCTGACGCCGGCGGAGTGTACGAAGTTTCGCCCGGCCGGACCCGGTAGCCGTGTCGCGCTCGTCGCGCCGGCCAGTCCCTTCGCGCGCGATGACTTCGATCGCGGTGTCGCCGAACTGCGGCGCCTCGGTTTCGACCCGGTGTGGGACGACCGGATCTTCGACCGCCAAGCCTTTGTCGCCGGATCGGCAGCCTCGCGCGCGGCGGAACTCCAGCAGGCGCTGACTCGACCGGATGTCGACGCGGTCATCGCCGTTCGCGGTGGCTATGGCAGCCTGCACACGCTCGGCGCCCTCGATCCGGCGGCAATCCGACGCCGGCGAACCGCATTCGTCGGCTACAGCGACGTCACGTCGGTCCACGCGTATCTCGGCCGGATGATCGGCCTGGCCTCTGTGCACGGGCCCATGGTTGACGGGCGTCTCGCGCACGGCACGGCGGCCTACGACGTGCACACGTTCCTCGGCAGTCTGAGCACCGAGCCGCTCGGCGAGCTTTCGCCGCCGGGACTGGAGGTCGTGAAGCCCGGGGAGGTTCGCGGACCCCTTGTCGGCGGCACGCTGACGCAGCTGACAGGGCTCCTCGGGACGCCGTTCGACAGCTCGCCGCCCGCCGGTCACGTGCTCTTCATCGACGAAGTGGGCGAGCGCCCCTATCGGCTGCATCGGCTGCTCACGCAGTGGCGGCTGGCGGGCCGGCTGGCGTCCGCCGCAGGGCTCGTCTTCGGCCAGCTGCCGCGGTGCGACGAGCCGGGTGGCGGCGTCACTGCGGCCGACATGGTTCGAGAGGTCGCGCAGGAATTCCCGGGTCCGGTGCTGCTTGGTTTTCCCTCCGGTCACACGACGACGCCGACGACGCCGATGCTGAGCATCCCGCTGGGGGTGGCTGTGCGCCTCATCGCGACCGGCCGTCCGGCGCTCGTCTTCGAAGAGGCCGCGGCCCGTGCGTAGCCCGGCGCGGCGCATGCATTTCATCGGCGTCTGCGGCACGGCGATGGCGGCCCTGGCGGCGATGCTGAAGGCGCGTGGCCTCGTCGTCCAGGGCTCGGACCACGGCATGTACCCGCCGATGAGTGAATTCCTCGCGGCGGAGGGCATTCGGACCTTCGATGCCTACCGCGCGGATCAGATCACACAGGACATCGACCTGGTGGTCGTCGGCAACGCGATCTCGCGCGGCAACGTCGAGCTCGAGGCTGTTCTGGACCGCCGCATGCGCTACGTCTCGCTGCCCGAAGCGGTCCGCGAGTATTTTCTGTGGGACGCGCGGTCGATCGTCGTGGCCGGGACGCATGGCAAGACGACGACCGCGTCGATGGTGGCCTGGCTCTTGACATCGGCCGGTCGAGATCCGAGCGCCCTCATCGGGGGCATCGCCGCCAACTTCGGCCGCGGTTATCGGCTCGGCGGAGGCCCCGAGTTCGTCATCGAAGGCGACGAGTACGACAGCGCCTACTTCGACAAGACCGCGAAGTTCCTCAAGTACCGTCCGGACATCGCCGTCGTGGGCAACCTCGAGTACGACCACGCGGACATCTACCCGGACATGGAGTCGCTCCGCACGGCCTTTCGGCGCTTCGTCAACCTCGTGCCCCAACGCGGTCTGGTCGTCATCGGCGCCGACAGCCCTGAGGCCGCCCGCCTTCGAGCCGCCTCACCCGCGCCGGTCGAGACCGTCGGTCTCGCCGATGGCGTCGACTGGCAGGCGACGGAGATCCAGCAGGGCGGGGGCCGCACGGCATTTGCGGTGACCCATCGCGGCCTCTCGCGTGGGCGGTTCGAGATGGCGCCGATGGGTGAGCACAACGTTCGCAACGCCCTCGCGGCGATTGCCGTCGGGCACTCGGTCGGATTGTCCGACGACGCGCTCCGGACCGGACTGGCGAGCTTCGAGGGCGTGCGCCGTCGACTGGAGCTCCGTGGGCGCGCGCGCGGTGTGGCCGTGTACGACGACTTCGCCCATCATCCGACCGCCATTCTCGAGACGATTCGGGCGCTGCGGGCCTCGACGGCCGGCCACCGCGTGTGGGCCATCTTCGAGCCCCGGTCGGCGACGTCGTGTCGAAAGCTGTTCCAGGCGGATTTTGCCCGGGCGTTCGCCGACTCCGGCGCCGACGAGATCGTGGTGGCGCCCGTGTTCCGGCTGTCGCTGCCCGAAGCCGAACGTCTGTCGGTCGACCAGCTCGTCGCCGACCTCACGGCCGCCGGTCGTCATGCCCGCGCCCCCGGCGGCACCGCGGAAATCGTCCGGCTCGTGGCCGCCGAGGCGCGCGACGGCGACCTCGTGCTCGTCATGTCGAACGGCGGGTTCGACGGCATTCACGACCAGTTGCTCGCGAGGCTCGCGTGAGGCGGGTGGGCCGCTGACGATGGACATCGGTGGGCTCGGTCGTGAGCTGGTCGAACGCTTCGGCGCCGACCGGGTGCGCTTGGCGGCGCCGCTGGCGCCCCTGACGACGTTCAAGGTCGGCGGCCCGGCGGACATTCTGATCGACGTCGGTTCGGTGGACGATCTGTCGCGCGTGGTCGCGATGGCCACAGCCGCACGCGCGCCGTTGTCGGTCATCGGCGGCGGGTCGAACCTCCTCGTCTCGGACGCGGGCGTTCGGGGCGTTGTCGTTCGCGTCGAGATGACGCGCATCGACCAGATCGGCCAGGCCCCGGCCCACGTAGGCCCTGGCCGGGTTCGGGCGGGCGCCGGCGTGACGCTCAATGGCCTGGTGCGCTGGACCATCGGACGGGGCCTTGCGGCGCTCGAAGCCTGGGCCGGCACGCCCGGCACGGTCGGCGGGGCGATCAGCGGCAACGCCCATTACGGCGGCCGCAACATCGGCGATCTCGTGCACGAGGTCGGGCTCGTGGGACCGGCGGGCGAATGCGTCGCCGTGCCCCGGGACGCGATGGGGTTCGGGTACGACACGAGCCGCGTGCGCGAGACGCGTGAGATCGTGGTCTGGGCGGAATTCGACGTCCGGTCCGGCGAGGCCGGCGCCCTTCGGGCAGTCGCGCGGCAATCCCTCGCACATCGCAAGCGGACGCAGCCCCTCGCCTCACAGAGCGCCGGCTGCGTGTTTCAGAACCCGGACCGCGCCCGCGACCGAGTGCCCGCTGACATCCCCGCCTCGGCCGGCGCCCTGATCGATCGCGCGGGGTTGAAGGGCCGGCGGATCGGCGGGGCCATGATTTCCGACCTCCACGCGAACTTCATCGTCAACCTGGGCGGCGCGACGGCGGCCGACATCGCCGCGCTGATGACACTGGCGCGCCGGACGGTGCGCGATCGCTTCGGGGTGGTGCTCGAAGACGAGGTCGTCCGGCTCGGCGATTTCTGATCGGCGGGGTAGGATCGCTCGATGTCGGATCTCACTATCCGCGGCGGTCGCTGCCTCTCGGGTCGCGTGGCGGTCGAGGGCAACAAGAACGCCGCGTTGCCCCTCCTGGCCGCGTGTGTCCTCACGCCGGCGACGTGTCACCTGCACAACGTGCCCCGCATTCGCGACGTCGACGTGATGCTCGATTTGTTGCGTTCGCTCGGGGCGGACGTCACCGGGCAGGGCACGACCGACCTCGCCGTCACGTGCCGCGATATTCGCTCATCCGAGCCCGATCCCGCGCTCGTTGGCCGCCTTCGCGGCTCCGTGCTGCTCCTGGGCTCGCTCCTCGGCCGGACCGGCCGGGCGACGCTTGCGCAGCCCGGTGGCGATTTCCCCGCGCGTCGCACGATCACCACCCATCTGCATGCCCTGCAGGCCATGGGTGCCACCGTGACCGAGTCGATGACCGGTCACGTCGTCGAGGCCCCGGACGGACTGCGCGGCGCCTCGGTGTATCTGCTCGAAGCGTCGGTGACAGGCACCGAGACGGCGCTCCTCGCCGCCGCCGCGGCGTCCGGCGTGACGACGATTCGTCACGCCGCCTGCGAGCCGCACGTCGTCGAACTGTGCCAGTTCCTGATCGCGATGGGCGCGCGCGTCGAAGGGATCGGCGGACCGACGCTGACGATCGAGGGTCCGCGGCGACTCGGCAGCGCCGATCACACGCTCCGCGGCGACTACATCGAGGCGGCGTCGTGGGGTGTGGTCGGCGCGGTGACGGGCGGCGAGATCGAAGTCATGGGCGCTTCGGCCGTTGATCTGGAACCCATCACCACGGTGCTCGCGGAGATGGGCCTCTCGTTCGAGGTGTCCGAGGGCCGCTTCCTCGTCCACCCCTCGCGGCTGGTGTGCGCGCGCCGGATCACGACGGGCCTCTGGCCTGGGTTTCCGAGCGACATCGTCAGCCTCGTGACCGTCCTGGCCACGCAGGCCGAGGGCCGGACCCTCATGCACGACTGGATGTACGAGCTGCGCCTGTTCGCCCTCGAGCAGTTGAGCGCCATGCGTGCCGATCTCTTCCTGTGCGACCCGCACCGGATCATCGTCACTGGCCCGACCGAGCTCCGCCCGCGCGCGCTCGACAGCCGGGACATCCGATCGGGCATGGCGTTGGTGGCCGCGGCGCTGGCCGCGGACGGCGAGAGCACCGTGCTCGATATCGAGACCGTCGAACGGGGCTACGCCGGCTTGGTCGACCGGCTCCGGGCGATCGGGGCCGAGGTCGAACGAGTCACCCGGTAGCGTGGTGGCGGGCGGCCGCCCGCCACCTTCTACTCGAAGCGAAGGGCTTCGATCGGATCGAGCGCCGCCGCCTTCCGCGCGGGATAGAAACCGAAGAACACGCCAATGGCCCCCGCGAAGACGAACGCGGTCACGACCGCGTTGGCCTCAATCAGGGTCGGCCACGCCTGATACCACTTCAGAAAGTTCGCCGAGCCGAACCCCAGGGCGATCCCCAGCGATCCGCCGACGAGGCTCAGCACGACGGCCTCGACCAGGAACTGCAGCAGGACGTCGAAGCCGCGCGCGCCGATGGCCATGCGGAGGCCAATCTCGCGCGTGCGCTCCGTGACCGACACCAACATGATGTTCATGATGCCGATGCCGCCGACGACGAGCGACACGCCGGCGATGCCGGCGAGCAGCTGCGTCATCGTGCTCGTCGCTGCCGTGCGGAGCTTGACGACGTCCTCCTGCGTCTGGACGCGAAAGTCGTCGTCGGCGCCGTCCGGGATCTTGTGCGCGTAGTGGAGCGCGTCCGTGACCTCATCGGCCGTTTGCCGCACGGCGTCGGCCGACAACGCACCGACGAGAATGTAGGTCAGAAAGTCGGTGCCTTGCAGCTTCTTCAGCACCGTCGTGTACGGCGCGAAGACCTGGTCGTCCTGATTCTGGCCGCTCGTCGAGGCGCCTTTCGGCGCCATGACGCCGAGCACGCGAAAGACATGGTTCCGGATGCGGATCGTGGAGCCGGTGGGATCGACGTCGGAACCGAACAGGTTCTCGGCGACGTTGACCCCCAGCAGACACACTTTGGCCGCGGCCGCGACGTCCTGCTCGCTGAAGAACGCGCCGTAGCGCAACGGCCAGGACTTGATGTCGACGTAGTCGACGTTGACGCCCACGATGGCCGTGCGCCAGTTCTGATTGGCGTAGATGATCTGCTGCTGGGACTGGACGCCCTCGGACACGAACTCGGCGCTCGCCAGCGTGCGCAGCGTCTTCGCGTCGTCTGCCGTGAGGTGGCTCGACGAGCCGTCGCCCAGCTTGACGCCGCCGATGGTCACGCTGCCCGGAAAAATCGTGATCATGTTCGTGCCCGCGCCGCGGATCTGACTCTCGATCGCGGCCTGGGCGCCCGACCCGAGAGCCACCATCGTGATGACGGCAGCCACGCCGATGATCATGCCGAGCATCGTGAGCGCCGTGCGGAGCTTGTTCCGCGCGAGGGCGCGGAACGCGATCCGGAGCGTCATGAACAGGGACATCTCAGCGTTTGATCGCCAGGCTCACCTGGGACAACGGCACCGCGGCCAGGCCAATTGGCCAGCCGGGCGTGACGGGCAACCCGGGCGGCACCGACGTGGCAGTCGGGGTCGGCTCGACCGAGGGCCGTACGACTGGCGCCGCCATGGGGGTCGACGGGGAAGGCAACGAGGCGGGCGGAGCGCCGCCCCCGCGACCCGGTCCCGGAACGCCGACAGGTTGCAGTTCCCCGAGGCCAACGCCCACGCGCGGCACGAGGAGCGGGCGCAGGTCGTCCTCGGTGAGCCCGAGGCCGTGGATGATGTGCGGTGTCAGCATCAGGACGACGTCCGTCTCATCGCGCTGCTTGTGCGTCTTGCTGAAGACGTCGCGAAGTCCAGGGATGCTGCTGAGTCCGGGGATGCCGTCCCGCTCGAGCGTCTCGTCGTTCCGGATCAATCCGGCCAGGATGTTCGTCTCGCCGTCCTTCAGCCGGATCGTCGTCGAGACATGGCGATTGGTGAACTGGGGCAGTCCCTGAAATCCCGATCCCGCTAGGTCGTTGAGGACGAGGTCGAGCACGAGTGAGACGTCGTCGTTCGGGTGGGTCCGCGGCGTCATCGTGATGCTGACGCCGACGTTCTTGTAGGTGAATGACGTCACGGCCTGCTCGGTGAGACCACCCTGCTGGACTGGCGCGAACGTCGTCGTCGGCACCGGAACGCTGGTGCCGAACTCGGCAATGCCCTGCACGCCGTCGGTCATCCGCACGTGAGGATTGGCGAGCGTTCTCGTGTTCACGTCTGTCTTGAGCAATCGGTAGTACAGGGCCGGAATGCCCGACACGACCACGTTGGCCGCGCCGAGCGCCTGCAGCGCCGCGACCGACGACGGATCGTTTTGCGCGCTGATGGTGCCATTCGGGCCGGCCGCCGGGCCTGACGGCGTGTTGGACGCGAACTGCAAGCCGTACTCCTCGAGCTTGCTGCGGTCGACCTCGAGGATTTCGACGTCGACCACGACCTCGGGCCGGGCCTTGTCGACCGCGGCGATCAGTCGCCCGATGAGCGCGACCCGCTCCGGCGTATCGCGAACCGAGATCGCATTCGCGCCCGCGGCCGTGCCCTCGAAGCGGGCGTCGGCCACGACCCGCAGGAAATCGGTCAGGTCCTTCAGTTCCTTCGGGTCTGCATTCTGCACGTAGAACGTCTGCACGACCTCCCGCTGGTACTCGTTGATCTTGGCGGGCGAGCTCGGGACTACGATGATCGCGTTGGGCCCGGTCACCTGATAGAAGGTGTTCGTCGCGCGGGCGACGAGGTCCAGCGCCTGCCGGACCGTCATCGTGTTGGCGACGAGGCTCACCGGTGCGGGCCGGTCCTGGAACGTCGGATCGAACGTCACGCTGAGCTTGGCGCTCCGAGCGATCGCGAGGTAGACCTCGCGCGCCGTGGCGTTCTGGCCCGTCTGGAGCTCCTCACCGAAGGGGACTTCAGGCAGCGCGTACCCGGGCGTTGTGAAGGTGCTTTGCTTGGCGAGCAGCTGTTCGAGAGCGGTCGGCTGGCCTTCGGCCTCCTTCGTCAATTGCTCGCGCTGCGCGGTGCGCGCGTCGCGAAGGGCCCGCGCGGCGTCGGCGTTCGTTGGATTCAGATCGGTCGCGATCTGCAGTTCCATGATGGCGTCGTCCAACCGCCCCTGCGATGACAGACGCTGGCCGCGCGCGAAGTGCGCGTCGGAGGCGCGAAGCTTCGCCGTTGCGAGGCCGAGGACCGCCGCTTGGCTGCCAGGATGCTCGCGCACCGCCTTCGTATACTCGGCCACGGAGATGTCGTAGTCGTGCAACTCGTCGGCATCCTTCGCGCGCTCGAGCGATCCCGACGCGCATCCGCTCACGGTGAAGAGGACGGCGCCCCCGACGAGCGCGACGAGACGGCGGGTCACACGACGCAGTTGGAGGCGGCTCATGGGCGGTCCTTGGGCGTGATCAGGCGTTGGGGGGCTTCACACCTCACGCCGCGAGGGGGCGTAAAGGTGAACTCGGCGTCGCCCAGGCCGGCGTTCTCCTGGAGCGCGCTGAAATCGAAGCGAGAGGTGTTGCCGTCGCGATCGGTCGTGATGAACGACTCCAGGGCGAGCGTCTTGCGGCTGACGATGATCGTCAGCGCCGTGAAGTCGTCCTGAGGAATGTGCGGGACGAGGTCGAGCTGCCAGGTGCTATCGGCCTGCAAAGCCGGCACGGCGCCCGTGAAATCCCGCGCGAGGTTGCCCCGGCCGGCCAGGAACAGGACGCCCTCAGGGATTTGGTCGCCTTGCGGAATTGGGGTGATAGAGCACGACGGATCACCCGGCGTCGCGTCAAAGAAGAAGATGCGCGATCCGTCGGCCACCCAGGTCTTCTTCGTGGGCGCGTCATACTTCCAATACATCCGGTTCGGTTTCTTGATGCGGACGGCGCCGCGTTCGATCGCCTTCTCGCCAAGAGCGCCGCTGATGTACGTTTGTTTGAAGCCCGCGCGGAAGTCGTGCACCGTGTCGTAGTGCGCCTGGATGCGCTGAGCCAGGTCGGCCGGCGAGGGCGTGGCCTGCGCGGATGGGCGCGCCCAGAGCGCCAGAGCGACGAGGGTCGCGGCAGGTGCCAGCACCTTGCCCATGGGGGCCATCCTAGCGCGGTTTGCCGACCGAACGCCCAGGGATGTTCAGTTCACGGAGCAGGCGCCCGGCCCCCGTGGGTCGCCGCACGTACCGCAGGCGCCTGGCATCGGCGCGTCCGACCTCGAGGACTTGGCCGAGACCGCGAACACGGAGAGTTGTTTCTCGAGCGATCGGCTCTGGCATCCCGGGCACGCGGGCGGGCGGCCGGCGGTGACCAGGGTCTCGAACGCCCGGTGGCAATCGCGGCAGACGTATTCGAAAAGTGGCATAGGATCTTCAATCTTAGAGCCGTTTTGGTTTGCGGGGTGCGAGGCGATGAGCGACGAAGGGAATGCGCTGCTGGCGCTGAAGAATGCGTGGACCGGAGCCGTGACGACGTCGACGATGGTGCGCGACCTCGAGCCCGTCGTCCAAGTGCTGCCCGCCGATACGCCCTTGGCGGCCGTTGACCTCGAGGAGTATCACCGCGCGGCGCTCGCGGCGGCGAATGCCTTCGAGGCCCTTCGGGGCCTCATCGAACAGCTGCAGGCTCTGGTCGCGCGCTGACGGTCGGGTTAAAGCCCTTCCCGCACCTCGGCCCGGACCTTGCCCTCGGCCACTTCGCGCTGGGCAGTCACCACCGCTTTCGGTGAGGCCGGGACGCGGGCGGTGCAGCCCCGCATGAGCTGGGCCGCGCGCAGCGACGCGACGATGACGAACTCGAACGAGTTGTCGGAAGCCGAACGGTGGATCATCGGCGGATCCCCTCGGCGGCCGTACCAGGACCTACACGCCGAACGGCGGTGCGTAAGATCACGGTGACCCCCTGAAGCCGGAATCGATCGCGCACCATCGGGATTGGCGGGGCGCAAGGCGACCGGAGCGGGCTGAGGCCGGTCGGCGCGCACCGTCGGAGAGGGTGCTCCTCGAACGCTGGCGGGCGTCAATCGGAGACTGACGCTATGAGCATACTCCATCGGTGGGTCGTGTGCCGGGAGCGGTGCGCCGCGGAGCTGTGGTCTAATTCTCCCGGTACGTTTTCTGGAGGTGTCGCTGTGAACCGAACTGCTGCGGGTCGCTTCGTGGGTTCACTCGTGCTCTCGCTGACGGGTTGCCTGGCGCTCGTGACCGTTCTCCGCGCGCAGGCGACACCCGCCCCGGGAGGCGCCCAGGGACCACCCGCGTCGACAGGGCCGATGGCGCCTGAGAAGTACAAGGACATCCAGGTCCTGACAGACGTGCCAGCCGATCAGCTCGATGTCACGATGCGCTACTTCGTGGCGGCCACTGGAATCCAGTGCGCTGGCTGCCACTTTCGTGATGCGACGACGAACGAGGTCATCTTCGATCGGGACGCACGCGGCAAGTCCACGGCCCGCCAGATGATCAGTCTGGTTAAAACGGTCAACGCCGGCACCTTCGGCGTCCGAATCAACTGTGGCACGTGCCATGCGGGTCGGAATCAGCCGGCCGGCCTCCAGCCCGCGCAGGTGATGACCGACGCTGAGATCGCGGCCATGGCCGCACAAATGGCGGCGCAGGCCGCGCGTGATGCCGCCGCCGGCTCGGGCGGTGATCGCGGTGCCGCGCCGCCTCAGGCCGGAGCGGGCGGACGCGGGAATCAGCCGCCGCCACCGGCGGTCGACGACGTGGTGAACAGGTATCTCGACGCGCTCGGCGGTCAGGCCGCCGTCGCGAAGGTCACATCGCGGGTCATCACAGGCACCGTCACGAATCGGATGAAGCAGGCTGTGGCCTTTACGATTGAAGAGAAGGGCGACAAGTTCCACGAGGCTATCGCCTCGTCGCCGGCTCCGATGGCCGTTGGCTTCGACGGCGCGGCCGGCTGGATTCAGAATGGCGACCACGCGTCGGATCTCGCGGGCTTTCCGCTGCAGCAGGCGCTGCGGATGGCCGATCTCGGCCTGTCCTTGCACCTCAAGGACCGCTATACGACCGTCACCGCGGCTCGACCGACGAGGCTGCCCGCGTCCGTGCCGGGCGGGCAAGGCGTCGCGGTCAACGTGCTGCAATGCCAGACGCCCGCACGGTACCTTACTGATTCGTTCTATTTCGATGTGACGACCGGCTTGCTGCTGCGGCGGCGTATCGTGACGCGGACTGGCGTCAACGGCTCGCTCGTCGAGCAGTACGAGTACGCCGATTACCGTGACGTGAGCGGTGTCAAGATGCCGTTCGAGATCACGCACTCGAACTGGAACACCCTCGACACCTTCAAGGTGGCCGGCATCAAGGCCAATCCGAGCATCGGGGACGCGGCCTTCGTGAAACCCGGGCGGTAGGTGGACGCGGCTGTGGGCTCGGCGCTCGAACGGGCGCACCGGGTCTTGCCGGCTGTTTCGGGGAAACCATCGAGACGCGTCGAGCCATGATCGTCCTGCGCCGGACGCTCCTGCGGTTGGCCGTCCTGTCGGCCGGCCGCATCGCCGTTGGAAGCCTCCCTGTGCGTGGGGGTCGAGAGTTCGCCGATCTGGCCGGCTCCTCGGCAGGCGCGCCCGCCGAAGTGCTGATCATCCGTCACGCGGAGCAGCCCGAGCGCGGATCGCTCGTGCACCTGAGCGACGTCGGCCGCGCCCGAGCCGCGGCGCTCCCGAAGCTTTTTCCGACGCCGTTCGCGGCTCCGACGTTTCTGTTTGCGACGCGCCCCTCCAAAGAGAGCGCCCGCCCGCTCGAGACGCTGCAGCCCCTGGCCGCGGCGCTGGGGCTCCGCATCGACGACCGGTTTCCGGACGACGCCTATGCGCAGCTGGCGTCGACCATTCTGACTGGCGCGCACTACGCAGGCGCGCACGTGCTCATCTGCTGGCATCACGGGACGATTCCCGCCCTTGCCGCCGCGCTCGGCGCGGTTCACGCACCGGCCCGATGGCCGGAAGCCCAGTACGACCACGTCTGGCAGTTGCGGTATGGTCGAGACGCCGTCACGTTCGACGATCGACTGGCACGGCTCATGCCGGGTGATCGGAAGACCTGACGGGAACAACCATCAGGTCCCCCGGTAAACCGCGCGCTGACTACTTGCCGATCATCAGAATCGAGAACGAACCCGGCACCGGCGTGCCGCGACCACCCCCGCGGCCCCCAGGAGGAGGCGGCGTCGGCATCGGAGGCGGCGGTGTGAATTCCTGGGACATCGTGAAGATGTGGTTCGTGTTCCGATCGAGCGTGATCGTCCGCGCGCCATTCATCGTCGGAAGGTTTTCCTCGACCTCGAAGCTCTTCGGGTTCTTCTCCTTGACGACCGTCAGAGTGCCGTTGCCCTGCGTGCTGAACGCTTCCATCGTGGAGGGGTTGAACACGGCGCCATCCGAACCGCCGGCGAGCGGTAGTTTCGCAAGGATCTTGCCGTCGGTCGCGCTCAGGATCACCATCGTCTGCGGGGGCGGCGTCCCGGCCGGGGGCGGCGGAGGTGGCGGAGGCGGAGGCTGTCCAGGCGTTCCGCGCGCCGGCGCCGGGCCGACCGCGCTGCAGGCGGCGAAAAGCACTTGGTTCTTCACATCGAGCGCAAGGCCGTTACAACCGCCGTTGTCGCCGAACGGATAGTGCGCGGTCGTCTTCATGGTCTTGACATCAACCACCGCCACGCTGCCAGGCCGATCCTGCATCACGACAACGGCGGT
>Ga0209580_10000631_pt1 | contig 18134 bp, 16 predicted proteins | sample Coa_R1_5_FD_187153 | JGI IMG/M metagenome (GOLD analysis project Ga0209580, IMG submission 187153) | Surface soil microbial communities from Centralia Pennsylvania, which are recovering from an underground coalmine fire - Coalmine... | ecosystem: Environmental > Terrestrial > Soil >... | reverse complement strand
AGTTTTGGGAATAGCACAGAGTTCAAACCTTCTGCGAACGGGCGGCAGAGAGGTCCCGAGCATCTTTACACAGCGCTTCGGAGGCACATGCCCAGAGATAGGCCAGCATTTTCAGATATCCCGATGCCCCAATATCCCCGATTTATCAATTAAGATACCTCCTTCCCTTTTTTCTCCGAATATTCACATTCCGTTGGCAGGCATTTAATGCGGCATTGCTACAAAAGTAGTGCATGGTGGAATACTTTGACACCATCGTTATTTCCGACCTCCACCTGGGGTCGGAAGTCAGTCGGGCCGGGGACGCGCTTGAGTTATTGCAAAAACTGCGGTTCAATCGCCTGATCTTGCTTGGCGATATCTTTGCCGACCTCAATTTCCGCAGGCTCACCAAAGAGCACTGGAAATTTCTCGGCTACATCCGCAAGCTCTCTAATCCCAGGCACCAGATCGAAGTGGTTTGGGTGGAAGGCAATCATGACCATGGGCTGGCGGAGTTGATGTCCCACCTTGTAGGGGTGCCGGTCTACCAGCAATACTCCTGGGAATACGATGGCAAGCAGCATCTGGCCATCCACGGGCACCAGTTCGATAGTTTTGGCATCAACAACCACCGGCTCAGCCGGATTGGACAATTCATTTATCTGCAATTGCAGAAAATCGATTCCCGGAACAAAAAGTTTGCCCGCTATCTGGACCGTCTCAACACAAGATGGTTGCGGTTATCCGCACAGGTAGCTCAGGGCGCGCTCAGTTACGCAAAACAAGGCAAGGCTGAGCGCATTTTCTGTGGGCACACGCATTTCCCCATGCACCGGACGCGCGACGGAGTTGAATACTACAACTCCGGCGCCTGGGTGGATACGCGCTGTACCTACATCAGCATAAGCCAGGAAGGAGTGGCTATCCATGAATACGGATCCCAGACAACTGACAATCGTGATTCCAGCCAAGAACGAATCCCGGCTGCTGCCAACGTTGCTGGACTCGCTGAGCTGCCAGGATTACCTGTACATGCCTTGGGTGAAAGTGTATGTGGCTGATGCCGGCTCGACCGATGGAACACAGCAAGTGGCTCTCTCATTTGCCGGCCGCCTGGACATTGAAGTAATTTCGGGTGGATTGCCCTCCGTGGGTCGTAATGCCGGAGCACGCCGGGCCAGCACCCCTTACGTTCTGTTCATTGATGCTGATATGGAATTGAAGGACGTCACGCTGATCCGCCGAGCCGTGGAGTTGATGCACCGCCGCAAGCTGCACTGCGTAACCACCAACATCTGGTGTAGCAGCGGTACGGTGCGGGACAACATACTCTACGTCGCAAACAATATCGCGCAGTACGGATCCAAGATTGTCCGCCCGTTCAGTACCGGAATGTTCATGCTGTTTGAGAAAGCTACATTCGACCGCCTGGGCGGATTCAATGAAGGCGCGCTCTATGCCGAAGATTACCTGCTGACAAAAAAGGTCTCGAACCGCAAATTTGCAGTGGTCGCTGGACGAATTCACACCACCAATCGCCGGTTCCGCAATATGGGACATTTCAAAATTGTAGGCATGTTCCTGAAAACCATGGTGAACACGTGGAACGACAATTATTTCCTCCGGGACCATGGATATTGGAAAGGCAGTAATTAGGTGTCAAGTACTTAACTACTAAATACTAAGTACTCGATCCACGATCCATAGATGGACAACAACACACGGCCCAGTGCAGAGACAACAACTCCGTTTCCTGCTGATTTCGCCTGGGGCGTAGCTACGTCTGCACACCAGGTGGAGGGGCAGAACCACAACAATCAGTGGCACGCATGGGAATGCCAGGGCAGGATCAAATCCAAAGATCAGGTGGGGCTGGCCTGCGATTGGTGGCAGAATGCGGAGCAGGACTTCGATCTGGCGAAATCGCTGGGCGTCAATGCGCTGCGTCTTTCGGTGGAGTGGAGCCGGATTGAACCTTCGCCAGGACAGTGGAACCATGAAGCTCTGGCGCGTTATCGCTCCATTCTCAAAGCTCTGCGCGATCGCGGAATACGTCCGTTCGTCACCCTGCATCATTTCACCAATCCTCTGTGGTTTGAATCCAAGGGCGCCTTTGCCGCTCCGGAATCTATCCTCCTCTTCCAGCGCTTCACGCGCCGCGTGCTGGCGGTGCTCGGCGACCTGTGTTCGGACTGGACAACTTTCAATGAGCCGAATGTGTACAGCGCCCTGGGTTATTTTCTGGGGGAGTTTCCACCGGGAGAACGCGGCAGCTTTTTGAAAGCCGCACGGGTCACGGAGAACCTGTGCCGCGCTCATGCCGCTGCATATCGCGCCATTCATGCCCTCCAGGCGAACGCGAACGTAGGATGGGCACAGCATTTTGTGGTGTTCAAGCCCACCCGCCCTGCATCTGCAATGGATCGCTGGATTTGTTCTTTCATAGACCACCGCTTCAATGACAACTTTGCCGAGACCATTGAGACCGGGCGTTCTCCCTTTCCCCTAAACCATTTTCGCCGCCATCTGGAAGAAGTGAAGGGTACCTGCGACTACGTAGGCATTAATTATTACAGCCGTCTGCGCGCAGGATTTGCGCCGCGAAGTCCTAAGACATTGTGCTTCCAGTTGACGGTTCCACCCCATAAGCCGCAGGGCGACCACGGCGTTGAGATTCCTTATGGCGAAGCTTATCCGGACGGGCTGCGGCGGGCGGTAGAGCGGTTTAAGTCATTCAACAAACCGATCTACATTCTGGAGAATGGCGTGCCGGACCGCGAAGACCGCATTCGTCCGTGGCTGCTGGAGTCGTCCGTGGAGCAGATCAGGGCGCTGCTGGCGGAAGGCACAGACTTGCGCGGATACTTTCACTGGACCTTGACCGACAACTTTGAATGGAATGAGGGCTGGCACCTGCGTTTTGGCTTGATCGAACTCGATCCGAAGACTCAAGCAAGGAAACCTCGACCAAGCGCAAAATTGTACTCCGAGTTGATCCACCGTTTTTCCCGAAACGGCATTCACTAACGGCGCCAATTACCCGATTACCCGGTTCTTCTTGTGCGTACAGCTCTCCGCGTTCAGGCATGAATCAGCAATCATCAGCCGTGCGACCGGTTGGTTGCCGATGATGTGCGATTCGATAATCTCATCTACGTCATCGGCGGTAACTCCGCCGTACCAGACTGCATCGGGATAAACCACAACGTTGGGGCCATGCTCACACTGGTCGAGGCAGCCGGCCTTGTTGGCGCGGACGGAGCCTTTGATGCCGCGCTGCGCCAGCTTGACCTTGAACACGCGTTGCAGATTACCTTTGCCGGAAGGATCGCACGAGGGGCGGGGATCAGTAGCAGGCCGCTGGTTGCAACAGACAAAAATGTGTTTCTGAAATTTGGCCATGGGCTCTCACCAGCAATGATACCGCTCTTACCGCAAAGGACGCGACTCCCGCATAGGGAATTTGGGGCTCAAAATTATCAACTCACCAGGTTGCCAACTTGCTAACTTTCTCCGGTGTCCCGATAGCAGGATTCTGATAGATTTTTAGGTGCGATGTCCGCTAGACCGACGTTCACGCAACGGGTAAAGCAGTTCTGGCGACGCGTGACCGATGGCCTGGAGTTGAATCAGCTCTGGTCGCAGTTTCGGACCGATGCCCGCGCCAGCTATCATCTCTACTCCCGTGATGTGGATTTCTCCCGTCCCCAGGGTGTCCGGCGGGGCCGCCACTTCTGGAGACTGGTGCGGCAATTCTTCTGGGCCATTCTGGAACAGTTGTCGCCGGCGCGGCGCGTGATTCTTTTAATCGCGCTGGTGCTGCTCATTTTTCCCGGCACGGTTAAGTGGGACCACTCCACGGTAGATTTCGATTTCCAGTTCTACGGCGCTCTGCTGCTGCTCCTCCTCCTGATACTGGAAGTTGCCGATCGAGTGGTGATGAAGCGCGACCTGCAGATTGCGCGTGAAATCCAGTTGTGGCTGGTGCCCAATGCTCCTCCCAATGTTCCTGGAGTGGAGATCGCATTCGCCACCCGTCCCGCCAACACTGTGGCCGGGGACTATTACGATGTGTTTCCACGGTCATCGCCGGAAAATGCGTCTCCGCAGAACTTTCTTCTTGCCATTGCCGATGTGGCGGGCAAGAGCATACCCGCGGCGTTGCTCATGGCCAGCTTTCAGGCCAGTTTGAAAACGCTCTCTACTACTCCGTGCTCGTTGCTCCAACTCGTAGACGGCATGAACCGCTACGTCTGCACCAACAGCCAGGGTGGCCGCCGTTTTATCACCGCATTTCTGGCCGAGTTCTCTCCAGCCACCCAGACGTTGAATTACATCAACGCCGGACACAATGCGCCGCTGCTGCGTCGCGGTTCAGGAAGCATCGAGCGCCTGGAGTGTGGAGGCCTGCCGCTGGGAGTTCAGGAAATTGCGGTCTATCAATCGGCAACGGTCACGCTGCAATGCGGTGACTGGCTCGCCGTGTTCACCGATGGCCTGGTGGAGGCTGCCAATGCCCGCAATGAAGAATACGGCGAAGACCGCGTAATTGCAGTGCTTCAAGCCGGCGACTCAGAGACGCCAACCACTCTGATCAGCCGTCTCATGGTTAATCTCGATTTATTCGTAGGAAACAACCTGCCTTTGGCCGACGATGTTACGTGCATGTCGATAAAGGCAGTAGTTGACACTTAGAGACAGCATGGGGATGGTCAAATATTGCCGGACGCTGACCCTTATAGTCTGTAGACTCATAGACATCCAAGCAATATCATCATAATAATGAATAGACGTAAACTTAGAGATCCGCGGATTGTTTTTGGCCAGACCCTTAAGCGTTTTCGATTGCGTAAGGGCTTCTCCCAAGAGGAATTAGCCGATTTAGCTGGAATACACCGCACTTACGTGGGCGATGTTGAACGCGGCACTCGTAATATTGCCCTGCTTAACATGACTCGTCTGGCTCAGGCATTGGGACTCTCTCTTAGCCGGATCATTGAAGAGATGGAAAGCCACCAATGACCCCAACACATCCGTCCAAAGCTTCACAGAAGAAGCAAAAGGGATTGAACAAAAAATCCGACTACCAGAATCGCTTCGGGATTGGTGAATGGTATGGCAGGTCCTTCACCGAGCTCAGTCCAGCAGAACGACGTTTTTACGCCTCCATTCAACTCGACGAGGAGAAACCAAGCCAGCCTTGTCCGTTTCTCTCTAAACCCGGCAAGTCGGTACCATGCTGGAAAACTGGAGGAATCTGCTCTCTTCGCTTGTACGAGCGTTCCAAAGCCACTGGCTTCGTTCGAATAAATCCAGATCGGAGCACATACCGGACCACATGCCCAAGCCGCTTCGAGCAAGACAACACGGTGTACCGCTGGGTCGGAGAAGTTCTCTTAGGAAGCAAGAAAGCCATTGCCACAGGAGAAATACCTTTTCTACAGCGGGTTCCCCGAATGGGTGACGAAAATCCCCAAACCGCCAGAGAGGTTGGACGTATCGACAACGTCTTAGTTCTGCCGCGTGCTTCCTCTCTCAAATGGTGCCCAGTCGAAAAGCAAGCCGTGTATTTCTCCGGTAAAAAGATGGCCCACGAATTTAAGTACATCCTGAATTTCAACGAGGACGGTTTACCGTTCCCGCAATTCAACAGGCGGCCAGACTATCGGAGCAGCGGCCCGAAAAGGCTGTTACCTCAACTACAGGTGAAAGTCCCCACGCTGCGAACGTGGGGTAAGAAGATGGCTGTTATCGTGGATGAGGACTTCTTCAAAGAGCTTGGCCATATCAACCGCGCAAATGATCTCTCAAATGCCGAGGTTGTATGGTTTGTTGTCCGATACGTTGAACAGATAGCAGGCAGAGTCCGGCTTGAGCCTAGCCAATCTTTCATGACCACACTGGACGAATCGATTAAGGGACTGGTGGCTGCCGTTCCGCTGCCCCTTACCGAATTCGAGGAAAAGATAAGAGCGAAGCTATCGAAGAGCTAAATTAGCTACGAAGCCATTCCAGGTTCCTACCAACCAAAAGCTCCTTCATGATTTCGTGATGCGTATTTTTCATTGCTACAAGGGCTGTCTGAAACCCGAATTCTTTTGCCAGTGACCGAATGTGGTCGGTATTGTCATAGGTCATGAGGAAGTCCCCTTTAATCGTTTGCGCCACCTTGAACAGCTCGCAGTGATCTACCTCAGAATGCCTATAAAGACGTCGAGCCGCAACGGTATACGGAGGATCAATAAAAAATGCTGTATCACGTCGATGACTGTTATAGCGAATGAACTCAATCCCATCTCCACGGAGAAAGCTAATGTCTTGCCGTGTATGGACGATCCCCTCAATTCTCTTTCTCAATGTGTTTGGATACCATCGAGAGCGAATTCCGCGGCCATTCTCCCCTTTGTTAAGCATACTGGCTCCGGCCGCGAGTATGCCTCCACGCTGAACACGGTTGCGAACCACTGTCGAGAAAGCGCGTTCGTACTCATCCCGTGGCTCCCTTGCAAGAAGGTTTCTGACCGATTCCAGGGTCAAATCAAAGCTTAAAATCTCATTTGCCAGCCGCAGCCCATCCCCATAAATAATCACGCTCCAGACTGCGGCAACATCGGCATCCTTCTCAATTAAAACGATCTTCTGCACGAGGTTGTGAAAAAGCGCCGAGAGGGAGACAATGGCCCCCCCGGCAAAAGGCTCTGCGAATTCCGCGGGCCGCGGATTTTGGCTTCTCAGCCATTGAAGAACCCGGGGAACGAGCCAGGTTTTGCCCCCCGGATAGCGGAAGGGACTGAGATGGGAAACCGCTGCGACATTGACAACCTCCTGCGAATCGAGTTTTAGAACTTTGGTCGCCATCGGTAGCTCTTTTACACCAGATCATCAATCCAAAGCAACAATTCGATAAGATGACTATAAGTGGACTTTATATAACTGTCAACTGCAAAAATTGCCGGTATTAGCTATCTCTTGAGAATCATATTCTCCGGATCGAGCACCAGGTCTTTCGTTCCTGCGGGGGCTGTCAATTGGAATTCGGTTTTGGGCTCGTCGGCAAAGACGAAGGCCAGAAAGTGCTGGTTGCCGCCGTTGTCCACGGTGTAAACCGGCACCGCAGTTACCATGTCTTTCGCGGCGAAGCTTTGGCGGATGACGCCGGTCACGCGCACCTTGCCCGTGCCAGGAGCGATGCGGAGACTCTCCAGGGAAAACTGCGGGATAGAAGCGCCGTTGATCCAGCTATCGAAAAACCAATCCAGAGATTTCTGGCCTTCATAAAACAGGGCCGGAGGCAGTACCTGCTCGAAGGCGTGCTGGAGATCGCGGGTTGAAATCTTTCCGTTGGGAGCCATGGCCAGCGCATTTTTCAGCGCGGCGAAGAAAAGAGCGTCATCATTCTTTCCCCCGGCCAGCCGCAGCATGCTGCGCAACATGTGACACAGCCAGGTGCCACGGCCATACAGCACGTTCTCATATCCATCTGGGAATTTAGAGGAGGTAAGGCGCGTTCCCAGCGTGACCGGACCGGCATCGTCCAGAATGCCGTTGGCGTTCTGGCGCAGCAACTGCTTGCGGTAGTGGTCGAGCACTATTTTCATTTTGCCCGTATCCTCGCGCTCCAGCATCAATGCGGCGCAATAGTTTGCCAGGGCCTCTATGATCCATTCATCCCGGTAGGAATCCCACTCCACCGCGTCGCCCCACCACTGGTGCGCGATTTCGTGGGCCAGCATCATGCGGTCCATGAGCAGTTCCGCAAATGGATCGCGGATACCGAGTGCGGTGCGCTCCGTCGTAGTGAGAAATGTCAGGCTGGAAAGATAGATCAGCCCCGGCCACGACTGGCTGAGCAACGCCGGCAGCTGGGAAATTTCCAGATGAGAGTAAGGAAAGGGGGACAGTTCGACTGAAAAAATCTGGATGGTGGCTGCCGCCTGCTGGGCGATCCTCTGCACCTCTTTGGCAGGATCGGGATGGAGTTCGACTTTTGCGCCGGCTTCCGCCAGGGGCTGCTCCACATTTTTGGAAGCATAGGCGCTGATGGTGACTTTGTCGCTGGTGACCGTGGCAGTTTCGAACTTTCCTACATTGAAACCGGCATGGGCAATTGGCTTGTCAGAGACAAAGCGGCTGCTCACAACTCCGTTTTCCGTGGAGGTGGAGACGCGCGTTCCCGTGGCGGCGAGGACCCAGCCGGAGGGATATTCGAAGGTGAGATCAAAATTAGCGAACGCCGGTCCCAGGCTGGGATACCACGTGCCTCGCGATCCCACATAGAGCAGCTCTCCTCCGGCGTCAAACATCACGGCGCCGGAATACTTGAGCAGCAGCTTTGCCGGGTGGTCCTTCTCCAGAGGCGCGGGCAGCACAATGGCCACCATGTCATTGCCGCGGCGGGCCAGATCGCTCCCGCTTACCGCTTCGTTCTGAATGAATTCGACGAGCTGGCCATTCAAGCGGGCTTCGCTCACTTTCAGGTAGCGTGACAATTGCAGGATGAGAGTCCGCTGTCCGGACCGTTTGCAGGTGACCGTGAGTTCTGCCTCACCATCCAGCTTGTCCGGAGGCAAAATTCTGGAGCGAATGCGGAAATCCGAGGCGCGAAACCAAACGCCCTGCAGCGCCGACGATTGCGGCTCCGCCCGCGCTGAATGCATCGGAAATGAGGTCCAGACATCGTAATAGGAAGTATTGTTGAGCGTAACAGGCTGAGCTACGCTGATCTGCTCATGCACATTGGGATTAAAAAACACGTCGAAGACGCCATAGCTTGTCGCTGCCAGCCGCAGATGCAGAAAGCCGGACAAGGAGTCGGACGCAGTCATGGCCTGAAGAAGCTGAAGGCTGTCCATGCCGGCCAGGGCATCGGCCACCGGTTTCCACTTTGACAGGTACTGGTCCGGATTCTCTTCCGGACGAAAAGCTGCCGAGAGTTGCTGGACCAGCTTGTCATCGAAGAAGCGGAAATAGGCGCTTTCAAATCTGGTATTCAGCACACCGGAGTGGGTGAACAATGCCAGCGAGGTTCGTTCAGCGCGGTCCGGAGGAATGAGCAGGATTTCACCTTCTCCCTCAAAAAATGCTCCGATGACGTGTCCATCCACAGTCTGCATGAGGCCGAGTGCGCCGTCCGTCAGCACGATGTGCAGCTCTTCACGATCGATTGCCACATTGCGCACGTGGTGCACATCCGCCGCGCTGAATGCCGGCTGGAGCAACTGCCGGTAGAGGGCCAGGCCGTTCCCGGCTTCCGTCTGCTGCGCCCGGCACATTCCGCCCAGGCACACAGAAAGAACGAGTACTGAGGTAATCAGGCGCATGCGGCCATGATTGCTACAATTTTGTGGTTTGCGGCTCACGTTCAAATTCCGCTCCCATCTTACAATCTTCTGCGTTGCCTGCATCTGCCTGGCCGCGCCGGCAGACGTAATCCGGCTGAAAAACGGCAAAACCATTGTGACCGATTCCGCCAGTGAAAAGAATGGACGGATCGAATATACGATTGGCGAGAACAGTTTTTCCATCCCCAAGGCCCTGGTAGAGACAATAGACACTTCACCAGGCGCCAGTGTTCCCTCGGAAAAGCCCGTTATCGCGCCTATGGAAGTTCCTGCTGCTCCCGGAAAAGCTGAACAGGAATTAATGGCCAGGGTGTTTCACGACGGACGCATTGATACGGCTGCAATCAAGGCAATTGAAGATGAAGGCGTGCCGGCGAAATCGGCAGTGGTCAACTATCTGGCCGGCTCTTTTGAAATCCGGCAAAGCCGTTTTTCATCTGCTGCCCGTTATCTGCAGACGGCATTGCTCTACCAGCCGGACCAGCCATTCATACTGGTGGACTATGCGGAAGTGTTGCTGCAATTGAACCGCGATTCCGAGGCGGTTTCCTATGCCGAAAGGGCCGCGCGGGCTGATCCGCAGATGGCTGACGCGTTTACCACCCTGGGCTACGCCTATTACCGCAACAACCGCAATGGTGACGCAATCGCCGCCTTCAAGAAATCGCTGGCTTTGCGTCCCAATCCCACTGTGCAGGAGCTGATCGCGCGGGTGCAACGCGAATCCACTACGGAAGCCGAATTCCGCGAACAGGAGAGCAGTCATTTTGTTCTTCGCTATGAAGGCTCAAAGGCCCCGGATGCTTTGCGCCGCGAGCTGGTCACCGTGCTGGAGTCGCAATACACCAATCTGCAGAATGACCTGGGCGCTTCGCCGCGGGAAACCATCTCTGTTTCTCTCTACACCAACCAGGAATTCTTTGATGTGACGCACGCGCCGGCATGGACCTCCGCGCTGAACGACGGCAAGCTGCGTATCCCCATTTCCGGGCTCGCCTCCATGAGTCCGGCGCTGGGCCGCGTTCTGCGCCATGAGCTGACGCATTCGTTTACTTCCCAGATCACCCACGAACATGTGCCCCAGTGGCTCGATGAAGGACTTGCACAACTGGAAGAGCCGCTTTCGACGGCCGGGATGGGCCGGCAACTGGCGGCATTGTATGGCTCCGGACAGGAGATTCCGCTGAACCGGTTGGAGGATTCATTTCTCAGTTACAGCGCAGACCAGGCAGCCGTGGCGTATGCAGAATCTCTGGCGGCGGTGGAATGCATCCGGGAAAAATACGGCATGAGCGACCTCTCGCGGATCCTGCAGCGATTGGGCGAAGGCCAGCCAATCGAAAGCGCCCTGCGCAGTACCATCCACGAGGGTTACGCGCAGTTAGAGGCCGAGCTTGGGGAATATCTGAAGAATCGCTACGCTCACTGAGCAATCGACACGATAAGGTCAATTAAAAAGCAGTTTACAGGCCACCTATTCACCCTTTCGAAGCTTCTCATTTGCTGCTAGCATTCGTGTTATGAAGCGCCTTTTGACCATTACCGGCATCGTTATAGCGGTCATTGTTGTTGTTATCCTGTTGCTTCCGCTATTCATCAATGTTGACAGCTTTCGCCCGGATGTAGAGAAGAAGCTTTCTGTGGCACTCGGCAGGCAGGTCCAGATCGGCAAGATCAGTGCCTCGTTTTTCAGCGGCGGCGCTCAGGCCGACAACATTTCCATCAGTGACGATCCGGCCTTCAGCAAGGACCCTTTCCTTCGTGCCTCCTCGCTCAAAATCGGACTTAAGCTGGTGCCGCTCATATTTTCCCGGCAACTTCAGGTGACCTCGCTCACCATTGACAGTCCGGACATTCACCTGCTGTCGAACCCCGCCGGAAAGTGGAACTATTCCAGTCTGGGCACTTCCGAGCAAAGCGCGAAACAGAGCGCGAGCCAGGGCGCAAAACCAAACCCCGGCATAAAACCGGGAGAGCCTACCCCCAGTTCTGCAGCTTCGGATTTTTCCGTGGAGAAACTTGAAATCCAGAACGGAAAAATCCGGGTGGCCCAGACCACGGGGCAATCGGTGGGCAAAGAGCACGCTTACGACAAAGTGAATCTGACGGCGAGCAGCATTTCCGCACATTCCACCATTCCGTTCCATCTGACTGCCGTGACTCCGGGCGGAGGTTCTCTGGATGTGCAAGGCGAGGCCGGCCCTCTCGACCCGCAGGACACGTCCAATACACCGTTTAATGCCAAGCTCACGCTGCAGCATGCCGACCTTGCCGCGACCGGGCTGTTTGATCCTGCGCTGGCCGGAGTTGTGGACTTTGACGGCACAGTGAAGTCGGATGGTCATCACCTGGTTTCTGAAGGCAAAGCCAAAGGCACAAGCCTGAAGCTGGTCAAAGGCGGATCACCCTCACGGCGGCCAATCAGCGTGGATTACAAATCCGCTTATGCCTTGGATTCCGATTCAGGCACGGTAAACGCCAGCGTGCACACAGGGAACAGTACCGCCAACGCCAACGGTATGCTCAACGCACGCGGGCAAACCACTACCGCGCATGTGAAGGTGAGCGGCAACAATATGGCGGTGAACGATGTAGAAGGCCTGCTGCCGGCATTCGGCATCAGCCTTCCCTCAGGCGCGTCGTTGCAGGGAGGCACCATTAACATGGACTTCGATGCCCAGGGCCCGCTGGACGCGCTGGTCATCAATGGGCCGGTGAAGATCACAGGGATGCATCTTACCGGGTTTAATCTGTCGTCCAAGCTGGGCGCGATTGCCAGGTTTACCGGCATCCAGGCCAGCAACGACACGCTCATCCAGACATTTAGTTCGTTATTGCACGTGGCTCCCGCAGGGGTCAAAGCTGACAACATTCTGCTGGATATGCCGTCCATCGGACAGATTACGGGCAACGGAATCATCAACGAGAATCAGACTCTGGATTTCAAGATGCTGCTTAAGCTAGTCAATGGCGGAGGCATGCTGGGACAGTTGACGAGCATTACCTCGAACGTGCAGAACAAGGGGATCCCGTTCACCATTGAAGGCACTACTTCCAATCCAACCTTCCGCCCCACCGCGGCAGGCGTCGTGGGTATGTTCGGCGGGAATTTGCCAGGACTAGGGCAGAATCAGCAGGGGCAGCAGGGCCAGAACCCCGTAGGGAACATATTGAACGGCATTCTGAATAAGAAGAAGAAACCGCAGTAAGAAGAATTTGGTAATTGGGTAAATTGGTAACCTGGTAATTGAAAATCAAAACTCGAACCCAACCCCATCGTGCACGGGATATCAAGGGCGAAGCTGTTGATTAATTCTTAGCCAAATACCGACTTCCTAAGGAGCGGGAATTCGTTGCATTGCCGATAAAGTAATCTGCTCATTGGTGTAAAATGACCTTAACGCCTCCACACCAGGATAATTTTTGAAAGTTTTTACCATGCTCAAAAAATCATATTTGCTCCTGCTTTTTGCATTCGTTGCTGCCGGCTTTTGTGCCGATAACATCGTGGATGAGATTGTTGCCCGGGTAAACAGCTCGATCATTACTCGTACTGACCTGGAGAGAGGCAAGCAGCAAGCGGAGGAAGACCTCAAACAACGTTTTCCCTCCGACTGGCAGGCGAAGTGGACAGAACGGCAAAAGGATGTTCTGCGCGACCTGATCGACCGCCAGCTTCTGGTCGAAAAAGGCAAAGACCTGGGGATTACGGGCGAGACGGAGATGATTAAGCGGCTGAACGAGCTGCGACAGCAATTTGGCCTGGGTACCATGGAAGACCTGGAAAAGGCCGCCCAGCAGCAGGGAGTCTCCTATGAGGACTTCAAAGAGCAGATACGCACGGAGATTGTGACTTCCAAAGTCATAAGCCAGGAAGTGGGCTCGCATGTCGCGCGCGAAATCAACAACACAGAAGTGCAGAAATGGTATGACCAGCACCAGAAAGAGCTGGCGATGCCGGAGCAGGTAACCCTGGCGGAGATCCTGGTTTCGACTCAGCCACCGAAGCCGCCTGCCGACGACAAAAACAAGGACGCGGCACAACAGAACGCGCAGCTTCCAGAAGATCCGACGAGAGTGGCTGAAGCCCAGGCCAAAGCCAACGATCTGCTGGCCCAGTTACGAAAAGGCGCAAAATTTGATGAGCTGGCCAAGAAATCTTCTGAGGGTTCGACTGCCGCCCAGGGCGGAGGGATCGGCGATTTCAAGCGTGGCGAAATGGCGAAGGAGCTTGAAGACAAGATTTTTCCCCTGAAAGCCGGCGAAACCACAGATGTGATTCGCACCCGGCAGGGATTCATCATCTTTAAGGTTCTTGCGCATCAGCAGGCCGGGATTCCGCCGCTGAAGGACGTGGACAACAAGATTCGCGACGCTCTCTATGTCCAGAAACTGGAGCCGGCTGCGCGCGCTTATCTGACCAAGCTACGGGAAGAGTCCTACATCGACATCAAATCGGGCTATGCGGACACAGGCGCCAGCCCCAATCAAAGCAAGCCGGTGATTATTGCGGCCAGCACCAACGGTGATCAAATCACGCAGGCGAAAAAGAAGAAGAAAAAACACCTGCTGATTTTCTAAAAGCTGGTTTTCTAGAGCAGAGTAGTCCGGAAGACAGCCTGGGTTGGGGTCAAGACTTTTGGCGCCCGTTACGCAATCGGGTGATCGCCGTGGTCGCCCATGATTTGGAAGAAAAGACACGGCTTCAAACTTGCCAGACGCTTACTGATTCAGCAAAACACCATCGGCTTGCCGAAATACTTTTCCTAAGGTCATTCATTCTTTTCCTTCCAACCTGAGTTGCTCTCCGTGCGTCATACTTAGGATATGGATTTGAGGGAGTGGATTGCCATTGTGGCGAGCTTTGTGATCATCGGCGGATTGATGTCTTATGGGTTTACGCTCTTCGCCGAGTATCACGCCAAGGGACGGTGGGCCAAGAATATTACTGGTCTGCTGGCCGGGATTGGCATGCTCTCATTGGCTCTTTCCATGCTGCTGACGCCGAGAAACGTTTTGGTAATTCTGGCCGTGGCCCGCACCGCGGCTTCCCGGGTTCTTCTGGTAATCAGCAGCACCTTTCTTCTGGCCGCTATTGCCGCTTTCGGAATCATCAACTACTCCAAGCCGCTGCGCCTGTGGCATGAACGAAGAATTGAAAGAGAACTGAGACGTGAGCTCCCCAAAATTCCGTGAAGGTGCTGTGGCACAGCTGGAAAAAATCGCGAGGTGGCCTGCGCCTGCCCGGGCCTCCGTAAGCGAAGGGCCGGGCAACTTTTTTCAACGCCTGCTGCCGGGAATCGTCACTGGAGCATCGGATGTAGATCCGGCGCTGGTGCTGACGGCCACAGTGGCCGGAGCCACCTATCACTATTCCCTCCTCTGGTCCGTGCTGATTTCCGTTCCCTTTCTGCTGGCGGTGTTTTCCGTCTCCGCGCGCATTGGCATGGAAAGCCGCCAAGGGCTGGTGGATCTGCTGAGAAATCATTATGGCCGCGCCATCGCCTTCGCCTGTGCGGGCGTGATCGTGGCCATCAACATGGCCATGATTGTGGCGGACCTGATGGCCGTCACCGATGCGTTTTCCATCATCATGGTGATGCCGCGAATGTACTTTATTGCGGCGGTGGCCTTTTCCGTGTGGTACATCCTGATCTTCCGCGACTATCGCAGGATTACGCAGACCCTGGTGTTGCTTTCCCTGCCGCTCTTTATTTACGTAGCGGCGGCGCTGCTGGCCCATCCGGATTGGAAGCAGGTCATCGGCCACTCGATATTCCCACGGATTCCGCATGATTCAGGGTATCCAATCGCGGTGATCGGCATCTTTGGCTCGCTGCTCACGCCCTATGTGCTGGTGTGGCAGACCAGCTCGCGACGCGAAGCAGCGCTTGCAGGGGGCCGCGGTGGCCGGTTTGAGCACCATGCCGGAGCGGTTGTGACCACGGTGCTCTGCTACTCCATCATGGTGGCGGCGGGAACGGTTTTGCACATCTCGCCGGCGGGTGATTTGACCACGCGCATGGCGGCCGAAGCTCTGACTCCGGCGGTGGGTCAACTGGGGACGGCATTGTTTGCTCTGGGGATCATAGGCGCCGGCATGGTAGCTCTTCCGGTGCTGGTCGCGTCCATGTGTTATAGCGTGGCTGAAGCCTGGGGCTGGCGAAGCGGCCTGAACGAGCACCCGTGGGAAGCTGTCCGCTTTTATGTGCTGATCTCCGCTGCCATGTTTCTGGCGGCGGCCTTCAATTTCATCAAGATAAATCCCGTCATCGCTCTTTATTGGTCGCAGATTCTGGCCGGCGCTCTGACTGTGCCCATACTGGTGTTTATCCTGCTCATCTCCAACAATCGGCAGGTCATGCGGACCACCAATACCTGGTGGCAGAATTTCTGGATCGGAGCCGCGGGAGGAGCGGTTGTGGCCTCCGGCCTTATGGCGCTTTGGTGGCAGATCACAAGTTGAGCTTTTGTCACCTTGAAACTAGAATTACCCAACTCATAAAATCTATAAGTCAGGACTTGAACCGATGCTGAAAGCGCTACAGGCATGTTTCCTGCTGCTGGCTTTGGTTGCAGCAGCGCCGCTGGATGACAAAGTGGTGGAAATCACTTCTGAGCCCAGCCATCACCTCGCTTTCCAGAACGAGTGGGTGCGCGTATTCAACGTTATGGCTCCAGCCAAAGCATCCACCCTGATCCACCGGCACAATTACGATTATCTTTACGTCACGCTGGGTGATACGGACATCACCAATGCCAGAGTCGGCGAAGCGCAGGCGCAGGTGACGCTGAAGGATGGGGAAGTCAGGTTCACCAAGGGCGGATTTGCCCATGCCGTCATCAACAATAGCGAACATCCGTTTCACAATATCACCATCGAGCTGCTGGGCCCCTCCAGCGGCGTTCATCCATGCACCGAATCCTGTGATCTTCCCGTTTCTTGCGCGTCCGCGGACAAGACAACTTGCGCCAGCGCGCGCAAGGTGCTGGAATCGGATCAATGGACCGCAGTCGCAGTAACTATCCCGCCCTCGGGAACTACAGGGGAGCATACGCATGCCGGACCACATCTTGGGATTGCCGTATCAGAACTCAATCTGAAGCAGACCAGCAAGGACCGGCCGGATGCCGCGCTTCACATGGGCGTAGGCGATATCACATGGGTGGATCCGGTGTCCCATTCCATCACCAACGTTGGCCGGCAACCGGCAAGACTGGTTGATCTGGAGTTTAAGGTTCCAGTACCACAGAAGCATCCATGAGCTTACCCACTGCCAACCCACAACCCGATACGCCGGAAGCGCGCCATTATAACCAGATCAAGCGCTGGCTGGGGCTGCTCGATCTGATCTTAGGAGTGGGTTTCCTGGTGCTGTTGCTGGTGACCGGATGGACGGGGCGTCTGAGCGCTATCTCCCGCCATGCTGCCAGGGAAAACTATTTGCTGGCGTTGTTCTTGTACGTGCTTTTCCTGAGCGTGATCAGTAAGGCCCTGACGCTGGGACTGGATGTTTACAGTTTCCGCGTGGAACATCGCTTTCACCTCTCGAATCAAAAAACGGGGTCCTGGGTTTTGGATGAAATCAAAGGCTGGGTGATCGGTCTCATCATTGGGAGCATACTGGCTGAGATTGTCTATGGATTGATGCGCACCTCGCCCGCGCATTGGTGGATTTTTGCCTGGCTTATTTTTATTGGGCTTTACGTATTCTTTGCCCAGGTGGCGCCTGTCGTGCTGTTTCCGCTCTTCTACAAATTTATTCCTCTGCAAAATGAAGAGCTCAAATCACGACTGATGCGGTTGGGCGAACGCGCCGGAACTCGCATCAAGGGCGTCTATGAGTGGAAGCTCTCAGAGAAAACCAAAAAAGCGAACGCCGCACTGACCGGGCTTGGCAGCACCCGGCGCATCATTCTGGCTGACACCCTGTTACAGAACTACAGCACGGACGAGATCGAAGCGGTACTGGCACATGAGCTTGGGCATCATGTCCACCGCCATATCGTTAAAGGCATTGTGGTGGAGGCCGGAGTGACCCTGGTGGGATTCTGGGCCGCCAACTGGGTGCTTCAGTATGCGGTTCATCAGCGCCACATGTTCCTGCAACTTACGGACTTTGCCAATATGCCGCTGCTGGTATTGGTTTCCAGCGTGCTGTCCATGGTGCTGATGCCGGCTTTGAATGCTTACTCTCGCTTCAATGAACGCCAGGCCGATCTTTATTGCTGGAAATCCGTTCCCAGCGTGACTCCATTCGTTACCGCCATGCAGAAGCTCACCATGCAGAACCTGAGTGAACGCAATCCTTCAAGATTGGTGGAAATTCTCTTCGATTCCCATCCCTCGATTTCCCGGAGAATTGCTGCGGCGGAAAATTGGGCGGAAAAGCACAGGCCTAGTCTGGCGACTTAGTGCGCTTATTGACGACGTGCAAGAGATCGTAACGCCGATGAATTGTGGGTGGGAAACCTGAGCGCAGTTGTATTGAGTCACTCCGTTTGCTAGTTTGGCGTAGATGCCGCCGCCTGTGCCCGAACAACTCAGCAAGACCATTGAGACTCTCTACCGGTCGGAATCGGGCCGGGTTCTGGCGACGCTCGTGCGCCTCCTCGGAGACTTGGACCTGGCCGAAGAGTCCATGCACGAGGCCTTCGCCGCCGCTCTGGAGTCCTGGACGCTTACCGGCGTTCCGGAGAAGCCACGCCCGTGGCTGATTTCGACGGCGCGCTTCAAAGCCATAGACGCTATGCGCCGGCGCGCGCGCTTCGATGGAGCACAGAGAGACCTTGTTGCCCACATGGAATCGC
>Ga0209580_10000630_pt1 | contig 18142 bp, 10 predicted proteins | sample Coa_R1_5_FD_187153 | JGI IMG/M metagenome (GOLD analysis project Ga0209580, IMG submission 187153) | Surface soil microbial communities from Centralia Pennsylvania, which are recovering from an underground coalmine fire - Coalmine... | ecosystem: Environmental > Terrestrial > Soil >... | reverse complement strand
TCACCTGCTAAATCGCAGTGACTTTTTCAACACCCACGCCTGATTACGCCACCCGTAAACAGTGAACGACTAGGCACGAAGTATGCCGTCTCCCGACAGGGCCCACGGCGCTCGGGTCAGTGAGCGCGTGGGCCTTGCGGACTGTTTGTCCAAATTGGTTAGGGCTCGGTCCCGGTATTGATCTGCACCCAACTGGAGCAGGCAATCCCTTCTGTCTTGGCTGTGGACAAGTGGGGTGTGCTCAGTGTGGAGAGAACACCTACGTTGCCTTCCTTAGGAAGCCCAGTGAAAGTCTTGGTGATGGCCTTCAGGTTCGTGATTGGCTGCGATACGGAGAAGAGGGTTTGCATTGTGTCTAGATTCGTCCCCTGGGGGTCGGCATAGGTCAGCCAAGCGCTCCAATTGGCACTTGTGCCCAAGTTGTTCCCAACGGTGAACTTCATAGTCAGGGTGCTGGTGGTTGCGTTGTAGCTGAGGACATCCGTTAAGGTACAAGGCTGGGGCGCGGGACAGTTGCCGACGAGGCACGAGACTTCCAGTGTGTAGGTGGCCGTGCTGTCGTTCCCGGCTACTTGGAGGAACGCCATGTTCGTGCCAGCTTCGGCACCAGTAGGCGTGAAGTCGATCTGGATGATGGGTGAGGAGAAGGGGATGTTGGTGCAGGCCGATCCGGCAACGGTGAAATTGGAAAAATACACGGCCATGCACAGTTGGGAGTTACTGCTGGTCATGGTGGCGGTCACGCGGTATGTGGCGGTCGTAGCGGACGTGAATGTCCAGGCATCCGAGTCTGTAAGCGGCGTGATATCGCCGACGAGAGACGCTCCGAGTTTGGGGACCGCTTGCGCGTCCGCGGGAAACGGGTAGAGACGTTCTAGCGACACCCCGTAGTTGAGCTTGGCCCTAGAAGCCTCGGTTATCACAATGGTATAGGTCCCAGTTGCTGCTAGCTTCTGGTCGGTTACGACGGAAGGCGAGCTGAAGGGAACATTGGTACACCCGGAGAAGATCTGCACCTTACTGGGATTGTAGAGAGTCAAGCAGATCTGGGCCGGGACAGCACCGTTTACCGCCGCAGCCAGTTGGTAGGTCTCACCTGTCGTTCCAGTGAACACAAAGGAATCGACATCTCCGTCGGTGTAGAGGTTACAGTTCGAACCTGAGAAGGTCTCGCCGGGTGCGATGCGCACGTTCGTCGCAGGTTCAGTGGGACAGTTCGCATAGGTGTCAGCCAGTGCGGCCCGGGGGACGAGCAAAAACACGAAAAGCAGAGCTGCCAGGGGCAGCGCGAAGTTAGTTGATACTCGCATTTTGTTCCTCCTTGACTAGGATTTCAATCTTGGGGAGCCGAGGCGGGCGGACCGGCTTCCGCGTCCATCGGGTTCCCGTTTCGGCTTTGTCTTCTTCATGTGCACTTTTGCGATTCATGAAGGACACTGGCTTTTTTGTCTGATGGATATGCGTTTCCCGAAAAACTCGGGTCATTCGCCTCGGGGGGTGTTGCATCCCAATTGAGGAACTGCTCTTCGGGGAGGCGAAATTTTAATTGCGCATAACGCTAAGCGGAGGAGCGAGTCCTGTCAAGACGCGAGTCACACCTTGCTGTTCGGTGATTGGGCAGTCCGCCACAATTGTTGCAAATCTCCGTTACACTCAAAATGTCCCCCGAGGGTTTTGAAACTGATTTCTCTCCAAGGGTGCGCCCTCGCGGGCATTCCAAGCGGACGAAATCTGTATGGCGGCAAGGGCGGACAAAGAGTCAAGGTTTGCGCCGATCCCAATTGCCGCATCCACCATCCGAATACGCGTTCTCCGCAGCAAATCGCGAAAGAACGGGCAGCTGAACGGAAGTTTATTGAGAAGGAGGAGCAGACCATTACGACGTTGCCCGGCTAGTTATTGATCATGTGGTGTCCTGGTTCTAGTCTCCTGCCTGGCCCGGAATGGCGGAGAGATTTTGGCGCTGGTTGAGCAAATTCTGTCAAGGCGTGTGCCCGCGATAGCGGCGACCTTCGGTCGGCCTTGACAGAGTTTGCGCCCGCGCTAGGCTGCCACTATCCGGGGCAGGCAGGGATTCTTAGAGGCCGACGCCAAGACCGATGCCGTGCTCTTGTTGCGGTGACTTAGAGACATCCTGCTGAGTGCTGATCTGAGGCGAGTTGGCGGTCTCTTTTGAAATGTCGTGACCGAGTACCGTGGACAGTTTCTCGCGGTCATTCGTAAACAGTTGCGCATCGTGAGCACCGCGCGAAACAGAAACGTAAGCCATCCGGCTGTTGAGTAAGTCCTTGGCGAGCAATTCGGTGTCAGCGTGAATCAACGCGCGACTCGCGGTTTGACCTTGGCTGGAGTGGCTGGTCATTGCATAGCCGTAGTCGAGATGCGGGTGCTTATTGGGATCGATCTGGAGCGAGTGGCCAGAATCCATGTTCAGGCTCAATCGCCCAGCCCCGTCAACGCCCCTGATTAACCCCAATTCGCGGTTAGCAATTCTCAGGTCATTGGCAGGCGCCGTAAATTGAATGCGGTCGCCAACGGAGAACCTTCGTACCTCTTCGCGGAAGACGGACACGCCGCGCTGTCGTCGGGGATCGTATGTGCGCTCGGCTCCGTCCTGCAGCCGCACAGCCAGCCGGTTACCAGTGACATCAATGCGGCGCACCTGGGCGTACTCGCCTTTTCCAATCCCGGTCTCCTTCGATGCGCGGGAATAGCGCAGAATATCGCCCACCTCATATTTCGCTGCCCATGTGCGGTCAGCCCCGGTGAGCTCCTGGCGCGGAACAAGCGTTCGGATTGGGTGCTCTTCGCCTCTGACCGCACCCTTGCCTTGTAATTCGGCGTGAATGCGTTCATTAATCTCCATGCGGGAGCGATTATCCGGGGACACAACGAGCGTGTTCTCCGGCGACCTTGCATACTCTTTCGCGATGGCCGAAATGCGCTCTTCATGTCCAGGAATTTCGTGGATGCGGCCCTGCTGATCAAGATTCTGGATAGCGTCCCGCACGTGGCCGCGCGCGAGCTGCTCGACAACTTGCTTCAGTTCTGGGTCCTTCTGCCGCACGATCTCTTGTAGTCTGACCGTCTTCATACCGGCATCTTGAAGCTGGGCAAACGGACGTCCGGCTTCAACCGCTTCGTGCTGTCGTCGATCCCCGACCAACAAGACTCGATCATTCGGACGCAGCCGCTCGATGAACTCATGCAGTTGCCGAGTGGAAGCGAGTGAAGACTCGTCGATCACGTAGAGCCGTTTCTCACCCGTGTCGGGCTGCTGCCCGCGTGTCAAATGTTTCTGGAGAGTCGAAGTCTCGATGCCAGCCTCGCCAAGCTTCTGCGCTGCTCGAGATGTTGGGGCGAAGCCTTCGACCCTGTAGCCGTCAAGCTCTGCACCTTCGCGGATGACCGCCAGGGTGGTGGTCTTGCCCGCGCCGGCAACACCGTCCAGTCCCACGATCTTTTCCCGCGACAGAAGGATCTCGTCAACCGCTCGGAACTGCGAAGGATTCAATTCCGGATGACGGTCTTCGGTGGCGATTCGGACCTGGGGCGAAACCAGCATTGGATCGCCATAATCCCGTCGGTTGCCTTCCAACATTCTGTCGACGATCTCGCGTTCCATCCCTGCCATAACTTTCGTCGTGTACTGTCTGCGTGCGCCAATCTGCGAAAGTTCCTGGAACTCTCCTATGTTGATCCGGCGCTGGAACTCCTGCCGGATGCTGGTGTAGGTGCTTTCTCCCATGCTGCGTGCCAGCGCTGTTTCCAAGATTGCGCGACCATCTTGTACTGCGGCGCGCTCGAATACGTGATCGCGTGCCCAAGTCACAGCACGCTGCGCCTGAGCCTTAACGTCTTGCATTGGCTGGTGACCGTGTTGGAGTGCTTGAGCCACAACGCGGTCAGCCTGATGTCCGTGCTCTGCTGCCAGTTCGCGGTGCCGCTGCAATACCTCTCCCTGGGACAAGAGTTCCTTCCGATCTCGCGTGTGGTGGGCAGCGATCTGCGCTGCCGCTGCACCATCGATTCCTTGTTCGCGCATATGGTCCTTGATCTGTTCCCGTCGCGGACTGGATGCGTCCAAATACTCTTTGGTGTAGCCGCGGATTTCCGGTTGCCCATGCTTCCCGCGCTCCAATTCATAGCCCAGCATTTGCAGCCGCATTGCGAGTTCGGATCGATAGACCGCAGTCACGTATCGCTGCGAAACGAACAGTTCGTGAGGCTGAAGACTGCGCGTTGTTCCGTTCGCCTGCTCGGTCATGTTGAAGATGACGGCATGGGTATGAAGCTGCGGGGCAGCGTAGCCATCAACGGGACGTGCGGTATCGTGTTCAAAAGTAGCAGCGATGAACTTGCCCGTGGTCTCCGGCACGTGAACATTGCCGATCCTGGCTTGTGTATATCGCTCAAGCTCACGAAGCGCCGTCCGAACACTCTCCCGGTGGGCTTCCCGGACTCGTTCATCCCCTCCCACAAGTGCTGTGAGCGAAACTGACTTGGGCGCAGAAAACGTCGCGTCCCAACCGGCGCGGTGTTCCGCGCTGGTGACTTCCTTACCGAATTTCCCTTCGTAAGTTCTTGAGACTTGGTGGCGAACAAGCTGCTCGGCAGTATGCGGATGCTGCCCTTCACTCAGCCGTGCGAAAGTTTCAGCTTCCACGAACCCGGCAAGCTTCCACTGCTCGGCAAGCTTACCCTGCCATTCGCTGTGGCCTTGCTGGTCGCGGCTCCAATAGTTCTGTTTCTCAGAGGCAAACTCACGCTCGTGATAAGTTCGCGCTTGGCTGGCCGAGAGCGGTTTCGAGATGGTAAGCATGACAACGAATGGCCTATTGGTCGGCTCGGTTGGCACAGGTCAGTGCGAGGAAGTCCGCGAGGATTTTGTGTGCCTTCTGGAGCTTTACTGCGTCGGCCTGATCGCGAATCTTGACGATGGAATCGGGCAGCAATTGTGTTCCTTCCGCTGTCGCTTTCGCGTTTGAATGAAACAAATTCAGCAGCGTGTATCGCAAGGCCCAGACCTCGGCAAGAACCAATTCAATAGGATCAGCCGGTCGCTGCCGTGCTGCTCGCAGCGCAGTTTTGCGGAGCCATTCGGAGAGAGATTGGCCGGCGCTTTCAGCGCTGGCTTCGACCTCAGCCAGCTCTCCTGGAGTCAGGCGCGTAGCTATCGTTTTGGTGCGGAAGCCGGGCCTAGCCTCATCTCTAAGAGGCGCCTCGCTCCGAATCGGAAAAGGAAGTTCGGGAGTACTCATGGGAAATCCTATTCATGCTTCTTCGCAAATGACCCACCCGTAGCCGTGTTGCGACAGTGTGAGAACCGCTTGCGTGTCAACGTGTTTACGCCAAGTGCACTCAGCGGCGCTTTTCCGTTTACGAACGTAAACGCCAGGGACGTGTAGGAACCCCATCGCGAAGCAAAATACTCATCCAAAACAAGTTCACGCTTGTAAACATTTCGGCGCTCTGGAGCGCTCCGCAGTTCCCAAATTGGGGGTGACGTGTCCATAATTCTTCCGGTGCGAAGCACCGCCTCGCTCACATCTCGCCATATTCCAGCGCCAACATGTCCCACGCCTGCATCACGTCTGGCGACTGCCACGCACGGCGAAACAGATTCTGAATGGACCTCCAGTGCTCCATGGGGAAGACGAAACTAATTCCATTGTCACGAGCACAGAAATTCACATCGAACTCTTGGTTCTCCGTGATTCCAATGTGGGCGTAGAAATAGTGCCCTTTCCATTGCGCCAGTGGGCGAGTCAAATCGAGCCCTTCCAGCATTCTTCGGAATTCCGCAGTTCTCGCGTATCCATTTACCGGGTAGCGTGGCGCAAGCGGGCCGGGAAAATGCAGATAGGGAGAGAAATCGTTCCCCTCTTCTCGCACCAAATCAAGGCGGTATCCGCCCTCCTGCTGGGATGGCAATCCGCGCTGCATTGGGGCTTCAAAGTCATCGTCGTCGCCCGCGGGTTTCGGTCGTAAGGGCTTGCGGTGAACTGCGTAATGGCCTCGGGCACACACGCGCCAAAGGGTATTCCAGTGCGGCCAAAGTACGTCGTTAAGCCGCTCGATATTCGAGAACATTTCTTCGTCCAAAAGTGTATAGAGATTGCGCACAGCGAGTAGCGGTCTGCGACGTTTCTGAGCCGGGTCTCTGAGCATTTGAATGGTGCGGGTAACGACTCGACGAAGGTCATCACTACTGACGGCATTCGGGTCCTTTGTGGCGATCTGTTTGTCCTCGGGAAGCGTCATCAAATAGAAGAAGTCTAGAGGCACCTTCTTCTTTCTGAGTGCAATTGCATAGGCGGCGAGAAATGCTTCCAGAATGTCGGCCAAAGACTCATAGGAAAGCTGGCCCTGTTCGGTACTCGCGAACGACTCCGCACCCTTGGCGCAATAGTATGCAACGAGAGCCCATTCGGCCTGCGTCAGTGGTAGGTGTGCCTCCGCTTTCGCACGAATATTGAGCAGAGAATCCGTCGGTTCAGTGAGCAGGTTTGCCAATTCAAGACGATCGTCTCTCGCCGACTCGAGCAGTTGCTTTGCGGCCTCGGAAGTCGACACGGTTTTGCCGGTCTTATGGGCAATGACTTCCTTCAGTGTTTCCAGCCTGGAACGGAGCGCCTCGGAGATGCGGATCGAAATCACTGGCTGATGGGCCGTTGCCGCTTTCACTGCCATGACCATCCTTGACCCCAAAAATTATGTAACGTTACATATTGACTGTATTGGTACGACTGGGCTAGTGTCAAGGGCAAAACCAGTCAGGAGTAGATTCACCATGCCCCAGCCAGCTGCAATCAAGCAACAAGACCGGATCACAAATTCGAACTCGACTACTCAGATCTTTGAGCGCTCACCTGCGTCTGCTGGATGGAATACAAATATCCCCAAACCCCCCAGAGGCTCAATTGCGCAACGGCACGCCGAAATCGACATACTGGAACCGTTCGTCGAAGCCGGCGCTGCCGCTGAGTTCTTGCGCTATTCGTCTCGGACCGTAAAACAGATGGCGCGAGAGGGGCGCATTCCCGCTCATCCATTTGGAACCGGTCCTCGCAAAAGATGGTACTTCCTCATTTCAGAGCTTGCGGGGCACCTTCGGGCTCAGGTAAATTCCGCACATGGAGAAGCTGGTCGTGACAAGGCACAGAGGAGGGCCATTTGAGTCACGATCACTGCGGGTCTGTCCGCTACAACCGCGGCATGCTCTGCAAGGAAAAAAGAGCAATCGGAACTGTGTGGGTGTTTCGCTGGAGCGAAGAGGTGAACGGCCAGCGGCGCCAGCACAAAGATGTAATCGGTACCACCAAACAATTTCCGACCGAATCGGCGGCCAACAAGGAAGCGGATCGCTTACGCTGGCGGCTCAACGAAAACAAGCAGCACTTGAACCTGAAGGAAATGACCTTCGGGGAACTCATCAACCACTACCTCGACCACGAACTGCCTCGTTTGTCCAAATCGGCTCGCAAGGCGAACAAGTCGTACATCAAAAACTGGATCGAAGCGAACTGGCACGGTCAACTGGCAGGCAGTATGAAGACCATGCAGATTCAAGAATGGTTGGACAAGATCCAGCGCCCGGATGGAACCAAGCTGAAGATCAAGAATGTGCTATCGGCGATCTTTTCGCACGGGGTCCGTTGGGAGTTGGTGGATCGCAATCCAGTCTGCGGCCAAGGAGGAAGTCCGGGCCATCGCGGTGCGTCAACGGGGGTTCGGCAAAGCAACAGGGTTTCGATCCGACGCGTGGCTCTTGCCCCAGATGCCGTCCGTCAGACTCTGGAGCAGCTGCCATTGCGAGAGGCGACGATGGCGCTCGTGGATGCAGTCACTGCCCTGCGAGCATCAGAGTTGATCGCGTTGAAGTGGAAAAACGTCGGATGGCACACGGGAATCCTTCAATCGCAATTTGCACTGGTCGAAGGCGAATTGAAGGAAACCAAGAGCCGGAACAACCCTTTGCCTCTCGGAGAGCCTGTCCTGCAGGTGCTTCGTCTCTGGCGCGAACACACACCCTATCGCTCGGAGGAAGACTGGATCTTTGCAAGTCCGCATTATCACGGCAAGACTCCCTACACCTACCAGATTCTCTTCCGCCGTCACATCCGTCCCGTGATCGAGAACATCGCCGGAATCAGGAGCAGCAAGGAAGCACCGATCGGATGGCACACACTGCGCCGGTCCCTAGCGACTCTGCTGATCTCGAACGGAGAGAATGTGAAGGTGGCGCAATCACAGCTACGTCACAGCACACCGAAGATTACCCTGGAGCTTTACGCGCAAGCGGTTTCATCCGACCAGCAGGAAGCCCACAAGAAAGTCGTCAAAATGGTTCTTCCAGCAGAATTCGCCGCGAAGTTGAAGGCGAAGCGCGTCACCACAATCGCGTAAGAATCGGTATTCTGCCCGCTCTGGGTGTCTGGGGGTGCCCAAAACCGACACTGCCGAAATCAGCTAACTGCTTTAGAATCTTGGTGAGCGCGGCAGGACTCGAACCTGCGACCCATGCCTTAAAAGGGCATTGCTCTACCAACTGAGCTACGCGCCCACAATGTTTTAATGTAACACACGATCTTGCGCGGCCGCGTACCCTTAGAGCGGCAGTTCAATCCCTGAAAGACGCAGGCACACGTCAAGAAGTTTGTCTTGTAAGGCTGCCTCTCGTGTTGCCGGTTTCGGCGTGCGACGCCGCATGTGATAGAAGTACTCGCCTGTTACCTTGGCCGCGGGATCATCACTGATCGCGAGCCAGACTTGTGTGCGATGTCCCTGGTCCAGGTCATCCGTCGCCGCGACTCCTCCCATCTTCGTCGCCACCCAGCCGGGTTCCACAGCATTCGACAAAACATCCGGCCAGAGTCGCGCGATGGCGAACGCCAGAAGCACGTCGTGCAGTTTAGTATCCGCGTATGCCTGCTGTCCCTGCCATGGACGCTCTTTCCAGGCTAAGTCCTTCAAGCTTGCATCGCCTTGTTGATGCAACATCGAACTCAGATATACAACCCGCTTCGGTCTCTGGATCAGAGCCGTAAGAATGTAGGGTGCCAGCGTGTTGACTGCAAATTCATCATGCAGCCCATCCTCTGTCGCAACGCGCCGTGGCTGTCGATACCCAACTCCGGCATTGTGAATCACTGCATCGAACGAGCCGAGAGCATTCACCTGGTCGGCAACACCGCGTGTCTGTCGGATGCTGCTCAAGTCCCCAATGACAGCCGACTCTGCTCCTAGGACGCTCTTCAGCGTTTCTTGGCGTCGAGCTTCATTACGCGCGTGTAATACGACCGTATGTCCCTGCTCGATGAGCAACTGCGCCGCCATTTTTCCTAAGCCGTCTGCCGACCCGGTGATGAAGACACGTGCCATGGGAATCTCTTTCCTCATAGCACTGGATGTTGGTCTGGTTAGTAAGATTCAACGCAATTAAAAAGGCCGCCCTGGCGAGCGGCCCGTCTGAAACACCTCCGAAGCTCACGGCTTGAACACAATCACACCAAACGTCCCTGCCAGATTGCCACTCGGACCCGCGGTAAAGAATAGATGGTTGGCTGGTCCGTTCTTTCCCAGTCCGTCGCCGAAATCGATCCCCCACAGCTGGTCGATCACGATCGCCTTTCCAGTATTGTCTTTCACTTTCCCAACAAACTGCCCGCTAACCAGATCAAATGCGTTAATCGTCCCCGCATTCGTATTGTTCGAAATCAGCACAGTATTGCTCAGCGGCCCAAAGTTCCGCGGCGCGGCGGCAATGCCCCACGGTTGATTCAACGGAGCTCCGTGGATCAGCGGCTTACCAGGATTCACAGGTGTGCCGTCTTCCAGGAACTGCTCCACAAACCCGCCGCTGCCTCCAGTAGCGCTGGCAAACGTCACGTAGACGATCCCGTTGATGTCGCGTACTCCGAACGGCGCAAAGCCCGCCGGAAGGGTGGGGTCCGTAAATGCTTTCATGAACTTAAAGTTTGCGTCGAAAATTTCCACCTGACTGTTCGCGAGGTCGGCCGCATACAGAAAGTTGCCTGTAGCCTTGTTGGTGATCGCCAGACCGGTGTACATCGCGCCCTTCGGTTGATTTTCCAGCGGCGCTAACACAGCCTGATTGAAATTCGTTTGCGGCGCCCATCCGCTGATCGTCCCATCCATCGTCGCAAACAGGAAGATCGAAGCCCATCCTCCTACCTGAAACTCCTGGGAGCCGTTGAACACAATTCCGGTCGGAGATCCAGGCCCGTTCATTCCTTGCGGCGAACTCGGCCCGTTCCCCGCTGTCGGAATCAGCACCTTTAGATGCTGATTTGCATTTCCCGCTGCGTCATACAGCGTCGACCACCCGGAATTATTATCGCTGACCCACCAAGGCGAACCAGGGGCGTGCACCAGACCCCAAGCGTTCACCAGCAGAGGATCGTCATGGTGCGCCCATTTCACTTGGTTGGAGGATAGATTGGAAAGTTGATACTGCGCCAAGGCTGCGCTCGACGCAAACACCAGCGCGAGTCCCAAGGCGCTTGTGAAAACCGTCATCCGACGCTGCATATACGGAGTCTCCTTTGTGAGTGCCGAATCAGGGCAGAGGAGGTGCTGGTACAGCGTTCGCACACAGTCAGAAATGCTCTGATCGGCTAAGGGCAAATGGTAGGCAGAGAGAGTCAATACATTGTCAGGTGATTGTCACAATCTTGCACATTCGGTACTTGGTTGGGCACCAACCTCCCTTTCGAGGGAGGCATTTTCGGTTCTGCCTGCTCCGAAACTGGCCGGGTGCGATCCGCAGCACGCCTTACGGTGGAATCTTCAAACGAGAACTGGTTGCGGCGAACTTCCAACCAACCACTCGGCAGTTTTCCCCGAATCGAAAATTTTGAATTTCATTGTCGGAAATGGCGGCTGGGTGGGTACCCCTCCCCCTCCCGGTCTGTTGGGATCATCGAGTTAGGGGAAAAATTCTAAATAATCTATGGGGCTCAATAACTTAGGGGCAAAATCTTGAGCAGCAAGGACTTAGGTCTTGTCGCCCGATTCCTGCTCATACCGCTTTCGCTTTGGCCAGGATCTGCTTGCTGATGTTGGAGCGCAAGGGCGGAGATCACATGGGGCTATGATTTCTGTCACAAGCCGGCTTATCAAAAAAATGGGGAACGTCCTGGTCCCCCAGTTTCCGTTCCCCAAGTTTCTTCGAGCCCGAACCAGTGATGGTTGGGTTCTAACCCTGCACCGCACTTTGCTCCATCGCGCTCGGAACCGCCGGACCTGCGGCGAATTTCTCCACGCGATTCCCCACCGGGCTCGACTGCTGGTTCGCGTAGTAAGCATTCGCCCCGAGAATCACCAGCGCGGTTAACAGCGCAATCCATAAGCCTAGCGTCGTTGCTGCACTGATATCCCCAGCACTGGCAGGAATCAGCGTCACCAATTTGTTGATCTGATCGGCGATTCCGGTGATTAATTTGTGCAAGCCCGCGCCGCTTGACCCGATGTTCCCCGTTGTGATGCCGCCCAGAAACACGGTCAAATGCGACTGAATCTGCGGCGCCAGGAACTTGCCCAGGACTTTGGCAACGACCGCTCCACAGAAAAGCCCCAGGGCCATCATCGGCATGTAATGATATCGCGTCGCAATCGCCGTTCCTCCGAGCAATAGCAAAACGGCAACGATCAGCGGACCAATGATCACGGCCCGGTTTGCCGGCGAGATATGGCTCCACCTCGGACATCGCTTCCCCAACAGATCGAACACTGTGATGTACATATACGCCCCCACTCATCGGCGGCCCGCAGAGCATCTGGGCAGCCCCGGCACTTTAATTCCTGGCTAATAGTGATGTGGAAAAGCCGGGCGTTTCTTTTTTGCGGAGAAATAAGAAGGGGCGGTGGCCCACTCAAGCCCGTCTTTGGCTTGAGTGGGGTTCCGGACTATAGCAGTGGCGGTGGAGCAGTTATCGGCACTATCTGTTGGGAGAAGCGGCGTTGGTGCAAGTGAATGCGGGATGGAGAGAGATTTCGTTTCGGGATCAAATGGCGTGAGGGTGTGGCGCAGAATCTTGCTGTCGGCACTCGTGTACCCGCCCTTCGAACAGCGCGAAGAGCGGGGCACCCACAGTCTTGGTTGTGTCGACCAGATCAAAGGCCGGGCCACCCGCCTTCGGAAGCTGGGATGATTCCGTCATCTGAGCGATGCCAGTGGCGTTAGGCGGGGGCGTGATGCCAGTCACAGACGGTGACACCTCACGGTGCTACGGTGCTCTCCGAGGCACATTACCATCAACAAGATTCAGATTGCTCTGCTGATACTTACCTCTTCTTCCTTTTTTGGCGCTAGCGGTATCGGTTACCAAGAGTCTGCATCGCGGATTTTCTGGCCACTGGCAAAGATACGTGTCACAAATAGGTTCGTTTATTTAGTACTGGTATTGCTAGCCGTTCCTCTCAGCCACGCACAAATGATTCGAAGTGAGGATCTACAGCAAGACAAGGCCAAGCTAAAACTCTGCATTGAACGTGCTCGTTCTGGAGACTCAAGGGTACTGACGATCGGAGATCAGGTGGATATCGTGCCATTCGAGATCGACGCGGAGTACGTCGCAAGGGCAAGAAAAGACAATCCTACTGTGACGTTTTTTTCTACTCCAGGCTCACTTTATGAATGTAAGACTGGGGGCGAGCTCTATGGACCTGTAGAGTCAACCGGTGAATCCTCGTGGTGGCACGTTATCCGCCCCCCTTCTTTCAACCTCCGATAAATACAGATCCTGCGGCGGACACGTGTCTGAAAGATATCCATCAACACATAGACCTTTCGGCGACGTTCGATCGCGCTGGATACTATCTGCCAAGACGTTGGTTACATGTCTCCCAGGGTGACGATGAACCAACTCGCCCCAAGATTGCAGGAGTACCAATCTCTTCCTACGACGTTGAAGTAACAGGCTCAGCGTATTTCAAAACATTGGGCCTTGATTTGCTGGCCCTTGACTTCACCTGTTTGTACTCACCCATGCTCGAATTGGAGGCTGTCGGTTGGCGAAGAGATACTCCCGGGGCCTCGTGTGTGGTTGAAATCCGCACGACAAGCTGCTGAGCAAGGCCGTTGATAACAGAATGGTCCTGACGAGCCGGTTCGAATTCGCACGATGGGCGAAGGTGAGGCGCGCAGGCTAACGGGAGAGAGGCATGTGTTTTCTAGTCCAAGCCAAAGCAGAACACAGCTGGCCCATAAGGAGGCCCCACGGCATATTCTCCCGAAGCAAGGAATTCTCACGATATGGCGACTCTTCACTCAAGATGACCACCGGCGAGATTCCCTCTGCTGGCGTCGTGGTTACGGACGCGCCGAACGGCTGAACGTGCGTTCGTGCTATCGGCGATTGCCTTTTCTCCGTTCCGCGCGGGATTGTGATCGCTTTCTCGTGATTCTCGAACAGACGCGTCGACGCTACCGTTTTGTCGTGGTCGGCTATGTTGTGATGCCGGTGCAACTGCCCCACTCAAGCCAAAATCGGGCTTGAATGGGCCACCCATGTTTAACTGAAACACTGCGAATACGGATCAGGGGATAGGGATCCTTCGACTTCGCAGGTGGGTTCGCTTCGCTCTCCCACCTGCTGCGCTCAGCATGACAACTCACCTTGGATGACAACTCACCTTATGTTTCGCAGTGGGCGCGCGGACCTTTGGACTTGAACCAGTCGACCACTTCGGTATCCACGCGAAACGAGATCCTCCGCTTGCGCGGACGGTTCCAGCGCGCCTTTGCGCCCCCCTCTTCCTCCACGCCAAAAACAACAGGTCGTCCTCAACAATTCAATCCTTTCTATCGAACGGGTTGGGAGTTCCTGGAGCCGCTAGGGTGGGGGACATGCGGTTCTTTACCAAACATGCACGAGCAAAGCACCCCGGGTTTTCAAATTGCACTATCTAGGCAATTATTTTCACGTTGACGACCAGTGATAGTAGGTAATAGACTCCCGCGCGTTCTCTCAAGCGTTCTCACCACGATTCACTTCGGAAGGGGAATTTCTATGTCTCGCCTTGTAGCCCTCGGGGCACTCCTCGTCGCGATCATTTTGATTGCATGCACCACTCACATTCCAACGTCCAGACACAAAGCAGGCCTGTCGCACAACGCAGCAGCGACATCCAGTTTTAGCCGCAGTAAGAATCTCAAAGTTCTGCCGCACGCATTGATGCAGGAGGAGAGCCAGGAATCCGAGGAGGCTCGCGAGCGCGGGCCCAAGCACATCGAGAGCGACTACCAGCGCGCCACACCCAGTTACACGAACCTGGAAGGCCCTCGCGCCTTGGAATATGAGAAGGCGGAAACGCGCACCGATTCAAGCGGGGGACTGATGCTTGAGGGCGCCGCCATCGGGCGACGGGAGTTCGCGCGGCTTACCGGCTTCCATGACTCTGACTCCGATTCGGAGCGGGGCTGGACTTCCGTCGGGCCGGTGAAAGCCATCTATCCCTCGGCGACCAGCAGAACGAACGCTCCTTACGTTACGTCGGGACGCATCAGCGCGCTCGCGATCGATCCACGCTGCGGCATTTCCCAGGCGGCGAAATCGGACGACACCGAGGATAGCAGGTGCCGCCTTTATGTTGGCGCGGCGGGCGGAGGTATCTGGCGTACAGACCGGCCGTTTTCCGACACACCGCGGTGGCAGTTCACTTCCAACGGATTTCTCACCAACGCCATCGGCGCGATCGCTATTGATCCACACAACCCCGATGTGGTCTATGCGGGCACCGGTGAGCCCAATGCCTCGGCGGATTCTGCCGCTGGTCTCGGCATCTACCGGAGCTCTGACGGCGGGGCGACATGGCGCCGTTTATCCTCCACGCTCACCTTCGCCGGCGCCAGCGGTCCAGTGACGATCGCGGATGGTTTCAACAACCTCTCTATCGGCGACATCAAGTTTGATCCAAACCGCTCGAGCACTTTCTACGTTGCGACTACTCTTGGTGTTCGAGGCGTCAGCGCAACCGATGGAGCAGTCCTCGCGGCGAACCTCGCTGCTCCGGGTCTTTATAAGACGACCGACGGTGGTTCCACGTTCACCCAGATATGGAACGGTGGCGGCCCTTCGTGCGCACCGTTTGGGGGCGCCTGCCTGACTTCGTGGGGCGTTGACAAGGTTCAACTTGATCCGGATGACTCCTCTATCATTTATGCATCAGCTGTCGACGTTGGCATCTGGCGGAGCTGGGCCAGCGATAACGGAGGCGCGTTCACGCAAATCTTCTTCAGCATGAATCAGGCCAATGTTGGCTCGGACCGCACGGACTTCGCACTCACCAAGCTGGCCAATGGCAAGACGCGAATCTACGCCGCGACCGGCGCTACCGGGGCCTTCGCCGGCTTCCCTGCGCCGCAAACTTCCTACAGCCAGGTGTGGCGCATTGACGACGCGAAGCGTCCGGCATCAACCCTCGTCGCCGAAGAAGCTGCGGTCGTTCCCGGCGGAGGCGCGCCAGCACCCGGCGGCTGGAAACCGCTGACCAGCAGTGTTCTGGGCGACCCCGGCTATGCCACCTTTAATTTCTGCACCGGCCAGTGCTGGTATGACATGGGCATCTATACACCGGCCGGCAAGCCGGACACTGTTTTCGTGATCGGCTCCTACACCTACAACGAACAGTATTTCGGTCCATCGAATGCTCGCGCCGTGCTGCGCTCGACGACCGCTGGCGATCCCGATCCGAATAACAACAACGTAACTTTCACGGACCTCACCTACGACGCGCTGACTCCTGATCCTGCAAGTCCAGACTGGCTGACGCAGACCACCAACATACATCCGGACCAGCACGCCTTGGTGTTCTCGCCGGCGAATCCCGATCTATGGTTCGAAGGTTCGGACGGCGGTCTTGTCCGCTCCAGCGGTCAATACGCTTCCATTTCGTTCAGCTGCGCGGATCGGGGCCTTACCGGCGACGCGCTGACGACTTGCCAACGTTTGTTGTCCGCCGTTCCAACCAAAAACTTAAGCCTCAATGCGGGCCTGGTGACGCTGCAGTTCCAGAATCTCTCCATCAACCCGAAGAATCCGCTGGGTGAACTGCAGGGAGGCACGCAGGACAATGGCACGTTCCAATTCGAAGGTTCTCCGAACATCTGGTATCAGAGCGTTGGCGGGGACGGGGGGCTGTCGGGATTCGACGCCAGCAATCCGACGAATCGTTTCCATACCTACTTCGGCAGTTCAACCGATGTGAACTTGTTCGGCGGCGATCCCTTTCAATGGTATTTCGTCAGCGATCCGTTCCGCCAATCCAAAGAGAACGTTCGCTTCTATATGCCGATCATCCCCGATCCGCGCGCGGATCGCGGCGGCACAATCTTCGCAGGATTGCAGTGGGTGTGGCGGACCACCGACAACGGCGGCGATCCTGCATTCCTGGCGGCTAACTGCAACGAGTTTGGTCCATTCACGGGTTCGGGCAAGTGCGGAGACTGGATGCACCTAGGCAACCGGCGCCTGACCGGTGGAACCGTCTCTTGGATCTCGCGCACCTCAGGGGATAGCGGAACACTGTGGGCCGGGAGCGCCAGCGGGCGCGTGTACATCTTCAAGAATGCCGACGCCGCAGATCCTTCCACGGCTGCGCAAAACGAAGTCTCAGATGCGCTGGTTGCCAACAACACAACGCCGGTGCGCTTCATCTCCGGCATCGTCATCGATCCTGCGAATCCCAATCACGGATGGGTGTCATACGGCGGGTATAACGCGGCAGCTCCGGCAGGCCAGACACCAGTTCCCGGCCACGTGTTCGAAGTGACGTGGGACGGAGTGTCCGCAGTTGCAACGTTTAGTTCGCTCGACGGTAGCGGCCGAAGTGCATTGGGAGATCTGCCCGTCAATGCGATGGTGCGAGACGACGCGACCGGCGATTTGTACGTTGCCACGGACTTCACCGTGATCCGCCGCAACGCCAAGACTGGCCATTGGCATCCTGCTGCCGCAGGCTTGCCGATGGTCGAGGTTTCGAGCCTGGCTATCGATCAATCCACGCGCGTAATTTACGCAGCCACGCACGGACGTAGCGCATGGAAACTTGCGCTGAAATAGCAGAAGTGTCACAGATTCCCACGCCTCGCAAAATCGGCGAGACATGGGGAATGTGGGACAGATGGGTTTGGCAACTGCCCCACTCAAGCCAAAATCGGGCTTGAATGGGGCACCCAGATTTAACTGAAACACGGCGAATACGGATCGGGGGATAGGGATCCTTCGACTCCGCTCAGGATAACAACTCATCTTTAATGTTGCGCAGCGGACCCGTGCCCACAAGACACATACGTGTGAAACAACAAGTCGGGTTGCGGCTGCCCCACTCAAGCCAAAATCGAGCTTAAATGGGGCACCCTGGTTTAACTGAACCACTGCGAATACGGATCAGGGGATAGGGATCCTTCGACTCCGCAGGTGGGTTCGCTTCACTCTCCCACCTGCTGCGCTCAGGATGACAACTCACCTTTATGTTTCGCAGCGGACGCGCGCCCACGAGACTATCGATTTCAGAAATAAGAAAGGCCGCCCGCAGGCGGCCTTTTGGGCTAGTTTGCTAGCGGTTTAGTCCCCTGCCACCGGCTCGGCAATCTCCGGCTTCGCCGCGTGCGCGCCGTTGCCATTTCCGTTTCCGTTCCGCGTGGCCAGCGCGCCCAGCGGAATGAAGCCATCTTGCGATTGCACGGGCTTCTCTTTCAGAACGACTTCGCGATACAGTGACGCCATGCGCGCATTGTAGGCTTCATCGTTCTTCTGCGGACCGCGCGCTTCGGCTTCCTTCTGCTTCGCATCCCGCGCCCGTGTCTTTTCCTCGCGCGCAGTCTTGGCGATACCCAGCTTATCCAGATCGTGCTGGAGTTCGTTGGTAACCAGATCTTCGCGCAGCTTTAGATATTCGGTGGCTGTCTCCTGCTTATCCATCTTCACTTTCTTGCCGCCGGCAAAGATCTCATGACGTCCATGCTCTTCGTACCACTTGGTGAGCGTGGCCGTCATGTGCATCTTCTCGATGATGTTCCGCCATCCCACGCCCGTGTTGTAGGCGCAGAAGGAAATCTCGCCCTCCTGCGTCGCATACGGAATGATGCACTGCTCGGTGCGCCGGAAGTCATAGT
>Ga0209580_10000629_pt1 | contig 18150 bp, 12 predicted proteins | sample Coa_R1_5_FD_187153 | JGI IMG/M metagenome (GOLD analysis project Ga0209580, IMG submission 187153) | Surface soil microbial communities from Centralia Pennsylvania, which are recovering from an underground coalmine fire - Coalmine... | ecosystem: Environmental > Terrestrial > Soil >... | reverse complement strand
ATCTCTGGTATTCACTGCTGTCCGGCCCGGCTTCTTCTGCCACTCTTGTGGAAGTTCGTCGCCCTTCACAGGGGGATTCCCTTTTCCAGCGTGTTCGAGAATCCGCAAGGTTGCGACGCGACTGGCACGGCGCCCCCTTTCCCGAAAATAATGATCGGTGCGCAAAGCAGAAATCTTCTCCGCCACTGCCACATTGATGAGCTGATTTAGAGCCACTCCTTCCGATTCCGCAGCTTTGCGCAACTCCTCCATTAAAGAGGGCTGTAGTCGCAATGCAAAATTACTTCGTCTCATGGGTTCAAACTCCTAATTTGCCGCAGTGCTGTCACCGGCAGAATCACAGCACAGCTAAAGTCTTTTATTCCAGACACAAAATCACCGTGATTGAATGTCACAATTGCCCTGGCACTCCCGTTAATTGCCGTTTCCAAAACCATGTCGTCATCAGGATCGGATAGCCTTGGCCGCCATCGGAACGCAAGTCGAATCGGCCTCGCGACTGCTGCCAGGTCGTCAAGTAAACGCCCTACTTCGTTGCTGCTCAATCCACACGCAGCTAAATGTTCTGGTCGAGTTAAAACCGCTTCGTATTCCAGTATCAGTGGAACTGAAAGCAGCAATTCAAACTGCTGATTCAAAGCAGCCAGCAAAAGCTGGCGGGAAGCGCCCCTGTCACTCCGCAAAGCCGCAACTATCACGTCAGTGTCGAGAACGTAAGAAGCTGCCACTCCTTTATGATATTGCATGCAATATCACAAATCGAGGTATTTCTTTGCTGGATTTCATATAACTATGCAGAGAGCCTTGCCAGTGCTCTGATCGTGATTATTGCAGCAAGCCGCAACTAAACACAGTGCCTGAGATATTTGCGCATGCTCGCCAGCAAGTTGGCTGTTTATGTTGCACAGTATTAGGTGCATGCGCAACTATTTATGACGCTACGTTTAACACCGCCCACTCGGTCCAGTTAGTTCACTTTGTCCACATTTCCTTCTGTTTCGGTTAAACTCCAACCCCAAAAGGTCTTCCCACAGCCTGGCGAGAGCCTAACTAAAATGGTTTTCAGATCACGGCGATCACGTGCGATTCCCTGGCGATCACGTGCGATTCCCTGGTCCCGAGTTCCTCGATTTCCCGCCTTTACCATTAGATAAACAGCAGGCAAAAGCCTGTGGAAAACGTATAGCATCCCCGCAGAAATGCCTGAGGATTGAACATTAGAAAACATTAATAAATCTGCACTTCCTGAGCTGGCGCGCAGTTGGATCGTGCAGCAGAACAGAAACGAAGCACAAGGTTTTAATCTAATTATTACAATGACTTAACGCACTCTAATCCGCAGTCGGATGAGATTAAACACACTTAAGTGTCGAGTCAAAATTGTCTCGACAAGAAAGCAGAAAAGGTGTACTTTTGTACTCACCTTAATGCTGGTTTGTTAGAGCAACTCCCCTAATTGGAGCGTCATTGATTTGACGCCACAGGAGCTTCCAATCGGCGTCAATGAACGCTGCCTCAGGCTCAGGAATGATGTATAGGTTCCCAAGATAAAATCAAACCCTCCCCCGGGTTTGACGCAAAAATTTTGCCATTGGTGTGACGACGATTCGCGGTCAATCACTCTGGCCGGTTGATAGCTGACTGCGGGTCGTCTATTGGACGGGTGCCACTTTGGAAAACGTAGCGTCAGAAGTCATGCCTGAGTTGCCTCAGGCAAATCAGGAAGCCATACCGCGTCTGCTGGACGACTGGTTGAAGAGAGAAGTCTTCCGCCGGACTCTCGCCTTGGCCTCCGCAGCCCACGAGCTCAAGACACCACTTTCCATCATGAGCGGTTACACGGACCTGCTTCTTGGTGAAAGTCTTGGCCCGCTCAATGAAGCGCAGAAGACTGTGCTGGCGGAAATGCAGCAAAACGCCGGGCGCCTGCAAAAATTCATTCACATGTTCCTGACCTTCAGCGCCTTGGAATCAGGAAAATTTCAATTGGCCAGCGAGTTGGGCAATGTGAATGAATGCGTGGAAGAAGTGCTGGAACACTGGGCAGTGCCGTTTGAACAGCGCGGCATGATCTCCCGGTTCGTACCGGATGCCACGCTGCCGGCTTTCCAGTTTGATTCTTTGAAGCTCCAGCACATTCTCTCCAACCTTCTGGAGAATGCTCTCAAATTCTCGCCCAAAGGCAGTTGCGTTGTGGTGAAAACGGAAGCGCACTTATGGGAGCGCCGGAGCCCGGTGCAAAGCGCTTCTTTCCCGCAGGACCGGCGGCAGCGCAAAGCTTGCAAATACAACTCGGTAAAAATCTCTGTGGCCGATAACGGCCCGGGAATTCCGCCTGAATACCACTTTGAGATTTTTAATGAATTTCTGCGAGTACAGCCGGAGAAGACCAGCGGAATGGGCCTGGGATTGGCGATCGCCCGCCGCCTGGTGGAAGCCCATGGCGGGAAAATCTGGGTCGAGAGCGAAGTTGGACGGGGCAGCACTTTTTCCGTGCTGCTGCCCATCAAAGGAACGCAGGAACACTTATGAGCACTCAGTCTGTGGCAGGACGACGTCCGAGCATTCTGGTGGTTGATGATGAACCCAGCATGCTCCAGTACACCAGGACCCTCCTGGAGATGGACCAGTACGCGGTGGAAACTGCGACCAGCGGTGAAGAAGCCGTCAGGCGGCTGGGAGCGCACCCTCCCATTGATCTCATTCTGCTCGATATGGCGATGCCGCGGATGGATGGATTGCAGACCATTCAGGCATGCAAGAAAGTTCGTCCGGAACAGAGAATTGTGGTTTGCTCCTGCGTAAGCGAAACCAGCACCGTGGTCCAGGCCATCAAGATGGGCGCGCTGGACTACATGACCAAGCCCTTTTACAAATCCGAACTGGATGCCATCTTGAAGCGCTCACTGGCGGTGGAGCACTCCTCCGTGGTCCCCGAAGAAACCACTCAGCCCCCGGCGGCGGAAGGTCGCGAGCATATTGAGAGCCTTGAAAATGATCTCTTTTTCCTGGCTGCCAGCCCCGCCATGCGGCAGATCCGCTCCCAGATTTCCTTAGTTGCCAAAGTAGATGTCCCCGTCCTCTTGCTGGGTGAGAGTGGCGTAGGCAAAGAAATTCTGGCGCGGCTCATTCACAAGCTGTCTACCCGCTCCCGCAATCCTCTGCTCAAAGTGAATTGCGCGGCGCTGCCTGCCGACCTGCTTGAAAGCGAGCTGTTTGGATATGAGCAGGGTGCTTTCACCGGCGCCACGCGGCCCAAGCCCGGCAAGTTCGAGTTGTGCAACAAAGGAACCATCCTGCTGGACGAGATTGGCGAGATGAGTCCGGTGCTGCAGGCAAAGCTCCTGCACGTCCTGCAAGACGGACAGTTTTCCCGCCTCGGCAGCCGTTCCACCATCGCCGCGGATTTCCGCGTGCTTGCCGCAACCAACGTGGATGTGCAAAAGGCAATTGCCGAGAAGTCTTTCCGCGAAGACCTTTACTACCGCCTGAACGCGTTTACCGTGACCATTCCACCCCTGCGTGAGCGGCGGGAAGAGATTCCCCTGCTGTTCAAGCACTTCATGAATCAGTTCTCGCAGAAATATGCTCATCCTTGCATCGGCTATTCAGAAAAGCTGATCAATGCTTGTCTGCAGTACCACTGGCCCGGGAACCTGCGCGAACTGGGCAACTTTGTGAAACGCTACATGGTGCTTCAGGATGAAGGCCTGGCTATCTCCGAGCTGGAAGCCAAGGGCAAAGGCATGAGCGGCATGAACGGCCACGACGGTTTGAATGGCAATGGAGCTGAATTCGGCCTGAAATCCCTGGTGCGCAATTTGAAGGACAAGACCGAGCTCAGGGCCATCGAAGAGGCGCTCATCGCCACCAATTGGAACCGCAAGCTGGCAGCCATGCGGCTGAACATCAGTTACAAGGCCCTTCTCTACAAAATCAAGCAATATGAAATCGTGCAACCCCGCTCCGCCGATTCCGAGATAAGAATGGGCCTCCGCTAGAACACGTCTCCGCGCCGAACCCGGATCCTCCAGCTCGCCCTATCGGCTTGCGGAGCGTCGAGGGCGAAGCGGGTTTCCGATCAGGGCGGCCACGCGCGATGTCCCGCTTGCTGCCATCCTTTTCCCGCCAGAGGGCATCTCATTTTCTCGACCCGTATCGCCACTTTGCGCATTCTGGGACCCTCTTGTAAACACTGCCTTCAGTCGACGAATGTTGCCGGAAAGGAAAGTTTATCGGCGCGAAGCGTAATGGACATTCCAACACAACATTCAAGCCAGCCAGACACGAATAACCCGGAGCACCCATGCGCCTGAGCTTTCGATTGATTTTCGCGTTGGTCGGCGTCATCCTGTTGGTGTCTGTCCTGTTCTCATATTTCCAGTTCAGAACGCAGAAAAGAAGCTTGCAGCAGGACCTGCAGAGGCGCGCTCAGATCCTGGGTGAGAGTCTGCAGGAAAGCATTGAGCCGCTGCTGGAAAAGCACTCTTACCGCAACCTGCAACACCTGGTCGAGCGTTTTGGTAATCGGGAACATCTGGCTGGAATCGCGATCTACGACCAGCATGAAACTCCCATAGCCATTACTCCGGGCCTGACCAATCGTTTTCTGCCGTCCTCTTTAGCTCCATCCCGGATCGACGGCAACAGCACCGGCGAGTTCACCTGGGTAAATACCAGCTACGTGGAAATCTATGCGGTCGCGCTGAATGTCAACCACAACTTTGCCGGCACTCTCGTCGTGGTCCACGATGCAGGCTACATTAATTCACAAAGCTCGAGCTTCTGGTACAAGACTTTCATTCGCTTGATGGTGGAAGTTCTTCTCATCGCCATTACTACCCTGCTGATCATCCGTTGGAGCCTGGAAGGGCCTATCACCAGGACAGTGCAATGGATGAGGGCGCTGCGGACGGGGAAGACTTCCATAACCCGCGACGCTCCGGCGCATGACCTGTTCACGCCGCTGCAACGGGAGGTGACTACCCTGGTGGAGAGCCTGGCGGCCGCCCGCGAATCGGCGGAGCAGGAAGCGCGACTGCGCGAAGCGGCAGAGTCCACGTGGACAGCCGAGAGACTCAGTGTCCACGTGCGCAGCAAACTGGGTTCGAGCCGGCTGTTTGTGGTTTCCAACCGCGAACCTTACATGCACGCCAAGGAAGGCAAAACGCTCAAGCTGCAGATTCCGGCCAGCGGACTGGTGACCGCCCTGGAGCCGATCCTGCGCGCCTGTGACGGTACCTGGATTGCCCATGGCAGCGGCGATGGCGACCGCGAAGCAGTGGACCGCAACGACCGGCTGCGCGTCCCGCCGGACGATCCCAAATACACTTTGCGGCGCGTATGGCTCAGCAAGGACGAAGAAGAAGGTTACTACTACGGCTTTGCCAATGAAGGCCTGTGGCCGCTCTGCCATATCGCTCACACCAGGCCCATCTTCCGGGCGTCAGATTGGGAGTATTACCAGGAGGTCAACAGGAAATTTGCCGATGCCGTCCTGAAAGAAATGGCGGACATGGATTCGCCCGTTGTGCTGGTGCAGGACTACCACTTTGCGCTTCTGCCAAAACTGATCAAGGCCGAGCGTCCGGATGCCCGTGTCGCCATCTTCTGGCATATTCCCTGGCCCAATCCGGAAGCATTCGGCATCTGTCCGTGGCAGCATGAGTTGCTGGAAGGCCTTTTGGGCGCGGACCTGGTTGGCTTCCACATTCAATCGCATTGCGATAATTTCCTGGAAACCGTGAATCGCGCCGTGCAATCGCGGGTAGAGTGGGAGCACTTCGCTGTCAACAGAGATGGCCATCTGACCGTAGTACGGCCATTCCCCATCAGCGTGGCCATGCCGGCGGAAGAGCCGGCGCAATCGCATGACCGCTCCTACACCAGCACCAGGCGGCATGCGTTGCTGCGGGAGCTGGGGGTTGACGCGCTTTTCCTGGGTGTGGGAGTGGATCGCGTGGACTACACCAAAGGCATTATTGAAAGATTTCTGGCCATTGAAAGGTTTCTTCAGCGCTATCCCAGCTACCAGGGAAAATTCAGCTTCGTGCAGATAGGCGCGCCCAGCCGCACGCGTATCCGCCGCTACCAGGAATTTCTTGACCAGGTGGAGATGGAGGCGGAACGCATCAACCGCCTGTTCCAGACCGACCGCTGGAAGCCCCTGATTTTCCTGAATCGTCATCATAGCCATGCAGAAATCATGCAGTTCTATCGCACCGCAGACCTTTGTCTGGTTACTTCTCTGCACGACGGCATGAATCTGGTGGCCAAGGAATTTGTTGCCTCCCGCGATGATGAAGATGGAGTCCTGGTCCTCAGCCGCTTTACCGGAGCCAGCCGTGAACTGCGAGACGCATTGGTGGTAAATCCGTACGATATAGAAGAGATGTCAGAAGCTCTGCGGGTCGCTCTGGAAATGGATCCCAAAGATCGGCGTGCCCGTATGCAGCACATGCGGCAGATGGTGAAGGAGCAAAACATCTATCGCTGGGCTGGAAATCTGATCGGCGAACTCTGCCAGGTACGGCTGGAGCGGCCGCATGAACCCAGAAAGCAGGAGAAGGCCATCACGCCCAGCGCCGCATGATTCCTGCTGTCTCCATTGTTGCCCTGGCAACGGACTACGACGAAACCCTCGTCTGCAGCGGTGAGCTCTTACTCCAGACTTTGCAGGCCTTGAAACGCCTGAAGGCCTCCGGACGAAAACTGCTCCTGATTACCGGACGTGAGCTGGACGACCTGCTTGAGATCTGTCCTGACATTGTAATTTTCGATTGCGTGATCGCTGAAAATGGCGCGGTACTCTACATCCCGTCACGTGAGAAGACAACATCCTTGGCCCCGCCTCCGCCGGAGCGCATTGTGCAAGCTCTGCGCAGGCGAAACATTCAGCCGCTCTCCGTAGGCCTGTCCATTGTGGCCACCCTCCACCACAATGAGGAAGCCGTGCGCGATGCCATTGCCGAAACCGGAATACCCATGGAGATCATCTTCAATAGAGACGCGTTGATGATTCTGCCTGCGGGAGTCAATAAAGGTTCCGGGCTGCAAGCAGCACTAAGAGAACTCAACTTGCAGCGCCAGGCAGTGGTAGGCGTGGGCGACGCCGAGAATGACGAGCCATTCCTCAAGCTGTGCGGGATCTCCGCAACCGTAGCCAACGCCACCCCGCTAATCAAAGAACTAGCCAACGTAGTAACAAGTAGCGAGCGCGGCGCCGGCGTAGTCGAGCTGATTGACAGCATCCTCGACGGCACCCTCGAATCCATCCAGGGCCGTGAAGCCTGCCAGCGGGATGAATTTTGAATTTCCTTTGACTTCCTCTACGTTTCTCTGTGCCCTCCATGGTTGAAGGTGTTGTTTTTCGCTTTTCTTTGTGCCCTTTGTGGTTATCTGGTTTTGGTTCTGTTTCCGCTCCGCTGTGGCTTTAAAAAGGCGACTACACCAGATTGACAGGGATGTGAGGACACCATACGATTCAGTCAAGCGCCCAGCCTTTCCCAGCAGGGACAAAAGCATTTCAAAGGATGGTGAAAACCATGAGCCTACGCTCTTTTATCGGCAAGCAGTTTATTGATGTCATTGATTGGACTGAACCCGGAGACGGTATTCTGGCCTACCGGTATCCCATGCAGGACCGCGAGATCCAGAATGGCGGCCAGCTTACGGTACGTGATTCGCAGTTGGCGCTGTTTGTGAATGAAGGCAAAATTGCCGACCAGTTTGGCCCCGGCCTTTACCGGCTCACCACCAATACGCTGCCCATCCTGACTTACCTGCGGAACTGGGACAAGGCGTTTCAATCGCCCTTCAAGTCAGACGTATATTTCTTCTCCTCGCGCATGCAAACAGACCAGCACTGGGGCACGCAAAACCCCATAACGGTCCGCGACAAGGAATTTGGCGCGGTGCGGCTGCGCGCGTTTGGCATTTATTCGTACCACTTGGCCGACCCCAAAGTCTTTTACGAGAAGATCAGCGGCACGCGCGATCAATACATGGTGAGCGACCTGGAAGGTCAGTTGCGCGAAGCCGTCGTGGGCATCCTTTCCAATACTTTTGCCCAGAGCAATGTGCCCTTCCTGGACATGGCGGCCAATCAGACGCAGCTCGCGACCCAGGCCACGGAGTTGCTCAAGCCGGTATTCGCAAATCTTGGCCTGGCGCTGGATACGTTTGTGGTGGAGAACCTCTCTCTGCCGGATGAGTTGCAGAAAATTCTGGACCAGCGGATCAGCATGAATATGATTGGCGATATGAATCGCTACACGCAATTCCAGGTGGCGCAATCCATGCCGATTGCGGCCGCCAACGAGGGCGCCGGAGGCGCTGGGTTGGGAGCGGGATTGGGCGTAGGCATGGGCATGGCCCAGACCATGATGAACAGCATGAAATCCGCAACCAGCGGCACGGAAGCAGCGCCTGCCGCGGGAATAGCAACGGGAACCAAGTTCTGTATGGAATGCGGCAAGCCCATGCCGGCTGCGGGCAAGTTCTGTCCGGCTTGCGGAAAGTCGCAACCACAATAACCGCCGCAAGCCTGCCGTGTTGAGTGCGGGTTGGATGCTTAGTGGTTGTTGTTGTACAGAACGAGTATCAGGATAATGATGGCCAGCATGGTCAAGGTGAAGAGCGTGATCTTCACCGCGCTGTAAGGCCGCTCACCTTCTACGTCGCCGGTTCGCGCGTTGACCACCACGTGGTAGACCTTGCCTTGAAACTGGTAAGCCCCAATCCACACCGGCAGCAGGAGATGCAAAAAAAAGATATTGGAATAAACTGTGCTGATGCTGGTTACGCGCTGTTCATCGCCGCCAATGTCCCGACGAACCTGCCGGTTAATCTCATTGGCCACCATGGACTTGGCATCCTCAAAACCCTGATCCAGTTCCACCTGGTAGCGCTGGGCGCGGAAGCCTGCCAGATATGCCGGTTCGTATCCGCATAGAGCATTCAAGTCCCAGGGCTGGAGCTTGTTCAGTCTTGGCTCCGGCACCGCTTTGGTCGCAGGCACCAGCACATTGGTGAAATCCTCGCTCACCGTACCGGACGCCGAATACCAGCGCGTGTGCTGCACTTCGTGAGTGCCTCCCCGGCCATCAGATTCGCTCACGTAATAGTGCTCGCCGCGCTCTCCGATGTAATTGCTATGAGTATGAAAGTAGTAGTTCCAGAAAGGCAGGTAAACCCCGCTGATTCCCTCTGGCCGTGCCAGTCTTTGCAGCGCATTGGGGGCAAACCAGCGAGAGCCGAGCCACGTCTGCAACTGCGCCAGCGCGCCCTGCTTGTTTACCTTCACCGGCAATACGCCATCCGGCGCGATCAGCGGGTCGGCAGCCTTGGGCTGGGCCACAATGGCCGTTCCGCAGAACGAGCAGACACCGGCTACTTCGGGCGGCACAAAGGCCACAACACTGCCGCACCCGGAGCAAGTCACCTGGAGCGCTTTATCGGTGATCGGCTGGAGCGTATGGCTGGTCATTGCGCCGGTAAACTCGTGCGCCTTGACGGTAGATCCCGCAATCAGGGCTTGCGTAGTTCCGCAGTGCGGGCACTTCAGTTGTCCGGTCTCCGGGCTGAATTGCATTCCTGCCCCGCAACCAGAACAGGCAAATTGTTCCTTCGCTGCTGTTTCAGGCATGATTTAGGCTTCTCTTGAATACCTTGGAAAAGGTAATCAATCTTACCATCAGGCTTTTCAGGATAACGCAGGTTACTTCATCAACTTCCCTGCCCGGCCGCGCGAGCCAATTCTGCCTCTTGAGAGCTGTTCATTTTCGAACAGGAAAGTTCGTTAGCGCACACGAATGCAGCCATCCTTGCAGCACAACCTCGCCCTAAACTGCTGTCCTGCAAGAGTTTGAAACTTGTTTGCAGTTCGGCACTGAAGCTGCTCATAAATTTGCATTCAGTGACAGAACTTCGAGATGCCCGGTTGCGTACCTTTGATCTGCAATCACCCTGGAAGAAGCAGTAAACCTTATAAACAAGAGAGACGCTCATGATGAAATCTTTGCAATTCACGCTTCGACTTTTGCGCAAATCGCCGGGATTCACCACCCTGGCTGTGTTGATGCTTGCGCTTGGCATTGGAGCCACCACTGCCATTTTCTCCATCGTCGAAGGCGTACTGCTACGCCCGCTTCCATTCCCGGATTCCCACCGGCTGGTGGCCCTGGGCGACACTCTTCAGGGAGCAAATGAAGATAGCAACGCAGGGATCAGCGTCAGTGATCCCGACATTCTGGCCTATACGCGTGGCACTCACAGTTTTGACAGTCTTGGTGGATATCAACAGAGCACCTACGAATTAAGCGGGATAGGGGAGCCGGCAATGATCAGCGCGGCCCGCTTGACCGCCGGTGTTTTTCCAGCTCTGGACGTGCCGCCGTTCATGGGACGCGTCTTCACACAACAGGAAGACGACCAGAAGCAGCAACTCGCAGTGTTGAGCTACTCAACCTGGCAAAGCCGCTTTCATGGCAACACGCAGGTTCTGGGAAGCAAGATTCTGCTGGACCGCAAGCCCTATATTGTGATCGGCGTGATGCCGCGAAATTTCGAGTTCCCGCTGGTTCCCGGGCAACTGAACCACAGCGAACTATGGGTCCCCATGAGTTTTATCCACGATGAACTCACGATTGGCGCGGCATCGTGGAATTTCCAGATGGTAGGCAGGCTTAAGGCGGGGATCTCGCCACAACAAGCCCAGGCCGATGCCGAGAGTGTGGCGCAAGAGACCATGCGCAACTATCCCGCATTCATGACCAGCCTGCGCATTAGCGCCGCGGTTCACTCTCTCCAGGAAGACACCGTGCAGCAGGCCCGTCCCTTGATCCGAACCCTGTTTCTGGCGGTCGCAGTTGTCCTGTTGATCGCCTGCGTTAATCTTGCCGGACTCCTTCTCATCCGGGCCATTCGGCGGCGGCGTGAAATTGCAGTGCGTCTGGCTATGGGGGCGCGGGCATCGGTTCTGCTGCGCCAGGCAGTTCTGGAGGGCCTGGTCCTGAGCGTAACCGGTGGTCTGCTCGGATTGGTCCTGGCGGGAAGCGCCCTGCGCGTGGGCAGAAGTCTCCTGCCGGAAACCTTGCCTCTTATTAACCAGATTGAGCTGGACTGGCGTGTGGCGCTGTTCGCGCTGGTGCTCGCGATATTCACCGGTTTCATCTGCGCGCTGGCACCGGGCTTCGCCGCCATTCGCACCAGCGTGAATGCCGCTCTGAAGGAAGGCGGCCGCACTGGCAGCGATAGCGCCGGACATGCACGCCTGCGCTCGGCGCTGGTGATCGCAGAAATTGCCATTGCCATGGTGCTGGTAAGCGCATCGGGCTTGTTGCTGCGAAGCTTCGAAAAAATGCGGGCTGTTCAGCTTGGCTTTCGTCCCGATCACATATTGACCGCGGCGTACTCGCTTCCTCAGAGCCAATATGCCACCCAGCCCGCAGTCGATGAATTCAACAAGGAGCTTCTAACCCGGTTGAGACAGCTCCCCGGTGCTACCGCCGTAGCGGTCACTTCGCTTTTACCTGCCTCTGGCTCGAATGGCAACCAGTCATTCGTCGTGGAAGGCTATGTTCCTCCGAAAAATGGCGACTTGAATCTGGCCTGGCCAGCTCAGGTGGAAGGAGATTATTTCCAGGCCATGGGGATCGCGCTGCGGCGCGGTCGCGCGTTCAATGAAAACGACACCGCCCATGCACCGCTGGTAGCCATTGTCAATCACAAGCTCAGTGAACACTATTGGCCCGGCCAGGATCCCATTGGCAAGCGCATTCGGTGGGGCATGCCGGAGACGCCCACGCCCTGGATGACAGTTGTGGGCGAAGTGGACGACATCAAACAGGATTCTCCGGACCAGGCGACAAAGGAGCAGGCCTATCAGCCGGTGGAGCAGAGCCTCGCTTCTTTTGGCTCGCTGGCTGCTTCCGCCACATCCGTGCTTATCGGCAACGGGGGGTTTATTGTGCTCCGCACCGCGCTCCCTCCAGAACAGATGGAGAATGCAATGCTTTCCACGGTGCGTTCCATTGACCGCCAGCTTCCGCTCACGCAAATGCAGACCATGGAACACGCAGTTTCCGAAACCGAAGCTCCGCGCCGGTTCAACACCGTGCTCATCACGGCCTTCGCTCTGGCCGCTGTTCTGCTCGCAATTCTTGGGATTTACAGCATCATCGCCTTTTCCGTTGCGCTGCGCGTTCAGGAGATGGCGATACGGCTGGCCCTCGGCTCACAACGAACGGGAATTCTGGGGCTGATCGTCACCGGCGGGGCAAAGCTCGCGGCTGCCGGATGCATTCTAGGCCTGGTGGGAGCAGTGCTGGTCTCGCGGCTTCTCCGCACATTTCTTTTTGGCGTAAGCCCCTTCGATCCTCTGGTGCTGGCGCTGGCGGCTGGCTTCGTATTCCTGCTGGCCATAACTGTGTCACTGCTTCCAGCCAGGCGAGCGGCGACCATTGATCCCATGCAGGCGCTTCGAGCGGAATGAGCCATTCACGGACGATCTGGAATGGACCAAGATCTTCAGGTCTTTACGCGCGCGGTTACGAGAATTTTGTTCCCGTCGTTCCGCAGGCTGTATCTTTCCATTTGAGAATTGGGTAATTGAGTAATTTGGTAATTGGGTAATTGTCGAAAAGATTGTTCAATCGCGTGCCGCTTCTCTGACTGCGCTGATCGAAGAAGCCTACTCTGATAGAATTTCGCTGTTTGCCGGCAACCATCAGATCTCCTCAACAAAGCATACCGTGCAAGGATAGCCGATGAGTGAACCGCGTTTATTACCGTTGCATGGCCATGCGGTTTCCGATGTGACAGGGACCGGGAGGTTCGTTTTATTTTTCGACGACCCCGCACAGAGCCGTCTGTCCCTGGACGGTTCGTTCCAAATCCGCGTAGATAACGAGACGCAGGAATACACGCCTCTCAACCCGGATTGGGTGCGTGACGTTCTGCTGTCTTTTGTCGGCGTAAGAGTTAATTCAGCTCGTTACAATCGCCGTAGCAGATTGATCATCAGGTTTTCCGATGATCGCGAGCTAATCATCGATGATGGGCCTTTCGAGAATTGGCATTATTCCAATTCCTCTGGACTCAGCCTGCACGGCGGTGTCGGTAAGGTCTCCTAACCCTCGCTGGTTTCCATTCCGTTGCAGACTTCGCCTCTTCGTCACAGGCTCGTCCGGGGATTAAATCCAGCTGAGTCGGCATGATCGCTGGCGAAATTAACGTGTCTGCACGGAAAAATGGCGCTACCAGCACCGGGCAGCGCCAAATGAGAGATTTCTGGCAATCAGCGTGGTTTACTGTTTCTCTCATGCGCTTCTGTTGCTTATCGCGCTCCTGCTGCATCCGCTGTTTGTAGTATTCCGCTTCAATAAGAATGTCAGCATGATCCTTTGGCGCTCGCCAAGATTGACCCACCCATGGCTTTCCAAAACTGACCCAGGTCTCTAGCTAACCGTGGCCAAGAGCGCCGGTTAAGTTAAAGTGTTGATCTGGCTACGAACGCCTGCTTTCGGCAAACCTGCGTAATTGTGAGACGAGAGCAAAACTATTGAGACTAGGGAGCCGGGCCGCCGTTACTGAGGTTAGCTGTCTGATTTGTCAGTCGTAGTGTCCAATAGAAGCAGGCGAACACGATGGTAAAGGATCGGGGCAATAAGCTGATTTGTCGAATTGATGTGACGGGGTTTTTGAGCATCCTGGTGGTGCTCGTCTTCACGTACATGATCCATCTGATGGACTACCCGGACCTTCCGGCGATTATTGCTGAGCTGCCGAGGGCGCAGCACGGAATTCCGATGTCGCGGGCAAATCGGGAAGATGCCATGGTCGTTACAATCATGCGCGATGGCAGAATTGGCTTTGGGACCTGGCCGGTTAGCCTCGGTGAGTTGCCCAAAAAGTTGCGAGAAGGCTTGCGCAACGGCTCGGAAAGAAGGGTGTATATCAAAGTCGATGCTCAAGCAAAATATAGTGCCGTCGATGAAGTTCTTAATCAAATCCGATTGGCGGGAATCGAAAAAATAAGTTTTCTCACCGAAAAGCCTATATAACGAGAGCTTGTTTGAAAGGTCCTGCGAGCATTCAGGGGCTGGCCGCACAGTGAGCAGCAAGACTGTGAAAAGGAACTGTGCTGCTGGGGAATAGATCCTCCTTTCTGCCGGATAGAAGGCCAACCCGATAAGGGTGGCCCTCTGTCCTATAATTTCCGGTTAGCGAAAAATAGAACAATGAACCGAAAACAGCCGTTTACAGCGATAAGTTTTTACCTCGCCAGCTTTTTATTCATCTCACTGCTGTTGATAATCCAGGGGTCATCATTCGCGGCAGCCAATCCTGCGCAAAAAAATGCGGTAAAGGAAATAGGATTGGCGGAAGGCGGGACTGCTCCTCATTTCCACGCCATGGACCAGTCCGGCGTAGACCAAAGCGACACATCCATAGCCGGCAGGAACGGAACTGTGCTGCTGTTCTTTCGCTCCGCTGATTGGTGACCGTTTTGCAAAATGCAACTGGTGCAGTTGCAACAAGCCCAACGGAGATTCAAGGACCAGGGGATTGGGCTGGCGGCCATCAGCTACGATAGCGAAGCCATTCTCAAGGACTTTGCCGAGCGCCAGCATATTACGTTTCCACTTCTGGCGGATCCGCAGTCGGAGATCATTCGCAAATATGAAGTCTTAAATACTGAAGCCAAGGGAATGCAGCAAGGCATGGCGCTTCCCGGCTTCTTTTATATCGATTCCAGCGGCAAGATCAAAGAGAAGTTCTTTGAGGACGCGTATACCGACCGATATACGGCCAACAACGTGATCGCCAAACTTTTTCCCGAGTTGACCGAGCAAGCGGCGAGAAAAGTTGACGCGGCGCACATTGGTCTTACTTTGCAGCAGTCGGACCAGGTAGTGGTTCCGGGCAGTCACCTGGCATTGATTGCTGAAGTAAGCCTGGGACGGGATCTTCACGTCTATGCCCCTGGAGTCAAAGGGTACCTGCCGATTGAACTGAAAGTGGAGCCTGCCGCAGAAATAAAATTAGATCAATCGACCTATCCTCAACCAAAGATTCTCTGGTTAAAGGCAATCAAAGAGCGGGTGCCCGTATTTGAAGGTAAATTCCGCATCACTCAAGATGTGACTGTCAGTGCCAATCGTGACCTTATCCGGTCGTTGGGACAGGGGAAAACCATCTCTTTACAAGGAGAACTGAAATATCAGGCGTGTGACAAAACCACTTGCTACATGCCGATTTCGGTTCCGGTCGGCTGGCAGGTTCAAATAGTCCCGCTGGACTTTCAGCGATCTCCTGAAGCGATTCAGACCGGCCGTCGTCCAAATGACGGTTTAACAACCCCGATGAATGTTTGTTGCTGATCTTCTCGTGCGAAAGTTTGCGGTGCTCGGTTTCGAGAATCTGTCTCCAGTGGTGCTCGGAACCGTAAACCAAGTTGGAAGCCGCGGGCAGCTTCCGTCAGGTTGGCGGAAGCATGCATTTCGTATTTCACGGCACGATCAACGGCCTGAGCGTAAACTTCAACCTTCAGGCCGTGCACGGCAGAACCACGCAGTTCACCTATGTGGCAGACGTGCACGGAGTGAACATAACCGGTCCCGATCCAGCCACCGTAGGCCTCAAGATCGGCCACAATACCGGGCGCACTACAGCTGAGTTCTAGGTTCGGAGCGAGGACAGGAGCAGACACTGCATTCCAACAATCAGTCGCCTGCTCCCTATCTTCTTCATTTGAACTGAACTGAAAAGGTGGAAGTACGGAGCATCTTCTATGCGGCACGCCGGGCCGCAGCCGGGCGGCGATGAATCACGAAAAAAGGCGGGAAAATTTGAAAGTTGTCTCTCAGTTCGGCGGATTCTTGAGCAACCCTGTTCCTGCAATGCGCACTGGCCGCAGCGTCCGGGGGCAGGTTCTTCTGGATATACAGGCCCAGTGTTCAGGGTAGCCAGCCCAAGTAGTACAAAACCACAAGTGTGGCGACCCATAACAGTTATTGGAACTTGTATTCCATTATGAATCCCACCATGACATCATTATTTTTCCCGCAAACATCTCGATAACATTACTGGAGCAGACGGGAGCCCGAGTGGATGTTGAATTGCTCCTCCACGACTGAGGTTTCCTTTCTCTTTGCGCTTCGTTCCCTTCACCAAGAGCTATCGAAAACTTCAAATCTACAATGGCAAAGGAGAACGCCTGCAATGTCCACTGATTGTCATGATGGCCCTTACTCCACAGGGATTACGCAGCTACGCCGAGGTCTGAGGCTCGCATCCGGTGGAGTGCTTCTTCTTGTTTTTACGGTGGCAGCTTTTGCCCAGAGCATTCCGGGCTCATCGCACGTCATTCTTGTGATTGAAGAGAACCATAGTTACAACACCGTCACGAATCAAAATGACAGCACGAATTACATGCCGTGGCTGGTTTCAACCGGCGCCACATACGGCCATGCCACGAACTACACAACCAACAGCAGTGGTTCTCTTCTGGATTATCTATGGTTGTCATCCGGCAGTTGCCATTCTGATCCCACAGCCAGCAACAATGCCTGCCCCGCATCATTGCCCGCTGGCACCCACGATTTTCAATGCACGGGTGGCGGATGTCCGGAAATCATTACCGACAATAATATTTTCCAGCTAATCGATAATGCAGGTTTGTCCTGGAAGGTCTACGCAGAATCGCTGCCTTCCATCGGTTACATGGGCGGAGACTCAGGCGAATATGCAGAGCGTCACAATCCCGCCAAGTGGTACTCCACGGTAGCCAGTGGCAGCCAGGCGGAGAAGAACAAAATGGTGCCCTTCAGCCAGTTCAGCACGGACTTAGCCAACAACGCCCTGCCGACATACTCAATCATTGTTCCCAACCTCCTTGATGACGCCCATGACGGCACGCCACAGGCTGCAGACACCTGGTTGCAAAACAATGTTGCCCCAGTCCTGAACCAAAGCTACTTCCAGTCGGGTGGAGATGGCCTGCTGATCATCACCTTTGACAATGGAGATAGCGACATTGCGGGTCAGGTCTATACCGCAGTCATTGGTCCAAAAGTTACGAAAGGATTTGTATCCAATACTGCTTATCAGCACCCAAGCACACTGGCAACGATTTGTGCTTCTTTAGGTATTGCCGCCGGCAGTTGTCCCGGCGCCGGCTCAACAGCTACTGCCATGGCTGACTTTTTTAGAGGTATTGGTGGTGGATCGTCAGGCGTATCCATCAGCAATCCGTCTAATGTTCCGCAAATTGCCTCACCGGTGCCATTTCAAGCGACGGCGACTTCTAAAGGGCTTCCCATTACGGCAATGAAGGTCTATCTGGACGGCAACCCTCAAGAAATTGCAACCTTCAATGGTAACGGCAGTTCGTCAACATTGACGGCGCAGTCTGCATTTGCGATGGCCGCAGGAACTCATACATTCAATGTGAATGCGTGGGACACGGGCGGCGCGATTTATCAATCACAGATAACATTCACGGTTGCTTCCAGTGGGATGAACATCGGTGCTCCGGGCCTTCAATCCCAGGTGACCGGGGTCTCACCCTTCACCGCTACAGCCACATCGAATGGCCTTCCCATTACTGCGATGAAGGTTTATCTGGACTTCAATCCCAATCCGATTTCCACTTTGAACGGCAATGGCACAAGCCAGCTTACTGCCACTGGCACCTACTCATTTACCAACGGCCCGCACGTTCTCATCGTGAACGCCTGGGACAATGCCGGCAAGGTTTACCAATCCGCCGTTGCTTTCAATGTCTCGACCTCTGGCATGGTGATCGGCACTCCTGGAAACGGCTCTCAGATAACCGGAGGCCTCCCGTTCTCAGCCGGGGTCACCTCCAATGGGCCTTTTATCACTGCTATGAAGGTCTACCTGGACTATAGTGGCACACCTCTTGCCACCTACAATGGCAACAACACCAACAATTTGACAGTAAACACGGTCTATTCCATCGCCAGCGGCACTCACACATTGATCGTGAACGCATGGGACAGTGGCGGCCAGATTTATCAGTCAGCTGTCACATTCACGGTCTCTTCCACGGGGGTGGTGATCAACACCCCGGCAAGCAATTCACAGGTGAGCTCGCCAGTCCATTTCAGCGCCACGGCCACCTCG
>Ga0209580_10000628_pt1 | contig 18158 bp, 28 predicted proteins | sample Coa_R1_5_FD_187153 | JGI IMG/M metagenome (GOLD analysis project Ga0209580, IMG submission 187153) | Surface soil microbial communities from Centralia Pennsylvania, which are recovering from an underground coalmine fire - Coalmine... | ecosystem: Environmental > Terrestrial > Soil >... | reverse complement strand
CTGGCTTGCGGAAACAGAATCACCCGCAGACGATCTAAAGGCGGGTATTGACGATGCCCTACACCCTTAATAAATGCCCGATTACCGCATCCTTTACCCGCGTAGTAGGGTGTTCGGTCTTCCCGAAGCCACAAATAGGCGTAGAATTGGACGCTCATATCCCTCACTTATGGGGCCAGAAGTCTTGTTTTCAACAACAGAAGCCGCTCCCCATACCATTATCATAATACGAGTCGTCCGAGACGCCGCCCTGGTGCAGCCGGTTCAACCAATGCCCTACCGAAACGGGGGTTGGGGGATTTTCAAGCTGATACCCGGTCGGAGCAGCCACAACCATGCCCGCAGTATCGGCAAAATCGTCATGTCGTCCCAATTTCGGCCATTTCACCAACTGTTTGACAAGCTGGTCATACCCCTTCATGCCCGCAAAGAGCCAAAGTCGTCTCGCAGAGAGCGGGCCTTTGACCGAGCCGATGCGAATCAGCTTCGCATTCTCCACCTGGGACCCTTTTTCCCACTGCAGCGGCACTTTGAGGATGTTGCGAGAGTTCGCATGAGCCGTAATGACGTTGTTGTAGGCTTCCCAACCATTGAACTTCTCGTAGTACATGATATCTGGGCGATGGGTGAGCAGCATATTGACCGTTTGTTCCGCCACTTGACCCGCATCCCAGGTTCCGAACTCACACGCATAGATAAAAATCTGTCCTTGAAACAGGCGGCAAGCGAAAAGTACAGAGTAATCGCGCCCGCTCTGGCCCACATACGCAAGGTCCCCAACAATAAAAGTGAGTCCCGACCCAAACGGAGGGATTTGAGTGATACTGTGCAGCGTTTGACGACCGATCAGAGTCTCATCGAACGTCTGCGCTCCCGTTGCGATCGGTTTGTTCTCGTACTGATTCGCAAAAAACTCCGACCCCAACTCAATCTTTTTCGTTTCGAGCATCTTCAGCGTATGCCCGACCTCTCGCCCATCATGGGTACGAGTCTGGGGGAACAACACGTCAATATTTCCGCGGTCTTTGTAACCTGGACACATGCAACCCTGAATTTCGCAAGGGGGTTGCAGGATATTTTTTTCGTAATCATGGTACACGCTGGTGTGACTGCAATTCTGGCACCCGTGGCTCCAGCAATCTCGGATATAAAACTTCCAGATAGTCTGCCCCATCTCTTTCATTTCCTTTTTGGCGTCGTCTTGGATGCGCTCGTACGTATCGCCAAAGGAGTACCGCGTGCCAGTCATGATGATGAAACCTGACGGTTCAAGCAGCGGGCAGATATCAATGTAGTCTTCGTAACACTTTTGCAGCGCTTCGACTTTTTTATAGTTCGTTTCATTCACCAAGTCGTCGATGTAGATAACATCGAAGTGCGACCCGGCCTTAACTGACCGTGCCGTAGAAATACAAAATGTCGGCTGCGCAAAGATATCGTTCGTGCGACAAGGCACTGTGAACTCGTGGGCTGTTCCTAGTTTGGCGGGTTGAGTTTCCCATGCATTGGGGTTTGGTGTGCCGTCCTCTAAGAATTCTGCTACCCGACGATTGCGCACGTCCCGCAAACAGAACTCTGGAAATAACCACTTGAATCTTTTGGTTGGGCGCTCGAAGAATCGCTTGATGGCGGCGAGTTGAGCCTTGGCGAGTTTATCGCCGCCTGTCAGGAAGCATATACGGATGTTCGGGTAGTTCAGGATCATCTGAACGATGTCGACCCTGACCGCCGAAGTCTTAAACAAGCCGCGAGGCCAAAGAATCATCCGCTTTTTGGTAAGTTGATCGAGGTCAGACAGCACAAGACTCGTGCCGGGCTGCTTTTGCACAAAGCACCGAAATAGTTGCTCGTGGGGATCGGGCTGAAAATCCATTCCGAGAATCGGAACGTACTCTTTCGGCAAATTGGGATCGCCGGGTTTGGGGGCTTCGGCGAAACCGCTGAGGTAAAGATGGTATTTCAGACATCGGAACCGCCCCTCAAACCAATCAAGGCGTTCTGCCTCTGACGCGCCCTCATACCATCGAAGAAACGACCGCGGAAAGTTCGTCAGGTCGACGGACTTGCGGTACTTTTCAAAAAGGTTGGGGTCAATCTCAAACATGCGGGCTGCTCCCCGACGTTGGTGTGCGAATTATTTTTCTAACATGCCTGCGAGTTTATTCGCGGCGTATGGTGCCGTATTAAATGCGGTAAGACCACCCAAGGTCGCAACATCCGGCAATGCGTAAGAGTGGTGGACAATCACAGTAATCCACGCGATGGACGCGAGAGTGCATATTGCACTCAAAAGACGGCTGGTGCTCGGCTCATACTCGGGAGCCCCTTCGGATAACGCTCGTTTAAGAAAATCGAACATAACTAGAGCCCGTTATTGGCCCCGCCCTCCCGCACTACAAATGCCCCAGGACCACCGTTTGCTGTAGGCTTCGCTTGCGTGCAATCAGAGCAATAAAAATGAGAGCCGTTTCCGATCGGAGTTGGAATCGTAGCAAACGTAAATGAGAGGTTGTCAAATGAGAAAACATCTGCGGTACTTCCCGTCCCCGCGTCCAGCGCGCCATCCCCAATCTGAATATTTTTATATGTCGTTTTGTTGTTTTGTGTGTCTGTTCGTTTCAAAAGCCCAGCCACATGAATTGCTCCGATATTTTCAATCGTCACTATCCAATTCGTATTCACGTTGGCGGCATTATTCAAAAAGAATGCGTAGACAGTTGCCCCGACGCTGAGCGTAGTCGAAATGACATCTCCATCGAAAAGAATATTTAGATTGTGAGTGCTTGTCGGAGTATCGCATTCGCCGTAGTTTGTGTCCGCGGCGTTGTCACCGACAGAAATTTGATTATGCGCGACTCGCGTATTAATTAAGTCCCCCGACAAGTTAATGGCGCATTTTCCAGACACGCCTGACATACTCATATTCACATTATTATTCTCAACTACAGAGGTGCCGTTTACAATGTCGATTCCGTCTTGATTTGTGACGTTGACGAAATTCCCCACAATGGTGCCTTGTCCAGTGATCGCTGCCCCGTTCGCGCCACCGGATTGCACAAGATTCTGTGCAATAAGACTGGGAGTGCCGCCTTTTACTCCAGGCCAACCGTTCGTTTGCCGAAGAGTGTTTCCGATCACCGCGTTGTAGCTGGACGAGCCGGACGTATCCACCAAAATGGTACCGTTACTGTCTTGAATAAAATTTTGAAGAATTAAAGCGATGCCCGGGTTCAAAATAGCAACGCCCGTACTCGTGCCATCCCCGACCACTCGATTATGCGTGAAGATGGTCACGGGGAGAGCGCTGGTAGTTTCAAATGCATGCGTTCCCCAAGTGCCGAAAGTGTTATGCTCAACAACATTGTTTGAAGCGAAGGCGGACTGGTCTTTCAAATCATCATTCGCTTCCCCATTAATAACATTCCCTGCGATATAAATTGCGGCAGATGAAGACCCGTTCAACAAAATTCCGTTCCCGGTAAACGAGGCTTTAACCCCAGCCAGCGTGATGTTTTGGATCGTCGCACGCGTGCCCGTCACCGTGAACTGATCGATGCTCGCAGCTTTCGTAAACGTCGTGGCTGCGCCAGGACACCCGATAATACCGGAATTTGCGCCGCCGAGCGTAACTGCTCCTGATTGCGAAATAGCTTGACCACAAAAAGTGTAGATGACCGGCTTGGCGGTTGTAACCGCGGTAGAAAGAGTTGACGCCGGAAGATCATCCCCGTTGCAAATACCGCCTGCGGCGGGAAGAGCCGTGGCACACGCGTTCATTTTTGCGCCGAGGTCTGCGCCTACGCTCGCAAGCATGTTAATAGTCACACTGGTGCCTGCGATAGTATTCGCTGCGGACCCGTAGGCCGTTTGTCCCGTTGCAATTGAACCGCCGATCGTGCCCGTACCGATGATGGGTTCGCTTGATTGCCTCAAATCAAGAATAGTGGTGATGACGCCGCTTGCAGTCGTCACAATCGCGATCGGAACATCCCCCGCCGCGAAAGCGGTCGTTTTTGCCGCAGGCGCGCAAGCAGCGGCAGGATTGAGATAAATATTATTCGCCGCGTTATCCGTGAGAGAGAGCGTCCCCCCCGAGTACGTTACCGGAGTCGAAGTACATAGTCCAGTGCCTGCGGCCAAATTCAAAACTAAGCCTGCGCCCGGAGTCGGCCAATATCCAGGTCCAGTTCCCTGCGTATACTTACTGTTCGCGGGCTGAAGCGGAGCCGTAGTGGTCTGCGGATTTTGAGAAAATCCTCGGCCAATCATTAGACCAAAAGCGAGGACCCCGCTCACAAGAAGTGTTATAATTTGATTTTTGATTTTCATGATTTTAGGCCGTTGTCCATAGTAAAAGATTCGCCGTTAACCCAGCGTCCGTTGCAGTCAAGTACACGTTGGTTGCATCCCACGGGATCGCTTGCCAATAGATGCTGCCGCCCGAAGTCATCTGGATGATTCCGGCTACGGGGGTCACACCAAGCCCGTGGGCGACAGTGAAATTCCCGCCCGCAACTGGAGTCAACGCGAGCGTCGTGGCCGGTGCTGGGAGTTTTCCCGCGACAACCCCTTTGGGGGCGCTTAAAGTGGTTTGACCTGTAATTTCGATAGACATACGAACTCCGCGTTAGTAAATCAACGACACTTGCACCGAACAGTTTGTGGCGGAACTCCCGAAAATGAAGATGCGCGATGCATCGATATTATCGCCACTGATTGTCCAAGCCAATTGCCCAGTTAAAGTCAGTGCGGCGGCGTACTGTGTGGAAGAGACGTTCAAATCCCCCACATACACGATATTCGTCAAATTTCCCTGCGAGCATTCAAGGCGAACAGAGCGGAATCTCTCGACAGGGCTCGGGGCGGTATTGCCCGCGTCTGCGGTACTAGCAACATTCGCGTGATTAAAATAGAATCGAAATGCGCCAGTAGACGGATCGTTGTCAATCACCGTAACAGTAAGCCCGTTGAAATATGTTGCCGTTGTGAAACCCCACAACGTAACTTGCTGTCCCTTTCCAACTGGGCCCGGCGCAACGCCGCCATGAATATCGAACGGTTGCCCGGTCAACTTATTGAAAGACTGAGTTGCGCTCGCAGGCGTAGCCGCCGGTACTGGGATAAAACCGTTCGGACCATTGTACCCATTTGTGGGCAAGTTTCCCGCGCCCAACACGATGGTGGCGATATTCTTGGTAATGGAAAAAGTTACTGCCGCGACCACGGAACCCGTATAGATAGGCGTACGCCAACCGGCAGTGTTCGGTGCTACAACTGCGCCAATTGTTCTGAGCATTCCCATGAGAAATCTCCTCTAAAAAACTTAGTTCGAGTGCGGCTTCACGACGCTCGCAGAGTCACGCTTAACGGCGGGCTCGGGGCGAATGCTCGACCGGACGCTGACCGCGCCGCCTGAAATTTTCTTTGGTGATCCCGCGGCAGCTTTCGAAGTGCCGGTTGCAGATTTCACATTGCCTGGATCAATGCTAACCGCCCCTTCGGGGCGCAGCTTTTGATTGTTGACTTTCTTCGTCATCCCAGGACCAGATGCGACAAGGCCCTTGATGCCCTTGAACATCAGGACGGATTTTGGCGTTGGTGCTTTTTCACGACCGCTGTTCGATTTCATTGTCATTCTCCCTGATTAGGTCTTCGATATGTCGCTAATTTTTGTTGTTCCCTGCATACTTTTGAGTTGACGAGGAGCGTTCGGCATCGCCGAAATCGATCCTCCCGATGTCGCAGGAGCCGACGCGATCTTGTTTGCGCCCGCAGGTGACACTTTCGGGTCCAAGTTCTTATCAGTAAAAGACGTTTTCGGCGCAGCCTCAATCGTCATTGTCGCCGTGCCCTTCCGTGCGGGCGCGGGTTTGGCGAGAGATTTCATCCCACTGGCCATCAACGCATGCTGCCGAGCCTTAGCTGCTTCGGGCGCAGTGAGCACGTGCTCACCCGCCTTCAAATTGTAGTCACCGTCCGCCTTAACCGTGCCGCCGTTATGCATCTTCGGCAGAGCCGACCGGGCTTTGTCGACCATGGTCTTCTTGGCTGCCAGTTCAGCACCCAAAGATGGGGCCACAGTCTTAGGGGCAACCGCTGGGGCGGGGGCTGCAGTCCCTGCAGATTTGATGGGCGAGCTAGGAAACGCTTTATTGGCGTTGGCTAGCGCAGCTTTGGCGTCACTCAGGGCATCCGGCATGATAGTACCCCTCTACTTATGATTCAAGAAGTCTTAAATTAGCCCGCCAACACATAATCGACAGGGATGTTCGCCAGACTGGCTTGTACGGTAAGCGCCGTGATTCCATTAGCTGGGTTGAAAAAGAATAGCACAGCGCCCGGCTGGAGAACCATAACTTGGACCGAACCGGACCCGACCGGAGTCCACGTAAAAGTGATTGTCCCAGAGACACCTAAATGCTTCGCATAAAGCAACTGCGTCGGGCTGGCCGGGAGCGTCACAGGGGTCGATCCCGCGGCAAGGAGCGCCTGACCGAACGTGCAGGCATTCAGATTCGCCGTCAGCAGCGGGATCAGTTTGTATATGGGGGCCTGTGCGTTAGCCGGGTCGTTGAAGGCGATGACCCCGCCAGAAAAACTAACTTGAACTGGACCTGCCTCAGTAATCACGAGCGACATTGAACCCTCCTATTTGAACCAAATTGTGACATCCGGCGCTGTTGCAGGCGTACCTGTACTTGTCGGCGTTGTAGATGCACCAATCCCGATTCCCGTCGCGTAGTTAGCCAAAGCCAAAGTTCCGGGCGGAATCACCAGAGTGGCGGACGCCGCAATCGGTATCCACGAAATCACAGAAGTCCCGAGCGTAGGCGTCCCCGCGGTATTATAAAATTGCAAATAGATGACGGATGCTGTTTTGTTGACGACGGTCACGCCATACACATTGCCTGCTGACGCCTTGATATTTAGCACGGTTAGCGAGGCGGCATTGCCAGTAGTGCATGCCGCGGCAGATGCAGTTGCTGGGGCATTTGTATGCCACTGAGCGTTTGTCGGGGCAGCGCCGCCAATCGCTGCATCCATAGTCGCACCCGCGTTGCCGACAATCCGCGCCGCGCTCACCGTAGATACTGTGGTCACAGTTCCGACCGTCGTAACCGTGGAAAGAGTTTGAGCGGCAGCAATAGATGCAGTGCATAGAAGATTCGCTGCGGTTGCATTGCGTACAAACACGTTACCATCGGCACCCTTGATATCAATAAACCCCGCCGTGGTCGGGGCTGTGCCGAGGATAGATGTAAGATTGTGGTCTTGGGCAAAATGCGCAGCAGGAGTAGTGGAGTTAGATGTCCATAAATTTCCTGCGCCATCAGAACTACGAACGACGCCGATGACCTTTGTAGTTTCGGCGTTCAGTGCCGCCTGAACTGCAAAAGTCCCCGTATTCGTCACGGCAATAGTTTGCGATGCCGCAATGTTGATGGTCCCGATGACTTTGGTTGTCTCTGCATTCAGAGTCGCCGCCACAACTGAGCCAGAATCGGCTATGATATGGCCAATGACATTTGTTCCGGCAGGCAGGGCGTTTGTGATTGCTGTGACCGCCGTAATAGTTCCGGTGACCGGCTGCAATTGCGAATTAACGTACATCGCATTGGAGAGAGTCAAAATAACTTGAATCGTCCCGCTGAATGCAGCAACAAAATTAATCGTGACATTCGAAGTCCCAGGTACGACAGATGCGATATTTGCTAGAACGCCGTTATAAGTAGAATCGTATGCAGCGATGGCTGATGCGGTTGCAGGGGTATACCCCAGATTAACCACACACGAGGTGGAGACACCATCTCCGACGATAGAGATACTTAATGGATATGATGTTGTGTTTGCCATCCTAATTCCTCTCTGCTGCTCGTCGTGCTTGTTGAGCGATTCTCATTTTGCCAACGTAGTCAACTTTTACTTTCAAAACTTTACTTAAACCAAAGAAAACAAAGGATTTAACTCGCTAACTGGCTTTTTGCAAAACCACGACGGTCGTGATATGCGCCACAACGGTGTTGACACTGAGCGCTACCGTCCACCCAGTTGCCGCAGATGTGGCAGGCAGAGGGGGATTAAAGTTCGCTACAAGGAGATCACCGCCCCCTGTAGCAATCACCCCAGTATCTAAGTCATAAATATAAGTGTTTGTGCCATCCGATAAAGTGGCCGTGAATGCAATAGCGGTACCGGCTATCGGTGTGACAGTGATAATCAATTGGCTCAGATCGGCAAAAGTACTCGCTGCAGGCGTTGCTGTTACGGCAGTCGCCGTAGTTGTGGTGGTGATCGTCGTACCTTGTGCCGCCGTTTGACTACGCCGCGTATTCTTAACAAATAAACTTCCCGCATTATCTGTTTGAAGGGCCGAATACTGACCTGTAGTGGGAGCAGGCGCGGTAGAAAGATACTCGCCGTAAGATGCGTGCGCTGCAATCCCTGTTGCGGCTACAGCGTTGCCGATAGTCGCACTGCGTTGGCGATCCCAAGATGCGCCATTAAATACCAATCCGCCCGTGAGGACTGCCGTAAGAGCATCGTTGACGTTATAGAAAAAACCGACTTGATTGTTAGCCAGCGCATCTATAGCCGCTGAATCATTACAGACAACTACAAGCATACCCCGAGTCTCACTAACAGCAATGGTCTTGGCATGACCCGTACTTATGGCGGTTCCACCAACTAAAACTGGATTTCCTGCCGCTGCAGCACCCGATGCTGCAGCACCCGTAGCAACAACGCGCTGATGCCCAGATAAATCACAAGATGCAAGAACAAGGTCGCCTTCCGTAAAAGTCGGGGCAGCAGCATTTGCTAAAAAGGTTAGCGCACCGACGTTGTTTGTTGAAGGGGCGGCGTTGTTATTGGTCAAGGTTCCAATCACTGTTGCTGTTCCAGAAGTTGTGACGGCCCCTGAGACAACCCACGGACTGGTGCCTTGGTTGACAGTTCCGATGACTTTACTTGTTTCCGCGTTCAAAATAACTCGCAGATTTCCCGCCACATCCAGCGAGAGAGCGTCAGATTTTCCTGTCGTATACGTGGGTGCAGCCGTTGTGACTGCACCAAAAGCAGTCAGCCCTTTAATACCCGAAGTCGTGGCCTCTTGAGAAATAAGCGCGGCATCGAGCGTTGCTTCTTGAACAGCGAATGTGCCCGCATTTGTGACCGCGATGGTCTGCGCGGCTGCGATTGTCGCCGTAACAGGGAATGTCGCCGCCGCATTGCTGCGAACAAAGACAGAGCCGTCGGCAAACGCGCCCGCCGCCGCTGCGCCCGCCGCGATGGCTCCTGAAGCTATAGCTCCACTGGCGATTGCGCCAGATGCGATAGAGCCTGATGCAAACGCCCCAGAGGCCACCTGACCCGAAGCAATCGAGACAGGCTGAGTGGCTTGGAAGAATGTTCCCGTGACAGCCACGGGATTTGTGATGCTGGTAACCGCTGTCACGGTGGAGACTGTGGTAAGCGTTCCTGAATCGACAATCACATGTTGGGGGGCCGAAAAAGTTGCTGTTACAAGCAGCGGCGTCATAGACGCAATTCCCTGCACAGTCACAACACCGGTCGCGGCAGTTCCGGCGGTCCCGCTGCCCGCGACAATCCACGGCGAAGTAGACTGCGTAACGGCTACGGTGCCTGTGATAGTAGTTGATGCTAACGAGACCACCCAAGGTGATGTTCCTTGATTTGCGGTGATTGTGCCGCTGACCACCCATGGAGAAGTTGATTGCGTTACAGCCACGGTGGTGAGGGGCGTCAGTGTAGAAATTTGTGCGGCGGTCAGCACAACCGGAACCGACGCCGCGGCGAGTTGTTGCCCTAATGTTGTGATACTGGCTTGGACCACGAACGTGCCTGTGCCCACGACGGTCGCGTTGAAATCTGCTGCGGTATCTTGAACAACTTCAACGTCGCCCGCGATAGAGACAGGCTGAGTGGCTTGGAAGAATGTTCCTGTGACCGCAACGCTGTTGGTCACAAACGCGTTAACGCCGATCACATTGACTGCGCCTGGGCCAGTGCCATACGCGGACGGAGAACCAAGAGCTACTGAATTCCACTCAGTGATGTTGTTTGACGCTACGACCGAGCCCACATTAACACGCAGCGCGCCCGTCAAATCCGTCGACAGAAGAACTTGGTTGCCTTCCACGTAGGTTGGAGCCGCCGCGTTTGCGATGGCGGGTAAGACGCCAATATTGTTCGCGCCAGGAGGAGCCACGTTGTTGGCTGTGATGGTCGCCAAACTCGTGGGGTTAGTTGGGTCAGCAAGAACCATCGTTTCGCGGACAACGGTGTTCGGCCCGATGGTCAGGCTGACGGCGTCGAGGAACTGACCACTCCCCGGGGTAATGGCAATCGTAGCTTGTACAGGAGGCATAGAGGTCTCTACTTATAGCGGCAGAAGTCTTGTTTCGATTACGTGAAATTCAGGGTGATCGGAATAGCCAAGGACTGCAAAAGTCTGAGAGCAATACCCATCTGACGCTGCAGGGCCACCAGCTTAATTGCGTTGACCGAAGCCACAGGCAGGGATTGAATGATCCCGTTCAATTGAATTGCGACGATGATGACCGCCGCGATCTGAATGCTCAAATACGTCTGGGTGAACGGACGCGGCATTCGAATTATGCGGCCCGAGAGCCCCGTGAAGTGAGCACCTAGACTTGCTGATCCTTGCGGGCCAACGATGTTATAGTACAGACGATTTAAACTATCAACAATTGATTCATGACCTTGCGTCGAAAAAAGCAGTTGATAAGAAAACACGGGATTTGTAGAAAGAAATGCCGCCTGTTTTGCTAAAGAAATACACAGGAAGGTCGTAGTTGCGGCAACAAACTGATCGCCGTAAATAATAACTGGTGGTGTGCGTGTGGCGAGTAGCGCGGCTAGCATGATCGGGTCCCTCCGCGCTTCTTACTTTTTTGCGTTCTTTCCGGGGCGAGACATTCCGGCCTTACTCAAGGCAACGGCCACCAACATTTTTCGTTTGGCTTCGCCTGTCTTGCCAGTAGCAACGACGGTTTTGGGCGTCTTGGCATAGACTTCTTTGAAGGCTTGTTCTTTACTCATTTCAGCGACCATGGTCATCATCCTCGTCGCTATCTTCGTGTTCCGCTTCTTCCACAAAACCTAGAGCGTACCGCACATATTTACAACAGCCGTGTTCCATATCGATCTTCGCGGCGGGGCGATTGTCGATCAACACGATGCGACTCTGCATCTCGGGATCGGCCAAAACTTTCGGGTGGATGCAAAAAGGCTCGTCGTTCTTAGTCTTATGCACACAATCCGAGCAGTGGTAGGGGCCGCTCTCGGCATACCCAGACGCAGGCGTACCTGTTTCGTCGTAGACAGACCCCAAGCGCGGCTGTCCGAGAATAGAGAGACCGGGGATGACGAAAGGGTCCATACTTATGGAGACTTTAGTCTTAAATTCTAATGGTCGGCGAATTCGGAGATAGGCTCTGGCTTCAGAGCCCGCACGGGCTTCTGGCGCTTCGCCTTGCGGGAGGCTTCTGTCGCCGCAACCACATCGGCAGGAATCGTTCCCAACGGAAAGTTGTTTGTGCTTGGGAGCCGGGTAGTATACCCGAGAACATCGCCCTTCAACTTCAATGCTTGCATTTGGGCGACAGTGAGTTTCTTATTGCGGATGGCACGGTCGATTTGTTCGACGAATTCCGCCAAAGGTTCTTTGTTAAAGTGCCTGTTCAGGATGGCAACAATGCGAATATTTGCAATCAAAGAGTACGACATGATGCGCGCGACTTCCCGCGACTTGCATTTATACGCAGTTAGCGTAGCCATTATGGGATCATAGACTCCTGTGTCGAGCCCACTTTGAACATAGGTCTCAACAAAAAGCTGTTGCTTGCCCGTCAGGACGCTGTACTCCTGGGTGTCTTTGATCTGCGCTAATGTCAGGCGTGTTGATTTGTCGTTCATTTTACTGGCTCTTTCGGATGTATGCCTCTATTTGCCCTTGGCGCAACAGCCTAAACTCTGTCCCATTGAGAACAACATTTTTACCGGCGTAAGGTCCATAACAAACAAGGTCTTCGGGCTTCGTCTGCAGCGCCTCAGGACCTACGAACACGACGGTTCCGAACACCATCTCTTGTTGACGGATATTATCAGGCAGCGTGATTCCGTCTAGCGTCGTTTCGTGTGGACTATCAACAACGAGCAGATGGTCCGTAGCTGGTTCCAAATATGATTTAGACATTGTTAGTTTTCTCCTGACCTTCCGCCACCGTACAGCCCATAGTAAGAAGACTGCATGAGACCGCCGCGGCATTTTTCAGAGCCTCGGTCACGACCGCCGCGGGATCGATGATTCCTGTCGCAATCAAATCTTCAAATTCGTCCGTAATCACATTATATCCGAGAGACGCGCTTGCCATAGCGCGCGCAAGGACGGCCTCACTTGAAACACCTGCGTTAGTGGCAAGCTGTTTCAGAATGGCGCGACAAGCATGATGAACTACCAATACGCCGAGTCTCTCTTCTGGACTTACCTTCAAACCATGCACAACTACCCCGGCGTGAAAGAGCGCCTGCCCGCCACCAGCCACGATGCCTGAAGCCACCGCCGCTCTGGCCGCAGAGAGCGCATCAACTACTCGATCACGTTTTTCTTCAGCTTCCGTGATCGTAACTCCACCCACCTTGATAATACTGATACCGCCAAGTAGCGCCGCCAGCCGAGTCTGTAAAATAGACTTTTCAAGAGGTGCTGCGGCTATCATGGCTGAACGAATCGAGTCAACTCGCCCGGTAAGGTCTGCTTGGTTTCCCTTCCCGCCAAGAATTTGAGTCTTTGTCATATTAACAACGACCTTGTGCGCCTGCCCCAGTTCCGCCAGTTTTAGCGTCTCAATTTTTTTGCCCATGTCCTCAGTATATGCAGTCCCCCCGGTGAGGGCCGCGATATCCCGCAGGAGTTCTTTTTTTCGCTCGCCGTATGCCTCTAGGCGAACCGCCACAACAGGGAGCGCGGCACGAATGCGGTTGTTAATGATGACAGCCAGAGCCTCGGCTTCATATCCTCCCGAGATAATCAGTAGCGGGATAGTGCCTGCGTCTTTAATTTGAGAGAGAATTGGCACCAAGGACTTCGCAGTGCCGATCACCCCTTCCCATAAAAGAATACGACAATCAGACCATTCCGCAGACATCGTTTCTGGGTGTGTAATGAACGCACCGTGAATTAAATTTGATTTGGGTAGCTCAAGGCCAGCCACCGAATCGACATATGTATCGCTTGTACTTGATAAATCTGATGTCACCACGCCGTCGGGACCTGCCTTGACTACTGCGGCAGCGACTAATTTTCCAATCTCGGCATCACCGTGCGCCGCAACCATCGCCACTTGAAAAATTTTGTTAGCATCGACCGGGATCGCTACACGCTGAATTTCAGCGATCACCGCGGCAACTGCGCGGTGAATTCCCCGCTCAACGGCCATAGGGTTCGCACCATTTTTCAGGAACTCAAATCCGGACTGAACCATATCCCGAGCAAGCGTTATTGTAGCAGAAGTGCCGTCTCCAACACTGTTGTCAGTTTTTTGACTTGCTTCACGGACAAGATCAGACCCTAGCTGTTCGGTGGGATCGGAACAATCCACATAGTTCGCCACGGAAACCCCGTCCCTAGTCACGCGGGGGGTTTGGCCGAGCGCGCGTTGTCCAAGAATGGCAGTGCGCCCGCGGGGCCCTTCCGTAAGGGCTACCGCATCGGCAATTAAATTCACTCCGCGCAAAATTGCGTCTTTGGATTCTTGACCAAACTTAACTGTTTTGCTCATGGCTGATGTGCTCCTGAATATAGGACACCAATAAAATCAATTCTCGGGAAGTCGCGTTGGACTTAATGCGGTTAGCCCTCCAACTTATAACTCTTACATTACCGGGCACGTACCCAAGTTCTGGAATCACGCAGTCTAAAGACGGACTATAGTCGTTAGTTTTAGTGCTCGTTCGGTCTAGGGTGATCCCAAGTGCCGGACAGATATCGGGAATTGGCGGGATATCATCCAAGCACAAGTCCCACGGAATACCTTTTGCTACCGCTCGTCTCCGAGAGCCTTTCCACATATAGTATCGTTTATCGTGTGCGGTCGCCAAGCCGTGTTTAATAAATCGCCCCATCCAGTGTTGATAAATAAATCGCACTGGAAGTCCCTTGACGTACCCGCGCTTCCGGTTTGTTTGCGGCGCAATGCTAGGAGTCCCGCCACAACCGCATTCGCACAGATGTTCCATGCTCTTATTCTACTCCGCTTATTGATGAAAGTCCAATTAGTTCGGTGCTTGAAAATTCGCTGCCTGCAAAGACGCGAGGTCGATGCTTCCTTGGTCTTCGCCGGATTGGGGAGGAAGTGCCAGCTTCACGGCTGCGGCAGGCACACAAGCCAACGAGCAGGCATCTGCCGCGATCGCAGTCAACTGACCGCGAACAACAACCTTCCGCTGGACGATGTACCATTCCTGCATTTCTTCCAGGAGAGGCTCGTTCATATCCGCCCCGATCAATTCCCACTTCTTGGTCGCCCCGCACGCATCACAGGTTTGCTGCATGACTTGGCTAACTAGCTCTTTAGACATTTGAACATCTCCCCTATTCCGACTAGAACCATGATCCATCCATTCCGAAATCTATCCCAACGCGTGATCGTATCGATTACTTCTGGCAGTGGTTCGGGCTCGTAGACGGTTGTGCGCATCACCTCACGACCCATGCTGTTCGTATAAATGGCGACTTTATTGTGTCCGATGATGATCGTGGTGCCCGCGCTATAAACCGGCTGCCAGTACTCCGCTCGGAAGAACGCGCCCTGTACATCAAGCGCTTGAAACACAAACCCTTCGGGTGGCTCTAGCGTCAAATTTTTATCTTGCAGAACCATTACTCTTTCCCCAGGACCGTCAGGTCAACCCCGACGCCCTCTTTCGTGCTGGTCAATCGGTAACCGTCTTCGTCCTGGTCGATGAACACCGGGACATTGTAGTAATACTCGTCAGACAACTCGAAGCCGTCCGTGTTCACCTGAAACTTATATCCGCCTTGCGCAAAAACCGGATTCGGTCCATGCACGGTCAAAGAGAATGAATGTGCTTCGCCGAACTGTGCCGCGAATACATCGTCGGGAATCTCTACGCTTACGGGCTCGGTACCTGGGTGCGGCTGATTCGGTCCTGCCATGAATTTAGTAAATACCGAAATTGGCTCAATACCGAAGCCCGTTTGCCCTTCGAACTCCCACACGAGCAGGCCCACCACTTTGTGGGTCTTAACAGACAAGACCGCGGACCCCGAGGCTCCCGGCCCAGCGTATTCCTGCACGATAAACTTTCCTACGCATCCTGCGTCGTCGCAATCCTCAGACTTAGTAATTGGCTTAGAAGCCACGACGCCAGGACTCAGTTGTTTCCCCAGCCCTTGCGAGAAGTTCGGATTGATGGTCTTGTCGCCAACTCTCAACCCTTTTTCAGTGCCGAGGTCAAATACGGAATAGACCTTGGAGGTTTTCAGTTCAAAGAGGGCGAAGTCCACATCTTCTCCCAGGTACGCTTTCACCATCTTGACGGGTGTTCGCACACCGCCAATCTCTTCAGCAACAGAGAATTCCAAATCGGCAGGCGTTGATTGCACGCAGTGGCCTGCGCTCAGCAGCCGGTAACCGTCCGCGGTCTTTTCGATGGGCTCAGCCGTACAAATAAAATGCGTAACCGAACCTTTAGTCCCATACAGGGCGAACGTGCTGTTCCACAACTTGCCAACAAATCCTTTGGGAGATTGAATCGAACCCACGCTGACCGGGAACAGCAGCGCCAACGCTAGCAGCAGAGCGAAAAATCTTTTCATGACTTCACCTCAAACCCGTTTAGTTTCCAGATACATCACTTGCTCCCGTGTGAATCTCAATCGCGTTGTCCTGCCCTCGAACGCAAATCCCGAAACACTCATACTGCCAGGGTTGCTCGCCCTCTTTCGGAAGTTGAAACAACTCTCGAACGTGCTGCTTGTCGACCCGGACATCCGCGCAGTGCCAGATTACTTTTTCGCTATCGCGGTTCCCGCACTGCTCGACTTCCCAAAGCCTAGCGGCGATTACCTTTCGCGTAATCGGATTGAAGGCGCGCGGATTCAAACGAATAATGTAGCGCATTAGTTCTGCAGCATCCGCTCTGCCGCATCCTTCCGCATCTTTGAAACTTTCCGCAATTCCTGCATGATCGCGTCGTTCAGTTTTTGCTGCGCCCAAGGAATCGCGACTTCTAACAAAAGCTGTTCGTTCGTCGCGTCCTCGGGGTCCGATGCTTCCCGTTCAACGAGCCAACCCTCGACCAGAATCTTATCTTTCGTGAGAATCACATGGCCGTACTGATTGATCTTCATCGCCGACTCCGAAATTTCGCTTGCTCTTTTAATGCTTCGATATACCCGTCGACCTGAGACTGAAGTTCTTGCAGGTCTGCCAATGTTTTTTCTGGCGGCACCGACATATCGGAATTTAAATTTTCAGCAGCCTCGCATGCACGTTTTAAGATTGCTCTCATTGCCCACCACTACGAACTTGTTTAATTCGTCGTACGAGTCCCTTATAGTCCTCTGCATATACCGAAGTCCAACCGAAGTATCCGTTCAGCGCAGCCTTCAGATACCCGGCGCGCTCGGTGACCAAATAGGACGTACCGCTCACGAACACCTTCTGTTGTGGCTTGCTCATGGCATCCTCATTCCATCAAAGTATCCATACAACGCAGGCCAATCTTGAAGCCACCGCTCCAACGCTTCAATCAAAATCCATCGCTCACCAAAAATCGTGTCCGAAGCGACGGAAACCTCACCAATCGGGACGACATTGATATCGGCCCGTCTGCTGATATACGCCGCGGCTCGCCATGAAATCATTCAGGATGCTCTATCTATGCACCAAAAAGTCTAAAACTGTAACCAGTCTTCAGTTCAACGTCTCTGGGTTGTCAGGGTTTTTTGCGAGTTTTTACGACCACCAATTTACCGCCGTCCGGGTGCAACCGGAACTTGTCATGCACAAAGTAGTACAGAGTTTGGCAGGCATCGCAGCTGGAAGTGGGATATATCTTTCCTTGATACTTGGGATGCTTCTCGCATTTCAAATCGAATTTCATACTGCCTCCTATTCAAATGATGGCCAACCATTGTCGCTGTTGTCGCTCGGAACCAAAAAAACTTTTTCTGCCCGACGCTGAACTCGCAGGTCCCCACAGCCTGTGCAAAGGTCCACGCCGTCGAGCGCCGCCTTCACCCCGCCGCAGCCGTCGCAGAAACCCTCGGGAGTTTCGATCGCATGCCCCGCGGACTTCGCAACTGGGTTCATCGACCAGTTGTAAGTCATATCCCGTTGGTCTCGGGCGATATGATGCTGCCAGTGCTTGCGTGCCAGTGGCCACAGCAGCCCGGCGATGATAACGTCGAAGATCAACTGCAGGAACAATTCGAATTCCCAATGCGCTATGTCGTGCAGCAGCGTCCAGAATGTTTCATGGTTCATGGTAGGACTGGCTCCCGACGCGGCGCGCGGACTGGCGGCGGAATCACCGGAGCGTGGCCGTAGATTTGTTCGAACGCATCTGCATAGCCCAACGCTTTGGCGCTAACCAAGGGCTCCAACTTTTCGCCCTTGCTGACGATACGAACTGTCAGCGGACTTGAATCGTGCTTGTACCACAGACCCGTCTCTTCGTTGTACACGACGTGCTCACGCATGATGCCTCCTATTCGTATCTGATACTACGCGCCATCCACAAACAAAGCAAGACAAAAATGAGTCCGACCCCGCAAAGCGGTTTATTATTCTGAACCTCGGCTTCGAGCATCAAAAAAATTGCCCACAGCAAATCGATGATCCAAAGAGCGCGAAGCCACATCATAGCGAAAACCCTGTGGCGTCTGGGAAACTATGATGCTCCCCGCCGTACATGGTGGCAAATAGCTCTTTCGCTTTTGCGGGAGTATATGACGAACCAAATTCAAAAATCCCCTCGTCCGTAACCCGAAACAACAATTCTCCCTGCATATCCGTTACAACAATCCAATATCGCCCTTCACACATCACAGCCTCCCAAATTGTTCCCGACGACGTGCAGCCCGAGTG
>Ga0209580_10000627_pt1 | contig 18160 bp, 14 predicted proteins | sample Coa_R1_5_FD_187153 | JGI IMG/M metagenome (GOLD analysis project Ga0209580, IMG submission 187153) | Surface soil microbial communities from Centralia Pennsylvania, which are recovering from an underground coalmine fire - Coalmine... | ecosystem: Environmental > Terrestrial > Soil >... | reverse complement strand
ATGATGATCGACAGATCCTTCATGGAGCCTTCGGCCATCTGTTGCTGAAGCGCCTCGAGCGTCAGCCGGCCGCCCTTGCCACCGAGCGACTTCTCCTTTGCGACCGCCTGGCGGTAGCTCGCAATGTGCCGCGCCTTGATCGCATCGTCGACGACCTGGAAGGTGTCGCCCGGCCGTGGCGGGGCCGACAGGCCGAGCACTTCGACCGGCGTCGACGGACCCGCCTGCTTGACCTTGTGGCCGAGGTGGTCGAAGAGCGCCCGCACCTTCCCCTCGACCGTGCCGGCGATGACGAGATCGCCCTCGTTGAGCGTGCCGTCCTGGACGAGGACGGTCGCAACGGGGCCGCGCCCACGGTCGAGTTTCGACTCGAGCACCGTGCCCTGCGCCATGCGCTTGGGATTGGCCTTCAGGTCGGCGAGGTCCGAGACGAGCAGAATCATTTCCAGGAGCTGGTCGAGGTTCTTCCGCTGCCGGGCCGACACCTCGACGGTGACCGTCGTGCCGCCCCAATCTTCCGGCATCAAGCCGAGCTCGGTCAGCTCGCGCTTGACGCGCTCGGGATTGGCGTCCGGCTTGTCGATCTTGTTGATGGCGACGATCATCGGCACTTTCGCCGCTTGAGCGTGATCGATCGCCTCTCTCGTCTGCGGCATGACGCCGTCATCGGCCGCGACGACGAGGATCACGACGTCGGTCACACGCGCGCCCCGGGCGCGCATGAGCGTGAACGCTTCATGACCTGGCGTGTCGAGGAAGACCACACGCCGGCCGTTGACGTCGACCGAGTACGCCCCGATGTGCTGCGTGATGCCGCCCGCCTCGCGTTCGGCCACTTTCGTCTGCCGAATCGCGTCGAGGAGCGTCGTCTTGCCGTGGTCGACGTGGCCCATGACGGTGACCACGGGGGCGCGCGTCGACAGGTCCTCGGGCTTCGAGGCCTCGGTTTCGACCTCGGTGAGTTCTTCCTCGAAACTCCGGATCAGGACTTCAGCGCCGAAGTCCCGCGCGATCGTCTGCGCGGTGTCGGCGTCGAGCGTCGAGTTGATCGTCAGCATCATGCGGCGGTCCAGGAGCTTCTTCAAGACGTCCTTGACCTTGAGCTCGAGCTTGTCGGCCAGATCCTTGACCGTCATGCCCTCGGCGAGCGTGATCAGTTTGGTGATTGGCGGCGGCGCGGCCGGCGCAAGCGGCATGATGGGGCGCTCGTCCCGGCGGGCGGCCGGTCCCTTCGGGCGCGGACCCGCGGGGCGGAACTGCGGACGAGGCAGGCTCCCCGGCGGCCGTTGTCCAGGGACGGTCGGGCGCACAGGTTGCGACGGCAGCGGCCGCGGACCACCCAGCGGCGGACGCGGCGGGCTGACCGGCGAGCGGCCCAGCGTCGCGGGGCGCTGGCCGGGGCTGAGAGGCGCGGCCGGACGCGTCGGCGCCGGTGCCGACGCGTGAGGTCGAACGACCGGGCGCTGCGGCAGCGGGCGAGCCGCCGGCGCTTCGCCCGTCACCGGATCCTCGATGCGCAGGCGCCGCGTCGGCGGCACGAGCCGGCCGGCGGGCCGCGCGAGAGCCGGGACCGGCGGCGGAGCCGGTACGGGAGCCTCGACGTGGGCAGCCTCTGCGCTGAACGCCGGCACGTCGACCGGCGGCTCGACAATCGGCGCTGACGGCGGCTCCTCGAGGAGGACTTCGAGTTCGTCCGGCGCGGCCACCTCGGCCGTCGGCGGTTCGATCGGGACCTCCAGCGGCGTCGGATGCTCGATCTCTGCCGCGACGTCGTGCGCCTGGGGCCCGGCACCTGTCGCGTCGGCGGGCACGCCAATCGGCTTGATCACCTTGATCAAGCGCGGGCGCATCGCGGGCCCGGCGGCCTTCGGCGGTTCAGGGGCCTTCGCAGTTGTCTTGCCCGCGGGCCGCCTGGCGGCCGGCGCTTCGGAGAACAGCGCGCTCGGTGGCGGCAGGGCGATGTTGCGTCGTCGCGCGTGGCGTTCGACGAATTGGCGCGCCACGATTTCCTCGATCGAGCTCGACGCGCTCTTCACCTCGATGCCCGTGTCCTGCTTGAGCAGGGCCATGGCTTCCGGGCTCGACATGCCCAGGAGTTCAGCGACCTTGTAGATCCGGACAGTGGCCAAAGGATTCCTCTCGGTAACTCAGTTCTCGTGACTCTTGGCGTCCGCAGTCGCCTCAGCCGCGGCCGGCTCCTCGGTGGCATCCTGGGCCGCAAGTTCGCCTGGACCCGGCGCCGCGGCCGGCTGGGTCCCGCGCTCGGCCTCCGCGGCCACGCGGACGGCCTCGACCGTCTCCGCGTCAAAGCCCGGCAGCGCCGCCAACGTTTCTCGGCTCGCCTCGAGAATGCGCTCCGCCGTGTCGTACCCGGCGTTCTTCAGGACGGTCACGACCTCGACGTGAATCCCCGGTAGGGACAGAGGCCGGGCGGTCTCACCCGCGCCGCCGAACTCGATGCCCGCCAGCGTGGCCTCGACTTCCTTGCGCCGCTCTTCCTCGCTCTTGATGTCGATCTTCCACCCGGTGAGCTTGGCGGCGAGCCGCACGTTCTGGCCCTTCTTGCCGATGGCGAGCGACAACTGCCGGTCCTCGACCACGACCTCCATCACGCGCTCGTCGTTGTCGACGATGCTGACGCGCTGGACGCGGGCCGGACTGAGGGCCTTCGTGACGAATTGCACCGGATCCTCGGACCATTCGACGATGTCGATCTTCTCACCGCGGAGTTCGCGGATGATCGCCTGCACGCGCGTGCCGCGCATGCCAACGCAGGCGCCGACCGGGTCGACGTCGCGCTCGCGCGAGAACACCGCGACCTTCGCGCGATCGCCCGCCTCGCGCACGGCGCCGCGAATCATGACCGTGCCGTCGTAAATCTCCGGGACCTCCTGCTCGAAGAGCTTGATGAGCAGGGCCGGATCCGTGCGGGACAGCACGACCTGCGGTCCCTTGGCGTTCTTCGTGACCGCCTTGATGACGGCGCGCACGCGGTCGCCGATCGCGTAGTTCTCCGCCCGCGACTGTTCTTTGCGTGGAATCTGCGCTTCGACGCGTCCAATCTCAGCAATCAGGTCGCCGCTCTCGAAGCGCTTGACCGTTGCGCTCACGACTTCGCCGACGCGCTGGCTGAACTCGCCGTGCACCTTCTCGCGCTCGGCCTCGCGCACTCGCTGCGCGATCACCTGCTTGGCGGTCTGCGCGGCGATGCGACCGAGCTTGTCGGTCTCCTTCGGAAACTCGATCTCCATCCCGATTTCCGCCTCGTCGCCGTAGAGCTGCCGGGCTTCCTCGAGAGAGATCTCTTTCGCCGGCGCCGTCATTTCCGGCACGATCTGTCGAACCGCATAGAGTTCCACCTGCCCGCTTTCCAGGTTGAACCGTGTCCGCAGATCCTCGTCGCCGCGATAGACCTTGCGCGCCGCCGCAAGATAGGCGTCTTCAATGGCGGTGATCACGATGGTCGGGTCGATGCCCTTGTCCTTCGCGACGACCTCGATCATTTGCTGCAATTCAGTGGCCATAAATCAGAACTCAACCTCCAGACGCGCTCGCCGGATGTGCGCCAGCGGAATCCGGTGGACGCGCCGCCCCTCCGTCACGACGACCGAGCCGCCCTCGACGCCCGTGAGCCGGCCCTCGAAGTGGCTCTGGCCCTCGACCGGCGCGTCGGTGACGATCTTCGCGAGCCGACCCCTGAAGCGCCGATAGTCCGCCTCGCCTCTGAGCGGCCGGTCCAGCCCAGGCGACGAGACCTCCAACGTGTACTGACGGTCGAGCGCGCGGCCCAAGTCGTCCTCGACGTCGAAGATCGCGCTGAGATCCTGACTCACGCGCTGGCAGTCCTCGACCGTCACGGACTCGCCCGGCCCGGCCGCGTCTCCCACCGGCCGATCCAGGACCACGCGCAGGACCCAGCCGATCGCCTCGCGCCGGAACTGCAGGTCGAAAATCTCCAGCCCGTAGCTCGCCGCGACGCGGTCCGCAGCCGCCCGCACAGGAGCCAGCTCGGCGTCTCCGATCGCCACGGCTACGGCGCCCCCAGTCTCATCGAGTGCAACCCCGCGTACGGCCGGCAGTCTTGGCGCGAGTGGACCCCTAAAAAACAAAAAGTGGGCACGGGCCCACTCCATAGCCTTTCCCGCTAAGACCGGCTCAAAGTATAGCAACTCGAGAGCGACCTGTCACCCTGCCGCGGCGGTTCCCGGATCCTTCGCGCGCTATCTGGCCACCGGACGGAAGGGCACGGCAATGAAGTCGTAGCCGCGCGCTCCCGTCAATTCCACGTCGACCAGGCTGCCCGGCGCATGGGCCGTCGCGTCGCACTCATCGAAGTAGACGACCGAGTCGATATCCGGCGCCTGACCCTCGAGCCGGCCCTCGAGGACGAGCGGCGCGTCGGGCGACGGACCGTCGACGATGACGCGCGTGGTCCGGCCGATCATCGTCGCGTGACGCCGGGCCACCAGGTCGCGCTGGACCTGCATGAGTCGGTCGCGCCGCTCGGCCTTGAGGGCCGCCGGCACGTCGTCGGCGAGGGCATGGGCGCGGGTGCCCTCCTCGTGCGAATACGTGAAGACGCCGACGTGCTCGAAACCCGTGTCGCGGACGAACGCCTCGAGTTCGGCAAAGTCGCGCTCGGTCTCGCCGGGGAATCCCACGATGAACGTCGTGCGCAGCGTGACCCCGGGAACGCGCGCGCGGGCGCGCGCGAGCAACGTGTCGTACGCTCGTCGGGTGCCCGGACGGCGCATGCGCCGCAAGACATCGGCTGAGGCGTGCTGCAGGGGCAGGTCGATGTAGCGGCACACCTTCTCCGACGCCGCCATGACGTCGAGCAGATCGTCGGTCACCGTCGTCGGATACAGGTAGAGCAGGCGAATCCAGGCGAGGCCGTCGATGCCGTTCAGCCGGCGGAGCAGGCGCCCGATCGCGTGCCGGAGGCCGCGGTCGTTGCCGAAGAACGTCGTGTCCTGCGAGATGAGGAGCAGTTCGCGCACGCCGCCGGCCGCCAGGCGCTCCGCCTCGGCGACGATGGAGTCCTCGTCGCGGCTGCGGTACGAGCCGCGGAGCGTCGGAATGATGCAGAAGGCGCATGTGTAGTCGCAGCCCTCGGCGATCTTCAGATAGGCATAGTGCTTCGGCGTCGTGAGCAGCCGGGGCGTGGACGCGTCGTAGAGATAGGTCGGGCGGGGAGGCCGTGCCGGTGCGGGCGCCGGGTCTCGAAGAGCGGCGCGCCGCGCCGGCCGGTGGAACGTCACGGGCACCGCGTGGCCTGATGACCGTCCGCCGATCGCGCCAGCAATGTCAGCCACCTCGCCCGTGCCGAGGACGACGTCAATCTCGGGAATCTCCGATCTCAGTTGATCGCGGTAGCGCTCGGCCAGGCAGCCCGTGACGATCAGTTTCTGCCGCCCGCCGTCGCGCTTGAGTCGCGCCATCTCGAGGATGGCGTCAACTGACTCCGCCTTGGCTTCGTCGATGAACGCGCATGTGTTGACGACGATGGCGTCCGCGGATGCGGCGTCCGCCGTGATCTCGTGGCCGGCCTCGCGCGCCAGCCCCAGCATGACCTCGCCATCGACCAGGTTCTTGGGGCACCCGAGGGAAATGAGGCCGACCTTCATGAGCGGCGTGTCATGGATAGAGCCTGTAGAGCATCCGCGGATACGGAATCGCCTCGCGCAAGTGCTCGAGGCCGCAAATCCATGCCACCACCCGCTCGATGCCCATGCCGAACCCGGCGTGCGGCACGCTGCCGTAACGGCGGAGATCCAGGTACCACTCGTAGGCCTCCTTCGGCAGATGGTGCTCTTCGATGCGCCGGACCAGCAGATCGAGATCGTCAATGCGCTGTCCGCCGCCGATGATTTCGCCGTAGCCCTCCGGCGCCAGGACGTCGACCGACAACGAAACCTCGGGCCGGCCGTCCTGTGGCTTGAAGTAGAACGCCTTGATCGCCGTCGGATAGCCGGTGACGCACACCGGGCCGGCGAAGTGCTCCGACAGGGCGGTTTCGTCCGGGCTGCCGAAGTCCCCGCCCCACTCGAAGGGCAGTCCCTTCTCCCGCAGGATCCGCACGGCGTCGTCGTAGCTGACCCGCGCAAACGGCTTCGTGATCTTCTCGAGCGTCGAGGTGTCCCGCTCGAGCGCCTTCAGCTCGCGACCGCGGGCGTCGAGGACTCGCGCGATGACGGCGGTCACGAGACCCTCGGCGAGCGCGATGATGTCGTCGAGGTTCGCATAGGCGACCTCGGGCTCGACCATCCAGAATTCCGTCAGGTGGCGGCGGGTCTTGGACTTCTCCGCGCGGAAGGTCGGGCCGAAGCAGTACACGCGGCCGAGCGCCATCGCGTTGGCTTCGTTGTAGAGCTGGCCGCTCTGCGTGAGGTACGCCGTGGCGTCGTCGAAGTACTGCACGGGAAAGAGCGTCGTCGTGCCCTCGCAGGCCGAGGGCGTGAAGATCGGCGTGTCGGCAAGCACGAAACCTTGCGAGTTGAAGTAGTGACGGACCGCGTCGATGACCTCGTGTCGAATCCGGAGCACCGCCTGCTGGCGCGCGGCGCGGATCCAGAGATGGCGCCGATCCATGAGGAAGTCGACGCCGTGCTCCTTCGGCGTGATGGGGAAGTCGTGCGCCTGGCTCACGACCTCCAACCCCGACACGTCCAGCTCGTACCCGCCCGGCGCTCGCGAATCCGCCCGCACCGTGCCATGGACGATGATGGCGCTCTCCTGTGAGAGGTGGTCGGCGCGACCGAAGGCCTCGGCGCCGACCGCCGCCTTCGACACGACCGCCTGCAGAAAACCGGACCCGTCCCGAATCTGGAGAAAGTGGATCTTGCCGCTCGACCGGCGGTTGACGAGCCAGCCGCGAACGGTGACGGACTGGCCGTCGTACTGGGAGACGTCTTCGATGTACACGGGGATGAACGCTCAGTCCGCTTCGTCGAACGGCAGCGGCTCGGACAACCCGTCAAGTATGGCCTGAAGACGGGTCCTGGCGCCAACCGTGCGACGCAGCACGCCGAGCGCATCGCCGTGATCCGCGACCTCGAAGACGAAGCGCCCGCTGTACCCGATCTTCTGCATCGCGGTGAGCGTTCGCGTCCAGTCGATCGAACCGTCGAAGGGCACGAGGTGGTTGTCGAGCGTGCCCTGGTTGTCGTGCACGTGCGTCGTGACGACGTGCCCGGAGAGCGCTTCGGCGGCCTCCGGCGCGCCGTCGCGAAGATTCGCATGCCCGAAGTCCAGGCAGACGCCGGCGCCGGCCAGATCCAGTTCCTCGAAGTATTGGACGAGGACATCCGGGTCGGACAGATCGTTGGGCAGCACCTCGAGGGCGAGCGGCACGCCCGCGGCCACCGAGGCGTCCGCCAGCGTCTCGAGGCTTCGACGAACGGCCGCCCGGTCGTTGTCCCCCGGCGGGACGTCCTGCGTGACCGGCAAGCCGAGGTGCAGCACGACGACGTCGCATCCGAGGCGCCGGGCCGCGCCGAGCGCGATCCGGGTCTCGGCCACGGCTTCGAGGCGGCGCGAAGCATCCGCGGCGGCATTTGAGTAGGCGCGACCCCACACGCCGCCCACGTACGACTCGCAGATCGGGGCGTGCATGCTGACGGCCCTGATGCCCGTCGCGCCGAGCGCCGCCTCGAGCTCGTCGAGATGACGCGCATCGTGGTAGTCGACATGCGTGCGCGTGGCGAAGAGCTCGACCGCGTCGAAGCCGTGCGCCTTGATGGTCTCGAGGTGCGCGCGGCCGAGCCGATCGCCATGGAAGAGATGGGTCGACAAGCCGAAGGAGGTCACGGGCCGAGCTCCGGAAGGACGTCGGCCAGCAGCTCCTGGAGGCGCGCGAACCGCGCGTGGGCGCGAAGCGTCTCGCCCGCATAGCGGAGAGTGCGCGGGATGTACTGGAGGTACACGGGATTCTGTCGCGCGGTCGCCTGATACCCGAACGTGCCGAGCGCCTTGAGATTGCGTTCGAGCGCCATGACGTCGAACCGCAAGCGGAACGCCGCCCGCTCGCTGGTGCGTCCTCGAAGGGCCAGGAAGTAGTCGATGAGCGCCTCGCCGTCGGCCGCCTCGATGTCGACGTACGAATCTCTCAAGAGGGACACGAGATCGTACGTGTCCGGGCCCATGCGGGCGTCCTGAAAATCGATGATGCACAGCCGATCGCCCGTGAGCATCAGATTCCGGCTGTGGTAGTCGCGGTGGCAGAGCACGCGTGGCTCCGCCGCAAGTTCCGAGACGATGACGCCCAGTTCGCGCCGAAGGGCGGCTCGGGCCCCGACCGAGAAGACAATCCCGCGATACCCCTCGAGGAAGTGCTTGATGAAGAACTCCATCTCCCAGGTGAGCTTGTCCTCGTCGAACGCGATGCCGTAAGGCGCGTAGCGCGTGCTTTCCAGCTCGCGGCCGCGCTGCTGAATCGTGTCGATGAAGGCGACTGCCCGCCGGTAGAGCGAAGCGTGCGCCGCCGCGGCGTTCGTGCCGACGTGCGCTTGGAGCGTCACGTCGCCCAGATCCTCGAGCGCGAGGACGCCGAGGTCATCGGCGTGTCCGAGGATCCGGGGCACGGGCACGGGCATCTCGGACAGGAGCTGGGCCACGTTCACGAACGGCAAGGCGGCATACGCGAAGGGCGCCGCGTGAATTGCCAGCACGGTACTCGACCCGTCACTCGCAATCACGCGCACGTAGCGCCGATCCGAGGCGTCTCCGGTCAGGGGCACCACACGCGCGCCGGACAAGCCGACGCGCGCGAGATACTCCGTGACAGGTGCCGTGGCCACGGCGTCGTGCATGCCGACAGTCTACGGCAGACCCTCGAACGGGAAGATGGCGACCGACCCGTGGCGCGTGACCCGGTCGTCGGCCCGGGCGACACGGGAGGGCATGAGGACGGCGTCTGTGGCGGTGAGGTCGTCGGGCACATCCGTGGCCACGACGCAGCGGGTCAGCCTCGCGCCAGGCGCCACGTGGACGCCCGGCCACCGGACCGAAGCGGACGCGGCCTCCCGCTCGCCGCCGGTGGCCATGAATTGGCGTGCGGCATTGAAGTAGTCACGCGGCGTGCCGACGTCGAGGAAGGGCGCCCCGACCGGGTAGACGCAGACACGGCCCGGCTGCGTCGCGACAAGACCCCGATAGAGCCCCGACATCGTCTCGGCCGGCACACCGTCCGGAAGGGAGCCGAAGACCGAGGCGGACGCGACCTGAACCCCGACGAAATGCCACGTGCCCGAGGCCGCGCCCTTCGGAGCGAAGCCGCGGACCACGCCGTCGTCGCTCGCACGGATCCCGTTGTAGTGGCGCGGGGCGGGGTTGGGCACGACGGCCAGCGTGACGTCCGCACTGCTGCGCTCGTGGGCCTCGAGCATCGGGCCCAAAGGGAACTCGCACAGCGTGTCGCCGTTGACGAGCAGGAACGTGTCCGCGTCGAGGAGACCCAGGGCATGTCGCGGTCCGCCGGCCGACCCGAGGATCTCGGGTTCCCACGAGTACCGGACCTGAAGCCCGAGATGCCGGCCGTCGCCCACGACCGCCGTAAGGCTCTCCGGCTTGTGATGGAGATTGAGGACGACGTCCCGCACGCCCTCGCGCTGCAGGTGCTCGAGGACGCGCTCGATGAGCGCCCGATCGCCGAGAGGAACCGCAGGTTTGGCGATCAGTCGGGTCAACGGATCGAGCCGGGTGCCGCGGCCGGCGGCGAGGACGAGGGCGGGCGCCATGCCGCGTCAGCCGAACGTCATGTCGCCGGGTGTGCGCCCGTGGGCGACGCACCAGGCCGCATAGAGACGCGGATACGATTCGAGGCGGTACTCGGCCGGGGTGCGATCGAGCCGGCCGGCCACGCGGTCAATCACCGCCGGCGTCCCCTCGATTTCGACGAAGATGCCGACGGGCGTTTCATCGACGGTGACGGTCGCCTCGTCGAGCGCGTATTCTTCCCGGTACTTTTCCGACCGGAAGGCGGGCTCGAGGCCGAGAGCCAGCAGGATGCGCTCAATCGCGTCAGCGTCGCCGACGGGCGTCTCTGTCTCCTCCCGCGACTTCACAGGGCCGGGCAACGCCGGTCCCTTGAACGCCAGAAAGGCGCGGCCCGGTTCCCGGCGTAGGCGACAAGTCTTGTCGCCGCGCCCGAGCCGCCGGTCGGGAGTGTCGAACAGTCGATCCTCGATGAGCCGGCGGGGCACGATGAGGCGGCCGCCGGCGGTCGTGACCGCGAGCCGAGCCGCCTCGAGGCCGTCGAACGCGAGCTTGACCTCCTGCTCAATCATTCACACTCAGTGTTTCTTGATGAGCACGACCTGCTCTTCGCTGTCGCGCCACAACTCGATCGTGGCTGTGTGGCCAACCGGTACCGCGGCGAACGCCTCGATCGCGTCCTTGGCATTCGTGACGGTTCGGCCATCGATGCTCAGGATGACGTCGGGTGGACCCGCGACCGGCCTCGGCTGGACGGCGTCGCCGCGCGGATCGAGATCCATGATGAGCGCGCCGCGCCGATCCGCCGGCATGTTGAGCTCGCGGGCCACCGTCGCGTCGACGTCGGCGACGAAAATACCGAGCGCCGTCTTCTTGCTCTCGACGTCCGGCAGCGTCCGCATGGTCGTGAGCGTCTGCGATGGCGCGTTCTCCTGGTTGAGATCGAGCTCGCCGATCGTGATGTTCAACGTGATGAGCTTGCGGTCCCGGTAGACCTTGAACGGCACCGTCACGCCGGGTGTCGACGCCATGACCAGGTTGACCAGGTCGTTGTCATCGTGCACCTTCTGGCCGTTGACGTCGACGACGATGTCCTTGATCTTCATGCCCCCGAGCGCGGCCGGACCCTTCGGCACGACTTGTGAGATGAAGGCGCCGTTCTGATCCGGCAGGCCGTACTGATCGGTCAGGTCCTTCGGGAGCGGGATGCGCTCGACCGACACGCCGATGCGGCCGCGCGAGACCTTGCCGGCCTTGAGGCCCGGCAGCATGTCACGCACTTGGTTAATCGGGATGGCAAACCCGATGCCGACGTTGCCGCCCCCTCCGCCGAGAGTCTGATCCGTGTAGATCAAGGTGTTGATGCCGATGACCTCACCGCGGATGTTGAGGAGCGGGCCGCCCGAGTTGCCGCGGTTGATCGCCGCGTCCGTCTGAATCATGTTCTGGCTGCGCAACCCGCGGGTGCTTTGCGCTTTGGGAATGGGACGACCGACGCTGCTGACGACGCCCACCGTGACGGTGTTCGAGAGCTCGAACGGGTTGCCGATGGCCATGACCCAGTCGCCGGCCGCCATCTGCGCCGAGTCCCCGAACTTGGCCTCCGGGAGCGGCGTCTTGGGCACCTGCGTGAGTTGGAGGAGCGCGACGTCGCTCAGGTCATCATGGCCGACGACCTTCGCCGGCAGGCCCTCTTCGAGCTCGCCCATGCCGTCGAACTTGATCGCGATGGTATCCGCGTCCTGCACGACATGGTTGTTGGTGAGGATGAAGCCCGCCTTGTCGATGATGAACCCGCTGCCGGCGCCCTCGATCGGAATCTCCTGTTCGGCGCCCCCGCCGTTCGATCCGCCATTGCCATTGCCGCGGCCGCCGCGGCGTCGGTCGTTGTTGAACGGATTCTGGCCGTTGAAGAACTGGTCGAGCGATGCCCCCTGGCGATGGGCCGTGATGATGACGCTCACGACCGTCGGGCTCTCGTCGCGCGCGATGGTCCGGAACGTCGTCGCGTCCAGAGTGCCGGTGAGCGGGGCGCTGTTCGTGGAGGGCACGCGGACCGCGGCGAACGAGGCCGGCGTCAAGTCCAGTTTCGAGGCAAGCACCAAGCCTGCAATAAGCGAGACGAGCGCGATGAGCGTGCCGTAGAAGACGCCTGATCTCGAAGTCGACATAAGCAAAGGGCTCCGTCCGCGCATCCGATCCAGGCGCGGCACCCATTCATGATACGTCTCGACCCGCCAAGAAGGGGTCTGGCCCTGCTGGCGAGAGCCGGGCCTGACCCCCTGCACAAACGAAGTGCGGGGCCCTGCTGGCGAGAGCCGGGCCTGACCCCCTGCACAAACGAAGTGCGGGGCCCTGCTGGCGAGAGCCGGGCCTGACCCCTTGGACGCTTATCGGCGCGTCGGGATGCGGACCAGGGTCTGCTGGCTCGGACCGGTCACGTCCGCCGACGTCGGACCTACCACCATGTTGATTTCCGTCCGGACCCCAAAGCCCGGCGTGTAAATCCCTGGCTCGACCGTAAAGCCAGTGCCCGTGACGAGTTGCCGGTCATCGTGCGTCTCGTAGTCGTCCATGTGGACGCCGTTGCCGTGGACCTCTTCACCGAGGCTGTGTCCGGTCCGGTGGATGAATTGGTCGCCGTACCCGGCCGCTGTGATCACGTCGCGGGTGGCGCGATCGACCTCGAAGCCGCGAATGGGCTGACCCGCCTTGACCGCCGCCTGGACCCGGGCGACGGCCGCGTCGCGGCCCGCCACGATGACGCCGAAGGCTCTGGCGATCGCCTCCGGCGGCTCGCCGCCAAAGCCCGTCCAGGTGATATCGGCATAGACCGCACCCGGCTGCGGCAGCTTCCCCCAGAGGTCGAGCAGCACGATCTCGTTCGGCTGAATCACCCGCGCGGGCCCGGCGGCGCTCGGCGCGTAGTGCGGATTGCCGGCATGCTCCTGCGCGGCGACGATGGGTGCCGAGTCGGCGATGAGCCCCTCCTGCCGAAACCACTCGACCATTGCCTGCTGCACTTCGTACTCGGTCACCGGATCGCCGGCCGAGAGTTTGGCGCCGACGTACGCGAACGCGCGATCTTTGATGCGGTACAAGCGCTCGGACGCGGCCCGATGCGTCGCGATCGCCGCGGGTGTCCACGCGGCCTCGAAGCGGCCCACCAGGTCGCCCGACGAGACGACGCGCACGCCGAGACGCCGGATGAGTTCGATCGTGCCGGCATCGACCCGCGCCAGGTAGGGAATCGCGCACTCGGGCGAGTACTCCATGGCCACGACCTTCGTGCCCCGCAGGAGGTCGCTGAAACCCTGCTCGAGCGCGAGCCGCCCGGCGTAGACCTGCTTCTCGCCTGGCAGGGCGTCGAGCATAAACGCCTCGATCGCATGCACGAGCTTCCGCGGCGCGCCAGACGCCGGAATGAAGTACAGCCATCGCCGCGTCATGTGCCGGCCCGTCAGGCCGGCGAGCGAGACCGCGATGGGATTCGATCCGTGAAAATCATAGAGCAGCCACCCGTCCACGTGCTCGGCGGCCAGGGCTTTCTGAATCGCGGGAATGTCGAGCGGCATGCGCACCTGATCTCAGATTGTCAATCGTGAAGACCCGACCTGACGCTACATCTCTCCGTTCCAGTCCTCCGGTTCGGCGGAGGCCGATCGGAATACCTCGAGGTGCCACTTGCCGCCGCCCCACGGTTCGATTACGTCCGCGGCGACGACGTCGATGAGGATCTCGGCGTAGGTCCGGTGCTCGGAGTCGTGCTCCAGATGATACGACTCGTCGTCCCACGCGAACGACGGATAGAGCACCAGCGTCAGGAACAGATCGTAGCCGTCGTCGAGCACCAGCAGCTGGCCGACGGGTCGCTTCTGGGTGGAATGATAGACGAGGTATTTCTCGGCGCTGTGCGCGCGGATGTAGCGCTTCAGCGTGAACTCGCGCGCGACGATGTCCTCGACCGCGATCTTCTTGTCCCAGCAGTCGCGACAATAGCGCTCGTCGCCGCGGGGCTCAGTCACGTTCTTGTTGCCGCACAGCGTGCAGCGAACTGATTCGGTGGACTTGCGGGCCACGAGAAGGATTATACCCGGCACCCCGAAGCGCCTGGATGCCGCCAGGTGCGGCTACTTGCCATTCTCGACGTTCTGCTTTCGAAGCGCCGGGCCGTAGGCCCGCCGGACGTAGTCTTTGAGCATCCGCCGCGAGGAAAAGCGCGGGGTGACGGTGGCGATCGCCTGCTTGACCATCGCGATCCAGCGCCGGGGCAGGCCGCGCGCGTCGCGTTCGTAGAAGGTCGGCACGACGTCGTGCTCGAGGAGTCGATAGAGCGCGTCGGCGTCGGCGGCATCCGCCGAGTCCGGCTCGGAATCCGTTGGCGCGCCATCGATTTGCCAGCCGTTGGCGCCCGTGAAGCCCTCGGCCCACCAGCCGTCGCCGATGCTGAGGTGCAGCGCGCCGTTCATCGAGGCCTTCATCCCGCTCGTGCCGCTCGCCTCGAGCGGCTTGCGCGGCGTGTTGAGCCAGACGTCGCAGCCCTGCACGAGGTAGTGCGCGACGTGCAGATCGTAGTCGTCGACGAACGCCACGCGGCCGCCCAGGCGGGGATCGAGCGCGCGCCGGAAGATCGCCTGGAGCTGATGCTTGCCCGCTTCGTCAGCCGGATGCGCTTTGCCGGCAAAGACGAGTTGAATCGGACACTGCACGTGGTTCAGGAGTTGGGTCAGTCGATCGAGGTCGCGGAAGATCAAGTCCGCCCGCTTGTACGGCGTGAAGCGCCTCGCGAAGCCGATCGTCAGGGCGCCCGGATCGAGCATCGCGCCGCCGGCGACCACCCGCGCGGCGCCGGCCTGATCGCCGATCCACCGCTCGCGCGCCCGCTCCCGGATGAATTGGAAGAGATACGTGCGCAACGCCTGCCGCGCCGCCCAGACGTCGTCGTCCGGGATCTCGAGCACGCGGGTCCAGAGCGCGGGATCTTCGTACTGGTCGCGCCAGGCTGGGCTGACGTACCGCTCGAACAGCCGCGACCACTCGCCCGAGACCCAGGTGGGAACGTGGACGCCGTTCGTGATGGCGCCGATCGACCGATCGGCCGTCGCGCGGTCGGGCCACAACGGTGCGAACATCCGGCGCGTGACGTCGCCGTGGATCTGGCTCACGGCATTGATGGCGCCCGACGATCGCATCGCGAGCGCGGTCATGTTGAACTGCGCGCCCTCGCCGTTGTCATATCCGCCGAGCGCGAGGAACTCGTCGCGGTGGCCGTTCGTCGATCCCCAGCAGCCGGCAAGTTGCTGCTCCACGAGATGAAAGGGAAACGCGTCGTGGCCGGCCGGCACGGGCGTGTGCGTGGTGAACACGGTCGTGCGCCGGACTTCCGAGAGCGCCGCGTCCCACGATCGCCCGGCGGCGAGAAAGTCCCGCAGCCGCTGGAGCACGACGAACGCGGCGTGACCCTCGTTCAAATGCCAGACGGCCGGCGTGAGCCCGAGCGCGCGCAGGGCCAGCACGCCGCCGAGACCGAGGACGATCTCCTGCTGCAGGCGGGTGTCCTGACCGCCGCCGTACAGGCGCGCGGACAGCTCGCGGTCCCACGGCTGGTTCTCCTCTCGATCCGTGTCGAGCAGGATGAGCCGCGAGCGCCCCAGCCGGACCTCCCAGACTTGCACGAGGACGCTCCGCGTGCCGAGGGGCAGGAGCACGGCGCAGGGCTGCTGGTCGATCGTTTGAGCCTGCCGGACCGGCGCGTCGGTCCAGTTGATCTTCTCGTAGGCCTCGAGCTGCCAGCCCTCGGGCGAGAGCCGCTGCCGGAAGTAGCCCTGCGGGTACATGAAGCCGACGCCCACGAGCGGCACGCCGAGATCGCTCGCTTCCTTGCAATGATCGCCGGCGAGGACACCGAGGCCGCCCGCGTAAATCGGCAGGGACTGGTGCAGGGCGAACTCGGCAGAAAAATACGCGACGACCTGCGTGGCGTCCGTCGAGACGTGCTCGCTCCACCACGTCCGGGTGCCGGCAGCGCTCGATCGGGCCGCGTCGAGCGCCGCAATCGCGGCGTCATAGATCGCAAGGTAGCCGGGATCGCCGGCCGCGCGCTCGAGCGCTTCGGGCGCGATCCGGTGCAGCATCAAGACGGCGTTGTGGGAGGTCTGCCGCCACAGCGAGTAGTCGAGCCGGCGAAAGGCCTCGCGCGCCGGGTTCCACGTCCACCAGAGATCGTTGGCAAGTTCGGGGAGCCGGGCGAGCCTCGAGGGAACGCCTGTCATGCGCACGCGCCCACGAGCGACGCGAAGCGCGCGAGGTCGATGTTGCCGCCCGACACCACCGCGACGACCCGGCGATGGCCCGCGGCGCCCATCCGGGGGGAGATCGCGGCGGCGACCGCACAGGCCGCGGCACCCTCGATGATGAGGTGCCCTCGCTCGGCGGCGATCTTCATCGCCTGCGCGGCCTCCTCGAGCGGCACGACGATCGACTCGTCGACGACCGCCGACACAATCGGCCACATGGAGGCGAGAACCGATTGGCCCCCGGCCCCGTCCACCCACGAGCGGCTCCAGCCCTCGAATCGCGTGGCATGCCCGACCGCGAGCGAGGCCGCGAGAGGTGCCGCGTTGCCGGGTTCGGCCGCATACACACGGCACGCCGGCCGCAACGCGCGCATGACCGATCCAATGCCGCTGAGGAGGCCGCCGCCGCCCATCGCGGCGACGACCGCGTCGACCTCCGGCAAATCCTCGAGGATCTCGAGCCCCGCAGTCCCGTTCCCGCTGATGAAGGCGTCGTCGTCGAACGGATGCACGAGCCGCCCGGTCATCCTGGCTGACGTGTGCGTTTCGACCGTGCGCCAGCATTCGTCGAAGGGCGCGTTGACGATCGTCGCACCCAGCCGCTCGATCGCGGAGAGCTTGGCCGCCGGCGCGCCCTCCATGACGAGCACCGAGGCCTTGACCCCGGCGGCGCGCGCGGCGAGCGCAACGCCCTGCGCCGCGTTTCCGGCGCTCACCGTCCACACGCCGTCGCGGGTCTGGTCGGCGCTGAGTTGCGCAAGGACGTTCGCCGCGCCCCGAATCTTGAAGGACCCGATCGGCTGCAGCGACTCGAGCTTCAACCAGACCTCGGGGTCGTGGCGGCTGATCGGATCGAGCCGCACGAGCGGCGTGCGAATCGCGGTGGGGTAGATGCGGGTGGCGGCCGCGCGGATGGTCTCAATCGAAACGTTGCGCATCAGGCGAACGGTGATCCTAACGGGCCGGACTCGGTGCGGTCAAACCGCCGCTCGCTCGTCTTCGTTGTATAAGCTAGGTCCTCGATGACGGCAACGGTGACCGAGAGCCATCCGGTCGTGGTCGCCTCGGCCAACGGCCATCGGTTTACGAACGGTGGCACGAAGACGTGCGTCGAGACCGCCTTCGAGCGCATCGTGCGTGGCGACGACGTGCTCGACGCGCTCATTGCCGGGGTGAACATCGTCGAGCTGGACCCGCTCGACGACAGCGTCGGCTTCGGCGGTCTGCCGAACGCGAAGGGCGTGGTCCAGCTCGATGCGGCGTGCATGCACGGTCCGCGGAAGGCCGCAGGCGGCGTCGCGGCGAGCGATCACGTCAAGACGCCGTCCCTCCTGGCCAAGGCCGTCATGGATCGCACGGACCACCACCTGCTCGCCGGCCAGGACGTGACGGCCTTCGCCCGAGAGTCGGGCTTCGAGATCGATGCCGACCTCAACACCCCGAACTCCAAGGCGAAGTGGCTCGAGTGGAGGGCGAGGACCGAGCCGCTCCGTGAGATCACCGACCCGCACGAGCGCGAGGCCGCCATCGCCGGCGTCACGCGCGAGATGGTCAAGGCCGGCCGGATCAACGAGAACCATCTCCACGGGACGATTCACTGCAGCGGCATCAACGCGCGGGGCGACATCTGCGCGGTGACGACGACGAGTGGACGGGCCTGGAAGATCCCGGGGCGCGTGGGTGACTCCCCGATCCTTGGCGCGGGCCTCTACGTGGACAACGAAGTCGGCGCCGCCGGGTCGACCGGTCGCGGCGAGGCGAACGTGTACAGCCTGTGCTCGTTTCTCATCGTCGAGGAGATGCGCCGCGGGGCGCATCCCAAGGACGCCGGCCTGACCGCGCTCTCGCGCGTGAAGGACAACACGGTCGACCTGCGGCACCGGAACGCACGCGGCCTGCCGAATTTCTCCCTGAGCTTCTACGTCATCGATAAGAGGGGTCGGTACGCCGGCGTCGCGATGTACAACCCGACGGGCCACTCGGCATTTGCGGTGTGCGACGGGAAGGGCGGCCGGCTGGAGCGGCTCGAACCGCTCTTGACAGGATCTCCGGACGCCTGAGGGGTCTGGCCCCGCTTGGCGTGAGCCGGGCCTGACCCCCTGCACAATCGAAGCGTCTGGCCCCGCTTGGCGTGAGCCGGGCCTGACCCC
>Ga0209580_10000626_pt1 | contig 18175 bp, 18 predicted proteins | sample Coa_R1_5_FD_187153 | JGI IMG/M metagenome (GOLD analysis project Ga0209580, IMG submission 187153) | Surface soil microbial communities from Centralia Pennsylvania, which are recovering from an underground coalmine fire - Coalmine... | ecosystem: Environmental > Terrestrial > Soil >... | reverse complement strand
GATCGCGGACGAGGAACTCGCGGCCGTTTACGCGCACCTTGCGGCCCCATAGCCATTGCAGGTCGTCCGAGACCGCGATCATGCCGCGCTGTAGCCGGTGCCCCTTGGAGCCGGCGCAGACGACGCATGCGTACGATGTAGCGTCTACCGTCATCTGAAGAACTACCGGCCGTCCGTCGAGGGCCGTGGGCATGCCCGCGAGGATCGCAAGCAGCGCACCGGCCAGCGTTCCGAGTGTGTAGCGAATGACACGCGCCTTGATCCGGTAATAGCGGGCGAGCGCCATCATGCCACATTGCCCAGCTTGTCGCAGATGATCGGTTCGACCTTGACCACTGGCAGCGACCGAGGTTCATCGCTCCACGCCGGCTCTTGCTTGATCGCCGTCAGACGCTCACCTTCCTCTCGAATGAGCTCGTGCTCCTCGCTGGGATCCTTCCCAAAGCTCCGTTCAACGACTTGCGAAGCGGACCCGTTGCTGCGCATGTGGCCCTCCCCGTAAGTGTCGCATTGGGAAATCGTACCTTTCCGTAGTATGGGCGACGTTCTGCGCGACATGTATCCGTATCGATACGGAGTCCCTTCCGTATGAAGACGGATATCAAGCCGAACCCACCTGCTCAGAATGGCCCTAAGCTTCGGGGACGGGGGCTGAAGATGTAGGACAGAGCAGGGTGTACGCACGTGCGGAGAACATAATTTATATGAAGCTTCGGGCTACCCACACGGGATGCTAACACTCCCAATATCGGCTTCGCCATTGGCTCACGATGACGGCGCAGGAATGTCCTGATATGCTGGCGCCACGCTTCATGGCAAGGCCGCAAAGATTAACCTCGGGCTGGGCGACGGCGCCCGAGCGGGCTTGACTATGGCTAAGGACGCCGATCCGTCCCGGATGGCGGATTTCTGTATCGCGATGATTCAAGGCGCCATGCTCATGGGCGGGGTCGAGCGGAGCAGCGAATCGGCCAAAGCGACCGTCCGGGAAGCCCTGGCGCACCTCAAGTTCTACGCCGGACCAAGTGTGGGGAGCCCCACGGTGGCAAATCGCAGTAGCAACGTACAGTAGCCGTACGCGCGAACGGAGGTTCGTCGGACCCTCTCCGTCAAGTTGCCTGCTGCGCTGCCGTTCTTCGAAGAGTTTTTGCGCGCCTAACACCCGGCACTACAAGTCAAGCGAAGCAGTCCGAATCGTTCGGCCGCGCACGTTCATCGAGGAAGCGCGGGCGTGGCTCGCGTCCTTCGGAACATCAGCAGGCTCCGGACTTGCGTGCGTTCAGACGCCCTGTGGGCGCAACTGAATCGCGTCGGCGACTTTTTGAGGGGGGCCCGGACGTGAATCGACGCGGGGCCCAAGAAGAGGGATCAAAACATCGTCGGCGATGGTTTCTTCTTGGAGCAGCCGCTGCACGAGCCGATCCAATTTGTCGCGCGAGTCGGTCAGCAGACGTCGGACCAGCTCCTGACGCTCTTCCAGAATTTTGCGCACATCCTGATCGATGCGGGCGGCGGTGTCTTCACTGTAGTCCCGCCCTTGCGCCAGGCTGTAGCCTAGGAAGGGTTGTTGTTCATCGGCCTGAAACGCCATAAGACCCAGGCTGCCCATCCCCCAACGGGTGACCATCCGCCTGGCGAGGTGGGTGGCCTCCACCAAGTCGTTCTCCGCGCCGGTCGTAACGTCGCCAATCACGACTTCCTCCGCGGTTCGCCCCCCCAGCAGTACGGCGAGGCGGGTCAGCAGGTATTCGCGACTGTAATTGTAGCGGTCCTCGCCGGGCAGTTGCTCGGTCACGCCCAGGGCGCGCCCGTGCGGGACGATGGTGACCCTCCGAACCGGGTCGGCCTCGGGCAGGCGCCAGGCGACCAGAGCATGCCCGGCCTCGTGGTAGGCGACCACGCGCCGGTCGTGGGCGTCCAGCAATACTGACCGGACACTCCCTAGCATGACTTTATCGAGCGCCTCCTCGAAATCGGCGGCCGTCACTTGGTCATGAGAGTGCTGCGCGGCACGCAGGGCGGCCTCGTTGCAGAGGTTCGCAAGGTCGGCGCCGCTGAACCCCGTCGTGCTGCGCGCCAGTGTACCCAGGTCGACCTCCTGCGAGAGGGGGAGATGCTTGGTATGAATGCGCAGGATCGCTTCCCGGCCCCGGCGATCCGGTAGCCCCACGGTGACCTGCCGGTCGAACCGCCCGGGGCGCAGCAAGGCCGGGTCCAAGACGTCGGGTCGGTTGGTGGCGGCCAGTACGATGATCTCGTGCTGTTCAACGAAGCCGTCCATCTCCACCAGCAACTGATTGAGGGTTTGCTCCCGCTCGTCGTTCACCGTCCCGACGCCTGCGCCTCGCCGTCGCCCGACCGCATCCAGTTCGTCGATGAAGACGATCGCCGGCGCCACCTGCTTGGCCTGGGCAAAGAGATCGCGCACCCGGCTGGCGCCGACTCCCACGAACATCTGGACAAACTCCGAGGCGCTCAGATTCAAGAACGGAACCCCGGCCTCTCCGGCGACGGCCCGGGCCATGAGCGTCTTGCCGGTTCCCGGAGGGCCGACCAGCAGAACGCCGCGCGGGATCCGTGCCCCGAGGTCGTGGTATTTTTTCGGGTGACGCAGAAAGTCGACCACTTCGACGAGCTCCTGCTTCGCCTCGTCCTCTCCCGCGACGTCGGCAAACGTGACGGGCGACTGTTCTCCCGTGTAGCGGCGCGGCTTGATCCGTCCAAAACTGAGGGCGCCGCCCTGACTTTGGGCGGCCTGGCGGCCCATCCAGACGAGGACTCCCAAGAACAGGAGGGCGGGAAGCGCGCTGGTGAGGAGCAGGCTCAACAATGGGTTGGGAGGCGGCGCCACCGTGACCTGCACGTGTTTGGTCTCGAGGAGAGAGACCAGGTTCGGATCGCCCAACGTCTCAGGGAAGTGCGTAAGAAAGGAAGCGTAGGCAGCGGACGATGAAGCGGCCCCGGCCGCAGGTTTGGCGTTGGTAGTGGCGCCTTGCGAGGACGGCGGCCAGGGGATCGGGTGTACGAACCCGCCCGTGATTTGGCCGCCGTTCACGCGCACGCTGGCGATGTTGCCCGCCCGCACCTGCTCGACGAAGGTCGTGTAGGGGATGGTGGCCTCGGGTTGGCCCCTCGGCAGCAGAGTCACGAGGTTCCAGATGAGGAGAAGCACCGCCAAAAGCCACCAGCTCAGCCCAATGCGGGCCGGCTTCGAACTCGGAGGTACCCGTTGTGCCATTCATGCCCTCGGCGTGTTTCAAATTGCGCCCGGCACCAGCGATCATAGCACTCTCGGGCCATGGACGTGAGGCAATCCTGGGATCCTGGTCCGCGCGGCGGTTCGGTCTTTCCGCATCGGACACGGGAAAATCACCGTACATCGGGATGCGCGTCCGCCGCTTGAAACGAACGGGCGATGAACGGCGGAGGGAGGTGTGGTCGGCAGGGAGTAGGGAATCTCGTGCGCGCAGCCGCGACGCCGCCTGAGGAGTAATCTTTGTGGGACCGCTTCTCCGCCTTGCCAGACGTACCCGAGCTTCGTCCCCTTCGTCAGAGGTACGTCGAGACGATGGTCCGGTCTAAGCTCCCGTAGCAGGGCCTTCCCGTCCAGCGGGTCGCGGCCGCTCGTGGGCCTGCCATCGAAACGGCGGACCTGCAAATCGCCGTTGACCACATCGGTCGTGCCCTCGTTTAAAGTGTGAACGTACAGCAGGTCCCCTCTCTAAAGGCGATCGGAGGGGCGAAATCCACAGATTCGGTGGGCGTATCGTGGACGCTGTGTTGCCTCCCATGATCCGGCGTCGCCACGGTGCAATTTTGAATGTCGGGTCCGGAGCAGGGTATGCGGCGATGCCCAACGCGGCGGTTTACACCGCGTCGAAACACTTCGTGCGGCCATTTACGAATCGCTGCTTTCCCCGGCGACGCCGGATCCTGTGAAGCACACTGTCTACACTGGAACGCAGACAGAACTGCCTCGGCGGGAAGTACTGGTCGAAGGCTACGGCGGTGAGAGGATAACCTACTTTGACTATTCCGATTATGACGCCAAGATCGACATCTCACTGCCGCCGTGTCAATAGGGCCGCGAGCACGCACAGCCCGCAGTCCGTGGGCCGGCTTCCGCGCCGACAAGGCGTGCGCCGCCGGCGTGGATAATACGGGTGGGGGCGTACCCGTGAGGGACGCGGGCCAGCATATAGACGCGTGGGTCGCCGACCTGGGAGGTACACTGTATGCGAGGCTGGGTCCCGCTTAGCACTCTGATCGTTCTTCTTGCGCTAGGGCCGGTCGCTCCAACGCTCGGTGCCTCGCCCACGGTCCCTCCGGCGGTCATCACAGGTACGATCGCGTCCGTTGCGACCGACGTGATCGCGGTGACGACGGCGGCCGGTCCGAAGCGTGTCCGCATGACGGCCACGACCCGCGTCGGCAATTGGGTGCCTGCCCGCCTCGAGGACATCAAGGCCAGCGACGTGGTCGGGGTGACGGCGCGAAAGGAGATAAACAGCTCGCTGACGGCCGAAGAGATTCACATCTTTCCGGCGGGGCGCCAGATTCAGGCCCGGCAGTTCCCCTGGACCAACGGGACCATCATGACGAACGCCCCCGTTACGTCCGTCGTCAGCGCGGTGTCTGCCCGAACAATCACGCTCACGTACCAGGGGAGAGCCGTGAAGATCAACGTCCCGGGCAGCACGGATATCCGCCGGATAACGTCAGGCACGCGGGACGAGCTCAAGATGGGCACCCACATCAGAGCCTTTGGGCGGGCGAACGACGACGGCAGCCTCACGGCCACGAGCGTGATCGTCTATCAGGGGCGTTAGCGGCGCGCGCCGGCCGGGTGCTTCGAGCAGGAATAGGGAAGCCGCGCTATAAGTCTGCGTGTGGACAAGGTCAGAGCCATCGGGGAGTGGCGTGCGATGACAAGACACGTGGCGACGGCTCTCGGCTTATTGATGACCGTGCTGGGGGTGTCCGGTGTCGGGTCGGCGCAGCCTGTCCTCAACGTGCAGGGCGTGCTGCACGGCGTTGATTGCCGGGCGAATTCAATCGCCCTGACGATGCAGGACGGCGTGCATGTACTGGCGGTAACGCGGTACACGGCCGCCTTCGTCGACTCAAGGCGGGTCGATCTCTGCGGGCTGGGTCGATACGTTGGGCGCGACGCGACGGTTTCGCTGACGGCCAGCGGGAGTCAGTTCGTGGCCGCGCGGATAGATATCTTCACGATCGCTCAACCGGCCCCGCCTGCGCCCGACACGGGATACACCCCACCGTCGTATCCGTCTGCGCCCGGGTATCCGCCCGGCGCGGGGTATGCCGCACCCTCGTATCCGTATCCGGCGTATTACGCGACGCCGTACTGCTACGCGCCGTACCCGGCACCATACTACGCACCGGCGCCGTACTGCTACGGTCCATACGCCGGTTACTACTACCCATACCCTGCCTATTACGGTCCTCCGTTCACATTTGGTATCGGTGTGGTCATCGGCGGGCGGCATTTCTTTCGCCACCGATAGGGTGCCGTGCGGCGGCGTGACGCCGCACGTCTGTCTCGGAAGGCAGGCGGACTGACCGGCGCCCGCGATTCACTCGTCCGTTGCGCGGGCCGGTACGGCGTAGCCTGCGTACAGGATAAAGGCATCGTTGCTCTGCTTGAACAGCACACGCTTGCCGAATTCCATGTGCGACAGGTTCCCGCGCTTGCGTTGATATGTCGTGTCGTCCACCATACGCCCACCGAATCCGTGGACCAACGGCCTCTTCTCGCTGGTTGGAGGAGGGTCGGGCCGGCGCGTCCGAGCAGGCCGGCGGATCCTGGGAGCGTTCCCCTGCAACGTCCGGAGCGCGGTGACGTCCGAAGATGTACACGACCCCGCTGCCCGCTCACGCCTCTGCGGTTGCCCGTACTGGAGCCAGGTTTTTGCTGCCGAATCGGCCCCGATGTGCGCGTCCGACCGCCGGAAAACGGGGCAGCCGGCGAGGGCGTCCCCCCGATCCTCGTCCTCCCGTCGGAGTGTCCGGCGCCCGTCCTGAACGCCAAGGGTACAGGCTCGTAAGCGCGCCCCACGCCCGTTGGGCTTGAATATGGTCCGTTCGGGGCTAGTTCCACACGGCGATGCTTGTTCGGTGAAGAGTAGACGAGACCGAATTTCTTTGACCGCGCGATCGTCGACGGAGATTCCCGCGAACTTTATGGACACCTGATCATAAGTTTCATGTCTAGAAAAGGTTAGCCTCCACAGGTAACATCTGATTCTGGGGCGCTTATCCTCTCGGGTCTTGACTTGGTTGGGTCTAAGATTTCACACACCACCCAGGTCAATCGCCAAACGGCGCAGGTTGCGTGAGGTGATTGCCATGACGTGGAAACGGTGGATCTTCCTGCTCGCTTCGCTGGGATTGATCGGGACCATCGGGCACCTGCAGCGGTTTGACATCTACGCTGCTCGCCTGGACACTGAGCGATTCACGTATGACGCAACCCCAGCCTCCACGCCGGTCGCTGTCGGTTTTGGGGAACTCATCTACCTAGCCCGCCCTGGAGATATTGTGGAGGCCATTCACTTCGCCGAACAGGTACCATCGTTCGGCAACGAAGCCTTGGCGCGGGCCTACGGCGGTCATCGGGCGGTGCCGGAGAACGTGGCACGGGTAGCCACGGCCGATCTATTGCATCAATGGTACGCTGAGTGGGTCCGCCGGGGACGCCCGGAGGACTTCTTGGTGTTCGTTCGGGATCGTTATGCGCCGTTGTTGGCGGAGAACGATCCGGAGCGTTTGAATAAAGCGTGGTTGCCCAATGTGACGCGATACCTGCGTGCTCACTATCAGTACCTGCCAGCCCTCTCTTCGGGGCTGATGCCGTTAACAAGTGCCTGTGCGGCACGGTAGGAAGTCTCCATTGGCGAGCGAGATTGACCGTTACGGCGAGAGCCGGGGTGCTGAGTGTATCATCGTACGATATTGGGCACCGTGGCGGACGACGTGGTGCTGCGCTCCGCCCGGCGCGCGCCCTCTGCTTAGTTGATACAGAGTCTGGCTGCGATGAGCCGGGCGAAGCAAGGGGACTAGAAACGCCTGGAAAGGCGAGGCAGCAGACCCAAGATAGACGCGCCACGGCTAACCCCGTCCCGCGTCCAAGTGCTCCTCCCCGCCACGAGGCGCCGGACGACTATTATCGGCTTGCGCGCGGCGCCTGTTTTCTCGGTTGCCCCCCCCAAAAGACATGGCCGCCACGCGCCTATTCTTGCAGATTATCTCGCTACTGGAGGAGCAAGTGACCGGTCGCGAACATCATTAAACCTGCGAGCAGTATGAGCGCTAGTAACATGGCTGCCGCCTCCAATTTGGGTTCCTTTTACTCAACCACTTTATCCCCTGGGGTAGATGAACGTCTTCTGTGCATGTTGTGAATATCTTTAGCGCATGAACAATAGTGGCCTGAGTCAAGGATTCGCTCACAAAATCTGGCGATGACGCCAAGGTTTGATCGGCGGTCTTAGTCCAGATGAATAACGGGGGGAGGTGCCGCTCCTCTAGGGCGAAGTCAAACTTTGCGCTAAGGGTGTTTGTTCAACACAACGCCACGCTGACGGATGATCCTCTTATGTGGCGCGCGCGGTTCAGATGTGTGAGCGAGCCTTCGCCTTGTTGATCATCCGCTGCGCGTCTTTCTTCCTGAGCCTGGCGGGGATCGGTACCCGAAGGATGCGCAAGTACCGCAACTGCTTAGCCGTTGCCGGATCTGGCGGGGCCGAAGCCTCGACCGCAGGAGAGGCCCCCGGTTTAGTTGGCTTGAGGGCCAGCGCCCGATCATTTAGAAGCTGCGCCTGGCCCCTCGTGAGCACAATCGTCCCTTGCCTATCCCTGGGATCGGCTCGCCGAGGACCTCGAGGAACCGAAGTTGCTTCTCGGTGGCCGGCTGCTCCCGCCGCCGGGCCCGCTTACTGAGAGGACGAGGCGGTCGCGAATAGCGCTCTCGGATCGTGCTATCTGTAGCCGCCAAGGCGCTATCGAGATCTGAATATTCAGCGAGCTTGCCGGCGCTGCCGAGGCCAGCGCGGCGCCGGACCTCATAGTGGCCGAGTGCGTTCTCGACGATCTCCAGCGAGCCGCCGGAGTCTGCGTCCTGAGCCGCGAGCACGAGATCGCCATTCTCGATGCCGTCACCCGGCACGTGATTGTTGTCTCCAACGATGACGTGGTCCAACACCGGGATGCCAAGCAAATCGCCTGCTCAGTCCGCTGCGGCCCTCACGCAGGGTCAGACTGCGGTCTCGACCGGCGATTGCCAGGGCACACAACAATCGAATGTCGACGCAACCTCCCCCAGATAAGCAAACCACAGGCCTCGCTGGAGATCATGAGCGTGGAATGTTCGACGATGACTTAGCGGTCCAGCAGCAAGTGATTGAGGAGTACATCCGCGAGGTCGAAGCTGAGTACGAATGGCAGCGCCGGCGCCTGCGCCTGACCCGGACCCTGCGTCAGGAACTCCACCGCATGCGCAAGCTCCTCGAAATCCGGCGCGTCAAGATGATCGTCGGCAGTATCGCGATTGTGTTCGCAGCGGCAATCCTGGCCGGTGCGACCGGGCGGGGTCCGCTGGCGCCACTGCTCACGCGCCCACAACACAGGCCGTTCGTGCAGAAGCGTGTGCTGGAACAGACACCGCGTCCAGTTCTGCTACGAGATCGCGCGCCGACGGTGCCGCTAGGTCGATGCACCAACTACATGTCAGAGGAAGGCTACAGGCGGTGGCTCAGGCTAACGAGCTCACAGCCCGCGTGCCCTTAGTTCTGCGAAGGAGTTCACCCAACGTAAGCTCTAGCCGATGTTTTCTTGGCGCCCGACGAACTCAGCGATGAGGTAATTGCAGCCACCGACGCCAGACAAAATGATATCTTGCGGGGTTTTCTTGCGGTGCGGCAGCGGCCGCACCGCCCACGCGCGAGCTTCCGTATACGACATGCGACCGACGCACTCGAGAAGTGTCCGGAAGACCGCAAGGCGCTTCACCCTATTTTGTCTTGCTGTGGTCCCTTTTCAGGCGTCTGCGAACGCCGCTATCGACGGCGCGGGCCTGAGTATCCCGGGCGGCGATCCTCCACACTCATCACTGGACACGCGATCACCCCGGCGACGCCGTGAATTTCATGTCGGTAAACGGAACCTTGCCTCCGGCCGCGGTGCACATCGCTGCTCCCTTAACCTCCGACGCATCAAGACGCGTGAACACAAGTGTGCAGTCATCGGTCCTCCCGTTGAAGTACCAAGATGGTTCGCGGGAACCGGTCTCCACGACCAAGTTGTAGATGCTTGCCTTTTCATACTTTCCCGGCCCTGAGAGATTCTGCAAGGCCATGCGCACATTTTGACCGGAACCCTGGGGCCCCGAGTAGATGAGCCCGAGCATGTATATACTTGCTTGCCCCCCAAGCACACGGGTGTCAAGGGAGTTGGCATACTCCCCTGGGACGAGGGGAAGAGTGAAAGACGTCCCACCTCTCTTGAACTGCATCTGTCCCTTCTTGAAGACGACGCTGTCCGGTTGTGCGCTGATTGTCCCCGGCCATACCACCGCGCCCAGCAGCATCAAAGCAGCCCACGCCCTGACCAATACGGACGTACGCATCGATCGCCTCCCTATGTGTAAATGAAAGCGGACATGATGCAGCCTTCACCGCATCGGCCCCCGACTCAAGGTCCACACCCTTGGCGGTGTAAGCCGTCAAGATGCGCCAAACGGACACGCGGCAGCGTGGTTCACCACTCCCGGACGTCGATCTGCCGTATCGCCGGCTTCTTCTATGGCTCTCTTTGGTCCGAACAACCGGGGGAAAATCAAGAAAAGCGGCGACCGCGGGGGCCGGCCCGCGAGCTTCCATCGCGCGCTCACAGGAGGACAACGATGCGAGTCTTGGTCGTCGGGGCGAGCGGCTCCGTGGGCACACGACTGGTGCCGCAGTTGGTCGAGCGGGGTCACGAGGTGATCGGCAGTTCGCGCGCATCGGAGCGGGCCGAACGCCTGCGGGCGCTTGGAGCGCAGCCGATAGTGCTAGACGCGCTGGACGCCGCGGCCGTGCGCCGGGCGATGGACACCGCCCGGCCCGATGCCATCGTCTACGAGGCGACTGCGCTCGCCGACCTGACCGACTTCAAACATTTCGACCGCAGCTTCGCCCAGACGAACCGGCTCCGCACCGAGGGGACGGACCTGCTGCTCGCTACCGCTCGTGATGCGCGCGTGCGCCGCTTCGTGGCCCAAAGCTACGCCTGCCACCGGTACGCGCGCGAGGGCGGACCCGTCAAGACCGAGGACGACCCGCTCGACCCGACCCCGGTGGCGGCAATGCGCGAAACGTTAGCGGCGATGCAGTATCTCGACCAAGCGGTCACGACCGCCGGCGGGATCGCGCTGCGCTACGGGAGCTTCTACGGCGACCCCGACGACCGATTCGTCGACGCGATTCGCAAGGGGGTGTTCCCCATCGTCGGCGACGGCGGCGGGGTTTGGTCGTTCATCCACCTGGACGACGCCGCCGCCGCGACCGTGCTCGCGCTCGAGCACGGCCGCCCCGGTGCGTACAATATCGTCGACGACGAACCGGCTCCCACCAACGAGTGGCTGCCGGAGATTGCCAGAATCCTCGGCTCGAAGCCGCCGCAGCGGTACCCCCGCCTCCTCGCCCGGATCTTCGCGGGCGAGGCCGCGGTCGTGATGGGCACCGAGTCGCGCGGCGCCTCCAACGCGAAGGCCAAGCGCGAGCTCGGCTTCAGCCTGCGATACTCACGCTGGCGACAGGGGTTCGCCGCCGCCTACGCAAAACCGAGCGCCGCGGTGTTGTCGGCGTAGGCACGACGACTGGCTGATCACGCTCTGCACTCAGGACTTCGGACAGCGGAGCGTGCCTGCCCGATCGGCCTCGGCGAGCGCGTGGAAGACTTCCATTAATGGGGCGTACAGCACGCTTCAAACCGGAAGGCCGGCGATCTCGCAGACAAATCGTTCCGCAGCACGTTCCCGCCAACCGTCCTTTGCTCGCCGATTGGATGTAAAGATGACACAGTTCGTTCCTTCACCCTGTCCCAAGAGGATGCGGTTCAGCCACGTCTGACGGATCAGGGCGGTCGCGCCGCCGAGGGAAACTTCGCGGCGCGTTTTCCGGCGTGATGCATATAAATATGTTGACATCTATATATCTATCATGCTACAGTGCCGGTACGCTACCGTTGGAGGCGACAGTCTATGCTTAATCGCATCGAACTGATCGGCCGGCTCACGAGAGACCCTGAGGTCCAGTATGTGTCGGGCGGTCATCCGTTAGGCGTCCTATCGTATACGGGTGAGACGCCACGTATTTCCGATGACTCGGCTCCTTTGAACGCTTAGGTGATGACCCTATGAACTCGTGGTCGTGAGGATAGCGTTCCACGACAGACGGCACCGAAACGGCGGGCACGGGCTGTCGCTCGCCTCCACCCAACGCCCGTTCGAGAACTGCCTGATCTACGTGTTGTGATCATCAACCGCTTGAACGCGACCTCCGTCAGGGTCCGCACAATCACGGTCGAAAGCGCCTGAGCCGTGACCGTTCGCTGGTGACCCTGACTGGCAAAGAGCTCGCCGAAGGTATCCCCCGGCTTGAAAATGTCCAAAATACGCTCATCGCCCTCGGTCGAGAGGAGGCTGACCATAAATAGCCCCCTTCTCGACGAAATACAGTAGATTCGCCGTATCGCCCGTCTGAAACAGGACCTCACCCTGCCGGTAGTGACCTACCTCAAAAATCGGTTTGAGTTTGGAAAGCTACCGAGGCGTCAGCGTCTCAAACAGTCGCAGATCACGGACGTTCCAGATCGCATCCCGATGGTACGCTATGCTCGGCTGAATGGGACTTGAAGGTTCGGTCATTTGATCATGCCGCCATTGGCACAGGCGATCGTCTCCTTGCTTCTATCGGGCCCGATCTTCATCGCTCCCCTCCCGCAGTTGCGTTCCATGCGCGGGGTCCCTTCGTGGCCACGCCAGGACGAACGCCACCACGGCCATGCCGGCCGCCAGCACGCTCGTGTCGGTGTAGACGGTGGAGAGCGCCAGGTGGCCGGCGTCCCGTATCGGTCCCACCCCGAAGGCGCCGACGCCGTACCCCACCATGTAGGCGGCGACGAGTCCCCCTGAGACGGCGGCCGCCATCCGTGAATACTCCTGCTCTGCGAGACTGATGCTGAGGGGGAAAAACGCGGAACAGGCCACGCCGGCAAAACCGAAAGCGACCACGTTGGCGGCGGCGACCCCGCCGACCCTCGGAATGCCGAGGAACGCCGCCAGGATGAACACCGGCAACATCGCATAGATCCAGCGGGCATCCACCCAGGCGGAAACGATCGCGACCGCGATCCGGCCGACTGTAACCATCGCCCAGAAGGCGGCGAGCGCAAGCTCCGCCCAGTAGAGGGGGACGCGCACCTCAGTCTTGAGGTAGATAGTGGACCAGTTGCCGAAGACGGTCTCGCAGATGCCGTAGAGAAAGACGGCGGCGACATAGACCAGGAGGCGCGCCGGGATTTGTCTCTGGGCCAGCGCCGAGCCGTCGACGCGCGCCGTCCTCACGGGAGACGCGATCGTGAGCGGCTGCGTCAGGCTGACCAGTAAAAGGACCAGAAAGGCTGCCGTGACCGCGAGCGGGAGGAGCCACCACATCGCCGCCCCGACGAAGACCACCACCAGGACCGGTGCGAGCGCGGTGCCGGTGCCGAGAAACGCGTGGAGCGCCGGGAGCGCGACCTCGGATTTCTGCGGAAAGAACCCTGCCACGTAGGTATTGAGGGCCATCAGCGTCGTCCCGAACCCGGCGCCGAGAGCGGCTGTCGCGGCCAGCAGCAACCTGTACGCGACGTCATGCCAGCCGACAAACCATTGGCTCAGGGTGAGGATGGCCATGGACGCAAGGTTGAAACACAGCCCCGCGACAAACACCCACTTCAGGCCCCCACGACGCGCCGCGCGGGCCCCCAGGCTGGACCCCGCGACGGCCAGGACAACCATGGGGACGAACAGGCTGCCGTACTCGCTGCTCGTGAGACGGTAGCCTTTCGGATCGGTGAAGATCGCGCTCACCGCGGGGAAGGTGACGAGGCTGAGCCCCTGCGCGAGGCCGCCCAGGTAGACGATCCCGACCTCGGCCCGCCGGGGCGTCACCGCGTCATCTCCTGGGCCGCTGCCCGGACCATCGCGGGGCAATTTTCCCTTACGTGGTCACAGGCGTTCCCGCAGGTGATCGGCCACCCTGAGCGCATTGGCGATGATCGTGAGCGATGGGTTCATCGAGGAGATCGACGGGAAGAAGCTGCCGTCCACCACGTACAGGTTGGCGACGTCGTGCGTGCGGCACGTGAGGTCGAGCACGGAGGTCTTTGGGTCCGGGCCGAACCGACACGTGCCCGTCTGGTGACACACCGCCGCGAGCGGCATCCGCTTGTTGAAGTATGCCTTGTGAGGGAGCAGCGTGTGGGCGTGGCCTGTCTGCCGGAGGATCTGCTCGAGCCGGCGAATCAGCCGGCGGTGGGGCTCGACGTTGTTGGGCGTGTAGCGCAGCACGATCTGCCCCTGCCGGTCCACCGTGCCCCGGTTCTCCGGCAGGGGCAGGTCCTCCGTGGCGAGCCACCAATCGACCGCATGCGTTGTGAGATATGTGAGCGCGCCGTGAGGCGTAAAGAACGGGGCTTCCCTGCGAAGCATGTCCGGCTTCGACTTGCCCATGAGCTGGATGTGCCCCAGCGGATACTCCCCGTCCGGGTCGTGGAAGTAGAAGTCGTTGAGGCCGAGCGTCTTCTGAAACACGGTCGGGTTGGACCTGGTCACGGAAACCGCGAGCATCGCCGAGTTGTTGTGCAGCATCAGCGTGCGGCCGACCTGGTCGGAGGCGTTCGCGAGCCCGCGGGGATGCCGCTCGTTGGCCGATCGCAAGAGCAGGGCCGCGGAGTTGATCGCCCCGCACGCCACGACCACGATCCCCGCCGAGAACGTCTCGGGGTGGCCCGCGACCTGTGCCTCGACCTGGACCACCTCGGTCCCCGCCGGGTTGGTCACGAGGCGCGTCGCGCGCGCGTTGACCAGCAAGGTGACGTTGGGATGCGCGAGCGCCTGGTCGACGCAGACGACTTGGGCGTCGCACTTCGCGTCCACAAGACACGGGAACCCGTCGCACGTGTCGCAACGGATGCACGGGTGGCTCCGCGGTAATTGGTCGCTCCGGTTGATCGCCATCGGGAGCGGAAACGGGTGCAGCCCTGCGACGCGCAGGTCGTCCGCGATTTCTTGGATGCGCGGCTCGTTCTGGAGGGGCGGGAAGGGATACTCTCGGGACGCCGGGGGATCGAGCGGATCCTGGCCGTGCTGGCCGTGGGCCATGTAGAGGTGCTCCGCCGCCGTGTAGTAGGGTTCGAAGTCCCGGTAGGCGAGCGGCCAGGCGGGCGAGATCCCGGCCTGGTGCCGCACCTCGCCGAAGTCCCGCTCGCGCATCCGGAGCACGGCGGCGCCGTACACCTTGGTATTGCCGCCGACGTAGTAGTTCATCTCGGGGCGGAACGCGTGTCCGGCGGCGTCGTGCCAGAGCTCCGTCGTCTTGTAGCGCTCGTCCGGGAAGACCGCGCCCGGGTCCCAGTTCGCCTTTTCCTTCGGCAGGTAGTCCCCGCGCTCGAGCAGGAGGATACGCTTGCCGGTCGGCGCGAGCGCGTGGGCGAGGGTCCCGCCCCCGGCCCCCGTGCCGATAATGATGACATCGTACGAGGTCGTCATCGCCGGGCCTCTTGTTCCCGCTTACCTGCTGCCGCGGCGCCGCGCGGCCGGCGCGCGCGATGCGTGTCGCGCTGGTCCAGCCCATGCGCTGCGGCGCCAAACAGGCCGATTTTCGTGTTGAGCACCACCTGCACCGGCACGCGGCCGAGCAGGTCGGCCATACGCCCCTTCCGCCGGAACGCCTCCATGAAGGTTCCCGTTGAGAGCGCTGGCAGGATCCGCGGCGGGATGCCCCCGCTCACATAGACGCCGCCGGTGGCCAGAACTTTCAAGGGCCAAGTTGCCCGTCTCGGCGCCCAGAATCGAAACGAAGGTGGTGAGCGCCGCCGCGCACAGGAGGTCCGGAGGCGTCTCGAGCGCGGCGTCGACGATCACGGGGGTGGGATCGTCGGTGGTGGCCAGCAGGTGCGCGACCCGGGCTGATTCTGGTGCGCGCCTCGTCCCCTTCAACGAGGCGTAGAGATTGGGCAGCCCCTGGCCGGAGCAGACGCGCTCGGCATCGCCGATCCGAGGTCCCGGATGGCTGGTGGTGCACATCCTATTTCACGGTCACCGCAAAATTGACGCCCTCCCACCGGCCCGCGCTTGGCCAATAAAATGTAAAGTCAATTTGCGTGTCGGCCTGCATTGTGTTGGTGGCGAGATCGGCCACGTGCATCCCCAAACCGGTGTCCCGCGTGTTCGTGTCACGGGTTGTCTTCCACCGGTCGGGACTCCAGTGGACGGTGGCGGGCGCGAGCACCTCCACGCGCAACGTGCGGCCCGCAGGGATCGTGCGGCACTTGTGGTTGAAGCGCCAAATCGCGAACGGAGACCCGGTGCGGTGCTTCAGGTAACGCTGCACCGGCTGCGGCGGCATGTCGAACACGCGACCGTCCTGCAGGGACCGGTGGAGCTTGACGTATTCGGCATGAGCCCACACGAGCGGCATGGCAGACCCTGAGGGTCTGCCGGCGAAAAGTTCCCGCTCCGGGATGTCGGCGGCATCCCAGACCTGTTCTGAGATCAGTCCGCTGTCGTTGGCAAAGGCTGCCATGACGTGTAGAAGCCTCTCCGCGACGTCCCGATGACCTGCTGCGAGTTCGTAGTGGGCGCGCTCGCCGGTCAGGAGCGGCCAGACGCGACCGATCCCCGTGCCGTCAAAGGGCGCGCCATCTTCGTGTTCGCCGTACCCATCGTCGTTGTACCGGTGCCACGCTGGTCCCACGGGAGTCTCCGCTTTGAGCCGCGCGTCGATGACCCGGACGGTGTCACGGATTCGTGGGTCGTCTGGGGCACGAAGGCCGAAGCGCACGTACGCCAGCGCATCCGGGCTGATGAGCTGCACGGCGGGCAGCGAGCTACTTCCGGGCGGCCGGTTCTTGATCGGCACGAACCCCTGGAGTGGAGACGCCGCGTCCGAGGTCTCCGGGGGCACGATGCGCACGTAGTAGCCGCCGACGCCCACCTGACGAGCTAAGTCAGTGCCTGTCACGTACGTCCACCGGTCGATGCTGTCGTTCCAGGCGTCGGCGGTCTCGCGGAGGTACGGTGCCACAGCGGCGTCTCCGCTCAGTTCCGCCAGATCGGCTGCGGCCAGCAACGCGGCGATCTCGGCCGCCAGGGTAAAGGGGGTGTACCCGGGATCTTCCTCCCAGCGGTCTTGCTGGGTCACCGGCCCGTTTCGAACAACGTACCCCGCGGCCCGACGCACCATCGGCCACACGCGTGTGACGCCAGCGGCATCCAGCGCGCCCGCTCGTCGTGTGAGATCCGCCAGGAGGATAGGTAAGGCGGTCTCATCCATCTGCGCGCCTCCCCAGAAGGCGGTCCCGTCCAACCACATGTTCTGAGCCCAGTGGCCGTCGGACTCTTGGGTGACCTGCAGGTAGTGAAGGACACGGCGGGCATCATCGACCGCGCCCGCCGCGAGGAGCCCTCCTGCTGCCTCAACGAGGTCCCGAGGCCAGATCAGATGGTACCCGCCGAGATCACCATCCCCCTTGGCAAACCCCCAGGGGAGGGAGAGGCTGGCGATGATCCCTCCGGGGAAGCGCTTCGCCTCGTGGGTCCTCAGTACTGCCGTGCTAATCCGATACACGTCTTGTTTCTCCGAGGTGCGCGCCCCGGGCGCTTTTACCGGCAGAAGCGCTTGTTGCCACGCCTGCCACGCTTTGATGTAGATCCCGGTTGCACCGTCAAAGCCGTCCAGCAAGCTGGCGATCACCCGGTGCCCGGCCGCCGTGGAGGTCGAGCCGAATCCCAGCGCCAGCACGATGGTCCCGTTGGCAACCCGAAGATCGACCTCTCCCGTCAGTGCGACGTTCCCGTTCTCGGCCCCAGTGTAGGCCCAGGTCATCCGGCGGTGTTGAACGAGGTCCTGCCACCCGTCGGAGGTCCCCACATACCCCGCCGACCGTGCCAGCCATGGCGCAGAGCAACCCAGGGCCAGGGCACACCCATCCCGCTCAGCACAGAGCATGGGCACGCCGTTGTGCTCGTCCACCCGCGCCGTGTTGCCCGAGCCGTGATTCGCCAAATGCGGGGCCAGCAGCACGTACAGATGATAATCGGCGAGCGTCCCCCGTAGGGGGACGAAGCGTATCCGCTGTAGCACCACGGCCCGGGTTGGATCAGTCACGATCTCCTTCTCGATGCGGTATCGGTTCTGTGCGCAGGTATTGGTCAGCCGGTAGGCCGGCACGCCCTCCGCGAGGCAGGCCACCTGCTGGTGGGTGTGGCGTTTCTCTTCTGAAAAAAACGCCTGTCCATCGGTGACGATCAAGCCGAGATCCCGCGTGCACGCCTGGTCCACGCGCGGGTAGTAGATCTCATTGAGGATCCCGTGGCTGAGGGTAAACCAGACGGGGCTCGCGGAGCCCAGGGCCGTGCCGACGCCGCTTTTGGCGCTGGAGGTCCACCGAGCAGGGATGCCGGGCCACCCAGGAGCGTGTTGAGCACTATCACTCATCTCGCGTCCTCCATCACAGACCAGCCGTTATCGACTTCCAATCGTGCGTCTCCCTGGTGCCGTCGATGCCCCGGCTGTGTGGCCATGCATGTTGCGGTGGCGCTTCGTGTCCGCCGGGTCTTCCAGTACCGTGGAGATCAGCCATCTCCGCCCATCCCGCGCCATGAGCGTGTCGGCCGCGTCCGGGCCCCAGCTCCCCGCCGCATAATTGGGAAACGCCGGCGGCCGGGTCGCCTGCCACGCCTCCAGGACGGGGCTGACGACCGACCAGGCGGCGTCCACCTGGTCGTCTCGCATGAAGAGGGTCGCATCTCCCCACATCACATCGAGCAGGAGCGTTTCGTAGGCCTCGGGGGAGGGGGCGTGAAACGCCTGCTCGTAGGTGAAGCGCAGGTCGACCGGATCCAGGTGCA
>Ga0209580_10000625_pt1 | contig 18185 bp, 16 predicted proteins | sample Coa_R1_5_FD_187153 | JGI IMG/M metagenome (GOLD analysis project Ga0209580, IMG submission 187153) | Surface soil microbial communities from Centralia Pennsylvania, which are recovering from an underground coalmine fire - Coalmine... | ecosystem: Environmental > Terrestrial > Soil >... | reverse complement strand
GGATGGTCGACCAGCTCAACGCCTTCGCCAACGAGGTGACCCGTGTCGCGCGCGAGGTGGGCACCGAGGGCAAGCTCGGCGGCCAGGCCGAGGTGAGCGGGGTGGCCGGCACGTGGAAGGACCTCACGGACAACGTGAACACGATGGCGAGCAACCTCACCGACCAGGTGCGGGGTATCGCCCGCGTCGTGACCGCCGTCGCGAACGGAAACCTCAAGGGCAAGCTGACCCTCGAAGCGAAGGGCGAGATCGCGGAGCTCGCCGACACCATCAACGGCATGACCGAAACGCTCGCGGTCTTCGCCGAGCAGGTGTCCAGCGTCGCCCGCGAGGTCGGCGTCGAAGGCCGCCTCGGCGGCCAGGCCAAGGTCCCCGGGGCGGCAGGCACCTGGCGCCACCTGACCGACAACGTGAACCAGCTGTCCGCCACCTTGACCACACAGGTGCGCGCCATCGCAGAGGTTGCGACCGCCGTGACCAAGGGCGACCTGACCAGGTCGATCGGCGTCGAGGCGAGCGGAGAGGTAGCCGTCCTCAAGGACAACATCAACGAGATGATCCGCAACCTGAGGGAGACGACCGAGAAGAACACCGAGCAGGACTGGTTGAAGACGAACGTGACCCGCTTCACCCGCATGCTGCAAGGCCAGCGTGACCCGATGACGGTTTCGAAGATGATCCTCTCGGAGCTGGCACCGCTCGTCCACGCGGAGCACGCGGTGTTCTACGGCATGGTCGGCGCCAACGGTCGCAGGGCCCACCTCGCGTACCAGGCGGGCTACGCGTACCGGCAGCGCCGGTCCGTACCGCTCGAGTTCCAGCTCGGCGAAGGCCTGGTCGGCCAGTGCGCCATCGAGAAGAAGCCGATCGTGGTGCGCGAGGTCCCGGTCGACTACATCCGCATCAGCTCGGGCCTGGGCGAGGCGAGGCCGGCGAACATCGTGGTGCTGCCGGTCCTCTTCGAAGGCGACGTGCGCGCGGTGATCGAGCTCGCGTCGTTCACGCCGTTCAGCGCGACGCACATGGACTTCCTCGACCAGCTGACCGAGAGCATCGGCATCGTGCTCAACACGATCGAGGCCAACAGCCGCACCGAGGAGCTGCTCAAGCAGTCGCAGTCACTGGCCAATGAGCTGCAGACCCAGCAGGACCAGCTTCAGCGCACCAACGAGGAGCTGGCCGAGAAGGCGCGACAGCTCGCGCACCAGAACGCTGAGATCGAGCAGCGGCGCAACGAGCTCGAGGCGGCCAAGAGCCTCGTCGAGGAGAAGGCGGAGCAGCTGGAGATCACCTCCCGCTACAAGTCCGAGTTCCTGGCCAACATGTCGCACGAGCTGCGCACACCTCTGAACAGCCTCCTGATCCTGGCCCAGGAGCTCGCGGCGAACCCCGACGGAAACCTGCTCGCCAAGCAGGTCGAGTTCGCGACCATCATCCGCTCGTCAGGCACCGACCTGCTCAAGCTGATCAACGACATCCTCGACCTGTCGAAGATCGAGTCCGGTACCGTCGCGCTCGCCATCACCGAGTGGCCGCTGGAGGAGCTCAAGCCGATGCTGGAGCGCACCTTCCGGCACGTCGCGGAAGCCACCAGGCTCGGGTTTTCGATCGACGTCCGGCCGGAGCTGCCGGAGAGCATCACGACCGACCCACAGCGCCTGCAGCAGATCCTCAACAACCTGCTCAGCAACGCGTTCAAATTCACGGAGAAGGGCGATGTCGAGTTCGTGGCGCAGCTTGCGACCTCGGGTTGGAGCGCGACGCACGAGACCCTGAACCGTGCCCCCCAGGTGATCGCGTTCAGCGTGATCGACACCGGCATCGGCATCCCCCAGGAAAAGCAGCAGTCGGTGTTCGAACCGTTCGCACAGGGCGACGGCACCACCAGCCGCAAGTTCGGCGGCACCGGCCTCGGCCTCTCGATCTGCCGCGAGCTGACGCGCATGCTCGGCGGTGAGATCCGGCTGGAGAGCGAGCCCGGGGTGGGCAGCGTCTTCACCGTCTACCTCCCCAGCTCGTCGCCCACCCAGATCCGGCGCGTCTCGGTGGGTGGGACGACCAACGGCCGCTCCGCAGGTGGGATGGCGACCATGCAGACGCCGGTCGCGGTGGCCGCGGGCGGCGCTATATGGCACGCCGAGCCCGCCTCGTCCACCGTCGAGATCGCGAGCCGCGAAGGCCGGCGGTCGGTGCTGGTCGTCGAGGACGACCCGATCCAGCGCCAGCACATCGTCGAGCTGCTCCATTCCGCCGGCGCCCAGATCACCGCCGTGGCCACGGGCGACGAGGCCGTGGAGCTCCTGAAGCGGGAAGGCTTCGACTGCGTCGTGCTCGACCTCGGCCTGCCCGGGGTTAGCGGCTGGCGCGTGATCGACGAGCTGCAGGCGGACCAGAACCTCCGCGCGGTGCCTGTCGTCGTCTACACGGCAAAGCAGCTCACGCGAAAAGAGGAGACGAAGCTCGCCAGGGCCGCCAAGAGCATCGTGATCAAAGATGTGCGGTCCCCCGAACGCCTGCGGTCGGAGATCCTGTCGATCCTGCAGGCTGAGGACAACTCCGAGGCGCACTCGAATGGCAGCCACGGGTCCGCGGCGGACGACGCGCTCGAAGGCAGGAAGGTGATCATCGTCGACGACGACGTCCGCAACATTTTCGCCCTGACTGCGCTGCTGGAACGGCAGCAGATGGAAGTGCTCTCGGTCGACTCGGGCCAGGAGGCCCTCGAGCTCTTGAGGGAAAGGGGGGACATCGACGTCGCGATCGTCGACGTGATGATGCCGGAGATGGACGGCTACGAGACGATGAGCAGGATTCGAGACCTGAGCACCTATCGAAGTCGCCCGATCATCGCCCTGACCGCCAAGGCGATGAAAGGAGACCGCGAGAAATGCATCCAAGCGGGGGCCTCGGATTACATCGCGAAACCCGTGAACAGCGGCGAGCTGATCGGCATGTTGAAGTCCTGGCTGGTGACTTGAGGCCGGGCGACCAGGCGGCCGTCAGGCTGGAGACGTCCTCCGCAGAGGTCGAGGAGATCGAGATCAAGCTCCTCCTCGAAGGGATCCGCCTCGCCTACGGTTACGACTTCCGCGAGTACTCGCTCGCGCCAATCCGGCGCGGAATCTTGACGGCGATGGCCGGTGAGGGCACGCCGACGATCTCCGCGTACCAGGACCGCCTCCTGCACGACGCCGCATGCATGCAGCGGTTCCTCGGGGTGGTCGGCGTCAACGTGACCGGCATCTTTCGCGACGCGGAGCTGATGCGGTGCATCCGTGAGGAGGCGATCCCCGTGTTCCGGACGTTTCCGTCGGTCCGGATCTGGGTGGCCGGCTGCTCCACGGGCGAGGAGGTCTACACGCTCGGCGTCGTGCTCGCCGAGGAAGGCATGCTCGAGCGGACGAGCGTCTACGCGACCGACCTCAACGAGGACACCCTGGCGGTGGCGCGCACCGGCTCATACGCCCAGGACAAGGTGCGCCGGTGCGAGGAGCAGTACAGGCGATCGGGCGGCCGCGGGAGACTCTCCGACCACTACACCGCGACCGGTCGCAGCGCCCGGTTCGACCGCAGCCTCCAGGACAACGTCACGTGGGCGCGCCACAACCTCGTCACCGACGCCTCGTTCAACGACTTCCACCTGATCGTCTGCGCGAACGTCCTCATCTATTTCCGTCCCGCGCTCCAGGAGCGCGTGCACCGCCTCTTCTACGACAGCCTGGTCCGGTCCGGGTTTCTGGGCCTCGGCAAGCGCGAGTCGCTCATCTACTGCCCAGAGCGGAACCACTACGAGCAGGTCCGCGACGGAGTCAACCTCTTCAGGAAGCTGCGATGGTGACGCGGCTGCGCAAGACGCGCGAGGCCGAGAAGGCGGCGGCAACCGGGGTCAACATCCTGTTGGTCGACGACGACGCGACCAAGCGTTTCGCGCTGCGGGCGATCCTGGCGCCGCTGGAGGAGAACGTGGTCGAGGCGTCGTCCGGCGCCGACGCCCTGCGGCAGCTGCTGCGCAACGAGTTCGCTGTCGTCCTGCTCGACGTGCGGATGCCGATCATGGACGGGTTCGAGACGGCACAGCTCATCCGGCAGCGGCCACGCTCGGAGTTGACGCCGATCATCTTCGTCACGGCGCTGGACCAGGCTGAGACCAACATGGGCCGCGGCTACGACCTCGGCGCCGTCGACTTCGTCTTCGCGCCCGTCGTGCCCGCCATCCTGCGGGCCAAGGTTTCGGTCTTTGTCGAGCTCTACCGCGCCCAGCAGGAGCTGCGCCGCTACCGCAGCCAGCTCGAGATGCTGGTCGAGGAGCGGACCACGGCGCTCACCTCTGTGAACCGCGAGCTGGAGGCGTTCAGCTATTCGGTCTCGCACGACCTGCGCGCGCCGCTCGAGGCGTTCGACGGGCTGAGCCAATCGCTGCTCAACGACAGCGCCGTGAAGCTCGACCCCAAGGCACGCGACTACCTCGTGCGGATGAGGCGCGCCGCCGAGCGGATGACCTCGGTCTTCGACGGCCTTCAGAGCCTCTTCCGGCTGACCAGCGGCGAGATCCGCCGCGAGCTGATCGACATCAGCGCCATGGCCAGGGAGGTGGTCGACGAGACCCAGGCGGCGGAGCCCCGGGCCGGTGTCGAGGTCGTGATCGCCCCGGACATGAACGCGACGGGCGACCAGCGGTTGATCCGGATCCTGCTCGGCAACCTGATCGACAACGCCTGGAAGTTCACCGCAACGAACGAGAACGCGAAGGTCGAGATCGGCTCCGAGCAGGTGGACGGCGAGACGCGGATCTTCGTCCGCGACAACGGCGTGGGCTTCGACATGATCTACTCCCACCGCCTCTTCGGCGCGTTCCAGCGGCTGCACAGCCAGAGCGAGTTCGGAGGCGTCGGCATCGGGCTCGCCACGGCCAGGCGGATCGTGAACCGGCACGGGGGCCGGATCTGGGCCGAAGGGGCTGTCGGCGAAGGCGCGACCTTCTATTTCGTGATCTGATCGGCTGATCGGGGTCCTCTGCGCGTTCTCAATTCGAGATGGGCGCCCGCCGCCTTTCGGTCCTGCGTGCCGCTTCGGCGCTGTGCCTGGTCGTGGGCCTGATGCTCCTCGGCAGCTTCGGCTACGGCATGTGGCGAGGCGTCTCCGAGCAGCAGCACCTGAACCAGGAATGGAAGGCCCTGGTCACCACTCGGTCATCTGGACCGAAGACGATCGACCCGAGCCTCCAGCGCCCCGTGAACGGCATCGACTTCGCGATCCGGATCCCGAGGCTCGGCTACTTCGCCGCGGTCAAGGAGGGCGTCGGCAGCGGGGTGCTCTACTCGGGGCCGGGCCACTACCCGACCACGATGTGGCCCGGTGAGCAGGGCACGGTGGGCGTCGCGGCGCACAACGTCTACTGGATCAACTTTCCGCAGCTCGCGCGCAACGATGAGGTCGACCTGGAGACCCGTTACGGAACTTATCGCTATCGGGTCACGGGAAGCGAGATCGTCAATCCCAACAACCGCAATGTCCTGGTGCCGGATTCACCCGGCTATCACCTGACGCTCACCACGTGCTGGCCGCTGTGGGCCGGGGCCTTCGCCACCCAGCGGTACGTGATCTTCACCGACCAGTTCTGGCCGCTCCCGACCCACCGCGGATATACGTAGTCGTTAGGGAAGCGCGGGTTCCCTGGCGAACTGGTCGGTGAACTGGCTGTTGTACAGGTCGTAATAGAACCCATGCCGCGCCAGCAGGTCGGCGTGCGACCCCTGCTCGACGATGCGCCCCTGGTCCATGACGACTATCGAATCCGCGTTGCGGATGGTGGAGAGCCGGTGCGCGATGACGAAGCTCGTGCGCCCGCGGCGCAGCCTGGTCATGGCGGCCTGGATCAGCACCTCGGTGCGGGTGTCGACGTTGCTCGTCGCCTCGTCCAGGATCAGGATCGTCGGATCGGCGAGGAAGGCCCGCGCGATGGTCAGCAGCTGGCGCTGGCCCGACGAAAGGTCTGAGGCGTCCTCGTCCAGCACGGTGTTGTAACCGTTCGGCAGCGTTCGGACGAAAGAATCCACGTGCGCGGCTGTGGCGGCGGCGACGATCTCCTCGTCCTTGGCGCCCTCTCTTCCGTACGCGATGTTGTCCCGAATCGTGCCGGCGAAAAGCCAGGCGTCCTGCAGCACCATGCCGTAGGCGCTGCGCACGACGTCCCGCGGCAGGTCGTGTGCGTTGACGCCGTCGAGCCAGATCGTCCCGGAGTCGATCTCGTAGAAGCGCATGAGAAGGTTGACCACAGTGGTTTTGCCTGCACCCGTCGGCCCGACGATGGCGATCGTCTGCCCCGGCTTGACGTCGAGCTTGAAGTCGGCGATCAGTGGCTTTTCCGCCTCGTAGCGGAACGCGACGTGATCCAGCGCCACGCGGCCGGCCAGGGCGGGCAGCTCGGCCACGCGCTGCACGTCAGCGGTCTCCTCGGGCTCGTCGAGCAGCTCGAAGACGCGCTCGGCCGAGGCGATGCCCGACTGCAGCAGGTTCATCTGCCCCGCGATCTGCATGATCGGCATCGTGAACTGCCGTGAGTACGAGATGAAGGCCTGCACGTCGCCGAGGGACATCGTGCCCGAGGCGACGCGATAGCCTCCGATGACGGCGATCGCGACGTAGTTCAGGTTGCCCAGGAACTGCATCGCGGGCTGGATGATGCCCGAGAGAAACTGAGCCATGAAGCTCGCCGAGTAGAGCGCCTGGTTCTGGCGGTTGAACTCCTCCATCGCCTTCTTGCGCCGCCCGAACACCTGCACCAGCTCATGGGCCGTGTGCATCTGCTCGACGTGGCCGTTGAGCGTGCCCGTCCAGCGCCACTGCGCGGCGAAATACCTCTGGGACCGGCGCGCGATGACGAGGGTCAGCCCGATCGAGAGCGGGACGGTGACGAGCGAGATGACGGCGAGCAGGGGGCTGATCCAGAACATCATCCCGAGCACTCCGAGCACCGTGAGCACCGACGTGACGAGCTGGCTCAGCCCCTGCTGCAGCGTGGTGGTCACGTTGTCGATGTCGTTGGTGACGCGGCTGAGGATGTCGCCGTGGGAATGGCTGTCGAAGTACTTGAGCGGCAGCCGCGCGAGCTTTGCCTCCACATCGCGGCGCATCCCGTAGACGGTCCGCTGCGCGACGCCGGCCATGATGTAGCCCTGGATCCAGGTGAACACGGACGAGAGCACGTAGACCCCGACCGCGAGGAGGAGGATCTCGCCCAGGGCCGTGAAATCGATGCCCTTCCCCGGCGTCACGTTCATGCCGGAGAGCATCTGCGCCAGCTGACCCTGGCCGTGCGCGCGCAGCAGGGCGACTGCCTGGTCCTTGGTCATGCCGGGCGGCAGGTTCTTGCCCACGATGCCGTTGAAGATCACGTTGGTGGCGTTGCCGAGGATCTTGGGTCCGACCACGGCGAATGCCACGCTGGAAGAGGCCAGCACCGCGACGATCGCGATCCACATCGCCTCGGGACGCAGCCTGCCGACGAGCCGGCGCAAGGTCTTGCCGAAGTTCTTCGTCTTGCCGGGGGGCGGGCCTCCCATGCCCATCCAGCCGCCGCCGCCCATCGGCCGGCCGGCCGGCCGCACCATGGCGGGGCGGTCGCTCATGCCACCCTCTCGCCGAGCTGGGAGTCGACGATCTCGCGGTAGGGCTCGCACGTCGCCATGAGCTCGGTGTGTGTGCCCATGCCCACGATCCGGCCCTCGTCCAGGACGACGATGCGGTCGGCGTGCATGATCGTGCTCACGCGCTGCGCGACGATCACCACCGTGGCCTGCCCGGTCTCGGCGGCAAGAGCCGCGCGCAGGCGTGAGTCGGTGCCGGCGTCGAGCGCGGAGAAGCAGTCGTCGAACAGGTAGACGGCGGGACGCTTCACCACCGCGCGGGCGATCGCAAGCCGCTGGCGCTGGCCGCCCGAGACGTTGGTGCCTCCCTGGTCGATCGGCGCCTCGAGCTGGCCGGCCATCGCCTCCACGAAGTCGCGTGCCTGGGCCACCTCGAGCGCGTGCCACATCTCCTCTTCGGTCGCGTCCTCGTTGCCGAACCGGAGGTTGTCCGCGACCGTGCCGCTGAAGAGGTAGGCGCGCTGCGGAACCAGGCCGATCGTCGACCACAGGTGCTCCAGGGATTGGTTGCGCACGTCGGCGCCGTTGACCAGCAGCTGCCCGGAGGTGACGTCGAAGAAGCGGGGTATGAGGTTGAGGACCGTGGTCTTGCCCGAGCCCGTGCCGCCGATGATGGCGGTGGTCTGGCCGGGCTCCATCGCGAAGTCGAGGTCCTTCAGGACCGGGTGCTCGCCGCCGGGGTAGCCGAACGTCACGTGGCGGAACTCGACGCGGCCGGTCGCCGAGGCGGGGTCGTCCGGCTGGTCCGGGTCCACGATGGCCGGCTCCGTGTTGACCACCTCGAGGATGCGGGCGGCGCTGGCCTCGGCCCTCGGCACGAGGATGACCATCGCCACGGCCATCATCACCGAGAAGAGGATCTGGATGATGTACATCGTGAAGGCGGTCAGGTTGCCGATCGGCATCTGGCCGCTGTCGACGAGGTGGCCGCCGAACCAGAGCACCGCGACGGTGGTGAGGTTCATGATCGCCATCAGCGCGGGGAGCGCCAGGACGAACAGCCGGTTGACCCGCAGCGCCGTGGAGGTCAGGTCATCGTTGGCCACCGCGAAGCGGTCGCGCTCGTAGCGGGTGCGCCGAAAGGCTCGGATCACGCGTACACCCGTGATCTGCTCTCGCAGCACCTGGTTGATCCGGTCGATCTTGACCTGCATCGACCGGAACAGAGGCACTGCCTTGACCAGCATGAAACCGACCACCACGCCGAGCAGCGGGACCACGACCAGCAGGAGGGCGGAGAGCTGCACGTCCTCGCGCAGCGCCATGATCACCCCGCCGACCGCCATGATCGGGGCGGCCGCCAGGATGGTCAGGGCGATCTGCAGGAAGAGCTGCACCTGCTGCACGTCGTTGGTGTTGCGGGTGATCAGCGACGCCGTGCCGAGGCGGTGCATCTCACGCGCCGAGAAGAGCTGCACCCGCTCGAACACCGCGGCGCGCACGTCGCGGCCCATCCCCATCGCCACGCGGGATGCCCAGTACACGGCGAAGATCGAGATCACACCCTGCACGAGGGTGATGGCGAGCATCAGCCCGCCCGTGCGCCAGATGTAACCGACGTCGCCCTTGGTGACTCCATTGTTGATGATGTCCGCGTTGAGGTTCGGCAGGTACAGGTTGGCCAGCGACTGGATGACCACCAGCACGAGCACGACCGACACGGGCTGCACGTAGGGGCGCACAAACCTGCGCAGGAGCCGAATCAGCATCACCCAGCCATCCTCAAGTCGTTTGATTTTATCAAATCATTGACCTAAGTCAAGTCATTTGGTACACTCCAACCTACGTTGCGCAACATTGGCAGCGAGGAGATTCGGTCGATCATGACCGCCTACGGCCGCCAGCAGGCGGCCGCGTTTGGCGATCACGCGGCCCGCTTCTACGTCGATTCTGACCTCACGATGGCGCAGTTCCGCGCCCTGGCCACGCTGCGGCGCATAGGCGGCAGGCTGACCGGCCGCGACCTGGCGAGCCGGCTCGGCGTCACTCCGGGGACGCTCGTGCCCCTGATCGATCGCGTGGAGCAGATGGACTACCTGCGCCGCGTCCCGGACCTCTCGGATCGACGCGTGACGTGGCTCGAGCTGACGGCCAAGGGGATGCGGTTGTTCGACAAGATGTGGATGGTGGGCGCGGTCAAGGTCGCCAAAGCGGTTTCGCGTCTCACCCCCGAAGACCGGGCCACCTTCCGGCGGCTCCTGAACCAGATCGCGGACGAGATCGAAGGGCCGTCGACCGCTGCGGAGCCCCAGGCAAGCCTTCGACACGCCCCGCACGGCCGGCTCCGCCACCTCCGCCTGACGGCCGAATAAGCAAGCTTTAGATAGTTTTCGCCATAATTCGGACGGGGTGGATCAGCCGGCCGCGTCCCGCGTCACCGCCTGGCTGAGCCTCGGCGAGGCGAGCCGGATGCTCGGCATCACTCCCGGAACGCTGAGGCGCTGGGCGGACCACGGCGAGGTCGCGGCTTTCGTCACGCCGGGCGGACATCGCCGGTTTCCTCGCGGCGTGATCGAGGCGCTCGTGCCGCAGCCAGGCGCCGCCCGCCTGATGCCCCCGCTGGGCGCCAGCGCGTCTCGGGTCGCGCGAGCCTACCGGCGGGCCAAGCCGGTGGCGCGCAGGCAGCCCTCGGCGCAGCACGTGAGCCTCACGGAAGCCGAGCGCGGCGAGTTCAGCGAGCGCGGCCGGCAACTGCTCGCGATGCTGCTCGGGTACCTCGAGGATGGGAGATCGTCGGGGAAGCTGAGCGAGGCTGCGAGGGCTGCCGCCGGCTACGGGCGGCGGGCCGCCGCTCTTGGCGTGTCGCTCTCCGACACGGTCGAGGCATTCGTCCGCTTCCGTCGGGCGTTCGTCGATGAGCTGGCGACGATCGCGAGGCGCCGCCGGATGGACACCCGAGAGGCCACGGCGCTGCTGGTCGAGGCTGAGCGCGCCGTGGACAGGCTGCTGGTCGCCCTCATGAACGGCCACGGCGGAACACAGTCATGAGGATCCGGCTCGGCACTCGAGGCTCCCGCCTGGCGCTCATCCAGAGCGAGCTGGTGGCGGATCGCCTGCGCGACGCAGGCCACGAGATCGAGCTCGTCTCGATCGTGACCGAGGGCGACGTGAGACCCGTCGACATGTCGCCCGGTGAGGGCGTCTTCGTCACCGCCCTCGAGCGTGCCCTCGCCTCGCGCGCGATCGACATCGCCGTGCACAGCGCGAAGGACATCCCGCTCGACGGCCAGGCAGACCTGGTCATCGCCGCCTACCCGGAGCGCGCCGACGCGCGCGACGCGCTGGTCACGCGTGGCGGAGGGCATTCACTGACGACGCTGCCTCAACGAGCCACGGTCGGCACCGACAGCCCGCGCCGAACCGGCTTCGTCCGCTCGATCAGGCCGGATCTTCGCGTCGTCCCCCTTCACGGCAACGTCGACACGCGGCTCAGACGCCTGGACGAAGGTGCCGTGGACGCTCTCGTCATCGCGGCCGCCGGCCTCGACCGGCTCGGGCGCGCTGAGCGGATCGACCGCCGCCTCGAGGCCGACGAGGTGGCACCGGCGCCCGGGCAGGGCGCGCTCGCCATCCAGGCCCGAGCCGGCGATGAGGCCCTGCTCGAAGCGCTCCGCGCCATCGACCGCCCTGATGTCCGGTTCGCCGTAGAGCTGGAGCGCGAGGTCCTGAGGGCGACCGGCGGCACGTGCCGCGCCCCCGTCGGCGCCCTCGCCACGGTGGCCGCGGACGAGTTCGAGCTGCTGGTCGCGGGCGTGAACAGCGACGGCTCGGACCGGAAGGTGGAACGGCTCGGCGGAACCTGGCCGGAAGGCCTGGCGCTCGCCGCGGCCGCCGGCCGGCGCCTCGTGGCGGCGGTGGCGCTCCGGTGAGATCGATCCTCGTCACGCGCCCGGCCGGAACGGATGACCCACTGGTCGCCCTGCTCGAGGCGCGGCGGTACCGGGTGCATGCGGTGCCGACCGTCCTGACCGAGCCGGTGCCGTTCGAGTCGGGCGGCCTCGCCGGCTGCGACTGGATCGTCGTCACCAGCGTGCAGGGCGTGAACGCACTGAGCGTGATCCCGAGCGGACCCCGCTTCGCGGCCGTCGGGGCGAAGACGGCGGGCGCCCTGCGGGCGCGCGGCGTCGAGCCGTCGCACGTGCCGCCGCACCCCAGCGGCGCGGCGTTGGCCGATTCGATGCCCGACGTCGAGGGCAAGCGGATCGCGCTGGTGCGGGCGTCGGCCGCGGCGGACGACCTGCCCGAGCGGCTGCGGCGAAGAGGCGCGGCGGTGGAGGAGATCACCGCGTACAGGACCCTGGAGGGGCCCGCGGCGTCGAGCGCGCTGCTTCGAGACGCGCTGGACGACCCACTGCTCGCGGCGGTCGTCTTCGCCTCGGGTTCCGCGGCTCGCGGGTTCATCGCGCTGGGCGGGGGCCCGCATCATCCCGCGGTCACGATCGGACCGCGCACCACCGCGGTCGCGCGAGGGCTCGGGTTCCAGGTCATCGCCGAGGCCCGCGCGCAGACCGCCGAATCGCTCGCCGACGCCATCACCGAGGCCGTACCGATAGAGGAGGAAGAACATGCGTGAGCTCGTCCGGACGCAGGTGAGCACCCCCGGCCCCCAGCGGCCGCGCCGGCTGCGCACGCGCGACGCCCTGCGCTCGCTGGTGCGCGAGACGCGCCTGGAGCCGGCGGGCTTCATCGCCCCGCTGTTCGTGACCTCGGGGCGCAACCGCCGCCAGGAGATCCCCTCGCTCAAGGGCCATGCGCGGCTGAGCCCCGACCTGGCAGTCGCGGAGGCGCACCGCCTGGCCGGCCTTGGCGTGGGCGGCGTCCTTCTCTTCGGCATCCCGGACGCCAAGGACGCCGAGGGGCGAGCGGCCGCCGACGAAACGGGGCCTGTCCCCGCCACGCTGCGCATGCTCGCGGCCGAGCGGCTCCCGCTCGCCCTGGCGGCCGACGTGTGTCTTTGCGAGTACACGACGCACGGTCACTGCGGGGTCCTCGACGGCGAGCGGATCGACAACGACGCCACTCTCCCGCTGCTCGCTGAAGCCGCTGTGGCCTATGCCGAGGCGGGCGCCGACGTCGTCGCGCCGAGCGCGATGATGGACGGGCAGGTCAGCGCGCTGCGCTCGGGCCTCGACTCGGCGGGCCGCGACGACACCGCGATCGTCGCCTACGCGTCGAAGCACGCTTCCGTGCTGTACGGGCCGTTCCGCGACGCGGCCGGCTCGACACCCGGCTTCGGCGACCGCAAGTCGTACCAGATGGACCCGGCGAACGGGCGGGAGGCGATGCGCGAGCTCGAGCTGGACGCCGACGAAGGCGCCGACGTCCTGATGGTCAAGCCGGCGATCACGTCGCTCGACCTGCTCGCGCGCGCGCGCGACCGCTTCGACCTGCCGCTCGCCGCCTACCAGGTCAGCGGCGAGGCCGCGATGATCGAGGCCGCCGCCGAGCGCGGTTGGATCGACCGCCGCGGGGCGGTGCTCGAATCGCTGACCGCGATCGTCCGCGCGGGCGCGGACATCGTCGTGACTTACTTCGCCGCCGACGCGGCGACGTGGCTGAGGCAGCGGTGAGCGACCACCGGTTCGTCCACGCGCTCGCCCTCGAGCTGGACCCGGCTTGGCGCCGCCTGGCCGAGGACGAGCGGTGCGAGTCGGCGGAACAGCTCGCCGCCGCGGTGGAGGCCGAGTCGGCGGTGAAGACGTTCGCCTACTCGATGGTGGGCCTGCAGCCGGGCGTCGACCTGCTGCTGTGGAGCCTGGGCCCCTCGCTCGAGGCGATGGAGGAGAAGGCCGCCTCGGTGCTCAGCTCCGGCATGGGCCGCTGGATGCGGACGGCGCAGAGTTTCCTCGGCATCATCCAGCAGTCGCAGTACGTGAAGAAGCCGACGCCGCAGGAGCAGTCGCTGTTCACCGGCGAGCGCTCGCGCTACCTGATCGTCTATCCCTTCACGAAGAGCGCCGACTGGTACCTGCTCGGGCGCGACGCGAGGCAGGGAATCATGAACGAGCACATGCGGGTTGGCCACGAATACCCGGAGGTCCGCCAGCTGCTCGCCAACAGCTTCGGCATCGACGACATGGACTTTCTCGTCGCGTACGAGACCGACGACCTCGCCAGGTTCAGCGAGCTGGTGCGCGCGCTCCGCGAGACGGAGAGCAGGCGATCGACGGTTCGCGACACGCCCATCCTGACCGGCGTCCACCGCCCGATCCAGGAGATCACCGCGCTGCTGGGCGCGGTGAGCCGCATGTGAGCCGATTCCTCGACGCGGCCGGGCGACGGGCCGTCGACGCGACGCCCGTCTGGTTGATGCGGCAGGCGGGCAGGTCGCTTCCCGAGTACCGCAAGCTGCGTGAGCGGTGGACTCTCGTCGAAATCGTGGCGCAGCCGGAGCTGTGCGCCGAGGTCACGCTGCAGCCGGTGCGCCGCCTCGGTGTCGATGCCGCGGTGATGTTCGCCGACATCATGCTTCCCCTGCGCGGCATGGGCGTCGACTTCGAGCTCGTCGAGGAGGTCGGCCCGGTGATCGCCCATCCGATCACCGACGCGGAGGGTGTCGACAGGCTGCGCGTGCCGCTCGGCGAAGAGGCCGCGCCGCAGGTGATCGCCGCGGTGCGTCATGTGGTCGAGCAGTCGCCTGTGCCCGTGATCTCCTTCGCGGGCGCGCCGTTCACGCTCGCGAGCTACCTCATCGAGGGCCGGCCGAGCCGCGACTTCCTCAAGGTCAAGACGTTCATGTACACGCAGCCGGAGGCTTTCGACCGCCTCCTCGGCAAGCTCGCGACGACGATGGCCGGCTACCTGCGCGCGCAGGTCGCCGCGGGCGCGGCCGCGGTCCAGCTCTTCGACTCGTGGGTGGGCGCGCTGGCGCGCGAGGACTACGAGGCGAGGGTGCTTCCCCACACTCGCGCCATCTTCGAGGCGGTGGCCTCGACGGGCGTGCCGCGGATCCATTTCGGGACCGGCACGGCCGGGCTGCTGGAGTCGATCGCTGCGACGGGGCCCGACATGGTCTCGCTGGACTGGCGGATCCCGCTGGACGTCGGTTGGGAGCGCGTGGGCGATCGTTTCGGTGTGCAGGGCAACCTCGACCCGGCCGTCCTGCTCGGTCCTCGCGAGCTGGTCCGCGAGCGCGCGCGCGACGTGCTGCGGCGCGCCGCCGGGCGGCCCGGCCACATCTTCAACCTCGGGCACGGCGTGCACCCGTCGACACCGCTCGAGAACCTGCAGGTCCTCGTCGAGACCGTCCACGAATGGCAGGTCGCGCGTGTCGCCTGAACCCTTGACCGGCGTTTTGTGCATGGCCTACGGCAGCCCCGCCGGCGAGTCCGGCATCGAGGCCTACTACACGCACATCCGCGGCGGGCGCAAGCCGTCGAACGAGGCGCTCGAAGAGCTGAAGATGCGCTATCGCGCGATCGGCGGGTCGCCGCTGACCGCGATCACTCGCGGGCAGGCGGCCGCGCTGGGTCGGCGGCTGGGCCTGGCGGCTTTCGCCGGCATGAAGCACGCACCTCCCTTCATCGAGGATGGCGCGGCCGAGGCGGCGAAGGCCGGCATCCGGAGGTTGGTCGGTCTACCCCTGGCGCCCCACTTCGCGGACATGAGCCTCGGCGGCTACGAGCGCGCCCTCGCCCGAGCGTGGGACGGCGAGCTGATCTTCGTGCGCGGATTCCACGACCACCCGGCGTTCATCTCCGCGGTGGCGGCGCTGCTGCGCGAGGGCCTCGCCGAGCGACGGCCGGACCGGCTCTTCTTCACCGCGCACAGCCTGCCGGCCAGGATCGTGGCCGAAGGCGACCTCTACCAAGACCGGCTGCTGGAGAGCTGCCGGCTCGTGGCGGCCCGGCTCAGCCTCCCTCCCTGGGAGTTCGCGTTTCAGTCAGCGAGCACGACCGGGGAGCCGTGGCTCGGGCCCGACCTGCTCGCCGCCATCGAGAGGTCGGGGGCGCGCGACGTGCTGGTGTGCCCCATCGGCTTCGTCGCCGACCACCTGGAGATCCTCTACGACCTCGACGTGGAGGCCCAGGAGTACGCGCGCTCGAAAGGCATCACGATCCGCCGGACGCGCTCCTTCAACGCGCGGCCAGAGTTGATCGACGCCCTGGCCGCCATCGTGCAGGACGCGCTCGCGCTCAGCTCCAGCGGCGCGACTCGAGGCCGGCCTCCAACCAGTCGATGAGCGACCCCACCTTCTCCCAATCGCCCGCCTGGCGGGCCTGGATCAGCTGGCGCAGCGCCCAGGGCTCGACCGCCAGCAGCGCTTCGGCGCCGGAGCTCGCGTAGCGCACCAGCGCGTGGTGCACGACGTCGTCATAGCTGACACCCGTGTTGCGAGCGAGGTTCTCCAGCGTCGGCGTCGGGTCCACCCGGCGCGACAGCGCCACATCGCTCCGGAAGTTCTCGTTCCCGTCGCCGTCCGCCATGGCGGTTAAGTTACAGGCGCGGCGAGCGGGAGCACGTCGAGCTGGCCAAACCGCGCGTCGCGTCGCGTCTCTCCGGGCGTCCACGCGATGGGCGCCGCGAACTCCGGGCCTTCGAAGGCGAACGAGTGATACTCGCCGTTCTCGCCGCATGGGTCCACGCCGGCGGCCACGATGTCCTCCACGAACTGCTCGTCGATCACGCGCCCGAGCCACGCGCCGTCGAGCCGCGTCTCGTCCACGCACGTGATGACCGCGCGCCCGCCTGTCTCCACGAACTCGCGCACCAGCGCCGCGGGCGGCTCGCCCCAGATGGGCTCGACGTGCTCGAGCCCCGCCGCCGTGACACGCTCCTCGTACCAGGCTCGCACGTCGGCCAGGTGGATGTCGCCGAGCACGACGCCCGCATAGCCGGCGGAGCGCAGCGCCGCCAGCTCATCGCGCAGCCGCCCCTCCATCTCGGGCCAGCTCGTCCCGATCGCATGCAGCTCTATGCCCGCCGCGCCGGCCTGCGCCTGGAGCATCTCGAGGCGTGTCGCGTGGAAGCGCACGCGGCCTGTCGCGCTGTCGTAGAAGCTGACCAACCGCGCCACGTCGAGGCCGGCGGCGCGGGCCCGGTGCAGGACCAGGGCGCTGTCCTTGCCGCCGGACCACATGAGCGCGTACTGACGGCTCATCCTGTCCATATGCCTGAATTGAAACTCCCGGCGAGGGTCGAGCGATTCCTGAAGCAGCCGAACGCGGCTGTCATCGCGACGCTGCGGCCGGATGGTTTCCCGATGAGCGTGGTGACGTGGTACGACTGGGACGCCGGACGGATCCTCGTCAACATGAACGCGATCCGCAGCCGCCTGAGGTGGATGCGCCTCAATCCAAAGGTGAGCCTGACGGTTTTCGACGCCGATTGGTACCGCCACGTCAGCCTCTACGGCATGGTGGTCGCGATCGAGGACGACGCGGGTCTCGCCGGAATCGATCGCCTCGCCGTCCGTTACACGGGGCGGCCCTTCGGAGACCGCGGCGCGAAGCGCGTCAACGCCTGGATCGAGCCGCTGGGCTGGCACGGGTGGGATGACTCCGGCGAGCTCGCGAGCCCTCCCCGGCGCTGATACGTTGGGCGCCTCGCGTTACCGCTGCGTGTATCGGGCTCAAGGGACATGACCAGGCTCGGCGCGCGCACCAACCTCGCCCTGCTAGGGCTCCTGGGCGCGGCATTTCTCACGGGCTGGCTGGCCTTCGCCTACGCCACGGCGCCGGCCCGCTGGTCGCTGATCGTCCATGCGGTCAGCGGGATCGCGATCGTCGTGCTGCTGCCCTGGAAGTCGATGATCGCGAGGCGCGGCCTGAAGCGGCCGAGGCCCGGCCGGTGGGCCTCGATCGTCTTTGGAGTCCTGGTCATCGCGTCCCTCGGGGCGGGCCTGGCCCACTCGACTGGCCTGCTCGTCGCCGCCGGACCGCTCACGGCGATGGACGTGCACGTGGGAGCGGCCATCGCCGCCGTGCCTTTCGCGATCTGGCACGTCGCAGCGCGCCGGGTCCGCCTGCGGCGCACCGACTTCTCGAGGCGCACGTTCCTCCGCGGATCGGTCGCCCTGGCCGGCGCCGGGGCCGCCTACGCCGCCACCGAGCTCGCCGTCCGCGCGGCGGGCCTGCCCGGCGACCGCCGTCGCTTGACCGGCTCGTACGAGGCCGGCTCGTTCGTCCCGGCGCTCATGCCCGTCAGCTCATGGATGTTCGACGCGATCCCGCAGGTCGACGCCGTCGCGTGGGCGCTTCACACCGGCGAGCGGACATTGACGTATGACGAGCTGGCCGCCTTCGACGACCGGGTGACCGCCACGCTCGACTGCACCGGCGGCTTCTACTCCACGCAGGAGTGGGCCGGCGTCCGGCTGGATCGGCTCATCGCCGGCGGCCGGGGCCAGAGCATCAGGGTCGTGTCGTCGACCGGCTACGCCAGGCGCTTTCCGACCGGCGAAGCGCCGCGCCTGCTGCTGGCGACGCGATTCGGCGGCATGGCGCTCGACGCCGGGCACGGGTTTCCCGCACGCCTGGTCGCGCCCGACCGGCGCGGCTTTTGGTGGGTGAAGTGGGTCGTCGCGGTCGAGTTGAACGA
>Ga0209580_10000624_pt1 | contig 18210 bp, 13 predicted proteins | sample Coa_R1_5_FD_187153 | JGI IMG/M metagenome (GOLD analysis project Ga0209580, IMG submission 187153) | Surface soil microbial communities from Centralia Pennsylvania, which are recovering from an underground coalmine fire - Coalmine... | ecosystem: Environmental > Terrestrial > Soil >... | reverse complement strand
CGTTGATCGGATTGAGTGGGCGCTTTGTGAGATTCTCCCTCGGGATATTCCTTTGTCAGAAGCAGAGCGGGAACGGCTTTTGTCTCTTGATTATGGAAACATAGAAACACAAGTCAAAAGTGAAATTGTCACCAGAAGGAGACGCGATGAATAAGTCCCGAAGCTCGATGTTTAGAGTAAATTTCGTGCGGCCATCTCCTGGAAGAGCGTCAGCAAGAAAATATTCCATCTCGTTAGCCCAGCATCGGAGCGTGCTATGGTTTAAGCGTGCGAAGCGATATTGAAGAAGCCGTCCGGCTCCTGAGGTCCACAAATCCGGACTCAATGGACAAAAAGAGCTGCTAGATCGTAGCTGACCTCACTGTGGAGATCACCGTTCTTTTCGCTCGGCCATCCAGATGTTGCCGGTGCGCTCGTCCATATTGAACAGCATCTTGTCGTGACTGACGAAGAGATTACTCCCTGGTTTGCCAGGGAGATCCGCGCATGTGGGCAAACCCCAAGACTCCGCTCGAAGCCAGCGAGTCGAAACCCAAACCGCGGAACTCCGCAGAGGAGGAGCAATAAAGCCATGCCATGCATAGAAGCGCACAACCTGCGCAAAACTTTCGGAAAAACCATCGCGCTTGCAGGAATTGATTTGCGTGTCGAGGAAGGGGGCATTCTCGGTATCGGTGGTAATCCCGCCGGCAAAACGACTCCGCGTGGATCAGACCAACCATACCAAGCAAAGATGAGACCACCGCTGTCGGTCATGAGAGGATCTTCTGCGCCCCTCGCCTCATGCTGCAGCAGAGCGACTTGGAAAAGTCCAACATTTGTCGCTTCGAACCAACTTCAACCACTATCTGCAGCGGACTTCTTTTAATGAGACGTTCTGCCTTGACAATTTGGTGATGTTGAGGAGAGTAGAATCGCGGGGCTGTAAACATAATCACAAGAGAGTTCCGAAGGATCTGACGGTGCGCGCGGCGCCGGGAGCGAAGTCAGGAATCGTCATCGTCCACCAGCCGAGGAAGGAGGAGGCTCCACGTTGCGCATAGCCATGCTGCCTGCGGCGGCCAGTAGCAGGCAGGCGAGCATGGCTGCAGAGACTGCTATCACAGAGGCAGCCACTGTACGCCGCGAGTTTTCTTCCTGCGGCCGGAGCACCCAGAGCACACCGAGCGCAACGAGACGGATCAGCAATCCGATTGCTCCCGTGCTGTCGTTAAGCGGATCGCTGTTGTGAATGTGGGTTAGTACAGCGCCGAACATGTCAACAGATAACCCGAGCATTGCCGGGACTACCGCCCAACGGAGGAGCAGTCCTAGCGCACCGAAGGCCTCGGCGAGGACGATGAACTTCAGGAAGCTGGCCGAATATCTTGACTGCGTGAAGAATTCCGCCATGGATGACAGGGTCAGTGCTTTACCGAGCGAGGCAAAAATAAATGTGAAGGCCAGCACCATGCGGAGCGCATCGAGCACGGAATTGTCGGTGAGAAACGCGCGGGCGTCTGGGCGGCGTATCGCCAATCCGAACAGCAATCCAAAAATAAGAGCAGTGATGTCGCCGATGGCGCTGCTGATTAGTCTCCAAGTTTCTGCGTGTGACGTCAGCAGGCTGACGGAAAAGGCGCCAGCGCGCAGCACAAGCAAGGCCGCGACCGCGAAATAGCAGTCGCGCGCGAGGCGCGAGGTCGTGATCGTCGTCGCGTGCCTGCCCAGTAGATAACCCGTCACCAGGCCTGCAACCTGCACCGCAAGCATGTAATCGAGGCGATAAAAGATTGTTCTCTCCCCTTTCGGCGTCGAAATCAATGCAGCAACGATTCGAACGCAGCGACTCGAGTGCTTTGACAGTTCAGATTAGGTCTGGCTCCTGGCTCCCCTGTTCCAGATTCCGCGAGCAGAATTGCGACCGCCTTCTGGTATTGCGGATCATTCGCCGTTCTAATTCCGGTAGTGTCCTAATTTGCCTTCGCTGTAGTTGCCCTGACAGACTACCTGTAAAACTGCTCAAGCTGAATGCGCGCCTTTGACGAACTCAAGCGCGGCAGTAATGCCAAGATAACCGATCACGAAGAACCCCCATGCGACGAAATAAGAAAAGGGCCGATCCGAAGTATTCCCCCCGTCCGCTCCGCGCGATATAGGATACGCCACCCAGCATAAGTTCCATCCCAAGGAGACGACCCGCGACCAGCGTTTCCTCCTGTTCAGGTAAACCGTGCTTCCGAATCCCGCGCCCCAGTAGATCAGCAAAAGCAAGAACAAATTAGAATGCCCCTGTGCTCCTCCGTAGCCCCACAGAAACAGCATGGACGCCGACCCCCACAAGCAGACAGGAACTGCACCGAGACTATAAGTGGGATCACCACTCGGTCTGCCAGCCTCATAGCTGTCCTCGATACTAACTTATAACTCTAAATTGCTATCCTTCACGAAGGATGCAGGTATCCAAACACGACACCAAAGGGAAATTAGCAACACCACGCTAATTCCATGTTATTGGCTCAGATTCGACCATCAGGTTTAAGCTTGGAAATCCATAATTACGACATCGCGCTTTTACCTTTGTGGAACTCCGGGCCTTGCACGGTATGAAGATCGAAACACTACTTGCCCCACCATGTGGGCAGCTCATTCTCCAGTTTCGCTTCCCAGGCTGAGAGTTTTCCAGACAAGGTTGCAATCTCATTCGGAGCATCCACGTATCTCACAGATTTCTTGGTGTGATCGCCAAACTCCACCTCAATGAGGTGGGCGCCTTCATCGCCGGTACAGTTACAGGGAATGGTATCGGACAGAGAAAACAGTGCGTCGTGGTTGACGAGCTGTTCTAGTTCCAGCCAGCGCTTGCCTGACAAATCTACATCTACCCTCAAAACTCGATACTTTTGCGAGTCCCGCTGCTGGCACTCTCGAGTCGGTATTTTGCGGAGGGTAGCTTTGCCAGGACGTACCTGCATCTCAGCGCCGCAATAGCACACGCAACCATAACCGTATCCCACCACGAATCGGATGCTCACCGCACGCACAGTTGCGGCGTGTCGATTCTCCGTCAGCTTCGGTGAGAGTGTCGCTTGCTGAGCTGCCGCGCGCTCTGCATGGAAGGAAGCGATCATCAAGCTGATAAGTACTGGGGCTGCATAATGTAACATTTCAATTCATACCTTTGCCAAGAACGTTAGTGTCCATTCGGGTCTCGAACCCCGCCGTTGCGATGATAAAACCGCAGCTATCTGGCAGCCCTTGAATGGCAAGGGTGGTTACGACAAACGAAATAATTGCTGGCCTCATATTTCCTTCCTCGAAGCCGTAGAAACGTTTAAATCCCTTTTCGCCGCTGGCTGAGACTTGACGTCCTCACCAACCGTTTCAACACACTTCACTGTTCCCGCAACGCGATAATTGGATTGACCAACGTCGCTCTGCGGCCCGGCAAATAGCTGGCACAGAGTGAGACGAGCACCAAACCTATTCCGGCAGATATCAGCGTTGTGGGATCATGCGGAAGAACGTTGAACAGCATACTAGAAAGATAGCGTGCGACTACGAAGCTGCCGGCGCTGCCTATCACAACACCGATCAGGGTAAGCCTCAGGCCATCCGCCAAGACCAACTGCATAACGTGGCCGCGAGTTGCCCCCATCGCCATACGGAGGCCTAATTCGCGAGTACGCTGAGTGACTGAGTAGGCTACGACCCCGAAAATACCGATTGCTGCCAGGGCCAACGCGATTCCCGCAAAGGCGCTCAGCAACACCGCGCGAAATCTCGGTTCTGATACGGATTGCGCAATATTTTCTTCCATCGTTCGCACGTTAGTGATCGGCTGATTGCGATCCAGTTCGCGCGCAATATTGCGTATAGCCGCGACTTGGACGCGAGGCTCGGAATCTGTTCGCACAACAAGGGACAGCGCGAAAACCGGCAACACCTCGTCCGCCTGGCGGTAAGGAACGTAAATCTCAGTCGCGGATTCGCTGGACAAAGACTGTTTGCTGTCGGCAAGGATACCGACGATTTCCATCCATGGAACCGTAGGATCTGGAGTAGCGCCGAGCTGAATGTGCTGCCCCAGAGGAGACTGATTGGGGAAATATGTTTTCGCAAAAGCGGAGTTCACCACCACAACCGCTGGCGCCTGCTCACGATCGCGTTCTTCGAGCCAGCGACCGGCGATCAGCGGCAACTGCAGAGCATCGCGATACCCCGCGCTGACAACCCGATAGCTGGTGACGGTGTATTCCTGCGGTAAAGCCGGTGGACGATTCTGGATGTTGAAGTGCAAGGCCGACCCGGTGCCGGTCACTGGAAGAAAAGAAACGCCTCCCGAGGCGCGCACTCCCGGAAGAGCTGCAACTCGCTCGAACAATTGATCAAAAAAACCTAAGCGAACATTCCTATCTTGGTAGGCGACGGGAGAGCGAGCAATATCTGCAACCAGCAGGTGATCGGGCGAGAACCCGGGAGAAACCTGTGACAGACGCTCAAAGCTTTTCAACAGAAGTCCGGCACCGCTCACTAGCACCATGGCGATCGCAATCTCGGAAATCACAAGCAGGCTGCGCGCGTGCACCACCGACCGAGTCGCGCTGGAGCGGCTACCTTCGCCTAACGTGTCGCGCAGATTGACTCGCAAGACTTGCCCCGCAGGCGCGAGGCCGAAGATAGTCCCCGCGATCAACGCAATTAGCGCAGTCAATCCGAGCACTTGTCCATCCACTGCAACGCCACTGCTGCGTGGCAGGCTGTTTCCCGCAAGCCGCAGGAGAAGCGGCATGGCGCTCCAAGCCATGAGGAGACCTAGCGCGGCACCGAGGAGCGATAAAAGAACACCCTCCGCCAGAAGCTGCCGAATAATGGCGGTGCGCTGCGCACCCAGTGCTGCGCAGACGGCAATCTCGCGCCGCCGGCCGCTCGCCCTGACCAGGAGAAGATTGGCAACATTGGCGCAAGCAATCACCAGAACGAGACCGACTGCACCCAATAGGACCAGGAATGCAAGGTGCACGTTCTCGACCGTCTGTTCCTGCACACTCTCGACAAGCGAAGATACGTTGTTGTCGTTTTCCGGGTACTGTTTTGCTAAACGAGAGGCGATGACAGCGATATCGCTGCGTGCTTGCTGAACCGAAACGCCGGGCTTGAGCCTTGCAATCGGCAGAATTCCTGGATGCCAGCTACGGTCGTCTGGCAGGGTTCGCGCCCAGGGTTCGAAAGGAAGGTATACGTCTGGCGACTGTTGAAGAATTTCGGTGCGCGGCGGCATCACACCGATGACGGAATAGTTCTGATTGTCGAGCGTGATCGTGTGGCCAAGTACATTCTGCGATGAAAAATATTTCTGCCACAAGCTGTGGCTGATAAGCGCCACACCCGGGGCGCCAGGCTTATCTTCTGTAGGCATGAAGACGCGACCAAGTTCAGCCCTCAACCCCAGCAATTCAAAAATATTGGCAGTAACATTTTGTGTGGGAACGCGCTCCGCTTCCGGTATGCCGGTCAGTGTCATGACCGAGTTGCGCACCGCGCCAACGGCTTCGAATGATTTGCTCTGATCGCGCCAGTCCTGATAATTGAGATAAGACAGGGAAAGCCGCGGAAACTGCGGCCAGTGCTCAGAAAGCAGGACCAAGCGTTCCGGATTGCGATAGGGCAGCGGACGCAAGAGCACCGCGTTCACAATGCTGAACATTGCGCTGTTGGCGCCGATACCCAATGCGAGCGTCAACGTAGCGACAATTGTGAATCCAGGACTCCTCCAAAGCCGGCGAGAGGCCAGCCGACAATCGTGGAGCAGAAATTCAGCGACATGTGAAAGCAAAAGGCCCTGCCATGGCCTGTCGGCAGACTGGCCGAGCGATACCGCCGAAATCTCCCCCCGCTGATGGAGGTGCGCAGAGCCTGGCGTCCCAAGCGGTGGGAGCCCCCTGAGAGGCGAGATCCCTGACTGCATCAAGTCCTGGTTCAGCGTATGCCAATCCGAAACGTGCTGCCGTGCCGCAGTCTCTGCTTCGTCTTCCCCCAAACCGCATTGAAGGGCTTCCTGATAGGCTTCGCCCAATTGATCGGCGAGTTCCTCTACGATCTGGCTCTCGTGTTCAGGGGAACAGCCCGGCAGCGATAGGTGGTCGCGCACGTAGCTCGACCAGTCAGGCATAACCCGCTCTCAACAGTCTGTTGACAGTGGCCACGAACTCTTTCCACGTGCCCCGTTCAGCAGAAAGGAATTTTCTTCCTTCCGCGGTGAGCCGGTAATATCGGCGGCGCCGCTCTCCGGCTTTCTCCACCCAACGCCCAACGATCAGGCCTCTGCGTTCCAGTCGGCAGAGGATGGGATACAAAGACCCAATCCTAAACTGAATCTGTTGGCGGGAGCGCCTTTCAATCAGCTTGCCGATTTCGTATCCATGGCGAGGCCGTGCCTCTAGCGATGATAGGACCAACAGCTCGGCACTCCCCTTTTTCAATCCAGGATTAAACATTCAATCTCCTGATACGCAGTTTTCATTCAGCCCAGATTGCAACAGCAATGCAAACGTCATGCGCGCAGGTTGGCGATCTTCATAAATGGCTTTCTGGCCGGCCTAGCCCGCCTTTGTTGTGGCTGCAATCGATCATATACCGTGATGAAGTATATTGTAATTATGTTGTGTGAAACGGCCTGGGTGTAATGAAATTGGTACCCGCTTGTACAACTGTATCTAAACCGCCGTTTCGCGTGCATCTTCAAAAGTTTTAAGGAGAATCGTGTAGCGGCTCCTTGAGCTTGAAACGACTTTGACGGAAATCACGACATCTCTGCTTGAATGAACGCTATTAAGAAGGAAGAAGGCCTGCGGTCAGGCCTTAATGACCCATAACCGCATTGTATTACCTCATTTCGAAACGAAACACCAGGAGCATGCGATGAAGAATGTAAAAGAATTCTTCGATTCGTTTCATCTTGCTAACGGTTGGGATTCCGAATCGTCAGCCTAGGGCAGGGAAATCGTGAGTAGCTCACTTTTTTTCAGCTTCAGCGCGTGCCGACACGCTGGCGCGAAGTCACGCATGGCGTGCCTGACCAGGAGGATACGATGCACGGACGGAGATTTTTGCTCGGTAGCAAAGCGGTTATGAGTATGTTGGCAGCTGCATGTATTTGTCTGTTTCTTGGCTCGCCACTATGGGTACCGTCACATGCGAGTGCCGTGAAGGGCCAAGACACTCAACATTGGGTCGGAACGTGGGCAGCGGCGCCTCAACGTACGCTCAAAGGAGTGCAGACATTTCGGAATCAAACGTTGCGCCTGATCGTGCATATCAGCGCCGGTGGTAAAAAAGTTAGGATCAAGCTCTCCAACATTTTCGGGGAGCAGCCTTTGGTCATCGGCAGCGCGCACCTTTCGCGACGCTCCGAGGGAGCGAACATTGACGCTAACTCCGACCGGGCTCTAACCTTTGCGAAGCGCTCATCCGTCACAATCCCCACCGGATCGGTCGCGACAAGCGACCCGGTTGACCTGGACGTGCCAGCATTATCAGATCTTGCGATCAGTCTCTTTCTTGCCGAGCCTACGCCGGCAACGACGCTCCACATCCTGGCGCAACAGACGAATTACGTCTCCACAGAGACGGGAGACTCCACGGCTGCGACAGGAAAAAGCATTGTTCTTGGAGGGCGGAGTTGAGTTTACCCAGGTGACCCGAGGACCGCGAGGCGACTCTGTCAGCCTTGAGATCGGCGAGGACGACCCGCGATGGGAGAGGATTAATGCACTAGTTGCATCCCTCGAAGGACGCGACGGGATAGCGAAAGAATATCGGGTGCAAAACCTTTCGATGACAACACCAACGATGAAAGAGAATCTACATCAGACGAAGGAGCGTGTTGCCGCGCATGTGAAGTTGCAGGTGGGGGCAAAATCGCTCGACGGCTATTCGGGTGAGAGTCCTTGCGCGGGCTATGCGCGTGAATGGCGCGCGCGGCCAAACGGAGCAACTGCTCGCGTTGGAAGGCAAGTATCGAATCGAGTCACCGGTCCACGCGTTTGAACAGGGAATCAGCCAAAAAGCTGAACGCGAAGGTAGGCAAAGCCTCACTGAGGAGGAACGTATCGTCCTTGCCGTTGAAGCTCTAGAACGCGAAGTTAACAACGGTGGTTATGATCAATTCTTTGTTAACTCGTCTAGAGAGTTTGCCAGGATAATCGTAGGCGCTCTCCATTGGCTGCAAGAAAACCGCGAATATCACTCAGAACGCGATAGAAGCCCTTGGCATATCTGACTTGAGATCAGCTGCAATCGAGGCCGTAATCTCTACCCGTGATGAGAACCGTGAGGCCAAACTAAACCGCTGCGACGATTTGTACTACAAGAACTCAGAGCCGATTGCAGAGCGGCTGTTTGCGTTCGTCAAAGCGAACAAAAGCAGCATCAGTTTTTAGCTGGCGAAAAATCGCCAATCCCCGGATGAACGAGCGCGGAGCGATCTCGCACGCCTTGTACGAACCGGGACAAATTATCGTCGCCACTGGTGAGACCAGGCGCTTTCACTATCTGGTGGAATCAGGAGATCTGGATGTCGTATCTAGCGAGGGGAACAAGGAGGCCATCTTACAGTCGCTCAAGGCGGGCGATTATTTCGGCGAGGGCGCTCGCCCCAGACTCGACTGCTCTATCGGGAGGGTACGCGAGTGCGGAAGTATCAGGCGGAAGGCTTGGCCGTACTATTGCTAGTCCCGACGCGGTAAACGCGGTGTCGGTGCTGGTCACCAACGATCGCGGAACCTGGCTGCTGAAGCGCCCGCTACGCGTTCAACGCCCACCTGTTTCTTTTTGGATTGTGGTGTTTCCTGGCAGGCATCCTCATTTATAGGTCGACAATCCTCCGCTGGGTGCTGGGAGTTCTGTTGGCGGTTGCTGGCTTGGCGATGATGTATTTGGTGCCCCCGGTCGCGGACCGCTTGTTCATGCCCTACATCGCTGCAGCGTCAGCTGGCGAAATACCTCTTGAACTGTGGTTGATCGTAAGGGGGGCAAATCCGCAACGATGGCCGAGCAGGCAGTTCGCCGCTCGGTCGAGTGGTGATGCAGACTTTCGTATGAGTGAGCGCTTGGCTTCCTTAGTTAAGCGTGACTACTCATCATGCCCGAGCAGAAGGATATTTAGCAGTTAGTTTGGCTAGAAGGCAATCAACCCCCTTCTCAATTCCGCCAGTTCTGCTGGAGCGGGATCGATTCCGTCGTAACCGGGAAATCCGCCAAATCGAAACACCAGGCGCAGGTACTCGACAAAATACAGATTATGCCTTTCGTTGAGCAGCTTGCCGTCTGCACATAGCTCCGGGACGGCGATCTCATAGGGTTCGCCTCCGCTGGTATTAGTTTTGTGGAGATCGTCAGGAGCGATGGCGAGTGCACCTTGATCTTCAACGAATCCCGCCTTGCACTGCTGGAGAGCATCCTCGAGGGGAAATACTACGAGCGGATCGGGAGGGACAGAATCGTTGTGCGGGGCGATGCTCGGATGTTCCCCTATCCAATCAACTGCCCCGACCACGTCGTAAAAAGCACGCAGGGACAAAGGCAAAGTTCCTGCCTTCCTCTCCAATCGTTCAATCTGTTGATAAGTTTTGCGACCGGGCGGCTCATGCATTTGTGCCGCTGCAACCTTATAGTCCATTGCCTGAAGCCTTGTGCAAATCTCGCGGACATTATGGTCCACGCGGCGCATCGTCTCATATGCGACAGCCAGCGCATCAGCTGTGTGCGGATCTTCGCGAACCGCAGGTCCGAGCGCGATAAGCTCCTGCCAGACCTTGTCGTGCTCGCCTGAAAGATACCGTTCGAATAATGGAAGTGATCCATTATTGAATCCACGCAAAACAAGGACACGGTTATCTGAATCGCGGGGTAGTTCCTGTCTCAGGATGGAACTGTGCTTAACCTTAGGCCTGGGCGTCGTTACTCCAACGCGTTTGGCGACATGTTCGCGAAATGTACTGTCGAATTCTTTCAGCTCTCGTGCCGAAATATTTTCCGGATGCGTAATCCATTCTTCCCGCATGGCGTGCCCATTCCACGCCCACAGCCTCGCACCATCGCGATACATAACCGCTGGGCCATCGCCCCGGTGCAAGAGCCAGCGTTGGTTCACATAAATCTCTGCAGGGCGATCCGCTATAACAACCGAACGAGAGAAGGGCCACCACGGGCCGGCTGAGAGGGCTATCTTCCAGGCCGAGTCGAGAATTGGTGGTACTGACGTACGGCCTTTTGCGGCAGCTTCGTCCATCGCCATTCGGGAAAATGGATACTGCGACGAGAAAGAACTTAACAGCAGTGTCTTGATTGTGCTCGAGCTGACTTGGCCGCTAAGAACGCCTCGAAAATAATATTCTGCACGGTGCAGGTCGTCGTTGTCGTCATACATGCGAGTAGCATCTGCAACCGAGTCATAAAGCTTCATTCTCGCGCTGATGATCGCTGACTGAAGGCTGCGGCCTGGTCCGGGAGCGCGCTGAAAGGCGTAGATGGTACCGTCGATTGGCTCGCCAGCGGAGGCCAGTACCGACGGCCAGTCATGCAGGCCGGCACTCTTGCAGATTTCGGCACGTAGTTGTTCGATAAAATCTCGCTCGCGTCTGCTGCGGCTGACTGCATCCACTATTCGTTGCCAAAGTACATCGTACTGCGCCGTGAACAAGGCGACAGCCCAGGCGGCTCTCACCGGGGACTCAAACCAGAAAAACTTGGTAGGCACCCCCAATTCGGCGCCAACGTACGTTTCGCACAGATATGACTCAGCGCGCTGCCGATCGGCAGCTTGCGTGGAGAGTAATGATGACAGCCAATCGGCGCGAGTGTTCACAGGTGCGATAGTTTACAGGATGAAGCGTTCACTCTTAATGCAGGCCCGGATAACGGTGGAAAAAGATCAGCAAAAACTCGACCATATCTGTAACACCGTGCGCAAGAATCGGAATCATCAGGGATCTCCCGGAGGCTAAGTACAGCGCTCCGAGAATCATTCCATCAATGAGGTTCTCGGTTACGCCAGTGATCCCTTGTCCAAAATGCGAAATGCCGAATGCGATACTGGACAGCAGAAGTGCAGTCGCCAAACTAAGCCTTTTATTACCGATCAGTCCGGCGATGCGGTTCATTAGATACCCACGAAGGACGAGTTCCTCTCCGAAAGCAAATAGCGTTCAGGTAAATGCGAGCGAAAATACTAGCCACCTTAGGTTGCCAGCGACGCGCTCGAACGCAGATAGGTCCGGCGTCTGATGGAATAAACGCGCGAGCAGTGGCTGCGAGATGAAGAGCTCTAACAGCTCAATCCCGGTTCCGGCCAGCACACCGATTGCCAGCGTTCGCGTCCAATTGCGATATGCCCGCAGCCCAAGCTTTCGCCATTCGATACCTCGGATCCAAAGCGAAATCCAGGCAACCGCGAGCAGATACGGAATCTTGCTCAGGACGATGTGGCCTTTCTAATCAGGGACATAAATGAGCGCGATTGCAACCATCAATGGCTGCCAAAAAATTTCCATGCCACAACTCGGCTCCGGATTTCCGAGGAGTCTCGTGTCCTGCCCTCATCAGTTCCAAGCCCCTAGGTTGATTATTGGACCGACCACCGCGCGTCCTCAAGATTGCCAGTGAAATGCCCTGGCTAAATCCATAGGTTCGCTTGGAAATGATTGCTCGATCTAATTATTGGCTGTTAAGTCCAATCTTCAACGTTGCAGTCGCGGTGCGGGTCAAGCCGCCGCCTGTGCCAGTGACGGTGATGGTGAACGTCCCTTTGGATGCGCCTTTGGGAACGGCGAAGTCAATGGACACGGAGGCGGTCCCGCTTGCAGAGTTAATGGTCACTGAGTTCGGAACCACGCCGCATTTGGATCCCGCAGGTCCACCAGCGCAGGTGAAGTCAATCACGCCCATAAAACCTGTTGAGGTTATGTTGAGCGTATAAACTCCCATGTGCCCAGGGGGTACGGTCTCCGTATTCGGCGAAAGCTTCAGACTGAAGTCTCCCACTTGCAGGCCTGCCGTAGCCGTGTTGCCGGTACCGCCATTGGTCGAGCTTACGTTGCCGGTCACGTTGGTGAACATTCCCGGTTGTGTTCCGGTTACGCTTACACTGGGCGTGCATTGGCCGCCGGCAGCAATGGTCGCGCCGGAAAGCGAGATCGTGTTACCGCCGGTGGTTGCGAAGGTTCCTCCGCACGCCATTCCGGTTCCATTGGCCACGGTCAAGCCGGCGGGAAGCACATCGGTGAAAGCCACCCCAGCTAGTGGGACCGTGTTGGCTGTGGGATTGGTGATTGTGAATCCCAGAGACGTCGTGCCATTGATGCTGATGAGCGAGGGCGTGAATGCTTTGGCAATCGATGGCGCCGCCAGCACGAACAAGCTGGCGCTGGCAGTGTTGCCTGTCCCACCTTCGTTCGAAGTCACGGCGGATGTGGTGTTGTTGACCGTACCTGCCGATACCCCGTTCACGTTGATGGAGAAGTTGCACGTACCACCCGCAGCTAGCGAACCGCCAGAGAGGCTGATCGAATTCGACGTCGCGCTAATAGTTCCGCTACCGCAGCTGCCGCTGACACTGGTCGGTTGGAAGGTAACGAGCCTCTGCACCAGGTCGTTGAGGTTGATTCCAGTCAGTGCAAAGGTTGGGTTAGGATTTGTGATTTGGAAACCCAGGCTGGTCGAGCCACCCAGTGGAATGCTGCTGGCCCCGAAGCTCTTGCTGGCGACCGGAGGCGCCACCACGGTAATGCTGGCGGTAGGCGTGTTGCCCGTGCCCGCATTACTTGAGCTGACGGTCGTGCTGTTGTTCTTTACTCCAGCTGTAGTTCCTTGCACGGTGGTTGAAACCGAGCAGCTACTGCTCGCGGCTATACTGCCGCCAGTCAGGCTGAGCGTTAAGCCGCCGCTGCCCACCGTCGCTGTGCCACCGCAAGTGTTGGTCGCAGTCGGACCCGAGACGATCAAGCCTGAAGGCAACGAGTCGGTGAACTGAACTCCCGAGAGCGCGAACGAGCCGCCATTCGGGTTGCTGATGTTGAACGTCATGCTCGTGGTGCCGTTCAGCGGAATGCTGGTCGCACCAAACGACTTCGTCATGCTGGGCGGAGTGGCTACCGTAAGTCCTGCAATCGCCGCATTGCCGGTTCCGCCGTTGGTGGAACTGACGTTACCGGTCGCGTTGGTGTATGAACCGGAACTTGCTCCAGTAACAGTCACGCTGAACGTGCAGGGAGTGCCGGTCGCAATAATCGCACCGGTTAGCGAGATTCCTGTCGGCGCGGTCGTGCTTAGGGTCCCGCCGCACACGGTTGACGTCGAAGCGGCCACGGTCAGGCCAGTTGGCAGCGTGTCGGTGAATGCCACCCCAAGTTCCGAAGTAGTGTTCCCGGCAGGATTGGTGAGTGTAAAGTTCAGCGAAGTTGTGCTGTTCAATGTGATCGACGATGGATTGAACAGCTTCGCAATGCTGGGCGGCGCCACCACAAAAATACTTGCCGGCGGAACCGTGCTGGTTCCGCCCTCAGTCGAATCGATCGTGGCTACGGAGCTGGTCGCCGTGCCGGCAGCGCTGCCGTGCACGGTCACCTGCACTGCGCAAGAGCCGCTCGCCGCGAGCGTGCCACCACTTAAGATAATCGTTCCGCTTCCGTTTGCTGCAGTTAGCGTTCCGCCGCAGGTGTTACTCGCCGCGGGTGGAACATCCGTGAGAACGCCGGACAGAACACTCTGGAAATGCAGCCCACTGAGCGACGAAGCCGTGTTCGGATTATTGATGTTGAAGGTCAATGTAGTTTCGCCATTCAGTGGAACGCTGGTTGCGCCGAAGGTCTGAATCATCGTCGGTGGACCGACCACGGTGAGGGTTGCCGTCGAGGGGGAACTGCTGCCGCCTTCGCTTGAGCTCGAGGTTACGGTATTGATCTTTGCGCCAGCCGTGGTGCCCTGAACATTTAGGGAAACCGCGCAGGTTCCGCCCCGCGCAATTGTGCCGCCGGTGAGGCTTACTGAGCTGCTGCCGGGAGCTGCTGAAATTGCGCTCCCGCAACTGCTGTTCAGTCCGTTAGGCGTAGCCACTACCAGCCCCGCTGGCAAGCTGTCGGTGAACGCAAGCCCTGTCAGCCCGAGCCCGCTGTTGGGATTCGACAAAGCGAAGTTCAAGCTCGTGGTGCCGTTCAGCGGAATGGTCGCCGCGCCAAAGCTCTTGCTGATGCTTGCCGGCGAGGCCACAGTCAAATTGGCCGACGCGGTGTTGCCCTGGCCGCCATTGACTGAGGTCACGTGGGCAGTGGTATTGGTGTACTGTCCGGAGGCCGCGCCCGTAACCGTGACGCTGAAAGTGCACGGCGTGCCGACGGCGACGGTTGCGCTCGAGAGAGTGATCGCATTGCTGGTCGCGAAAGTTTGCAGTGTCCCTCCGCACACCGTGGAGCTGGCACTGGCCACAGTAAGGCCCGTCGGCAGGGTGTCCTGGAACGCAACCTGGTTTTCAGCAACCGTGTTGCCCGTTGGGTTCGTGATGGCGAACTGCAGCGCCGTGGTAGCGTTTACCGCGATCGTCGAAGGATTAAACAGCTTGGCGATCGAAGGCGGCGCAACTACATTAATCGTCACCGACGTCGTCCCGCCCGATCCGCCTTCATTCGACGTGATCGCGCTGGTCGAGCTGGTCTGGTCACCTGCGGCCGTGCCGTTTACATTCACCTGCAAGGAGCAACTCGCGCCTCCAGACAGAGTTACACCGGCGAGCGAATAGGTTTGCGCAGTACCCGTTAGCGTGCCGCCGCAATTGATGTTGTTTACGTTGTTGACTGCCAGTCCCGCTGACAGCGTGCCGTTGAAGCCGATTCCGGTCAACTGCGAACTTGTATTGGGGTTCGTGATCGTAAAGTTCAGCGTGTCGGGGCCGTTCAGCGAAGTACTGCCCTTCAAACTATCGGTCTGCGAAATCGTCGGCGGACCGATCACGGTCACCGACGCGTTCGAGGTGTTCCCTGTGCCACCGTTGGTGGAGACCACCTGCACGCTGTTGTTCTTTACCCCTGGAATCGTGCCGGTCACGTTCGCCGAAATCGTGCACGATCCTCCTGGAGTCAAAGTGCCGCTTGCAAGCGACACGGATCCAGCTCCGGCGGTTGCAGTGACAGTTCCGCCGCAGGAGGAACCGGTCAAGCCGTTCGGCGACGCAACTACCAGTCCGGCAGGCAAAATGTCCGTAAACGTAATTCCATTGAGCGTCTCGTTCGTGTTGGGATTGCTGACCGCGAACGAAAGGCTGGTCGTGCCATTCAGCGGAATCGTAGCCGCGCCAAAGCTCTTGGTGATCGCCGGCGGACTGATTACTGTAAGCACAGCGGTCGAAGTGTTTCCGTTTCCGGCGTCACTCGAATCAATGGTGACGCTGTTGGAATAAGTGTTATCAGTCGCGCTTTGCACGTTGACGCTGATCGTGCAAGTGGCCACAGCCAAAGCAGAGTTGGCGAAACTAACGGATCCGCTGCCCGCAGTTGCCGTGACTGTGCCTCCGCAGCCGTTGACTACCGATGGCGTGGGCGAAACCACCAGGCCGGCCGGCAAAGTGTCGGTAAAGCTGCCATTGATCGGGACAACATTCCCATTGGTGATTGAAAAACCAACTGCGCTCGGAGTGTTGGTCGCCACCGTCGTCGGGCTGAAGCTCTTGGTGATGGAAGGTGGTTCCAAGATAATGATGCCTTCAGTCGCAGTCCCTCCGCTTGCGGCCGCCAAACCGGACGTATTCGCCGTGTAGGTAAAACTGTCTGCAGTTGGCGTACCGGTCACAGCAAAGAATTGTCCGCTGTCGCTGTTATAACCGGAAACGCCAACACCGGTAATTTGAACAAAATCACCTGTACTGAAGCCATGGGCTCCGACGGTAGTGATGGTTGCGGTCGTACCCGATTCGCTGGCGCTGGCAATCAGGTTCGAGTTGACCGGCACCACCGCTTGGTCCACCGTGGCGTGGGCAGAACCGAGTCCTCCGGTGCCACCCGCGTTGAACGTAGCCGTCGCCGTAGGAACCGGGTTGCCGAGAGTCTCCGGCTGCGCCTGAGGAATGGTTCCAAGGACAGGACTGTCGAAAGTTATGGGCAGACCCACGATCTCATCGAGATTGCCAGACATCGGGGTGCCGTTGCCGTGATTGTCCTTGCTCATGTCCCCGGTTAGGGTCGTGCTCTGATTAATACGAATCTTGGCTGGATTGGCAGTGTGCGTTAGGACAATGAAGGGATCAAACGTGGTCGTCGCACTGATGCTATTGATTGTCCCAGCCGGACTGTTCGTACCCCACCAGTCATCGGTCACCGTCCCCGCACCGTGATTGTTGCTCAGGTTGCTACCGCTGCCACCGCTGGTCGCATTTGCCGCCAGACGGCAGAAGCTCATGCTCAAAGAGCCTACCGTGCCGGCACTGCCGTTACCGTAGGAAATACCTCCGCCATTGCCGGTGGCAGTGTTGCCGGTGATCGTCACCTTGCTGAGCGTAGCCGTACATGTAGATGACGAAGGACAACTGGCCGCAGGATTCAAATAGAGTCCGCCGCCTTCCTGGTTGGCAATCGCGCTGGTCCCGTCCGTCCCCGCGGCATTGCCGCTGATCACCGTGCCCTGATCAATGGATATGGAAGCGTTGGTGTTGATTCCACCGCCAAAACTCGCAGCTTTATTTCCCGAAATGGTGCTCGAGTGAATGAAGGTCTCGGCAGCCGTGGCGGATATGTTTTGAGGCGTGAAAGCAACGATGCCACCACCAGAGCCGATCCCGCTTGCATTGTGCTGCGTGGCATTATTGTTCTTGACCTGGCTGGCGGTCATCGTCATGTGACCATCCTGGGCAATGGCGATTCCGCCGCCATTTCCTGCCTGGCCTACAGCTACCACCGAGTTTCCCTGGAAGATGCTGTTACTGATCGTCGCGCCTGCCGTGCCGTTAGTCGATGAGGCAAGAAAATTAAAAATGACAAGTCCACCGCCGCCGCCCTGAAGCGTGCTGCAGTTTTGCAGCGTGACGTTCGTCAACGTGAGGGTGGCAGTCCCGCTGGAGCCGGTGTCGAATTCCATACAGCCGCCGTCGCCATCAACCCCTTGCGCTCCGTGGTTTACACCGTTTTGAATTGTCAGATTGGAAATGCTCGCGGTCGCACTCGTAATGGAACTAACGTCTTCATTTACCGCCATCACCATGTCTACAGTGCCACTGCTGGGGGTGCCCCATTGAACAATAGTCGAGTTCTGCGCGGCACCCACAATGTTGACAGAATCGTTCACGTACAGAGCGCCGGCATGTCCGGTGTAATCAGGCGTGGATGGTCTGCCAATGGTTAGCGAATAAGTTCCAGAAGGAACGACGATAGTGTCTGTCCCTGAGGCCGCATTGGCTTCAAGGATGGCCTCCCGGAGAGTGCACTGGCCTGGTGTCGCCGCCGCGCAAGCGCCCGCGAACACACCGTCAGAGGTTGTGTTCACATTAAAAGTGGGGTCGGGCAAAGGCATCATGACTGAAGGCGCGACTTGTCCCTGATGAACGGCGACTATACCGGCACGGCCGTCTATGTTCGTGCGCATGGCAATTGCTGCGCTGGGCGACCCAAAGTATGGACGATAGGAAATCTCTGCCGCCGCAAATGTGGTCGTCCCTGGCGGCGAATCCGGATGCGCGATCAGCGTCATTTGACTCGTGAGGGCGTTGAGAACAATCAAATCATCAGCGCCATGATCGGAAATGCGAGTGCGGAGGAAGATAGGCCTGGGGCCGCTAGAGGGAGCAATTCCTGACAGAGTTTCTATGATCTGCCATCCCTTCATCGGTACAGTGAGTGGGTGAACTAACGAGTTTCTAAGCCTCGCGTGCCCGCTACGCGCAATGGAGCCGAGCTCGCCAGCGGTATAGGATCGCGCGTCAAACTCACTGTGCGCTGCAATATGGACAGTGCCGTTGGAGTCCATTACCGCGATCTGCAGCTGCGGATTGCGGTCCCAAATGAAAGATCCTAGAGCAATGGACTGGGCCGTTACAGGCAACGAAAGCGTTTCCAGACGCATTGATGACGAATGAAGAATCATCACCTGGCCACCGGCAACAAAAATTGCGTCCTGTCCGTTATCTCCGAGATGACCGAAATTGATATCGGAAGCGCGCCCGGGTAAAGAAAGCACCTTCACTCCGCCCAAACC